>WNFK01150312.1_pt1 | contig 20156 bp, 21 predicted proteins | sample 5400281 | NCBI WGS metagenome assembly WNFK01 (sample SAMN13153350, study PRJNA577476) | soil metagenome | isolation source: 20 cm soil on Douglas fir-dominated hillslope | place: USA:California | collected 2013-09-17
ATCGGCGGCTTCTCCGCCGGCGGCGGCGTGACGACGAAGCGCCGCCTGCTGACGATCGAGGACGGCGGGAGGTCGACTCCGCTGTTCCGGTCGCTCTAGGGCTCGCGCCGGATCGCCTCGCGCAGACCGGGCAAGACTGCCGACGCCACATGCCGGCATTCGTCGTCGTGCGGGAAGCCCGACAGGATGAACTCGTCGATCCCGAGCCGCCAGTAGGCGAGCAGCTCAGCGATCACCTGCTGCGGGTCGCCGACGATCGCGGTGCCGAGATTCACGCGCACGCGCGAGATGCCGTTCCACAGCCGTGGCGCTTTCTCCTGTACGTGCGCCCGGAGCTGCGCCTGCTGTCCCACCATCTGGGTTCCGGCGAACGCCGTTTGCCGCTGCGCGACGACGCGCTCGTCGACCTGCGACATGAGCTCGTCCGCCGCCTCCCACGCTTCTCGTTCCGTCGGCCGGACGACCAGATGCGTCCGCAACCCCAGGAAAGATTGCCGTCCCGTGGACGCGCAGGCCGCCCGCAGCCGCTCCAGCAGCGCGCGGATGTCGTCCACCGGCTGGATCCACGCCAGGTACGCGTCGGCTTCCCGGGCGGCGAACTGTAGCGCCCGCGGCGACGCACCGCCGACGTAGAACCGCGGCCCGTCACCCACGGGCCCGGGCGACACCACGGCGCCCTTCAGCCGGATGGTGCTCCCCTCGAACACGACGGGCTCCGGCTTCACCCACAAGGCCCGCAAGGCGGCGATGAATTCCTCGGCCTGCTCGTACCGTTTGTCGTGGTCCATCGTGACGCCGAGCCGCTCGAAGTCGCCCTGGATTCCGCCGGGCACCACGTTGAGGTCGAGCCGCCCGCCGCTGATCTGATCGAGCGCGGCGGCCATCTGCGCGAAGAGCCCCGTCGAGATGAATCCGGGTCGCACCGCCACCAGGAATCGGATCCGTCGCGTCACCGCCGCCAGCGCCGTCACCGTCGTCCACGTCTCCGCCAGCGGGGCCGTCTCCTCGAACAGCCCGTTCGCGAATCGCGTCGGGATCAGCAGCGAGTAGTAGCCTTCCGCCTCGGCCGTCTCCACCACGCGGCGCAGGTACTCGAACGTGGGCGGCCTCTCCGCCCTTCGCGTCCCGATGTGCGCGCCGTCCCCGTCGATGGGGATGAACCAATCGAATCGCGGCTCCGGTCTCCGGCTCATGGCGGGAGCTTACCGCGGTTGCCCCGGAACTGCAGGAGAACCCCCGCGCATGGAAATTCGGACACGCCTTCCGAGGGGTGTAGATTTACCCGAGATCATGGATCGACGCGGGCCGCTCCTGCTCCTGGCGCCCCTGTTCGTGGCGGCGGTGCTGTTTCTGCCGTCGATCGGCACGCGCATCACGTCGCTCGAGGACGAGGCCCGCTACGCGCTCAAGGCGCGGAACATGCTCGACACCGGCGACTGGCTGCTGCCGCGCGTGGACGGCGAGGTCCAGATGCAGAAGTCTCCGCTCTTCATGTGGGCGATCGCCGCGCTCTCGCTGCCGGGGCGAAAGGTCACCGAGCTCACGGCGACGCTTCCTTCCGCGCTGAGCGCGATCGCCGGCGTCGGTGTCACGCTGCTCCTCGGCCGCCGGATGTTCGGGGCGCGGGCCGGGCTCCTGGCCGCCCTCACCCTCGCGACCATGTTCGGCTACTACTGGCACGCGCGGCTGGTCCTCGCGGACATGATGATGACCTTCTTCATCGTCGCGGGCGCCGCCGCGTTCTGGATGAGCTTCGCCGACGGAGCGGTCCGACGGGGGCCGCTGATCGTCTTCTGGGCGTGCCTCGGGCTCGCCCTCGCCGCCAAGGGGCCGGCCGGGCTCCTGCCGCTCCTGCCGTTCGGCGCCTTTCTGATCGCCGAACGCGGCTGGCGGCGCGGGATCGTGGATCTCAAGCCGCTCATGGGCGCGACCATTCTCGTCCTCGTCAGCGCGCCCTGGGCGCTCGCCTTCGCGCTCCAGAGGGAGCAGAGCTACGTCCAGAACGTTCTCGTGGGCGACTACCTGGGGCCGCGTCGCGCGGGCTGGGCGCGGCGCTCCGAGGTCTTCTTCACCATCGGCCCGATCGTGCTCGGCTCCCTGCCGTGGACCATCTTCATTCCCGCGGCCGTCCGAGACGGTTGGTGGCGGGGCGAGAGCGACGTCGGACGGAAGTTCAGGTTCCTCGTGTTCTGGGTGCTCGCCTACGTCATCGTGATCACGCTGATGCCTCAGAAGCGCGACCGCTATCTGCTGCCGATCTTCCCGGCGCTCGCGCTCATGATCGGCTGGCTGTGGGATCGATGGGCCGCGCAAGGTCCCTCCCGAACGCTCCGCGTCCACGGCTGGATCTGGGCCGGGCTGGCCCTCGCGCTGGCCGCCGCCGTGCTGCTGCCGCTTCCCCTGCGCCCGGATCTCGCGATCCTGGTGCCGCCCGTCCTGTGGCTGAAGCTCCTGCTGGGCGCGGCGCTCATCGGCGCGGCGGTGGCGGCGGTCGCCACCGCGCGAGCCGGGCACGCCCTCGCGACCTTCGCGGTCGTCTGCGTCTCGACGACGCTGGTGGTCGCGGGCGAGACGCAGGTCTTCGTGGCCGGGCACAACCGCACGCACGACGTGAAGGCGCTTTCGGAGCGGCTCGTCGCCCGGCTCGGCCCCGGCGATCAGCTCGTGACCTACAAGCTCGGATCGCTCTCGCTGCAGCTCTACACGGGTCGGGCGATCCGCGAGCTGCAAGATCAGCAGAGCCTCGCTCCGCTCCTGGCCGCCGGGCGCCCGCTCTACGTGGTCGTCCACGACCGGCGCTGGCCCGAGCTGCGCGACGGCAGCGGCCGGAGCTGGACGCGTGTCGACGAGCTCGAGTTCGGGGATGTGCGATGGCTGGTGGTCGCGCCGGTGCCGCCGTGACCGGCGACCTCGCGCTGTCCGTGATTCTCCCGGTGCACAACGAGGCCGCGAACCTGCCCATCCTGTGGCGGGAGATCGCCGAGGTGCTGCCCGGTCTGGCAAGCCCCGCCGAGGTGATCTTCGTCGACGACGGATCGACGGACGGGAGCGCCGACGTGATCCGGAGCCTCGCCCGCGACGATCCGCGAATTCGCCTGCTCCGCTTCGAGGCCAACGCCGGGCTGAGCGCGGCGTTCTACGCCGGCTTTCAGGCGGCCCGCGGCCGGATCATCGCCACGCTGGACAGCGATCTGCAGAACGATCCGCACGACCTCCCCACCCTCGCCGCGTGTCTGGAGACCGCCGACGCCGCGGTCGGGTCGCGCCGGGTCCGGCACGATTCGTGGGTGAAGCGCGTCTCGTCGCGGATCGGCAACGGCGTTCGCCGGGCGGTGACCGGCGATCCCGTGCAGGACAGTGCCTGCAGCCTGCGCGTGATGAAGCGCGCGTGCCTGGGCGCGGTGCCGCCGTACACGGGCATGCACCGGTTCGTACCGAGCCTGCTCAAGCTGGCCGGCTTCCGCGTCGTGGAGGTTCCGGTCCACCATCGCCCGCGAAGGTTCGGCCGGTCGAAATACGGGGTGGGCAATCGGGCCGTGACGGCCTTCGTCGACCTCCTGGCCGTGCGGTGGATGATGCGACGGCGGCTACGATACCGGATCGCCGAGGAGGTTCCGCCTCGACCCTGACGTCAGAGGGCCGGACCTGGGCCGGCTGGCCGAAGGTCTCATGGACAGGCCGCCTCGATTTCAGCATCTTCATTCACGCTCGAAGACCCGAGAAAGAGGAGGGCAACACCATGACCGTCAGGATGATCGCTGGTTGCCTCGTCGCGCTGACTCTCGTCGTCGGGGTCGGCGGCTGCGGCTCGATGGGGATGGGCTCGGGTCTACTCGACCAGCTCGGCGGCAGCTCCACGCTCAAGGCCCTGTCGGACACGTTCGTGAACAACGCGGCGAGCGACCCGCGGAGCAGCAAGCTCCTGTCGGGCGCCAACCTCGGGACGCTGAAGTCGAAGGTGTCGGATCAGTTCTGCTCGGCGCTCGGCGGCGGATGCACGGCGCCCCTGAGCAGCGCGCAGGTGACGGAGGCCGCCAAGAAGGTCGACGCCCCGACCTCGAGCGGGCTCACCGACAGTCTCATGAAGGCCCTGGACAGCGTCAAGGCGGCGCCCGCGGTGAAGGAGGGCGTCACGAAGCTCCTGGGGCCGCAGCTCGGCGGGATCGTCGCCGGGCTCCTGTAGCCCCCCGGCGCCGACCCGGCCGGTCAGCCCCCTTCGGCGGGCGGCATCGGCAGGCGAACCGTCAGCACGCTGCCCCGGCCCTTGACGCCGTCGCTCGCGACGCTGATGGTTCCGCCGTGGAGCTCGACGAGCTTCCGCGTCAGGGCGAGGCCCAGTCCGGTCCCGCCCTGATCGCGGGCGTACGACGAGTCCACCTGCTCGAATGCCTCGAAGATCCGCGCCTGGTCCTCGGGCTTGATCCCGATGCCGGTGTCGGCCACGGCGAGCCGGAGTGCCTTGTCTCCGGGCGCCGCCCCCTCGGACACGTCGAGGGTGACCCTGACGAACCCGCCGGGCTCGGTGAACTTGATCGCGTTGGACAGCAAGTTGTAGATCACCTGCTGGATCCGCTGCCGGTCGGCGTTGACCGACGGCAGCACGTCCTTCACCTCGGTGCTCATCGTGATGTTCTTCTCGCGCGCCAGCGACTCGACGACGCCGACGACTTCCCGCAGCTCGTCGGCGACGGCGACACTGGTGAGGTCGAGCGTGAGGTGCCCGGCGTCGACTTTCGCCAGATCGAGCACGTCGTCGACCAGGCGTCGAAGGTGGCGGCCGCCGGACAGGATCGTCGTGAGGTATTGCAGCTGCCGCTCGTTCAGCTCTCCGTACGTCTTGTTCGCCAGGAGCTGGGAAAATCCGATGACGGCGTTGAGGGGCGTGCGGAGCTCGTGGCTCATCGCCGCCAGGAACTCGCTCTTGGCCCGGCTCGCCTGCTCCGCGGCCACCTTGGCGCCCAGGAGCTGCCGCGATTGGTCCAGGAGCTGACGGATGTAGCGCTGCGCCTCCGCGTAGAGGCGCGCGTTCTCGAGCGCGACGAGCAGCGCCAGGCCGACCGCCGCCCCCAGCGCAATCAGCACCCCGGTCCACGTGCGCGCCTCCAGACGTCCGGCCTCGGCCTGAGCCGAGAGCATCCGGGTGTGGATCGCCTCCATCAGCCCGTCCAGATTCTCCTCGACCTCCTCGGCAAGCGCCCGCGCCGTGGTGTCGCTCAGCCAGAGCGTCCGCTCGCGATTGGGGCGCCGGAGGAGCGACTGCTCCTCGCCGACGGTGCTGCGGTACTTCTCGAAGGCGGCGCGGGCCGCGCCGAGCCGCATGGCCTCGGGCTCGCTCTGCACGTACTCGGCGAGGCGCCCCAGGTCGTCGGCGATCCGGTCCGCCCGCTCGGTCCACGCCGTGACGTAGCGCGGATCGCCCAGCACGGCCGCCCGGGTCTCGAGACGCACGAGCGGGGCGATGGCTTCGCGGGTGGAGGCGGCCAGGCGCATCGCCGGGACGGTTCGGGTCGCGATCTCCCGGTTGACCGAAACCAGGTTGCCGACGGCGTAGAAGCTCAGAACGCCGACGGTCGCGAGAACAAAGATGACGAGGAGCGAGATCAGGAAGGGTTTCGCGGCCAGCCGCATGTCAGTTCTTGCCCGTCCTCAAATTGCAGCACGACTCCGCCGAGGATCACGCGCATTATCGTCCTGCCGCCGGAAACTGTCGATCGCGCGGGCACTTCCCGGCGCCGTCCCGCGCCGCCGGCGGCCGGTCGGCTAGGGCTGGATGGTCAGGATCTCACGCGCCTTGGCCCCGCCGCGCTGGGGGCCCGGGATCAGCCACAGGAGCACGCCGGAGGCCCCGTAGCAGACGATGAACACGAGCAGCGCGTAGGTGTAGCTCTGAGTCCGGTCGTAGATCCAGCCGGTGAAGACCGCGGCCGGCATCGAGGCGAAGCTCTGGAACATGCTGATCCAGCCGCGGATCGTCGCGAAATGGGCGCGACCGAACACGTCGCCGACCAGCGCCCAGGTCACCGAGTTGATCCCGTCGCCGAACGAGAACAGGACGGCGAACAGCACGAGCGCCCACCACACGCCGTCGCCGTACGCCAGCACGACGAGACCCGCGGCGCCCAGCAGAACGCCCACGGCTCCGATCGTCTGCTTCGATTGCCGGTCGCCGAGCCACCCCGTCAGCGGCCGGGTGACCACGGTGGCCAGCGCGGTGAGGCCGACGTAGAACGCCGCCGCCGGCTCGTCGAGCCCCTTCCAGATCAAGAGCGGAACCAGGTGCACGGTCACGCCGGCGTAGGGAATGTTGCGCAAGCCGTGGAACGCGGCCAGCAGCCAGAACGTCGACGTGCGCAGCGCCTCGCGCGTGGTGAACTCGCGCTCCTCGCCGAGGGCCGACACGGGCCGGCTCGCCGGCGGTAGCTCGGGCGGGACGGCCGGCTCGCCGTCGGGAAGCAGGCCCATGCTCTCCGGCGAGCGACGAATCAGCAGGACGAGCGGCAGCAGCATGAACACGACCAGGCCGGACAGCACCGCGGCGATCCGCCATCCCAGGTTCAAGACGGCCACCGCGACCAGCGGAAAGATCACCACCCCGCCGATGGCCTGGCCGGTCTGGACGACGGCCATGGCGAGCCCGCGCTTGCGGCGGAACCAGTGGTTGACCGACGCGAGGGTGGCCTGATTGAACCCGGCCTGGAACCCGAAGCTGAGCGGCCCGATGAACACGAGGAGAAAGAGAAGATAGCTGTGCGTGAGCGACAACAAGATCAGACCGAGCCCCGCGAGCAGGGTGCCGACGACCAGCATCACGCGGACGTCGAAGCGGTCGATGAGATATCCGACCAGCGGCGCGCCGAGCGCGGCCTCGAGCCGCGAGAGCGAGAACGGCAGCGAGGTGGCGGCGCGGCTCAGATGCAGCTCGTTGAGGACCGGCAGGAAGTACACCGTGAATCCGGTGTTGAAGAGCCCGCCCTTGACCGCGTCCTGGACGCAGCCGATCGCCACGATCCACCAGCCGTAGAAGACACGGCCCGAGCTCCGCGATAGTGATCGCCTCACGGCCGGTGGCTCGCGTCGGGCGCCGCGCTCCGCACGCTCACGGCTTGTAGTTGACGCTCTTCGGCTGGATCTTCCTCAAGAGATCGGGATAGACGAATGCGCCCAGGTCGAGGGGCTTGGTGAGCTTGCCCTGCTGCTTCAGCTGCGTCTCGGCCAGCCGGAACAGGCTGATGGTGAAGTCGTCCAGGACCATCTCGAAGCGGAGCTTGGTCATGAGCTCGGCCACCAGCGGCGGGTCGAGGCTCTTGAGGAAATCGGACACGTCCTTGGCGGCGCGCTTGCGGTCCCGGTTGATGAGGTCGGTCGCCTCGACGAGGGCCCGCACGAACCCCTCGGCCTGCTCCGGGTTCTTCTTGATCCAGCCGAGGTTCATGTAGATGTACACGCCCTGCTCGAGGACGTTTTCCTGGTCCTTGAGCACCTTGGTGTTCTTGACCGCGGCGAGGCCGCGGGTGACCCACGGCTCCCACACGGCGTAGGCGTCGATATTGCCGCGCTCGAGCGCCGCCACCATCTCCGGCGCCTCGACGTTGACCACCGTGTAGTCGGCCGCGTTCAGCTTGAGCTTGTCGATGAGGGCCAGCCAGAACACCTCGCCGCCCGAGCCGCGCGCCACCCCGATCTTCTTGCCCTTGAGCTGATCGAGGTTGTCCATGTTGCGACCGACGATCGCGATCCAGCGCACGAGACGCGTGGCCTGCGCGACCACCACCACGTTGGGATCCAGGTTGTGGTTGCTGACGCCGGCGATCTCGGAGCCGAACGCCGACTCGATCTGGCCGTTGATCAGGAACGACACCATGGCCGATCCGGACGGCCCGGTGTTGATCCGGACGTCGAGCCCGTGCTTCTTGAAGAGCCCCTCTTGCTGCGCCACGTAGTAGGCGGAGAACACCGGATCGACCCCGGTCGCGATGGTCATCTTCGTCTGCGCCCCCGCCGTACCGCCGCAGATCAGCAGACCCAGAACGAGCAGGCATTGCGCGCCCCGTCTCAGCATGAACGCTCCCCTCCCGGCCGGCCGTCAGGTCGCCGGCGAGTATTTTCCCGCGAAAGTAAAGATGCTCCAGCGGAACATGCGATCGGTCACGAAGCCCAGGAGTCCCAGGGTGACCAGGGACACGAAGATCTCGTCCACCAGCATGAACAGGCGCCCGTCCCAGAGCATCTTACCCAGCCCGTCGTTGGCGGCGATCAGCTCGGCGGCCACGATCGTGGTGAAGGAGTTGGCCATCGCCAGCCGCATCCCGGTCAGGATGTACGGCACCGTCGCCGGCAGGGCCACGTGGAAGAAGATCTGCGCTCGCGTCGCGCCGAGCGACTGCGCGGCCCGGATCTTGTTGGGTGCGATGGCCGACACGCCGGCCGCCGTGTTCAGGATGACGATGAAGATCGTCGTGTAGATGATGAGGAAGATCTTGGACGCCTCGCCGATCCCGAACCAGATGACCGCCACGGTGATCATGGCCACCGAGGGAATGAAGCGCAGGAACTCGGTGTACGGCTCCAGGAGCTTCCGCACGGGCCGGAACGAGCCCATCGCCAGGCCGATCGGCACGCCCAGCAGGGAGCCGGCGATGAACCCGGCGAGGATGCGCTGAAGGCTCGCCGACAGGTGCTCCAGCAGCACGCCGTTGCGCACCAACACGAGCGCCTTGCGGAACACGATCGTGGGCGGAGGAAACAGCACCGAGCTGACCAGGTAGAGCGACGCCCACTGCCAGATCAGGAACAAGCTGGCGAACCCGAGCGCGTAGCCGCCGTAGGCGCTCCACAGGCGGCGCGCGGCGCGCCCGGGGCCGCCGATCAGTGCGCTCCGGTGCGTCGCCGTGTCGGGTGTGGGCATCCGCGCATTCGCTAGTCCGCACGAGCGATGGATTTGGCGACTTCGTCGCGGATCATCTCATAGACCTGCTTGTAGTAGCGCAGGAACGCGTCGTCGGTGCGGCGGCGCGCGCCGTCCAGCGCGACCTCGACCACGCCCTTGACCTGCGATCGCGGCCCGGCCTCCATCACGCCGATCCGCTTGCCGAGCGTGACGGCCTCGTCGATGTCGTGCGTGATGAACAGGACGGTCGTGCGCGTCGCCTGCCAGATGTTGGCGAGCTCCAGCTGCATCAGCGATCGGGTCTGCGCATCCAGCGCGGCGAAGGGCTCGTCCATCAGCAGCATCTGCGGCTCGTTCGCCAGCACCCGGGCGATCTGGATGCGCTGCTTCATGCCGCCGGACAGCTCGGCCGGATACTTCTGCTCCTGCCCCCCGAGCCCGACCAGCTTCAGGTAGTGCACGGCGCGCTCACGCCGCTCCGCCTTGCCCACGTGTCGCATGCGCAGGCCGAACTCGACGTTCTCGATCGCGGTGAGCCAGCCGTAGAGCGAGTCGTCCCCCTGGAAGACCACGGCGCGATCGCGGCCGGCGCCCGCCACCGGGCGGCCGCCCATCAGAATCTGCCCGCTCGTGGGGGCCTCGAAGCCCGCGAGCATCTTGAGCACGGTCGTCTTGCCGCAGCCGCTGGGGCCGAGCAGGCAGAAGAACTCGCCGACCTCGATCTCCACACTGAAGTGCTCGACCGCCTGGTAGTCGACGCCCTGCAACGAGCGGTAGGTTTTCCCGACATCGTCGAACGAAACCAGCGACATGACCGGGGCAGCCTAGCAAGCCCCCCTCGCGCTGACAACACGCATGGGATAATCGCGCGGACCACAGGGGGAGGCCTCCATGCGTACGGTGACGTTGTGCGCGTTGCTCGTCTGTCTGATCACCCGCTTGGCCGTCGCGCAGCCGTTCGACATCCGGGCGGCCGCCAGTCAGGCGCCCGATCTCAAGTTCCCCGCGTCCCCCAAGACGCTCGGCCTTTTCAGCTCGCTCGAGATGGCGATCTACAAGCCCGACGGCGCCGGACCGTTTCCCGCTCTGGTCCTCGTGCACACCTGCGGCGGTCTACGACCTGAGATTCAGGACTGGACCAAGAACGCGCTCTCGCGCGGCTACGTTGCGTTCGTGATCGACAGTCTGGGCCCGCGCGGCGTGAAGAGTGTCTGCATTCCGCCGAGCCCGGTGAACATCTGGCGGGGCGCCAAGGACGCGTTCCAGGCGCTCGAGCACCTCCAGCGCTTCGATTTCGTCGATCAGAGCCGAATCGGGCTGATGGGCTTCTCGTGGGGTGCGATGGTCGGGCTCCTCGTGAACAGTCGCGCAGTCGCCGAGGCGTTGTCGCCGTCGGGGCGGTTCGCCTCGGTCGCGAGCTTCTATCCGGCCTGCTACTTCTCGACCGCGCGCGGGGGCGTGGAGTTCCTGCGCCCCGACACCGATCGCCCGACTCTGGTCTTGATGGCCGAGCTCGACAACGAGACACCTCCGTCGGATTGCCTGCCGCGGCTCGAGGCCCTCAAGAGCAAGGACGCCCCGGTCAGCTGGCATCTGTATCCCAAGGCCACACACTGCTGGGACTGCGCCTCGCTCGACAACCTGATCAAGACCGACTTCCAGGGCAATCGCGTGAGCTATCGCTTCGACAGCGCCGTGACCAAGGACTCGGCCCGGCGCGCCTTCGATTTCTTCACCGAGCACATGAGCGCGCGGAAGTGATCCGGCAGGTCTAGTCCAGCCAGTCCTGCTCCTTGAGCTTGCGGGGCAGATACCGCTTGGTGAGGTACTGGAAGTCCTTGTTGGCGAGCGCGTCGAGCTCGTACTTGAGCCCGCTCGACAGCATGCGCTTGATCTCGGCCTGCCAGCCCTTCTTCTGGAACCACGAGTAATCGAGGAGCTCGCGGGCGCGGGCGACGTCCTTCTCGTTGAGCTTGATGCCCACGTTGCGCGGGAGCTCGTACGCCTCGGGATCCGCGCTCGAGAGCCCGATGAACTTGGCCTTCGGAATGGCCATGCGCTGGCTCTCGAACGCGAGGTTGATCGAGCCCTGCTTGATGACCGAGTAGATGTAGTAGCCCCACGGGTCGTTGTCGACGAGGACGTAGACCGGAAGCCGCTTCTCCTCGTGGAGGCGGCGCGCCAGGCGCCGGACCCCGCGGGGCGGCTGTCCGTTTCCGGTCAGGAGCACGCAGTTGTACCGGCGCCAGAACTTGTCCTCGGAGAGCCGATTCCACTGCGTGCCCTTCTCGACCAGCAGGACGAAGTCGGCGGTGCACTGCCGGATCTGCAGGTACTCCGGCTCGACGATCGACGGCACGGAGTAGCCGCCCTTGCCGAGCCGTGCGCAGTCCACGCGGTCGCCGTCGTCCACCAGCACCAGCGGGCCGACGACCGAGCCGGCGTTCTCGGCGCGCACGTGCAGCTCCTCGCGGAGCGCCTCCAGGCTCACCTCGAGGTCCTCGATGAGCGGATCGGACTCGTCCTGCGTGTCGAGGGTGTTCTCGTGGGAGTTCTTGATCGTGTGCTTGGACCGGTAGTAGATCTCGCGGAGCGAGGTCGTGAGGTTCGCCCGCTGGAGCTCGCAGAGCGCGTCGGCCACCAGCACCGTCTGCATGAACTTCTTCGCCATCCCCACGTTGAAGAACGACCGCGCCTGCTTGCGCTTGCCCATCTCGATCAGGCCCTTGCGGTCGTTGAAGGTGATGTTCGACAGCGATCGAATCGGGATCGTCAGGGTCGGATCCTTGCCGCGCTGGGCAGCGTTGACGACGATGTCGGCAACACCGACGAGCTTCCTCTCCACGGCGGTGACCTTCCGGGGCTTCGCGGCCATCTCCTACGCCTTCCCGCGCCTGGCGCGCTTCGGACGTTTCGCGGTCGTACGAGTGGGCTTGCGCCTGCTCGTTCGCCCGGCGCGCGGCATCCGTCTCGCCGCCTTCTTCGTCCTGGCTTTCGCTTCGGGAGCGCCGCCGGTTTCGGGGGCGCCGTGCCCGTTCGAGGGCGCGGCCGGCGTCTCGCTCGCCAGCACCGGCACCTCGCCCTCGATGCCCTCGGGCGTGACGATGATCGAATGCGGGAGGCCTTCCGGGCCGCTGCCGTTCTTACCCAGGAGCTCGTCCGTCTTCTCGCCCCCGGTCCGCCTCATGGCCATCCGCTGGAGCTGCTCCTTCAGCTTCGAGGTGGGCAACCGGCCTCCCTTGAGGCGGTTGCACGATTCGACCACTTCCTCGATGTAGAGCTCGAAGATGTTGCGCCGGCGGTGCTCGCCCTGCGCCCGCTCGCGCCGCCGGAGGAACGCGCCCAGCCGCCGGCCGCATTCGCGCAGCGCCAGCGTGATCTCCTTGCGGATCTCGTCGTACTCGGCGATCGCTTCCTTGGATTCGCTGGTGAACGGCACCCAGACCGAGGCCATGTGGACGAAGATGACCATCGGCCCGCCCGGCACCGCGCCGCGCGACTGGGACACGCCGTAGTTGCGCCAGGTGGTGTCGAGCACCGCCTTGTAGCTCACGCAGGCCGACTGCTGGTAGAGCAGCGGCACGCGGTTCGCGTAGCGGATGACGCGGGCGAGCTCGTGGTCGTTCTGCTCCTCCTCGCCTTCGGCGAGCGGGACCGCCTCCTTCGGCTGGTCCGGCTGCCCCTGCTCCGGACCCCGCCCGTAGGCCAGGCCCGCCTCGATCACGAACGGATTGCCGCGATACACGGACGGCGGACGGCTGACGGCCGTATAGAATTCGCCCTTGATCTGCTGGTAGAGGCCGGAGAGGATCGCCCGCTCGCCGATCGGCGAGAGACAGTTCGTCGGCGGCGCCATGATCTTGGTCGCCTGGATGGCCTTGTACAGCGCCTCGGAGGCCTGCCCGTGGACGTCGCGCGGCCGCGAGCGCGGCGAGAGCCCGGCGGTCTTGCAGATGTCCTCGGCCAGCCGCGGCGACACCCGACTGAAATCGCTGGCCAGGAACGCGGAGAGCCAGTGGCTCTTCGTGTCCTGGAGCATCTTGAGCAGCATCCCGAGCTCGATGCCATACGGATGCGGCTTGATCTCCCGCGGCGACGGCGGAAGCTGGTCGTACGTCCGGGGATGCGTCTTCGTCTCGCCCTCGGGGGTGAAGTACGTCAGCTTGACGTGCGGGTTGGCGATGACGGTCTGCTCGACGTACTCGTCGACCGAGGCCCGGCCCTTCTGGTAGCGGCCCTCGACTTCCATGGTGACCTGGGTCCCACGGGTCGATTCCCACTCGATCTGCTTCTTCTCGAGAATCAGCGGCTCATTCTTCTTGGTGTCGATCTGGACTTCGAAGTAGTGAGCGGGCGCCCGCGCGCTGGTGCGGGAGATGATCTGAACGGGCTTCCCGGTCGTGAGCTGGCCGTACATGCCGGCGGCCGAGATGCCGATGCCCTGCTGCCCGCGGCTCATGCGCAGCCGATGGAACTTGGAGCCGTACAGCAGCTTCGCAAAGATCGGCGGAATCTGCTGTCGGATGATCCCCGGACCGTTGTCGGTGACGGTGATCCGGAAGCGTGTGGCCTGGCTCGCGGCCGGCGGCGCGCTGCCGTTGGCAACCGCCTCGACCTTGACGACCACGTCCGGGAGGATCCCGGCTTCCTCGCACGCGTCGAGCGCGTTGTCGACCGCCTCCTTGACGCAGGTCAGGAGCGCCTTGCGCGGATTGTCGAACCCGAGGAGGTGCCGGTTCTTGGTGAAGAACTCGGACACGGAGATTTCCCGCTGGCGAGCCCCCATCTCGACGGCGGACACCGCCGGGCGCGGCGGCGCCGCTGGCGGGGGACTGGTCTTCGGGGGGGTCAGCGCTCGGCCGGCCTTTGCCACGCGCATCCTCGGTAGCTCCTCATATGCCCCCATACAAACAAAGTCTCACCCAAGGACCTAGTTTTCTGACGGGGGCGGCCCGGCGCCGGTCGTCTAGAATGGACGCGTCTTGAGCCTGGACCGCGTTTGCCGATTGACGGGGCTCGGCGGAGTCGCGCTCTTTTTAGCCACCGCGTTCACTCCGCTCGCCCACGCGCTGACCCTCTGGATGGCCGTCGAGCCGCAGCTTGTCCCCTCCGACGCCATTGTCGTCCTCGGCGCAACCGTCTCGCCGTCGGGCATCCTGAGCAACGAATCCACCCGTCGGACCGATCATGCCATCGACCTCTATCACCGGGGCCTCGCGCCCCGGCTGATCCTGCTGGGCGGGGCCTGTGACAGCGGAGCGATCGAAGCCGAGATCCGGGCCAAGCTGGCGCGCCTGCACTCGATCCCGGCCGACGCCATCCTCACGGAATCCAGGGCTCGAACGACACGAGAGGAGGCCGCGCGGGTGAGGGATCTCGCGCGATCGAGAGGCATTCGTACGGTGCTCCTCGTCACCAACTCCGGGCACATGGCGCGAGCGCGACCCCTGTTCGAGCGCGCCGGCTTCGAGGTCCATCCCGCGCCCTCCGACACCTACTTCGAGCCCACCGCGCCCGAGGCGCGCCTGATGCTGATGCGAGGACTCCTGCAGGAGGTCCTCGGCTGGATCTATTACCGGATCGCCGGATACGCGTGAGCGCTGGAGGACCATACATGATCGGGATCTTCATGCTGGCGCTGGCGGGGCTCACCTCCGTCGGCGCCTATCTCCTCGGCGCCCGGCGGCTCGGGCTCCCGCCCGCGAGGCTCGGCGCCGCCGTCGGCAAGACGCTGGAAACGGTGGGAGCGGTCCTGATCTTTCTCGTCGCGAATCTCGTGGTGGCCGTGCCCCTCGTGGTGGCGCTGCGCGCCGTCACCGGCACGTTCGTATCCGTCTACGTGACCGACGACACGGCGTGGCTGGGCCTCTCCCTGCTCCAGGGTCTCGCGTTCCAGTGGTGGCGGGAGGCGTCGAGGAAGAAGGCGGGGGCCCTCGCGCTTGAAGAGCGCGGGAATCTCGGGTAAAGAGGCGGTACCCGACGAAAGGAGACGCTATGCCGACCATCGAGCACCGGGGCGCTTCCATTTATTACGAGGAGTCCGGTCGAGGGTTCCCCATTCTCACCTTCGCGCCGGCAGGGCTTCAGTCGACCATCGAGGTCTGGAGCCGGCCGGCCGCGCCCGTGAACCCGATCACGGAGTTCTCCGCCGACTTCCGCGTGATCGTGATGGATCAGCGCAACGCCGGCGGCCGGTCGCGCGCTCCCATCACCGCGAGCGACGGCTGGCACACGTACGCGGCCGACCACATCGCCGTGCTCGATCACCTCGGCATCGAGCAGTGCCACCTGTACGGCCAGTGCATCGGCGGATCGTTCATCATGAGCCTCTTGAAGGCCCAGCCGCAGCGCATCGCGGGCGCGGTGCTCGCCCAGCCCATCGGCCGCGTGGGCGCGATGGCGCCGGGCCGCTCCGCCCGGTTCAACGGGTGGGCCGAGACCCTCGCCGATCACCCCGAGGCCACCGGGCCGGTGCTGGACGCGTTCCACCAGAACCTGTACGGTCCGGGCTTCGTCTACAGCGCGGACCGCGCGTTCGTCTCGAGCTGCCAGACGCCGTGCATGGTGCTGGCCGGCAACGACGAGGCGCACCCGTATCCGATCTCCGAGGAGGTCTCGAAGCTGCTGCCGAAGTGCGAGTTCATCCCCGAATGGAAGCAGGGCGCGGCGCTGGCGGCGGCCAAGGTGCGCATCAAGGAATTCCTGGCCAAGCACACGCCGCGGCGCTGAGGCGCGGAAAACGAGGTGGCCGTCATGCGTACGATCGAGCTGCTCTCACCCGCCGCCGCCGTGGCCGCGAACACCGTGCCGCTGGCCAAGGGCGTCCCGGCACTCGGCGGCCGGGTCATCGGGCTCCTGAACAACTCGAAGGCCGGCACCCGGCCGTTCCTGGACCGCGTCGCGGAGCTGCTGCGGCGCGATCACGGCGTGTCGAAGATCGTCCGCTACGACAAGGCGGCCGCCGCGCTGCCGGCGCCCGACGACATGCTCGAGGCGGCCGCCCGCGAGTGCGACGTCGTGATCAACGGGATCGCCGACTGAGGGTCTTGCACGTCGTGGAGTGTCCACGACAGCATCGAGCTCGAGAAGCGGGGCGTCCCGACCGCGACCATCGTCACCGAGGAGTTTCGGGGGCTGTACGGCATCGTCTCGACGAGCCTCGGCCAGCCCTTCCTGCCGGCCGTCTACATCCAGCATCCGATCGTCAGCATCCCCAACCCGGAGATGCAGGGGCGGGCCGACCACGCGATGGTCGCGATGGTCGAGGTCGCGGCGGCCGGGCGCGAGGCTGAAGCGGGCTCGAGCAGGCTGGCCGCCGCCGAGGTCGTCGACCGCATCACGGTGGCGGACGATCCGGAGGCGATCTTCGAGCGGTTCACCAGCGAGGGCTGGACCGACGGGCTCCCGATCGTGCCCCCGACCGCGACGCGGGTCGCTCAGATGCTGGCCTACTGCGACCTCGAGCCGAGCGCGTCGCTGGGCGCGATGCCGCCGCGCTGGGGCGAGGCGACGATCGCCAAGGTCGCCGTCAACGCGGTCATGGCCGGGTGCAAGCCGGAGTACTTCCCGGTCATCGTGACGGCGGTGAAGACCATTCTGGCCAAGCCGTTCAATCTGTACGGCGTCCAGGGCACCACGAATCCAGCGAGCCCGGTCCTCATCGTGAACGGACCAATCGCGCGCGAGATCGAAATCAACGCGCGCGGGAACCTGTTTGGTCCGGGCTTCCGGGCCAACGCGACAATCGGCCGGGCGATCCGGCTCGTCATGACGACGATCGGCGGCGGCGTGCCGCAGCAGGCGGACAAGTCGACGCTCGGCAACCCCGCCAAGTACACCTGCTGCTTCGCCGAGCACGAGGCGGGAAGCCCCTGGGCGCCGCTTCACGTCGAGCGGGGATACGAGGCGACGACGAGCACCGTGACCGCGTTCGGCGGCGCCGCGCCCGCCAACATCATCGAGAAGAGCAAGACCGCCGTGGAGATGCTCGAGACGATCGCACGCGCGATGGCCGTCTCCGGCTCCAACAACATGTTCATGAGCCAGGAAGCCCTGCTGGTCCTCGGTCCCGAGCATGCCGCGATCGCGGCGCGCCAGGGCTTCGACAAGGCGCGGGTGCGCCGCACCCTGTTCGAGCAGGCGCGCATTCCCTTCGGAGAGATCGGCCAGAGCAACGCCGACGTCCTGCGCGTGTGGCGGGGCCCCTGCATCGACGAGGCAGACGGGCGGCGGACGTTGCGGATCGTGGAGAAACCCGAGGACATCCTGGTCGTCGTGGCCGGCGGCGCAGGCAACCACTCGGCCTCGATCCCGGGGTGGTACTCGCGCTCGGTGACCCTGCCCATCACCCGCGCCGATGGCAGGCCGGTCCGCTCCGTCGCGGAGCTGAAGAAAGCCTAGCCGCGTGAAGCGGCCGAGCGGGCGGCTGAGCGACGCCGACCCGCCCGGCCCTGACTACGCCGTTACGACTGTACGGAACAGCTCGCGGACACCGCCGCCAGAGGCCGGTCCTCCAGCACGCCGCGCTCGTCCGCCTGTGCCAGCACGGCCTGGATCGTCTTCACGAGCTGGCGCGCCGCATCGACGCTCAGCTCAACGGCCACGCGCGCGCTCGGGCCGACGGCCTCGTTGACGAAATCGATGTTGAGCGCATGCTCGAGCGGCAGATCGTACGGATGGTCGTACGAGACGTAGGCCTCGCGGACCTCGATCCAGTCCGGACCGCTCTTGCCGCGCCCCTCGATCTTCACCTGATGAGCAATCATCGTGCACATGACTGGGCTCCTGGTGTCGGCCTACCGCAGATTCTTGTCCAAGAACGCAAAGACCTTCTTCCAGCCGTCCACCGCCTGCTCCTGCCGGTAGGCCGCGCGGTCGTAATAGAAGAAGCCGTGGCCCGCGCCGGCGTAGCGATGGAACTCGAAGTTCTTGCCGTGCTTCTTCAGCTCCGCCTCGTGCTGGTCGACCTGCTCGGGCGTGGGCGACTTGTCCTCGAGGCCGAAGAGCCCGAGGAGCGGGGCCGAGAGGTCCTTGGTGAAGTCGATGGGCGCCGCCGGCTGGTTCGGGGTGAGCTCTTCCTTCGACATGACCACGCGGCCGCCCCAGCACTCGATGATCGCGTCGAGGCCCTTCAGCTTGCAGCCGGCCAGGAACGCCTGCCGGCCGCCCGAGCACGTGCCGAAGATGCCGACCTTGCGGGTGAGATACGGCTGCGAGCGCAGCCAGGCGTTCGCGCCGTCGAGATCGCCGAGCACCCGCGCGTCCGGGGCGCCGCCCGCCGCGCGCACCTTGGCCCCGACGTCCTCGGGGGTGCCGTGGCCGTCGCGGAAGTACAGGTTCGGCGAGATCGACACCAGGCCGTGGTGGGCAAAGCGGCGCGTGCACTCGCGGTACCACTCGTCCCAGCCCGGCGCGTGGTGGATGAGGATCATGCCGGGGAACGGGCCGGCGCCGAGCGGCCGAGCCACGTAGGCGTTGATGATGTCCCCGTTGTGCCCCCTCATGGTGACCGTCTCGGCGATCATTCCTTCGTACTGGTTCGTCTGGTACGTGTGCATAGCCGCCTTTCCTCCGTGTACGGTGTTCGGGACCATCGCGACTCGATCGCTGTCCCGCGCAATGCTGCCTCGCCGCGGGCTCGTGGTCAAGATGCTCTCGCGTTATGATTCCCGATGAGATCGGAGGACAGGCCATGGCACACGTGACGATCACGCCGCTCCACCCATCGCTCGGCGCCGCGATCGAGGGCGTCAACCTCGCCGAGCCCGTCGACGACCCGACGCGGCAAACGCTATCGCGCGCGCTCGCCGACCACCTGGCCCTGGTGTTTCCCGACCAGTCCCTGACGCCCGCGCAGTATCTCGCCGCGGCATCGCTGTTCGGGCCGCCGATGGAGCAGCACTACTCCCAGCACCACATGCCGGAAGCTCCGATGATCGGGCTCATCTGGCACCGCAACGGCCAGCGCCCGGCCGAGCAATGGCACACGGACCACACCAACCGGGAGCGCCCGCCGCTGGCGACGCTGCTCTACGGCGTCGAGATCCCGTCGGCGGGCGGGGGGACGAGCGTGGCGAGCATGCGCGCGGCCTACGCGGCCTTGCCGGAGGCCGAGCGCCGGCGACTGGACACGCTGAGGACGTTCAACAGCCTGGACAGTGACCACCCCGACACGCGCGCCGAAGATCGAGAGAAGTACGGCAAGCCGATCGCGCATCCGATGGTGCGCACGCATCCCGTGCACGGCTCGCGCGCGGTGTACTTCCACATCTCCAAGGCCACCCACATCGACGGCATGGCTCCGGAGGCGAGCCGCGCCTACATGAGCGATCTGCTCGCCCGGATGATCCGGCCCGAGATCGTCTACCACCACGCGTGGCGCAAGGGCGACGTGCTGGTCATCGACAACCGCGCGACCATGCACCGGGCGCACGGCGACTACGATCGAAGCCAGAGCCGTGTCCTGTGGCGCCTCATCGTCGAGGGTGATCGCCCGCGGTAGCAGCGCGCCGAAGACGGTGCCCACGCGACTGCCGTTCCCTCCACCCCTGGCGCCCATGCTGTCGAAGGCCGCCGACGCCCTGCCGGGCGGCGACGGCTGGCAGTTCGAGCCCAAGTGGGACGGATTTCGCACCCTCGTGTTTCGCGACGGCGACGAGGTCCTGCTGCAGAGCCGCGATGAAAAGCCGATGAACCGGTATTTTCCCGAGCTCGTCGCGCCCCTCGCCGCGGCCCTGCCCGAGCGCTCGGTCGTCGACGGCGAGATCGTCATCGTCGGCGCCGGCGGCCTCGACTTCGAGGCCCTCCTGCTCCGCATTCATCCCGCGGCGTCGCGGGTGAAGCTCCTGGCCGCCGAGTCGCCGGCGTCGTTCGTGGCGTGGGACCTGCTCGCGCTCGGCGACGAGGATCTCCGCCCGCTGCCGCTCGCGCAGCGGCGCGAACGGCTCGAGCGGGCGCTGGCCGGCGCGGCCCCCCCGGTGCACCTGTCGCCGGCCACGCGCGACCGCGCCGTCGCGGAGGACTGGTTCCGTCGCTTCGAGGGCGCCGGGCTCGACGGCGTCATGGCCAAGCGCCTGGACGCGCCCTACCGCGCCGGCGAGCGCACGATGCTGAAGATCAAGCACGCGCGGTCGGCGGACTGCGTTGTCGCGGGATTCCGCTGGCACAAGAACGGCGCGGGCACGATGGTCGGCTCGCTCCTGCTGGGCCTCTACGACGAGGACGGCACCCTGCACCACGTCGGCGTCACCGCGTCGTTCACCAACGCCGT
>WNFK01136796.1_pt1 | contig 20152 bp, 19 predicted proteins | sample 5400281 | NCBI WGS metagenome assembly WNFK01 (sample SAMN13153350, study PRJNA577476) | soil metagenome | isolation source: 20 cm soil on Douglas fir-dominated hillslope | place: USA:California | collected 2013-09-17
TGGTTCTCACCCATCCAGCCGGTCACGAAGGGAACGAGCGACAGCCAGAACAGCAGGTGCAGGTTGGCCCACAAGATCCCGCCGCTCACCCGGTGCGTGGCGTGAAGCAGGTGATGGTGATTGCTCCAGTAGATCCCGATGTAGATGAAGCTCAACACGTAGCTCAGGAAGACCGGAAGAATCGGCTTCAGGGCCGCCAGGTCGGTGCCGTGGGGCACCTTCATTTCCAGCACCATGATCGTGATGATGATCGCGATGACGCCGTCGCTGAAGGCTTCGAGCCGATTCTTTTGCATGCGCTCAGCCCACGGCCCAGAGCTACAGCTTCTTCAGGAAGCTCAGCATCGCCTCGGTCACTTCGCTCGGCCGCTCTTGCTGCGTCCAGTGCCCGCAGCCCGGAAGGATCAGGGTGCGCCGGAGGTCGGGCACGAACCTCGACAGATTGGCGATGAGCTGATCCATCCCCGGAAACGCCACGACGAGGTCGCGATCGCCCGCGACGTACAGGGCCGGCACCGTCACTCGCGCGCCGGCGTACGACGCGAGCAGCTCCCAGTTGCGATCGATGTTCCGATACCAGTTGAGCCCGCCACGAAAGCCCGCATGCGCGAACTCTCCCGCGAACACGTCGAGGTCGGCCTCCGCGATCCAGCCGGGCAGAACCTCGGGCGCAACGGTGTGATCGAGCACACCGCCTCGTTTCGACACCATCGCCACGCCCAGGGGGCTCGCGGCCGCGGCGCTCTGGCTCCCTTCTCCCGAGAGGGAATAGAGGAGCCGTCGAATGGTCCCTCGCACGTCGCGCTCCAGCTCCGCTTCGGCGACGCCCGGGGGCTGGAAGTAGAGCTGGTAGAACATCGCCTCGTCGGTCTGCGGCATGACGCTGGTCGGCGGCACCGAGCCGCGCGGCCGGTACGGCACACTCAGACCGACGACACCTCGGAACCGATCCGGACGGAGCAGCGCGGCGTGCCAGGCGACGGGCGCGCCCCAGTCGTGCCCGACGATGACCGCCGTCTCCGCGCCCAGCGCATCGAGGACGCCGACCATGTCGCCCACGAGGTGGAGCAGCGTATAGCGGTCGACCCCGTCCGGAGCCTCCGTCGCGCCGTATCCCCGCATGTCCGGGGCCACGGCGTGAAAGCCAGCTTCAGCGAGCGCCGGAAGCTGGTGCCGCCACGAGTACCAGGATTCGGGAAAGCCGTGACAGAGGACGACCAGCGGGCCTGAGCCCGCCTCGGCGAGATGCATGCGAATACCGTTCGTCTCGACCGTCCTGTGCTGGATCACCTAGCGCTCGATCCACGCGGCCATCAGTCGCCCGCCGTAGTCGTAGCCGTTGTTGGGGCTCCAGTTCTTCACGTAGGGCTCCCACGCGGACACGACCTTCTGGGACGCGTCGTAGAGGGCGTAGGCGTGCTGGGCGATGTGGCGCTGGATGTCGTAGATGATCTCGCGCCGCTTCGCGACGTCGAACGTTCTCCGCTGCAGCAGGATCATCTCGCTCAGCTTGGGATCGTTCACGCCGCCGGAGTTGAGCGGCTGACCGGGCAGGAACGGCCGGAGGTAGCTGTCGGCGTCGAGCCAGGCTCCGCGAAGCCCGAACGTCATCTTGTCGTACTTGCCGAAGATCGTGCTCGCGATGTAGGCGCCGAACTCCTTGAGCTTGAGATCGGTCTCGATCCCGGCCGCCTTCCAGTTCTTCAGCGCGATCTGCACGCGGTCCATGAAGTCGGGGCCATACCCGGCCGTCGTCTCGACCGGCACCCTGAAGCCACCGGGATAGCCCGCCTCGGCAAGCAGTCGCTTGGCGGCCGGTACGTCCTGCTCGTACAGCTCGCGCCCCTCGGGAGTCAGCTGGTCGATGGGAATCGACCACTCGCCCGCCGCCGCCGGCACCGTCGGGTTCGGGGCGCCGTGTCCCAGCGAGAACGGGCTGGCTTCGAGAAATTCTCGCCAGTTGCTGGCCCGGCCCAGGGCGCGGCGTACCCGGACGTCCTTGAAAGGCTCCTGGTCGAGCTTGCACGCGGTGTAGCCGCCGGTGAACCAGATGTACTCCGCGGTCTGGAGTCCCGGCTTCCGCGGCCTGGCCACGTCGAGGTCGAGGCGGCGCACGACCTGCTGATATTCCGGGCCGAAGTCGTACTTTCCGGCGACCCAGGAGGCGAAGCGAGACGATGGGTCGGCATCCACCGCCACGTCGACGCCATCGGCGTACGGCAATCCGGCGACGAAATAGCTGGGGTTCCTGACGAACGTGAGCTTCACGTTGGGCTCGTAGCGCTCGAGCATCCACGGCCCGGTGCCGATGACGGCCTCGGCCCGCTTCAGGTCTCCGAACTTCTCGACCGCTTCCCGCGCGACCAGCCACGCCGAGGTCGAGGCGAGCGCGTCGAGGAACCAGGCGAACGGCTCCTTGAGCGTGAACTTGACCGTGTAGCGATCGAGCGCCTCGATCTTGTCCACGTCCTCGAGCGTCGGCCGATTGCCGTTGCCCTTGATGCTGAGGAATCGCTCGTAGGTGTACTTCACGTCGTCGGCCGTCAGCTCGCGCCCATTGACCGGCGGCTTCGGATGCCAGCGACGTCGGTCTCGATCGGATAGGTGCCCGGCCGCACTGCGGGCCCCGCTTTGACCTTCAGGAGCCGGCTGTGCGTGAACGACAGCATCGTCATCGTGGAGAAGGCAAGCGTCTGGTGTGGATCGAACCCGACCGGATCGAGCCCAGCGCAGATCCGAAAAATCCCGCCGCGCTTCGGGGTCTGGGCGGCCGCGGGGCCGGGTCGGCCGACGTCGACGGACGCACCACTGACCCCCGCGGCGAGAGCGGCGCCCGCGAGCTTCAGCGCATCGCGGCGACTGACACCTTCTCGATCCGTCATGGCTGGACCTCCGTCCCTCTCTGGGTACCCGCTCGATCCGCGGCTCTCAGACCGAGCTTCTCGAGCCGCGGCAGCACTTCGGCCGCGAAATACGGCAGCTCCTTGAGATAATCCACGAAGTTGATCGCCAGGCCGTCGAGACCGGCCGCCGCGAGCCTGGAGAACTCTCGCACGATCGCGTCGGGATCACCGATGACACAGTAGGACCCGCGCGCGAGCGCCCGGCGCGCGAGCGGATTGTGCCCGCTGTGCACCAGGCGCTGGGGATCGGTCCCCCGGCGGCCTTCCTTCGCGTGCAGGTCGGCGAGATAGCCGATCGCGCCCCAGTCGGCGTGCTCGACGACGTACTGAAGGTAGTCATCGGCCTCCTTCTGCGTGGGGCGGCAGACGATACCCACCGGCGTCCACACCTGGATGTCGCGGCCGTGCTCACGGGCAAGACGTTTGGTCTCGGCGATACGCGGGGTGCTGGCTTCGGGTGTCTCGACCGCATCGAAATGCATGTCCGAGTGGCGGATCGCGAACCGGCGTCCCGTCTCGGAGCTGCCGGCGTTCATCATCAGCGGGTCCCCATCTCCGAAGGGACGCGGTGCTCCCTCGACGCTGTGGAGACGGTAGTAGGTCCCGTCGTAGTCGAAGCGGGTCTCTCCAGCCCAGATCCGCTTGACGATGGTCCACCATTCTTCGCCCTGGGCGTAGCGGGCATCGTGCTCCTTCTTGGTCACGCCGAACATGTTGAACTCGTCCTCGTTCCAGCCGCAGACGATGTTCACGCCGAGGCGCCCGCCGCCGATGTGATCCCCGGTGGCCATTTGCTTGGCCGCGACGAGCGGGTGATGCAGGGGAACATGAACCGTGCAGAACACGTGCAGACGCCGGGTGGCCGCCAGGAGGCCGCAGGCCCAGGCGATCGACTCGAAGCTGGATCCGTTGGGGTTGGACGCGCCCCCGTAGCCCTTCCAGCGCGCGATGGGCACCATGCACTCGATCCCGATCGCGTCCGCCATTTGTGCCAGCCGGAGATTGTTCTCCCAGCTGGCGTCCCAGCGCTCGGGAAGCGTGGCGTAGGTTCTCCCGCTCGAGCAATTGGCGCCGAAGAGCCCGAGGCGAAGACTGTTGCGGTTCACCAGAACGGCCCTGCGTTCTCGCATCGGCCCGCCGGACGAGGGCCTTACCCGGCTCGGGCCGGGTCGATCACTCTCGGGTTCCGCTCGTCCTTCATCAGGAACAGAACGAGGATCCCGACGATGTACGTCCCGCTCAGCACCGTCAACGCGGTCGCGAATCCCGCATTGTCCATGAGGTAGCCCGTGACCAGCACCCAGAACGGCTGCGAGAGGAAGCCCAGCAGGAAGTACAGGCTGAACGCCGCGTCCCGGTCCTCGTTGGAGGCGGTGTCGGCCACGATGGCCTGCGTCTGGGTTCCGCGCGAGGAAGTGAACGCGCTGTAGAGCAAGAGGCTGACGAACAGCATCGCGACGCCGGGCCCGAGATGGGCGACCCACAGGGTCCCCATGCAGGAGAGGGCCAGGGAGACCTGCAGCATGCGAACGCGGCTGAACCGGTCGGAGAGCCAGCCGAAGACGACCGGACCCAGGATGCTTCCGGCGCTGATCGCGGTGATGAGAATCCCGATGGTCAGCTTCGAATAGCCGAAGTCGTTCGCGAGATGAGGCGCGAAATAGATCTGGTTCACGCCGCCGTCGCGTCCGGCGCCGCCGACCATGAACACGCAGGCGATGAGCATCATGTTGCGGTCCTTCAGCATCCGCCGGTAGCTTCCGAAGCCCTGGACAAGTCGAGCCCGGCCGGAGCCGGATCGATTCGGAACCCCGTAGTCACGGAAGAAGAAGTAGACCAGGCCCATGACGACGCTGGCGATCGTGACGACGAAGAAGATGTGCCGCCAGCCCATGATCAGCAGGAGCACGGTCGCCAGCGGGGTCGCCACCAGGGTGCCCACGTTGGAGACGCTCGTGTTCAGCGCCATCACGGCGCCGCGGCTCTTCGGGAAGTAGCTGGCGAGGATGCTATAGCCGACCGGGTGCTGGGCGCTGGATCCGATCGACGCGACCCCGCGCGCCACGATCATCGTGGGGTACGACGGGGCCAGTCCGCTCAGCAGCGTTCCGAGCGCGATGCCGAGATTGCCGAAGCCCAGCAGCTTGCAGCGAGAGAAGAAGGGCGTTAAGAAGCCGTAGGCGCCCTGGCAGATGCTGTTGAGCACCGAGCAGATGGCCGACAGAATGCCCACGTCGGTGTAGCTCATGCCGAGGTCGGCCATGATGTAGGGATACAGCATCGTCATCATCTGGTTCTGGAAGTGGTTGACGGCATGCGAGACATTGCTCAGGTGGAGCATCGCCCGCTTCTCCTGGGCGCTGGGCTCCGGCTCCGCTTCCATCACCCGGGGACCGTCATCCGAAACGGCCGCCGACCGCGGTCGAAGGACGTCGGCGACAGTGCTGAAAAAGGACATCGCAAGGAGACTACGGTGGCGCCGCGCGGGGTGTCAACCAACCCTCGTCATGAGGAGATCCAGTGATGGAGCTGTACGAAACGCTGCGCACGACCTTCGCCGCCCGGGAGTTCACCGCCGACCCCTTGCCCGACGACGTCCTGGCGAAAATCCTGGATCAGGCGCGCTTCGCGCCGAGCGGCGGCAACCGTCAGGGCTGGTGCGTCATCGTGGTCCGCGAGCCCGCCACGAAGCGCTCACTGGGCGACCTGAGCGCCTTCGCCGGGCGTCGCTATGCCGCGCAGGCGGCGAACGGGGAGAGTCCCTGGAACACGATCGACCCGCCGCGCGTCGACGCGGCCACCATCGAGCGAACGCCCGTTCCCCCGCGCCTCACCGAGGCGATCGCGACCGCGCCGGTGGTGCTGGTCGTGTGTGTGGATTTGAAACTCGTGGCGTCGATCGACCAGGACCTCAAGCGGGTCGGGATCATCAGCGGGGCGTCGATCTACCCCTTCGCGTGGAACATTCTTCTCGCGGCGCGACACGAGGGCTTCGGCGGCACCATCACCACCCTCGCCACCGCACGAGAGCCGGAGATCAAGAAGCTGCTCGGCATTCCCACGCACATCGCCGTCTGCGCGGTCATGCCGCTCGGTCGGCCGGTGCGCATGCTTTCCCGGCTCAAGCGCAAGCCCGTGGCCGAATTCGCCACGCGGGAGCGCTGGGATGGCGCGCCGTTCGGAAGCCCAACGCGGTGAGTCGGAGGGCGCGGTAGACCCCGGCTACCAGGCTCAGGAGCCGACTATCAGATCGCTTTGTCGGTCTTGAGACGCTCCAGGTCAGCGGGCGCGAGCGAGAGCCACTCCTTGTAGACCTCGGCGTTGTGCTGGCCCAGCAGCGGCGCCGGCCGCACCTGCGTCGGCGACTTCGAGAGCTGCACCGGGTTCGCCGGCATGGTGAACGAGCCCCAGCCCGGATGCTCGATGGTGGTAACCATGCCGCGCTCGATCAGGTGCGGGTCGCTCAGGATCTCCTGCGGCACCAGCACGGCGCCCGTCGGCACTCCGGCCTTGCCGAGATCGGCCATGACCTCGTGCTTCGTCCGCGTCATGGTCCAGACCTCGACGAGGGCGTTGACCTGGTCCTTGTGCGCGGCGCGCCACTTCGGATCCGACCACTCCGGGTGGCCGATCAGATCCGCCCGGCCGATCGTCTTGAGCAGCGCTTCCCACATGTGCGGCCGCACGGGCTGGCAGTAGATGTAAGCGTAGTCGTCACGCCCGCCCGGCTTGCAGCGATAGATGCCCGATGGCGACGTGTTCGCGATCTCGTTGCCGCGCCGGGGCTCGAAGTCGCCGCCCGCGTAGGCGAGCCGCATGGCGATGCGGGAGAGATTGACGACGGCGTCCTGCATGGAGCACTCGACCTTCTGGCCCTGACCCGTCGTCTGCCGCTGCCACAGCGCGGCCATCACGCCGAGCGCCGCGTGCATGCCGGTGCCCGAGTCGCCGATGGTCGGCCCGGGCTTGAGCGGGGGCGAGCCCGGGAAGCCGGTCAGCGCCATCGCGCCGCCCGTGGCCTGCGCGATCATGTCGAAGCTCTTGTATTCGCTGTAGGGCCCGTAGTTGCCGAAGCCCTTCACGGAGAGGTAGACCAGGCGCGGGTTCAGGGCGTTGAGCGTGTCGTAGCCAAGGCCCATTTTCTCCATGCCGCCGGGCGCCTGGTTCTCGGCCACCACGTCGGCCTTCTTGACCATGTCGAGGAACATGGCCTTGCCCGTCGGGTGCTTGAGATTAAGCGTGACGCTCTTCTTGTTGGAGTTGAGCAGGAGGAAGTAGCTCGAGTCGACGCCGGGCTTCTCGGCGCGACCGTAGCGCCCGGGCTCCCCTCTTCCGGGCTCTTCGACCTTGATGACCTCGGCGCCGAGCCATGCCAGCATCTGGGTGCACGACGTGCCGGCCTCGAACTGGGTGAGGTCAAGGATGCGGATACCGTTGAGGGCTGTGCTCATGGCTCTTCCTCCCGTATCGGGATGATACCGCGGGCGGTTACTTCGGCAGCATCGCCACCAGTGGATCGAGGTTCCTCGGGTCGGGCTTCAGCGTGCCGGGCGGCACGCGCGTGATGAGCTCCACGAGCTTGTCGTTGAACGGAGTGGGGACGCCGGCCTGACGCCCCTGCTCGGAGACGTACCCGTTCAGGTACTGCACCTCGGTGCGACGGCCGCGCATGACGTCCTGAAGCAACGACGGCCGGCCTCCCGCCAGCTCCTTGGCCCGCTCGGCCATGTCGCGCTCGACCTCGCCCAGGGCCCGCCCCTCGGCGGCGTCCACGAAGCGCTGGGCGGTGATGCCCCAGATCGGCTCCACCTCGTGGCCACGAGCGCGGCCCACCTTGATGGTCTCCGCCGCCAGGTGGATCGCCACGCGCTGAACCCCGTCCTTGGTGCGGACCTCGGCCGAGCCGAGGCCCGAGAGCCCGGCCAGGCCGTTGGCCATGCAGTTCACGGAGAGCTTCGACCAGCGCTCGCCCCAGAGGTTCGTGGTCACCTTGGTTGGGGCCACGTCGCACATGATCTTGGCGAGTCGTTCGGCGCGCTCGGTCACCTTGCCGTCATGTTCACCGATCTTGAAGCCGATCTGGCTCCGGTCGGTGCGGATGGCGTGGCCCGGCTCGTACATGCCGGCGCCGATCGTGATGACGCATCCAAGACAGCGCTCGCGGCCGGCCACCGCGGCCACTCGCTCGTCGTTGATTCCGTTCTGGAAGTCGACGACGACGCCGTCGGGCTTTTTCAAGTACTGAAGCCCGAGGGCGACCGCCCATTCGGTGTCGTAGGACTTCACGGCAACGAAGACCGCGTCGAACGGCTCGGCCACCGACTGCAGCTCATGGATCAGGAGCGCGCGCACCGGGATCAGGTGCTCGCCGCACGTGCCCGAAAGCCGCAGCCCGACCTTCTTCATCGCCTCGACGTGATCCGGCCACTGGTCGATCAGCGTCACGTCGTGACCGGCCCTGGTCAGCATCCCTCCCACCACACCGCCAATCGCGCCCACCCCGATAATGCCGATTCGATAGCTCATCGCTTCCTGCTCCTCCCTCGTTTGACCTGCGAACGTGAGCTGGATTGGAGCTCCTGCCGGTGCCGGAGTATACGCGGTCGGAGCAGGATTGGTGGGCGCCGTAACCCCCAGACAACAGGTGCCGCAGAGACTCCGCGGCCGTGCCTAGTCACCCCCGCCAATCGGCTAAAGCCTTCGCCGAAATCGCTGCGTCTGTTCGTCGTAGGGGTCGTCGGACTCGTGTGCCCGGCGGTTTTGCGGCGGTCGAATCGCCAGGATCAGAATGCCGTAGGCCAGGAGGCCGACCGCGACCATGAGCCACATCCGGGCCGCCTCCGCACCGCCTATGGCGCACGCCCAGATGCGCCCCTGACCGCAGAGCTCGCCATACACGCGATTGTTCACTCGTGCGAGCAGCACGCTGAGCGTCATCGCCAGCGGGGCGGCAATCACACAGAGCCAGCCGATCAGCCTCATCGTCGGCCTCCTTCATGACAGGTCCTCTAGCCTCCGCTCGCGCAGCTCGATCGCCTGGCGGGCGACCAGGGCGGGGACACGAGAGCTCGTCGGTCTTCCGCTGACCGGCTCAGCTTCGCCAGGCAGCCAGGGTCAGTGTTTCTGACGCTCCGTCGACACCGCGTCGCGCAGGGCCCGCGTCTTCTGGGCCAACCGCGAGACTTCCGGTGATCTTCTCGCAGGCTTGCCATCTTCACCACGGACGTCGCGGACGGATTCGAGGTAGGAGAGCAGTTCGTCGAGGAAGGCGAGCAACTCCGTGAGCATGGCTGATTGTACTTTTTCCAGGCTTGACAACACCGGGAATTTCCGGAAATATCCAGCCGCTCGCCCGAATGGTTTCGTGAGGAGTGTCCTCATGGTCGCCATCCGCCGTTACATCCAGTCGCGCGCACCACCTTCCCGTTACTCTCGCGAGGTGACTCGCTCGAGGCGCCGAGTGAAAAGAAAGCGGCGTGCGAAGAACGCCGCCCAACGAGAAGGAGTTGACATGCGCAAGGTCGACCGATTTAGTTGGTTGCTCGTGACCGTCACACTCACGCTGCTACTTGCCCAGCCCACCTTCGTAGTGGCCGCCGGCAATCCTCTCTGCCCGGGTGAGGACGTCTTCTTCAATCCGGGCAACGGCGAGGACATCGTCGTACCTCCAGGCTTCAAGGTCTCCGTGTTCAAAAGCGGTCTGAACTTCCCGACGGCCGTCGCGTTCCGCGGCAACTCGCGGCGGTTCGAGGTGTTCGTTCTCGAGTCCGGACACGGCCTGCCCAGCCGCTGCAACGATGAGACGAGTTCGACAGTCGGGGGCCAGTTCTCGCCGACCAACCCCTTCACACCTGACATCCTGGTATTCAACGAAAGCGGAGTCCTGATCCGTGGCCCTCTCGCCAAGCCCACGCCAAGCGGTGGAGGCCTCCTCCCCCATGGCCCGGCGATAGACATCGCGTTCGAGAAGGGCTTCAACGGCGGGCGGCTCTTCGCCACGGACTCGAACCAGGCCATCCGCGAGGCCGTCCCCGGCCAGCAGAACAACAGCTCGCGTATCGTGATCGTGAATCCCGATAACGGACAGGTCATCCCGTTCATCACCCGCCTGCCGACCGGCGACCACCCGGCCGAACAGATCACCTTCAATGGCAGCGCGAACCAGCCCGATATCCCGTGTCAGGACATTGTCCTCAGCAACAATCTGTTCGACTCCGGCGGCGGGCACAAGACGAGCGGGTACTCGCCTTTTGGCGTCGACAACCGCGGAAAGACCATCAAGGCATTCACCGGGGCGCTGCACCACGGTGTTTGCGACGGCGCCATCTTGAGAGCCCGGCTCGAGGCGAGGAATCCGGAGAATACGATCGAGCCCTTCTCGTGGGGATACCGAAACCCTTACGGCATTCGGTTCGCGCCTGACGACCATGTCTTGAAGGGCGGACTGTTTGTGACCGAGAACGGCGAAGACGAGCGGGGCGCGCGGCCAACCAACAACGCCCCGGACCGCCTCCATCTCGCGAAACAGAATCCCGACGGCAGCCCCGATTACCACGGTTGGCCTGATCGGTTCGGCTTCCTGGATTCTACTCAGGCGGTTTTCAATCCCGTCTGAGGCCCTGGCGATGACAATCCGGCCGCCGTCGTCGGTAAGCCGGTGCAACCCGTGCTCGCGTTCCCGCCCCAGCCGATCACGGTGCCTCTTGCTCTCGAGCCGGCGGACGTCGCGATCGTCGGGCTGGACTTCGTGCCTGATTCGTTCGTCCACGGTCCAGTCAAGCGCGGCGCAGCCCTTGCCGGCCGCGAGGGGGACTTCGGGTTCTCGAAAGCCAATGGCACGCCGGAAGAAGGGCACGACGTCCAGCTCATCAACTTCAGCAAACCCGGTGAGCCCCTCCAGCTCACGCTTCAGCGGTTTGCCTTCAACAAGACGTTCGAGCAGGCGTTCGTGTCCCAAATCAGAGGGATCAACCGCCCGGTGGATCTCAAGTTTGGACCCGACGACTGCGCTTACCTCGTGGATTACGGTGCGGTGCGGGACTTCGGGCAGTCGGACCCGGACTCGGGGTTCAAGGTCGCTGGCGACGGTCCACTCGTTCAGATTCCCAGGACCGGCGTGATCTGGAAGATCTGCGGACCCGCTGGCCCGGGGAAGGATCAGGAGAACTAGACCAAACTCAGCATGGTCAGGGGGGCGGATACCGCCTCCCTGGCCATCACCGCATTTCGAGTCTATCCACCGCCGGGCGGATGATCGGCCCGCGAGACTTCGGTCGAAGCTCGGGGCAATCGAGGGTCCGCGGCCATAACAGAGCTCCAACAGTTGCCGACAGCGCATACGTCACTTGTCGAGCCACACCTCCTGCATGCGGCCCCAGCTGTAAATGGATTGGTGGGGAACCAGGTTCTTCACGTACGGCCACATAGTGTAGTAGTCAAGCCGCCAGCCCAGCACAGCGCGGACCGCAGCCTCCTCGAGCTTTCTCTGGATAACCTGAACCAGCGCGAGGCGCTTGGCTGGGTCCAGCTCCTGCGACTGCTGATCGATTAGCCGCGAGATCTCCTCGTCGCAGTAGCGGGGATAGTTGCGCGGCGACCCGCAGCCGTAGTTCTCGTAGAAGTTGGCGTCCGGGTCGTCCGGCTCGATACCGGTCCGCTCTATCCCGATCTGAAAGTCGCCGCGCGTTTGCAGCGGATGCCACTGGGCCGACTCCACCTGCCTGAGGGACGCCTCAACGCCGGCATGCTTCAACTCATTGATCACGAAGGCGGCCACGTCCAGGAAGTCGGGGAGGGCGCGCGTCAGGATCTCGAGCCTCAGGGGAGCGTTGGGACCGAATCCAGCCTCGGCGAGGAGGGTACGCGCCCTCGCCTTCTCGTCGGCCGCTTTGCCATTGCCGGGGAGTGCACGGATGTCCTTGTCGAGGAGCCCCCACACTCCATACGGCGGGGAGGCCATCGAGGCCCCGAGGACCGCCCCGCCCTGGTACACGGTGTCGATCAGCGCGCGGCGGTCGATAGCGTGGCTCAAGGCGAGCCGCACCTTCGCATTATCGAAGGGCGGCTTCTTGGTGTTGACGACGAGATGATCGATGACGCTCGTGTTCACCGGTGTCATCACGAGCTGGGGCACTGCCTTCTTGAGTCGTTCCGCGATTGGCTTGGGCGTCTGGCCCGGGAACGCCGTATCCACGCGGCCAGCCTGGAGCGCCGCCGTCGCCGTGCCCCGATCGCCGATGATCAGATACCGGAGGCCACCCAGATAAGGTCGTCCCTTGACGAAATAGTCCGGGTTCTTCACGTACTCGACGAACTCGCCCTTGCGCCAGTCTTTCAGCCTGAAGGGCCCGGTCCCGACGCAACCCGTGCGATAGCTGGCCGGTGGCACGTGAGCCGCGTAGATCGGTGTGTAGCCGGATGCCAGCATCAGGAGCAGAGAGGGTTGCGGCCGCTTCAGCCGGAACGCAACGGTTTGGGGATCGATCGCTTCAACGGCTTCGAGGTTTGCATACCAGTCTCGCCGCGGGTTGATGCGGAGCTTGGCCGGAGCGTCCGGGGCCTCACGAAGCAAGTCGAAGGTGAATTTGACGTCCTTGGAGCTGAACGGCTTGCCGTCGTGCCACCTCACTCCCGTCCGCAGGAAGAACACGAGGCTGCGGTCGTTGTCTTGCCACGACCACCTCTCCGCCAGTTCGCCAATGACCGCGTCCATACGGTGCGTGGTCTTGAGCGGATCGAAGAGCACCAGGTTGCTGAAGCAAGGCATGGCCGGCCACAGGGTCGAGATCGTGGCAGTTTCGTGTATCGCGAACCCCTGTGGCAGGTCCTCGCGCAGCCGCAGGGTGAGCCCGCCGCCGTATTTGGGTGCCTGACCTAGCGAGGGAGATCCGACGAGGACGACCAAAATCAGGGACAACCACCCAGCGACCGGGGCGAAGCGACTAACGCGCTTCCTCCGTAACACTGTTCATTCGCCGGGCCCGGGCGCGCGCTCCTCGCCTCGGGCGCCTTCGCGTCTTTCAGTTGAGCCGGCTTGCTACGTGCCCGCCACTTCGAAGCGCTCGGATTCCGGTCGCTTGGACCACAGTGCCTCCGCGCCGCTCATGGCGGCAGCACGCGCCGGGCTTGCTCGCCAGGCGTCGTAGCTGTCGTTGGACGTCCACACCACCAGGGTGGTGATCTTGGTGGGATCAGTCAGGGCATACAGGGTCTGACGGTTGACGAAGCCAGGGGCTTTGCTTTGCGCCTCGCCGTTACGGTTTAAGAGCTTGCGGGCCCCGTCGACCTGGTCGGTCTTGGCCCAATGGTGCGTCAGTACGCCGATCATTGTCCCCCTCCACGCACCGGGATCGTGAACGCCAAGAGAGAGGCAAGGACGACGACATTACGATGGTGAGAATTGATCTTCATCACGGCCTCTCTTTCGATCCGACGACGGCGACAGCGTCTAGCTAAGGCCGCGCGACGCTCTCGTACGTCGCGATCTCAATCGAGTTGTCGTCGGGGTCGCGGAGATAAATCGAGTCGATAGGCCCTTCCGCACCGCTGCGTTTCACCGGGCCCTCGATCAGTGCGACACCACACGACGTGAGGTGCGTGAGCCACTCGGCCAGAGGCGTACTCGTCACGAAGCAGAGATGGCTCGCGCCGGGCGTCGGGCGATCCGATAGGAGCCCGGTGGCGGCCTCCAGGTTGATCTTTTGCCGCCCGAAGCGGAGCGCGGTCCGGCCTCGGCCGAACGTCTCCACCTCCATGCCCAGAACCCGGCTGTAGAAGTCCGCCGTCGCGTCCACGTCGCTAACGATAAGCACCAGGTGATCCAGCCGATCGACGAGCAGCGTCGGCATGGCGGCGATTCTATACTCGCCGTCGGAGGCTTTCCACCTGGCTTTCGGTCGTACCGCGCATGAATCTCAGCTGCTTGGTATTGGTGGCGGAGGGCGAGGGATTCGAACCCCCAAGGGCCTCGCGGCCTACCTCTGGACGCATCAACCTTTCCTTGCCCCTTGCAGGCGTTACGACGCGCGGCCTACGATCAGGCAACGCTAACAGGAGGTCGACGATGCGGGCAATCGGCGGACTCGAACCGGGATGGGGCCTCACCGTTCTGCGCATTGCCATGGGTCTCGTCTTCGCTGTCCACGGCTACGCGAAGTTCGCTGCGGGCCTTGGCAAGACCTCGGCGTTCTTCGCCAAGGTCTCGATCCCGTTACCCGAGCTGATGGGACCCGTGATCGCGCTCTTAGAGCTGATTGGCGGCATTCTGCTTGTCCTAGGTTGGGCGACCAGATGGCTAGGGCTTCTGTTTGCGATGGAGATGCTGGTCGCGACGTTCTGGGTCCAGATGCCGGCGAAGGGCTGGAATGGCAGCGAGTTGGAGCGGGTGCTGCTCGCCGGCGGAATCACACTGTTCTTCACAGGAGCGGGGAAGCTTGCGATTGACCAAGTGTGGCCGAAGAAGGGGTTCCCGTTCTCTCGGTTGATCTGGTGATGCAAGTCCACTGCCTTGCCCGTTGAGCTAGCCCTCCGTGTGCCGAATATCCTTTCGCAGTATCACGATCTTACGAATAGGCTCGCGCGCTACTTTCTGGCGTTGGTCGATACCATTGTGCGGGGAAATAGCTGGTTTGTGCGGGCCAGCCTTCAAAGTGCTCTCCGTCTGAGTCAGTGCGGACAGAAGGTCCTTTGCCTCTACGATTCGGTAACGGCGAAAGACTGAGGACGTTCGATGCCCGCTGATCCGCATCGCAGTCTGCTCCGGCACACCGGCACGAATCATGTTCGTCACGGCGGATCGCCGGAGATCGTGGAACAGGAGGCCGGGCCGTCCAATGGCCTCGACCGCCTTCCTCCAAGCGCTCCGGAAGTCACGCACCGGCTCTCCTTCGCGGTGAAACACTCGATCACAGACACGCGGGCCACTCGGACCACTGACAAGGCGTGCCTGCCAACGCTTCTCTATCAGTGCGGCCAGGGCGGGCGATAGAGGCAGCTCACGCGGCTCCCGGTTCTCAGACCGTTCAGCCGGGGGGGTCATAAGGCCTCGTGTCCGATCCACCTCCGACCACGTCATCCCGAGCACTTCAGCCCGGCGCCACCCCGACAGATAACCGAGCGTCACAGCATCATTGATGGGGTCCGGCAACTGAGCCAGGAGGGCTAGATAGTCCTCGGGACTGACGACCCCCTGTCGCACGTTGTTCTCTTGGTAGAGGTTGATCGTGGGAACGCGGTTCGCACTGATGAGCGGCGGGCGGGACTGAGACGCGAGCCGGTACGCGCGCCGCAGACAGGCCAACTCCCGGTTAATGGTCGCCTTCGCCTTGCCGTCCCCGAGCCGCTTGGACTTGTAGGCTTCGATAGCGCCAGAAGAGACAGCGACCGCGCGGAGGTGGCCCAGCTCGGACTCCAGGGCAGCCACTCTGAATTTGAGCGTGCGACTGGAGCGGTTCCCGGTGGTCGCATAGTCTTGCGCGACGAGCGCCAGCAGAGCCTTAACCGTCACCCGTTCAGCCCGAGGACCGACGTAGCGATTCTGCGCCAACTCGTCCGCCCGCTGGCGGAGATGGGCAATGGCTTCGTTCTCGCTCGACGTGCGGGCGCTCTCGCGGTGCTGGACACCGTCCTTCCAAAACTCGATGGCCCAACGGTCGCCCCGGCGGTAGATGGAGCCCAATCCGGGGATGTTCTTACGCGTCGGCGTGGGGTCGTCTCCCGCTCCTGTGCCGCGGATGTGCGGGTCCATAGATTCTGATTCTCGCTGATTTAGCCGGCGATCGTTGAGAGATAAATCCAGTGCGTTTCCTGAAGCCTCAGGCCGCATCCTCCTGCTCGTTCATGCACCGGGCGAGCGCACGCTTGGAGAAGCGCCAGCGGGGCTGGGTCAATAGGGCTGCTGTCAGGGGAAGCGGGAGGAAGGACTCTGGTCGGGACCATTGGCCACATCAGCCCGCTGATCCGCCCGGCGTCTTTGGGGAAGGCGAGGGAAGCGATCACGCCATCACTTCTTGGGACCATTGTCGTGGCAGTGCGGCACGGTCGATTGCGGCGTCGGGTTGCCCTTGGCCGCCGGCACGCCGGCCGCCAGCCCAGCGTCCAGCAGCCGGGCCAGTGCGGCGTCGGCGTCCTCGCAGAGCATGAAGCGGTCCTTCACGAGGTCGTCGATACCCCGCATCACCGCGCTGCGATACTGGCCGTACGAGGGATACCGCTCCTCGATCGACGGCCGCGGATCGCCGCTGGCCAGCCGCTCGGCCTGCGTGCGCGCGAACGGGATGTACTGGCCCGAGCTCTCGCAGCCATCGTTGGCCTGCGGGCTCGCGCGGAGCGCCCAGCCGGTGTAGGTCGCGAGCGGCGCCGTCACGTCGGGCAGCCGCACGCCGGCGATGTCGTTGCCGTCGCTGTCCGTTTTCGGGATGAAGCTCGGATAGATCGGCCCGTTGAGCGGATCGTCCTCGTAGGGCGGCGTGATGGCCGGCGGGTTGATGGTCGGCACGCCCGTCGTGTAGTAGTCCGGCCCGTAGTCGAACAGGTACCTCGTGGTCTTGAGCCCGGTGTAGGTGACGCCGGGGATGCTCGGGAAGCCCATGCCCGCCTGCGGCAGCGGCGGCACCAGCGTGCCGTCGGCCAGCCGTGGCACGCGCGTGGCCGGCGGCGCCGTGCCGTCGAGCCACTCGTCGAGCGCGATGAACAGCGCGCGCTGGATCGGCGCCGAGTCCAGCGGGTTCTGGAACTGCTGGCAGTTGCCCCTGGAGGTGGCGCTGCCCGTTCCGTGCTGATGGCTCGAGATCAGGTAGTTGCGCGCGAACGGCGAGTCGGGCAGATCGGCGGTGCCGTCGGGCGTGGTAGTCATGAGCGAGCCGGCCTTCACCCAGAACTCGTTGGCCGAGTAGATCTCGGCCGCGACGGGGCAGGTGTTCGTCGCCTGGCAGCGGGCCAGGCGGCTGTCGGTCTTGCCCGTGAAGGGGTCGGTCGTGGTCAGGTTCGCGAAGGGGAACACGCCCTCCGCGTAGAGGTGGTCCTGGCGGTCCACTGCATCAGCCCGTCGAAGACCTTCCGGCCGTTCTCGGCCTGGTTGAACCCGAGATGGCGGAAGTCGTTCAGGAACCGTCCGGGCTGCGAGGAGATCTCCGTGAAGATGCGCTGGATGTCGCCGGCCAGCGGGTTCGCCGTGCCGTTGCCGTCGTCGGTCTCGTAGCGGAGCCACGCGTTCCAGTCACGGACCGCGGCGAAGCCGAGGCCGTTCACCGTGGGGTTCTTGGCCGTGTACGTGAACTCGTAGATGTCCTGCGAGGCCCAGCCCGGCGGGACCAGATTGATGCTCGTGCCGGCGGCGTTGTACGCCCAGCCGGACGCCGGCACAACCATGGGCACGTCGTCCAGGTGCACCCGGTGCGTGAGGACCGCGGTAACCTTGTCCGCCGGGTTCGCGGCCGGATAGGTCAGCGGGAACGCCGCCGAGCCCGAGGTCACGATGTACTCGTAGGCCGGCCCCGTGATGGTCGAGCCGTCAGGATTCTTGGCGATCGGCAGCGGCGTGCTCGGACCGGCCGAGCCGCCGATGCGCGTGTTGAAGCCCGCCCCGTTGTTCCCCGCCGAGGCGTCCCAGCCGCTCCACACCATCGTGTAGCCGCGGGGCATTAGGAACGCGTTGGCGAGCACGGCCGGGTCGGTGACGGAGCCGGGGTCGTTGCCGCCGCTGAAGCGCGCCAGCGAGGCGTACGTCTTGCGGCCGCGGTTCGGCGGCTCGTACATCACCTTGTGGTTGCCCCTGGAGAGATCGATTGGCTTGAGGAGGTAGAAGTCGAAGGAGTACTCGACATTGCCGCGGGCGTTCCTCGGCGCCAGCGCGATGTCCGTGATCAGTGCGTTCTGGGGGTTGGTGGGGTCCACCTCCCCGAAGGCCACGCCGACAATCTTCTCGTACTGGCCCACGCCGGGCCACGAGTAGCCGCCGAAGGTCGGCGTCTCGTGCGTGGTGACCTGGACGCGAGTGATTCTTGCATCGGCGTCCGGCGCCAGCCACAAAGGTCCGACCGTGATGACCGCGATGGTGAGTAGCAGCCGGGCGAAGGTCGTGGCGGGACGCATGTCTGGCCTCCTCGTCGAGTGCTCACGCAGCGATGCGACGCCCCGGAAGGCCTCGAGATCCCGGAGCGTGAGATTCATAGCGGGACTATATGACTGCGATTCAAAATATTCAATTGCCCAAAAAGTTCCCCAGGCGCAGTCTGCCGGCGCATCGCGCTTCGGCAGCTTCACGCGCGCCGCGCGCGCGCTCAACATGTCGCAGCCCGAGTGCGCATCCATCACCTGGAAGATGCGCTCGGCGTGCGCCTGCTCGATCGCACGACGCGCTCGGTGGCGCTCACCGACGTGGGGCGCGAGTTACTGCCCACCGTCGAGCAGGTGCTGGGCGAGATCGATGCCGTGGCGCTCAACGTGCGCGACCTCATGGAGGGCCGTCGCGGTCAGGTGACGGTCGCAGCGCTGCCGTCGGTGGCCTCGACGCTGCTGCCCGGCAACCATTGCGGCCTTCAAGGTCCGGCACCCGGGCATCACGGTCCGGGTGCGCGACGGCGTTGCACGAGCGGGTCTCCGCCCACGTCAAGAGCGGGGAGGCCGACCTCGGCATCGGCAGCCCGACGCGTCGCGACCCCGACCTGCGCGTCTCTCCGCTGATGCAAGATTCGCTGGGCGTCGCGTTCCGGCCCGGCCACCCGCTGGAGCGGCGCAAGCAGGTGCGGCTGCGCGACCTTCTCGGCTGCCCGCTGATCCTGCTCGACGGCGACCACAGCGTGCGCGTGCTCATCGAGCGCGCGTTCGAATCCATTGGCCGCCCGGTGGCGCCCGCCTACGAGGCCAGTTACGTGCCGACGGCGCTGGGTCTGGCCAAGGCCGGCCTCGGGGTCGCCGTCATCGCCTGCTCGGCCGACGCGGCCGCCGCGCAGGCTGCTGGGCTCCTTGCGCGTGTGATCGAGCATCCCGCCCTCGTGCGGCAGATCAGCCTCATCGAGAGCACTCGCCGATCGCTGTCGCCCGCCGCCGGCGAGCTCGTCGCGGTCGTGCGTGCGACCTGGGACAAGGAGGCGCACTCGCACGGATAATGAGAGAAAATGGATCGCTGGCCGCACTGGATCGTGCTCTGCTCTGAGGGAATTGGCCACAGCTATGAGCATCTGGCTTTAGCGGAGCACGTGGCGCGCCTCCTCGGCCGCCCCGGGCGCTGATCGCTAGCGGTTTCAGCTTCGGCGCGAGTATTCACCAAGCCGCACTCTGAAGAAACTGTCGCGCGCTGACCCACGTGATCCAGTAGGTCGTGCTCGCCCCGCGCATGACATAGCCAAGAAATTGCCAAGCAGAGCCGGGCTCACGCCCGCTCGGATATTGGAGTGCGGTGTAAGTGCTCGAGAAGTGGCGGAGGGCGAGGGATTCGAACCCCCAAGGGCCTCGCGGCCCGGTGGATTTCAAGTTCTCAAAACAACGAGGACCATGGGGCACTATCGAGCACGATTGGCAATCATCTCAGGCCCTTGCTCGTTCCTGCGCGATTGCGTTGTGTCCATTGGTGCCCGTTGGTGTCCGATAGTTCCGGCACAATTCTGACACAACGATCTCGACTACTGAATGAGCTGATCCGCTCGCACACGCACGGACTGCAGGATGGTCAAATTGAGGGCCTTCGCGGTCTTGAGGTTGATCACCAGCTCGAACTTCGTGGGCCGTTCGACGGGGAGCTCGGCGGGTCTTTCGCCCTTGAGGATTTTGTCCATGTAGTCGGCGGCACGCCGGTTCAACAGGTCCGGCGGCATACCGTAGGACATGAGGAGGCCGGCCTCGGCAAAGGACCTGCTGAATCCCACCGTGGGTAACCGATTCTGGAGAGCCAGCGCCGCCACCCGGTCGCGGAGATGACCGAGGTCTGGCGTCGAGGCCACAATCGTCGCCTTGGCCCCCTCCCGTGAGAGGGTGGCGAAGGCAGGCTCGAGATCCTCAGGTCTTCGGAATTCGCCCCTGACGAGTTCAACGCCAAGCCGTTGCGCCGCCTCGTCCTTCTTCCGCCCGCGCGCCGCGACCCGGGATCGACTGTAGATGTCCTGTGGCCTAGCGAATACAAGCAGAGGGTTGACGGGCCGACCGTTCACCAGAATCTCATAGTGCAGGTGCGGCCCCGACGCGTGCCCGGTCGCGCCGATCAGGCCGATCCCGGCACCCTCCTCGACCGTCTGTCCTCGTACCACGTCCGGCTT
>WNFK01084388.1_pt4 | contig 20141 bp, 20 predicted proteins | sample 5400281 | NCBI WGS metagenome assembly WNFK01 (sample SAMN13153350, study PRJNA577476) | soil metagenome | isolation source: 20 cm soil on Douglas fir-dominated hillslope | place: USA:California | collected 2013-09-17
CTGATCGAGAAGCCGGACGAGTTCGCGGGGCTCGTGCTCGATTTCCTCCGGAGGGCGTGAGGTGAAGCTCTACTACTTCAGCGAGATGCCGCACCACGAGTACCCCGACGCGGAGGGGGACAAGTACCCGTCGCTGCGGCTCGCCTTCCCCAACACGTTCTTCTCGCCGGAGATCGCCCAGCGCAACTACCAGCGCTACCTCGACGAGTACGACGCCGCGGACCAGGCGGGCTTCGACGGGCTCATGATCAACGAGCACCACTCGACGCCCTCGTGCGTGAACGTCTCGGCCAACATGACCGCCGGCATCCTCGCCCGGACTACGCGCAACGCGAAGCTGTTGATCCTGGGCAACATCCTGCCGATCCAGGACAACCCGGTGCAGATCGCGGAGCAGGTGGCGATGGCCGATCTCATCTCGGGCGGGCGCGTGCTGAGCGGCTTCGTACGGGGCGTGGGGGTGGAGAGCTGGTGGGCGAACAGCAACCCGGTTCACAACCGCGAGCGCTTCGAGGAGTGCCACGACCTGATCATCAAGTGCTGGACGACGCCGGGCCCGTTCCGGTGGGAGGGCCGGCACTACCACTTCCGCCACGTCAACCCGTGGTGCCTGCCGCTGCAGAAGCCACACCCGCCGATCTGGGTGCCGGGGACCGCGAGCCCGGAGACCGCGGTGTGGGCCGGGCGCATGGGGTACACCTACGTTCCCTTCCTGGTCTCGTTCGAGGTGGCGCGCGAGCTCTTCGACTTCTACCGCCAGGGCGCGGCGGAGGCCGGGCGGACGGTGACCGAGGACAAGCTCGGCTTCCTGATCTGCGCGGTCACCGCCGACACCAAAGCCCGCGCGCTCGAAGCCGGGCGGCACTTCGTGTGGCGCATGGGGCCGACCTTGCGGGGGCCGATCGAGTACTTCTCCCCGGTGGGCATGCGCTCGCGGGCGGCGAGCCAGTTCGCCCTCAAGGCGCGGTCGGTGTCGCTGTCGAAGATGACCTATGAGGAGCTGGTGGACAACTACTACATCGTGGCCGGCACGCCCGACGAGGTGGCGGACCGCTTCGCGCGCGTGCGCCGCGAGCTCGGGATCGGCCACCTGCTGCTCGAGGCCCAGGAGTCGCGCATGGACCACGCGACGACCATGCGCTCGATCGAGCTGATGGGGAAAAGCGTGATCCCGGCGATGGCGCGGCTCTGAGCGCCGGGGGCTGATGCTCTGAAGCGGGCCGGCTAGAGCGCGACGTACAGCAGCCCCGCGTCCTCTCTGAGCGGGTAGCTGCGGAGGCCCTCCAGGGCATCGCCGAGCGGGGCGCCGGTCCGGAGGTCGAACTGCCACATGTGCTCGAGGCAGGTCAGGACCGACCCGTCGTGCATACCCTGCTCCAGCGGGATGGTCTCGTGCGGGCACAGCGCCTGGAAGGCCACGTAGGCGGAGCCGGTGTGGACGACGAGGACGTTGACGCCCCCGACCGAGAACTCCTTCATGCCGTTCGCGGGCACCTCGGCGGTCGCGCCCACGCGCTGCCACGCCAGCGCCGGATCGGCCGGGGCCGGCGTCTGGGTGCGGGCCGCGTGGGCCCGCTTGATCTCGGCCAGCTCGGCCTCGCTCAGCTTGTTCGCCCCTGGCTTTCCGGGGTCGTAGCGCAGGCGCTCGACCGGCCGCCCGCCCACGATGTGGGAGGTGAAGATCTCTTCGAGATCCGACTCCGCGACCCCCGCGTACCAGACGTCGTCCGGGTAGAACACGATCATCGGCCCCCGCCCGCACTGCGAGAAGCACCCCGCCTTGTTGATGCGCACGTCGGCGGTCCGGCCGGCCTGCTTGGCGCGCTCGCGGAGGATCTTGACGAACTTCTCGGTGTCGCCCTGCTCGGGACAGGTCTCGCCGCTCGTGCACACGAAGACGTGCTGCTCGTACTGGCCCATGGCCGCTCCTTTCGGGCTTAGCTGAACTTGTCGTACCGGATGTCGGCGGGCGACAGTCTCGCCTCGCGGAGCAGCAAACGCAAGCTCGCGTCGACCATCGGGGGTGGGCCCGCCACGTAGGCGCGGACGCCGGCGAAGCGGCCGGCCATGCGCGCGCCGGCCACCTCGTGGACGAGGCCGCGCGCGAACACGAGCCCCGGATAGGCCGCGGCGAGGGCGGCGGGCACGTCCCCGTCCGACAGCGCGATCGTGATCGCGAGCCGCGCCGGGTGGCGCGCCCGCAGCCGGTGCAGCTCGTCGAGGAAGAAGTGGTCGCGCTCGGAGCGGACGCCGAAGAAGACGTGGCCGTCCCACCCCGCGAAGTGGTCGGCCTCGGCCGCGCACTGGAGGATCGACATCATGCCCGCGATGCCGCTGCCGCCCGCGATGCACAGCACGTGCTTGCCGAGGCCGGGACGGAAGGTCGCGTGACCCAGGGGCGCGAAGACCCCGAGGGGCGTGCCGTCGACCCCGTCGCCGAAGACCCAGTCGCTCACCGCCCCGCCCGGCTTCCGCTTCACCACGAACGACAGCCGGCGGGCCCCCGGCTCGAAGTTCACCATGGAGTACGCGCGGGCCCCCGCGATGCCCGGGACGGTGAGGAGGGCGAACTGGCCCGCGTCGAAGTCGAGCGGGCGGTCGAGATCGACGTCGAACGCGGCCACGTCGTGGGTCAGCCGACGCCAGGCGCTCACCCGGCCCTGCATGGCGCCGGGGGGCGCGGTGCCCGCCTCGCGGGGCCTCAGCACGGAGACCTCGAGCGCGCAGGCCTCGCGCGCCACGCACTGGCACATCAGGAGATCGGCCGGGTCCCTGAGATAGCGGTTCCCCGGGGCCTCGGGCCACTCGCTCTCCACCCGGCCGCTCACGAGCCGGGCCTTGCAGGTGCCGCAGGTGCCGGTGCCGCACTCGTACGGCAGCTCGAGGCCGCTCCGGAGGCCGGCGTGGAGGATCTTCTCCCCGGGCTGGCACTCGAACTCGCCCGCCCCGCTCCGGGCGGTGACGACGATCTTCACCGGCCGCTCAGACGGGCTTGTCGCCCGCGATCTGGACCCGGCGCATGATGCGCCGGAACCGCCCGGCGTCGTGCACCGCGAGGTGCTTGTCCTCTCCCACGATGGCGCGCGAGGGCCTTCTGTTGCGCGGCGTCGAGGTGTTGGTCACGAAAGAAGACCACGCAGTGGTCGAGGAAGGCCCGTCGGACCGCGGCCACGCTCGCCGCGTCGAGGTCGGCGCCCAGGTCGATGCCGTGGATCTCGGCGCCCAGCGCGCCGGTGATGGGACGGACCTCGATCGGCATCGGAGCCATGTCGGTTCCCCCGGGGTGGCTCAGTACAGGTTCTTGCGGTAGCCGTCCTGCAGGCGCTGATCGAGCTCCTCGACGGTCATGGTGTTGAGCCGGGCGTGGTCGCGGAACATCTGGGCCGGCGAGGCCAGGCCCGCCCGGTCCGGCCAGCGGGCGGTCTCCCAGAGGCCGGAGCGCTTCACGCACTTCGCGCAGTGGAGGAAGGATTCCTCGACGTCCACCGCGATCGCGAGCTGCGGGGTCTTGCCCTGGGCGGCCAGGTGCGCCAGCCACACCGGGTCCCGGACGATCCGGGCGCGGCCGTTGACCCGCAGAGTCTCCTCGCTGCCCGGCACCAGGAAGAGGAGGCCGATGCCGGGGTTCTCGAGCAGGTTCCGCATCCCGTCGAAGCGCCTGTTGCCCGGACGGTCCGGAACCAGCAGGGTCCGGTCGTCCACCACCAGCACGAAGCCGGGAGCGTCACCCTTCGGGCTCACGTCGCAGCGCCCCGCGCGGTCCGCGGTGGCGACGAGCACGAAGGGTGCCCGCGCGATGAAGGCGCGGCAATGCTCGTCGAGCCGGCCGATGTCCTTGCGGAGCGCGATCTCGGAGGGCTCGCCCATCAGCGCGCGAAGCTCGTCGAGGGTCCCCACCACGTCCGTGAACTCCGTCGCCCCGTTTGCTCCACTCATGCGCTGCCTCCCGGGAAGGTCTCTGGTGTCCCCGAACATACCATTCAGGCGGGAGTTCTTCCCATCCGAGGAGGGCGGCGCTCCATGGAGGCTCCGGCTGGATCGCGCCGTAGCACGATCCGGCGGGCTCGGGAGCGCGGATCAGCGAGTCTCGAACGGGATGTCGCGCGCGGGGGTGTAGATGGCGGCCGCGCCCGGGCCGGCAGGCTCCGGGAACGGGTACTCGTTGGCGATGCGGGCCCGGATGAGCTGGAGGAGCTGGGGATAGGAGGAGCCGCGGATCACCCGGTCGAACTGGGAGCGGTAGTTGTTCACGAGGCTGATGCCCTCGATGTTGACGTCCCGGACCACCCAGCGCCGATTGCGGTAGACCAGGGTGTGGGTGAGCGGGATCAGCCGCCCGCCCCGGGCCAGGATCGCGGTCTGCACCGTCGCGGTGTCGTGGTCCACCGACTCGCCGACGAACTGCACGGTGGCGCCGCCGGCGTGCCCATCGACCTCGGCCACCGCGGCGAGCCAGTACACGAAGCCGCGCTGGACGAAGTCGGCGAAGAGGTGCGTGAACTCCTGCTGCTCGGCCGCGGTGCGCGCCTGCCACTGCCGGCCCAGCGAGCGCTCGGCCGCGTCGCGGAAGTCGAACACGCGGCTGAAAAGCCCGCGGATGGCGATCAGCCGGTCGAGCGGCCGCTGCTCGGTGGCCGGATCGGTGAGGACCACGTTGGCGTCGTGGAAGACGCCGCGCAACATATCCGTGGGCGCCCCCGCCCCGGCAAGATTTGCGGTTCCGAGACACGCCACCAGGGTCGCGCACACCATCAGTCGTCGAGGCGTCAATGCGTTCATGAGTCGGCCGAATCGGGGTAGGTGCATCGCCTGTGCCACGGGATCGGCAGCCGCGGTGGCCGGCAGATCGACTTCCGGGGGAGGAACGCGGGGCCGGAGCCCGTTCGTGCGCGTCCTTTCCGACACACGGGGTGTACCGAATAGCGACGCCGCCTGGGGGTGCTCCGGCGCCGCGCCGCGGCGACCTCGACCAGCGGTCCTACCGCGAGGGCCGCGAGGGCCGACTCCCGGGCGCGCCGCGGGTGAACTCGACGTCCACCGGGACCTTGGTGGGCTCGCCATCGCCCGCTCGGACCCGTCTCGGCGGTGGGCGGCGGCGCCCGGGCCGCCGGCGGAACACGCGAGGGCTTACTCGATCACCTCGTCCGCCCGCAGCAGGAGCGACGGCGGAAGGGTGAGGCCGAGCGTCCTGGCGGTCTTGAGGTTGACCACCAGCTCGAACGTGGTCGGCTGCTCGACCGGCAGGGTCGCCGGGAGCGCTCCCCTCAAGATCTTGTCGGCGTAGACCGCGGCCTGGCGCCAGTAGGCGCCGGAGTCCGCGGACCACGAGATGAGTCCTCCCGCCACGACGAGGCGCCGAGCGGGGCCGCCGAAAACCGTCGCGACCCTCATCTCCGTCGCGAACCGCACGATGTCCTCGCCCCTGATCTGGGCGATCTGATCCGTCATCACGATGAGCCCTTCGACCGGCCTCCGGCGAAGGGCCGCGAAGGCGGCGTCGAAGTCTTCCGGCTTGAGCACCTCGACGAAGCGGATGGTCCGCTGGCGGGCCGCGGCGGCGCGCTCGAGCGCGCGCCGGTACCGGTCGGCGGCCGGATATCCCCGGCTCCACAGGACCGCGATGCGCGACACGCCGGGGACCTCGGCGAGCAGCTCGACCAGCTTGGCGGTCTGCTCGGGGGAGACGTCGAAGGTCACGCCGGTGACGTTGCCTCCGGGGCGCGCGAGCGAGTTCACCAGCCCGAGCTCCACCGGCGTGGTCGCGCCGACCATCACGATCGGAATGACGCGGGTCGCCCCTTGCGCGGCCAGCGCGTTGGGGGTTCCGCCCGCCACGATCAGGTCCACCTTGGCGTCGGTCAGCTCGGCGGCCAGGGCCGGCAGCCGCTCGTAGCGGCCCTCCGCCCAGCGGTACTCGAAGGCGACGTTCTGCCCTTCGATCCACCCGCGCTCGCGCAGCTCCGTCTGGAACGCGCTCAGCAGCCGAGTGTTCTCCGCGGAGGGCGAGCTGGCCGCCAGATGACCGATCCGGTAGACCTTGCCGACCGGCTGGGCGGCCGCGGTGAGGGGCCCGGTCAGGAGGGTGCCGACGAGGGTCCCCAGGAACGCGCGACGCTCCATCACGACGTGCGCCCTACCCCGACGCCCGGCCGAAGTCGATGAAGCCGCGCTCGACGTCGGTGTCGAGCAGCGTGACGCGCACGCGGTCGCCGACGTCGAGCCCCTGCGATCCACGGACCAGCTTTCCTTCCACCTGCGGCTGCAGGATGCGGACCCAGGTGCCCTTCGAGGACGCGCCGGTCACGATCGCGTCGAACGGCTGGCCGATGCGCGGGGCCAGGAGGAGCGCCGCCGCCGACTTCTGCACCTGTCGCTCGACTTTGGTCGCGTTGTCTTCCTGCTCGGTGCAGTGGCGCGCCAGCCCGTCGAGGTCTTCGGCCCCGTAGGGCGCCGGCTGGCCCGCCATCGCCGCCTTGAGGAGACGCCCGGTGATGAGATCCGGAAAGCGCCGATTGGGGGCGGTCGAATGGGAGTAGTCGCGCGTGGCCAGCCCGAAGTGGCCGTCCGGGGACTGTCCCGGGCGCTCCACGACGTACTCGCCACGGCCCAGCAGCTTGACGACTGAGAGAGACAGATCCGGGAACCGCGCCGGATCCGCCTGGTGCCGCTGGGCGAGGAACTCCTCGAGCGCGCGGACGTCCGGCTCGGGCGGAAGCCGGCCGCCCTGGGCGGCGGCCAGCTCGACGAGGCGCGGCCAGCGCTCGGGAGCGCGCAGCACCCGACGCAGCGAGGGCAAGCCCTTCACCTCCAGGTATTTCGCGGTGACTCCGTTGGCCGCGATCATGAAGTCCTCGATCAGCTCCTTGGCGCGGTTCTTCTCGTCGGGCCGGAGGTCGGCGATCAGGTCACCGTCGAACACGGCCCGGGTCTGGAGGGTCTCGAGGCTCAGCGCGCCCCGCTGGTGCCGGAGAGCCTTCATGGCCTGCGCGACCCGATCCTGGATCCGGAGCTGCTCGTCGAGCCCCGGGACCGCGGTGAGGCGCGGGGGGGCGGGTGCGGTTCCGTCGAGCCAGGCGGCGACGCCGTTGTACGCGAGCTTCGCCCGGTTCTTCACGAGCGCGCGGTAGACCTCGGAAGCGGTGACCGTCCCGTCGCGGGTGACCGTCATCTCGACGACGATCGCCAGGCGCGCCTGGTCCTGCCCGAGGGACGTGAGATCGGTCGAGAGCTTCTCGGGCAGCATCGGGAAGATCTCGGCCGTGGTGTAGACCGAGGTCGTGTTGGCCCGCGCGTGACCATCGATGGCCGAGCCCGGCTTGACCAGCGCGCCGACGTCGGCGACCGCGACGAGCACCTTGACCGTCCGCTCGCGCATCGGCGCGGTGACGGTGAGCTGATCGAGGTCGCGCGAGTCGTCGTTGTCGATCGAGCACCACAAGAGATCGCGAAGGTCTCGGATCTCGGGGCTCGCGTCGGTCGGGGCCTGCCGGATCGCCTCGGTCTCCGCCTGCGCCGCGGGGGAGAAATCCGGCAGCAGTCCACGCTCGGCCATCGCCCGGTGCGCGATGGCTCGGAGCTGATCGCGATTCGAGACGCCGGATCGATCCATGCCGCTCATTCTAGCTGAGGTAGACTCGGGAGCGACCGCGATGACTCCCGATCTGCCGCCGCCCCTCGCCCCCGAAGGACGTCCGGATGCGGAGCCGATCGCCCGGCCGTGGCGGGTGCGACAGTTCTTCGCCGAGCTCGGCCCGGGTCTCATCACCGGGGCGGCCGACGACGACCCGTCGGGCATCTCCACCTACTCCGTCGCGGGCGCGACGTTCGGCTACGCCCCGCTCTGGACCGCGCTCTTCTCGTTTCCCCTGATGGCCGCGGTCCAGTTGATGTGCGCGCGCCTCGGCATGGTGTCCGGGCGGGGCCTCGCGAGCGTCATCCGGCAGCACTACTCGCGTCGCGTCCTCTGGAGCGCGTGCGCCCTGCTGGTGGTGGCGAACGTCATCAACATCGGCGCGGACCTCGGGGGCATGGCCGAGGTGAGCGAGATGGTGACCGGGGTGAAGGCCTTCATCTGGACGCCGATCTACGCCGGCTTCATCGTCTCCCTGCTCTTCTGGTCGTCCTATCGCCGGATCGCGCGGATCTTCAAGTGGCTCACCCTCGTCCTCTTCGCCTACGTCCTGGCCGCGTTCCTCGCCCGCCCCGACTGGGGGGCGGTGGTGAGGGCCACCTTCGTCCCGCACGTCGAGTGGTCGAACGGCTACCTCGCCGTCTTCGTCGGCATCCTGGGCACCACGATCTCGCCCTATCTCTTCTTCTGGCAGGCGGCCCAGGAGGTCGAGGAGGATCGCGCGGCCGGGCGGCGCACCGTGCGGCAGCGACGCGGCGCGACCGACGCGGACCTGAAGCGGATGCGGACGGACGTGCTGACCGGCATGTTCTTCTCGAACCTCGTCATGTACTTCATCATCCTCACGACCGCCGCGACGCTGCATGCGCACGGGGAGATGCACATCGAGACGGCGCGCCAGGCCGCCGAGGCCCTCCGGCCGCTGGCGGGAGCCGGCGCCTACTGGCTCTTCGCCCTCGGGCTGATCGGCACCGGGATGCTCGGGGTGCCGGTCCTCGCCGGGTCGTGCGCCTACGCGGTCGCCGAGGCGGAGGGCTGGCGCGGTTCCCTCGACGATACGCCCCGCCTCGCGCGGCGGTTCTACGCGGTGGTGGCGGTCGCGATGCTGGTCGGGCTGGTCCTGAACTACGTGGGGCTCGACGCGGTCACCATGCTGTTCTGGTCGGCCGTCGTCAACGGAGTGCTCGCGGCGCCGCTGATCGTGCTGGTGGTGCTGCTCACCAGCGATCGCGCGGTCATGGGCAAGCGGGTGAACCCCCCGCTCCTGCGGTGGCTCGGGTGGGCCACCGCGGTCATCATGACCGCGGCGACGGTGGGAATGCTCGTGACGCTGTGAGGGGGCGCCTCAGGGGCGCGGCCGCGAGGGCCACGCTCGGCCGGTCCCTTCCGTGGGCGTCAGGGTGGCGGACTCCGGCTCCGGGTCCTCTTCCGCGCTTTCGTCCATCAGGGCCCAGGTGAGCGACCGCCCCTTCGTGGTCCGTCGCGGCGAGCCGTACCAGACCCGACCCTCCGCGTCGAGGCCCAGCAAGTTCCACCCGTCGCCCTGCGTGACAACCGCGATCTGTCTGAGTCCGTCCATGATTGATCTCCTTCGTTCGATCCCGACGCAGCACGAGCGCCGAGGGACTCGGCGCTCGTGTGTGTGGCCGGTGAGGCGTTAGGTCGGGTGCTACCGCTGACCGAAGTTCGTCGTGGTCGTGATCGGCTTGCCTTCCGTCGTGCCGGGGTTGGTCATCCCCATGCCCACCCACCGCTCGACGGTGGGCTGACTGTAGGTCGTGATCGGCTTGCCTTCCGTCGTGGCGGGGTTGGTCATCCCCATGCCCGTTCCGCGCTCCGTATGCTGAGGGAGTGCGGGGGCGGGTTGAGCTTGCGGCTGTTGCGCGAACGCAAGCCCGGTGATCGAGAGGGTGAGTCCGACCGTGGACAACGCGATCCAGCCCTTGAGAGTCATATCGTTCGACCTCCCTCGCTGACGCCTGACCCTTGGCCGTCGGTGTTCCCTGCCCCCGGCCCATTCCGGGGGCGCGCCCGACGCCGCTCAATCTCCCGAGGACTCTAGCACGGTAGGCCATTGTATGGATGTGATGGAAACCGGCCCGGGGGCTCCGGGGTTGGTACACTCGCGGCCGACGAGAGCCCGAAGGAGGTGCGCCATGTCGGACACAATCACCCGCCTCATCAACACGCCCCTCACCGCCGACGGCCCGATCTCCCGGCTGTTTCGAGCCGTGGGGGCGCACGATTTCCCGGCGGCGGCCCTCCATGTCCTGCGGCTTCCCTATGGGCGAATCACGGATCGGAGCCGGTTCTGGCTCGTGCTCGAGGAAGGACGCGGGACCTGCACGACCAAGCACGCCACCCTGGCCGAGCTCGCCCGCGAGCAGGGCATCGAGGTCCAGCTCATGCTCGGGATCTACGAGATGAGCGAGGGCAATACGCCGGGCGTGGGTCGAGTGCTGGCCGCGCACGGGCTGTCGTACATTCCCGAGGCCCACTGCTACCTGCGGTGCCGGGGCGAGCGTATCGACGTGACCGGGGTCTCCGCGGGCGCGGCGCCCATCGAGCGCTTCCTCCACGAGGAGCCGATCATCGTCGATCAGATCGGCGCGTACAAGAATGATCTCCACCGGCGGTTTCTCCGCGACTGGAGCGCCCGCACGGAGACGGTGCGAGGACGCAGCCTCGACGACGTGTGGCGGATCCGCGAGGAGTGCATCGCCGCCCTCGGCGGCGGGGCCTACGCGACGCCCGCGCGCTGACCGCCCCGGTGCAACCCGACGGCCGTGACCATTGCGCTCGATGCGGTGGCCGCCTCGGGCCGCCGACGGCCGGGCCGCACCGGCGGTGTCTGAGCTGCGGGCAGATCAGCTACCGGAATCCCACGGTCGGCGTGGCGGTGGTCCTCCTCGAGGGAGACTCCATCCTCCTTGGCCGGCGCAAGAGCGGGCCGTGGTCGGGCCGATGGTGCATCCCCTGCGGCCACGTCGACTGGGGCGAAGACATCCGCGAGGCGGCACGCCGGGAGATGAAGGAAGAGACCGGCCTGATCGTCGAGCTCGGCGAGGTCTGCGCGGTTCACTCCAACTTCCACGACCGCGCCAACCAGACGGTCGGGGTCTGGTTCCACGGTCGCCCGGTCGGCGGCGTGCTGCAGGCGGGCGACGACCTCGACCGGGTGGGCTACTTCCCTCTCCGGGCTCCCCCGCCCCTCGCCTTCCCCACCGACGCCACCGTCATCGCGGGTCTCACCAACGCCCACCGGACGTGACGTCCTACCCGCGGAAGGCGCCGACCGCGGCCGCCACGTGGCGCAGCTCGTCCTCGGTCAGCTCCGGGTAGAGCGGGAGCGACAGCACCTCCCGGCAGGCGCGCTCGGCGCAGGGGAACTCGCCCTCGGCGTAGCCCAGGTGGCGATAGGCCGGCTGACAATGCGCGGGCACGGGGTAGTGAACGCCGGTGCCGATGCCGCGCTCTCTGAGGTGTCGCTGGAGCGCGTCCCGTCGAGGCGAGCGGATCACGTACAGGTGATAGCCGTGGCGCGCGGGTCCCACCTCGACCGGCCGCGCCACCGGGGCGTCGGCCAGCAGCCGGTCGTAGAGCGAGGCGAGGTGGCGCCGCCGGGCCACCCACTCATCGAGATGGCGGAGCTTGACCCGCAGCATCGCGGCCTGCAGCTCGTCGAGCCGGCTGTTGACGCCGGGCAGGCGGTTCACGTACTTGGCTTCCTCGCCGTAGTTGCGGAGCATGCGCACGCGCTCGGCGACGCCCGCGTCGTCGGTGACGACCATGCCCGCGTCGCCGTACGCCCCGAGGTTCTTGGTCGGGTAGAAGCTCCAGCAGGAGACGTCCGCGTGCGCGCCGATCCTCCGGCCCGCGTATTCGGCGCCGTGCGCCTGGGCGGCATCCTCGATCAGCTCGAGGTCGTGCTCGGCGCAGATCCGCGCGATCTCGTCCAGGACCGCGGGGTGACCGTAGAGATGAACCGGGATGATCGCGCGGGCCCGGAGCGCGGGCGGCTGGGCGACCAGGTGCGCCCGGAGCTTCTCGGGATCGAGCGTGAAGGTGTGCGGGTCGACGTCCACGAAGACGGGCACCGCGCCCACGGCCACGATGGCGCAGACGGTGGGTGCCGCGATGTTGGGCGCGGTGATCACGCGATCGCCGCGCCGCACGCCGGCGGCGCGCAGGGCCAGGTGCAGCGCGTCGGTGCCGGAGCCGACCCCGACCGCGTGGCGCGCCCCGCAGTAGGCGGCGAACTCGCGCTCGAAGGCGGCGACCTCCTCGCCCAGCACGTACCGGCCGCTCTCGAGCGTCCGCGTGATCGCCGCGCCGATCTCGTCCTGGATGCGCCGGTGCTGCCGGGTCAGGTCCAGGAACGGCACCTCCATCGCGGTCACCAGTACCGGTGCCGATGGAGGCGGTAGTAGCCCACCGTGCGGTCCAGGCCCTCGCCGAGTGACGTGGTGGGCTCCCAGCCGACCACCCGCTTGATCTTCCGGATGTCCGAGCAGAAGTCGCCCGGCTCCTGGGCCGCCCGCTCCGGCGAGAACGGAGCCAGTTCCCAGCGGCCGCTCCCCGTCACCCGCACCACGGTCTCGGCCAGCTCGCGAAAGCTGGACGCGTGATTGTTGCCCACGTTGAAGACTTGGCCGTAGGCGTCCGGGGTGGCCGCGCACCGGACCATCGCCTCCACCGCGTCCTGCACGTAGACGAAGTCGCGCAGGAGCGAGCCGTCCCCGAAGACCTTGATCGTCCCGTCGTCGAGGGCCTGGCGCACGAACCAGTTGGCCACCCCGAAGCGATCGTGCTTCATCTGGGCGCGCTCGCCATAGATGTTGGTGAGCCTGAGCGTCACCGAGGCGACGCCGTGGTTGTCGTGGTAGATCTGGAAGAGCTGCTGCGCGGTCAGGCTCGACAGCTCGTAGATGCCTCGCGGTCGGATCGGATGGTCCTCCGCCACCGGCAGCATCACCGCGGGGCCGTACTCCCCGCGCGTGCCCCCGTAGACCAGGCGGGCGGACCGATTGAAACGCCGGCAGGCCTCGAGCAGCATGGCCGAGCCCTTGATGTTGATGTCGATGTCCGGGAACGGGTCCCGGAGGCTCAGCACGTGGTCGTTCTGCCCGGCCAGGTGGAACACGTAGTCCTGGCCGGTCACGAGGTACTTGAGGCTGGCCTCGTCACGGATGTCGCTGAAGTTGACCGCGACCTGGTCCCGGATCGGCTCCACGTTGAACGGGTTGCCCCCGTGGTCGTCGACCATCGCGTCGAGCAGGGTCACCCGGGCGCCGAGGCCGACCAGCCGGATCGCGAGGTTGCTGCCCAGGAACCCGAGCCCGCCGGTGATCAGCACCCGGCGGTCCCGGAAGCAGTCCAGGGCGGTGGTCATCAGGGTCGCGGCTCCGACGACGACGGAGCCGGCACGGCGACGCCCGCCTCGACCACCTCGCGCACCACGAACTGCGGGGTCTGGTTCTCGGTCAGGAAGAGGCGCCCCAGGTACTCGCCGAGGAGACCGAGCATCACGAGCTGCACGCCCGAGAACAGGACGACCGGCATCAGCACGGAGGCCCAGCCGACCGGGATATCGGGCCGGAGCAGCCGCTCGACGAGCACGTCGATGCCCAGGCCGAGCCCGAGCACGCTGCAGGCCAGGCCCACGACCGTGCTCACCCGGAGCGGCATGACCGAGAAGTTCACGAACATGTTGAGCCAGAGGCGGAGCAGCTTTCGCAGCGTGTAGTTCGAGCGGCCCTCCCGCCGCGGCTCGTGCCGCACCTCGAGGGTGCCGATGTTCCGGGTGCAGCGCAGGGCGAGGCCGTCGATGTACGGGTACGGGCCGCGATACCGGAGGATCTGGTCCACCAGGAACCGGCTCAGGCACTTGAAGCTCGACAGGTAGAGGTGGCGGGGCTTGTCGAGCATGAAGTTGGCCACGCGGTCGTTCAGGCGGCTGCCGAGATTGCGGAGCCAGTGGTGATGCTTGACCGGAGAGTGCGTGTAGACGATGTCGTAGCCGCGGCGGATTGCGTGATCGACCAGGCGCCCAACCTCCTGGGGCGGGTTCTGGAAATCGTCGTCCATGACCACCGCGTACTCGCCGCGCGCGTGCCAGAGCCCGGCCATGACCGCGTTGTGCTCGCCGAAGTTGCGCCCGAGCTTCACGTAGGTGACCACGCCCGGATAGCGGGCGCTGAGGGCGCGGCAGGCGTCGTCGCTCGCGTCGAGGCTGCCGTCGTCCACCAGGACGATCTGCAGCGCGGTCCCCGAGAGCGCCTCGATCAGGCGGCCGACCAGCGGACCGATGGTGCGCGCGCCGTTGTAGACCGGGATCACGACGGAGATCAGCACGCGGCGCCCGTCAGCCCGTCCCGGGCGGGGCGAGCCCGTCCGCCGGCCGCAGATCCCAGAGCTCGGGAGCGACGCCTCGCCCCTGCCCGCCGGCCCGCGCCGGAGTCGAGCGCCACTGCGCCGGGTCCACCACCGCGCCCGTCGCCTTGATCCAGTCGGTGATCGGGCGCTGGGGCGGCTCGCCGCCACCAGGCCGGGCGAAATCACCCGCCAGCAGCACGAAGCGCACCTGACCGTCGGCGGCCATCGCCGCGAGACTCTCCGGCGTGAGGATCGGGTCGGCGCCCATGAAGCCGCCGATGGCCATCACCGGCTGACCGGTCTCGATGATGACCGGCGTGGCCAGCCGCGCGTTGAGCGTGGCCAGCAGGTAGCGCTCGCCCCGGTGGTTGGCCCGGAGGAAGGCCAGCAGCTGCGCGTCCCGGGCGATGCCCGCCCCGCCCCGCCAGAGGGGCAGGCCCCCCGGGTCGTCCCGCGCGGGCGCGCCCGGCAGGGAGGCGTACGGCAGCATCACGTTGCCGCGGGCGAGGCTGGCGGCGAGCGCCCACGTGGCGGGCGTCGCGAGGAGCGCCCCGAGCCCGATCCCGAGTGCCGCCGCGCCCCACGAGCGTGGTGGCGGGCGTTGCAGCCGCGGCCCGAGGATGCCGAGCAGGCCGCCGATCGCCCCGAGCACGCCCGAGACCGTTGCGAGGCAGAGCCACAGGTGCCAGTCGCGGAGCGGCGCAGCCGTGCCGGCCAGGTCGCCGTACCAGATGAAGAGCTGCCAGCCCGCGGTGAGCAGCAGCGCCACGGGCAGCAGCAGCGCGACGCGCCCGCCCCGCCGGTACCAGGACCAGAGCGCCATCACCGCGACGCCGGCCAGCGCGGCCAGCGGAGGGGCCATCGTGACGAGGTAGTAGGCGTGAAAGATCCCGCCCGCGTAGCTGTAGACCACCGCGTAGGTGAGCGCCCAGCCGGACCAGAGCAGCGCCGCCTGGTGGGCGGGGTCGAGCGGCCAGCGGCGCTCGGCGCGGGCCGCGACGGCCGCCACGCCCGCGAGGGCCAGCGGCAGGAGCCAGCTCACCTGTCCCGCGAGGTGGCGATCGGCCAGGCGCAGCGGCCCGACCGGTACGTTGTCGACCAGGCGCAGTCGCCCGCCGGGCCGCGCCCCGGGTGCCGCGGCCGGGCCCGGCGCCACGGTCGCGTTGCCCGGGCCCCGAGCGGCCGCGCCGCGGCGGCGGACGAACCGCTCCATGCCGTTGTGACCCACGGCCAGCTCGATCATCGAGTTGGATCGGCTGCTCCCGGCGAACGGCCGACGGTCCGGCGGCGTCAGGTCGTAGAAGACGACCCACGAGAGCGAGACGGCCGTCACCACCGCGCCGCCCACCGCGAGATGGGCGAGCCGCCGCCGCCAGTCGAGGGGCGCCCCCGCGAAGTAGACGAGCGCGAACGCCGGCAGCACCACGACGGCGGCCAGCATCTTGACGTTGAAGCCGATGCCGACCAGCGCCATCGCGATGGCGAGCAGCGGGCCGCTGCCCCGTTCCGCCGCGACGCTCAGCGCCCAGGCCGCGAGCAGCAGCACCAGCACGAGGCAGCTGTCGGTGTTGCTCGAGCGGTCGATCACCACGCTGATCGGGGTGAGGGCCAGGAACAGGGCCGCCAGCAGTCCCGCCGCCTCGCCGAAGCGGCGGGCCACGACGTGATAGACGAGCGCGATCGACGCGAGGCCCTCGAGCACCTGTGGTAGCAGGACGCTCAGGCTGCTGAAGCCGAGCAGCTTGGCGCTGGCCACCTGCACCCAGAGCGCAATCGGGGGCTTGTCGAGCGAGACGAAGCCGGCCGGGTCGAAGGAGTTGAAGAGGAAGTTGTGGGGGCTGTCCAGCATGCTCCGGACCCCGGCGCTGTAGTACTCCGTGCCGAAGCCGTTCTGGTCGAGCCGCCAGATGCGGAGCCCGAGGCCGAGCGTCATCACCCCGCCCAGCCCGGCCCACGGCGACGAGCGCCAGGCCGGTCGGAGCGCGATGACCGGGGCCGCCGTGGCCTCCCGCGACGATTCCATGGCGTATCCGCGTGAAGGACGAGCGAAGGGCCTTCCCGGTTGACCGCGACCCCCGGCCCGTCCGACGCCGGCCGGCGAGACCACGAGTGTATCGAAGGTAGAAATCTATTGTGTGGCAGCAAGTTGAGTGACGGGAGCTGAGAAGCTAGTGGCGCCGAGACCGTCGCGTCACTCGATCACCTGATCCGCCCGGAGGAGCAGCGTCGGCGGAATCGTCAGGCCCAGCGCCTTCGCGGTCTTGAGGTTGATGGTGAAGTAGTAGCGGCCCGGCCGCTCGACCGGCAACGAACCCGGGGTGGCTCCCTTGAAGATCCGATCCACGTAGCTCGCGGCCAGGCGGAAGTTGTCGTCCTGGTTGGCCCCGTACGACATCAGTCCCCCGTCCTGGACCAGGAAGCTGTACTCGTACATGGCGGGGATCCGGTGCACGAGCGCGAAGTCGATGACGCGCTTGCGGTTGAGGTTCGTCAACGCGTCCGTGACCAGGAGCAGCGCATCGGGGCGGTGCTGAGTCATGGCGGAGAAGGCGGTCTCGAAGTCGTCCGGCTCGCGGACGCCCAGCGGCTGCACCGCGACGTGAAGCCGCTGCGCGGCCTTCTCCACTTCCCGGTAGCGCAGCGTCATCCCCCGGTCGTCCGCGTTCCAGAGCACCGCGATGCGCGCCGCCTTCGGCACCGCTTCCGTGAGGAACTCGAGGCGCTTCGCGCTGAGCTCCCCGGACTGATCCGTGACGCCGGTCACGTTGCTGCCGGGCCGCGCGAGGCTCGCGATCAGGCCGATGCCGTCGGCATCCCCGACGAGGGCCAGCACGATCGGGATCGACGAGGTCGCCTGCTTGGCCGCCGCGGATGCCGGGCCTCCCACGGTCACGATGACGTCCACCTTGAGCTCGACCAGCTCGGCCGCGAGCGCGGGAAGGCGCTCCTGCTTGGCGTCGGCCCACCGGCCCAGGTAGACGACGTTCTGCTGCTCGACATACCCCAGCTCCCGGAGCGCCGCGCGCAGCGGCGGCGGGAGGGAGCCGTCCGGCGGTCGCGCGCCACCGGACAGGAACCCCACCCGCCACGTCTTGGACCGCGGCTGCGCGCCGGCGATGAGCGGGGCCGAGACCAGGCCGAGCGCGATGGCGACGACGAACGAGCGTCTGAGCACGGCGGTGATCTTCCGCCCGCGCCCGCTCCTGTGCAACTCGATTTGCGAACCAACCGTCCGTTTCGTGCGCCGCGCGACGCGGAATTGGATGAGTACAAATGGCGGGAGAACCCGGATACTGGACCTCGCCCGCCATGCCCACCCCCGCCACCGACGTCGGGAGCTCCGAAGAGTCCGCCTACGCCTGGACCCGGCTCTTCGCCGCGCTGCTGCTGTCGGCCATCGGCGGCATCGGCATGTGGTCGGTGATCGTGGTGCTGCCGGCGGTCCAGGCGGAGTTCGGCGTCGCCCGCTCCGCCGCGTCCCTCCCCTACACCGTGACGATGATCTCCTTCGGCTTCGGCGGCATCCTGATGGGGCGGCTGTCGGATCGGTTCGGCATCTGCGCGCCGGTCGTGGGTGGAGCGATCTCGCTGGGAGTCGGCTATCTCATCGCCAGCCACACGACGAGCCTCTGGCAGTTCGTGCTGGCCCAAGGGGTGCTGGTGGGCGTCGCCGGATCGGCCTCGTTCGCGCCGCTCATCGCGGATACCTCGCTCTGGTTCACGCGACACCGCGGTCTGGCGGTGTCGATCATCTCGAGCGGCAGCTACCTGGCGGGGACGGTCTGGCCACCCGTGGTGCAGCACTACATCCAGAGCGTGGGCTGGCGCCGGACGTATCTGGGCATCGCCATCTTCTGCGTGGCGACCATGTTGCCGCTCACGCTGGCGCTGCGCCGCCGGTCGCCCCTACTCGCGCCCGTCACCTCCTGGGCCCCGCGGGCCTCGTCGCAGCCGTCCCGGCCGCTCGGCATGTCGCCGGCCGCGCTGCAGACCGTGTTGGTCATCGCGGGTCTCAGCTGCTGTGTCGCGATGTCGATGCCGCAGGTCCACATGGTCGCGTACGCCGGCGATCTGGGCCACGGCGCGGCGCGCGGCGCGCAGATGCTGTCGCTGATGCTGGCCACCGGCATCGTGAGCCGTCTGGCATCGGGCTGGATCTGCGACCGCATCGGGGGCCGGCGCACCCTCCTGCTGGGCTCGAGCCTACAGGCCCTGGCCCTCGTCCTTTTCCTGCCCTTCGACGGTCTCGCGTCCCTCTACATCCTGTCCGCCCTGTTCGGCCTGTCGCAGGGTGGGATCACGCCGGCCTACGCGGTCATCATCCGGGAGTTCTATCCGCCCGAGGAGGCGGGGGTGCGGGTCGGGACCGTGCTGATGGCCACCCTGTTCGGCATGGCGCTCGGCGGATGGATGTCCGGCGTGATCTTCGACCTGACCGGCTCCTACCAGGCCGCGTTCGTCAACGGCATCCTGTGGAACCTGCTGAACATCGGCATCGCGGTGGGGCTGCTGCGGCAACCCGGTCGGCCGGTCGAGCAGGCCTGGCGGTAGCCCTCAGGCGGCCGGCGCCTTGTGCAGCTGGCCGTCCTTCATGATCATCAGCAGAGCGTCCTGACGCTGGAGTCGCTTGATGTCGGCGAGCGGGTCGCCGTCGACGAGCAGCAGGTCCGCCAGGTAGCCCGGCTTCACCTGCCCCAGCTCCTGGGGCCGCCCCATGATCTCGCCGCCCATGCGGGTCGCCGCGACCAGCGTCTCCATCGGGGAGAAGCCGAGCAGGTCGACGAAGAGCAGCAGGTCCCGCGCGTAGGTCCCGTGTGGGTTCCAGGCGAAGCCGTAGTCGCCGCCGGGCAGCACGCGGATGCCACGCTTGCGCATGCGGCCCATGGTGTCGACCGACACCTCCAGCTCGTCCAGGAGCCCGTGGTCGCGCGCCATCTGCGGCGTGAACCCCCACTCGCTCGCGGCGTGGCACGCTTGATAGGTGAGGCCCACCGCGGGGGCGACGAAGCACCAGTCGCGGTTGGCCTCGAGCAGGTCGAGAGCCTCCTCGTCCGCGAAGTTGGCGTGGTAGATGATGCCCACCCCGTGCCGCACGCACATCTTCACCGACTCCGCGCTGCGCGCATGCGCGCAGACGCGCACCGCGCCGGCCCGGGCGATCTCCATCGCGGCCGCGACCTCCGCGTCGGTCATCACCGCGCGCTGGGAGCGCGAGTTGCGCGGCCCGGTGTCGCCCGAGATGTTGAGCTTGAGGAGGTCGGTGCCCTCCCGGACCAGGATGCGGCACACCCGTCGGATCTGATCCGGCCCGTCGGCCACCCAGGCGAAGGTCGGCGTCTCCAGCTGCGGCAGGTGGAGCGCGTTCTCGTCGCCCAGCCCGCCGGTGACCGTGATCTCCGGGCCGTTCGCCAGGTAGCGCGGCCCGGCGATGCGGCCGGCCTCGATCTCGTTCCGGATCACGATGTCCAGGCGCGGCTTGGCCGAGGCCGCCGAGAGCACGCTGGTGTAGCCGCAGTCGAGCAGCGTCCTGGCGTTGCGCATCGTCGCCAGGACGTGCTCCTCGGGCGGCAGACGCGTGAAGTCGGAGTTGCGGGCGGCGTCCGGGTAGCTCACGTGACCGTGCGGCTCGATGAGCCCCGGCATGAGCGTGGAGCCCGCGCCGTCGATCACCCGGGCCGACCCGCGCGGCAGGCCTCCGCCGCCCCGCACCGCCACGATGCGCTGCCCTTCCACCAGGACGTCGCCGGGGAAAGGCGGCGCTCCGCTCCCGTCGAGGATCATCGTGTTGGCGATCAGCGTTCCGGTCATGGGCGGAGTCTAGCAAACGCCCTACGCTGCGGTCTAGCGAGCGCCGGGGGTCGGGTCGACGCGGGGCGGAGGCTCGGCGGGCAGACACATGTAGCCCAGCCGGGTGACGCCGGCGGGCGCCGGAGAGCTCCCCAGCTCCAAAGCCTGCGCCTGGCACGCCCGCGACGAGGGGAAATGTCCGATGAGGACCATGCGGACGGGGTCCTTCCCGACGAGCCGCTCCTCCCACAGATCCCACGGCTCGTCCGCGAGCGCCCCGGTCGCGGCGAGGACCAGCAAGCAGGCCAGGCCGAAGCGGATCGCCCGCATGGCCTACTTGTAGCGTCAG
>WNFK01118807.1_pt1 | contig 20102 bp, 17 predicted proteins | sample 5400281 | NCBI WGS metagenome assembly WNFK01 (sample SAMN13153350, study PRJNA577476) | soil metagenome | isolation source: 20 cm soil on Douglas fir-dominated hillslope | place: USA:California | collected 2013-09-17
TTTCGGCATGAACTAGCCGGACACATTAACGTGTTTCTAGAATTAGCCTTTAGTGCTGCTTTGGGGGCCGTGGCCTACGCCGGTGTGCTTTTTGCGTTCGGCCTTCGCTTCAGAGGCTTCGCCGAATAATTCGAACCCTGCCCGTGCGGGCGAGGCCGTCACTCGAACGTTTCCGCCCCACAAATCCTGGCGCTTCGGCATCTTTGTCAATCACGATCGGAGCATCGACAAGCGGCCAGTCAATGCCGATATCGGCATCATTCCACAGAATGGAGCGCTCGCGGGCCTTGTCGTAGAGTCTGCTGGTTTTGTAGAGGAATTCGGTGTTGTCGGCCAGCGCAAGGAATCCGTGGGCGAAGCCTTCTGGGATCCAGAGCTGATGGCGATCTTTGGGTGTCAGCACTTCGCCGACCATCGCCCAAAGCTTGGGGAACCCTTGCGAATGTCGACAGCAACATCGAAGGCCGCACCGCGGACGACGCGAACGAGCTTGCCTTGAGCGTGCGGCGGCAATTGATAATGCAGGCCGCGTAGCACTTCCTTTTTTTTGGAAACCGAGTGATTGTCCTGCGGGAAGTCAGCGGAAAGTCCAGTTGCCGCTTCGAATGCCGACCGGTTGAAACTTTCGAAGAAAATACCGCGCTCATCTGGAAAAGCGCGAGGTTCAAATCGTATCACATCGGGAATCGCAAGACGGACGGCATTCATAGGCTGATGGATTCCTTCGCGAGGTTGAGCAGATAATGCCCATAACCGCTCTTGCCGAGGGAAGCCGCAAGTACGCGGAGGTCGTCGGCCGATATCCAGCCCTGACGCCAGGCAATCTCTTCGAGACACCCGATCTTCTGGCCTTGCCGCTTTTCGATGGTGGCGATGAACTGTCCGGCGTCGAGAAGGGAGTCGAAGGTTCCGGTATCGAGCCAGGCAAAGCCCCGTCCGAACAGCTCCACCTTGAGGGAAGAACGCTCCAGTATAGACGGTTGAGATCCGTAATCTCCAGCTCGCCGCGCGCGGACAGCTTCACGGATTTGGCGATGGTGAAATCGCAGTCCGCCAAGACGTCTTCAACGATCTGCAGACTGTTGTCGCTCGAAGCATCGTCTGAAACGATGAGTTCTAAAGGTGTTAACGTTTGATTGGAGATGCTCCTGACCTGCTCCTCGATGTAGCTCGCGCCATTATGCGTCGCCAGAACAACCGAGACGGTTTTAGAGGTAGCCTTGCCCATAAATTCCCAGTCCAAATTTGCGCCATCGTAAAAGGCTAACATTGCTAAGGCAATTCTTATGCCGCTAGGCCCGGCGCCCCTGCTTGAGCGCAATGGTCCAACACATCATAAACAAGATTAATGCCGGCCGGTAGGCAAGATGACCGATGAAACCAGATGCCTTGTCGCGACTATTTCGGAGAAAAGTCGCGACCCGGCGGTCCAGAGACCATCCTTCGCTCGTGCGCGCAACGTGTGCTGGCTTTGTGGGAAGAATCCGGCCGCCCTATGAGGGGTTGTTTGACGACTTGTGAGCGTTTACCATCCGACACGACGGGCTCCGGGACGCTTTGGTGTTTGACGAATGCCGACGTCCCGGCGGGTGCTTGTATGGAACCGCGTGATGTCGAATGCCGAGCCATAGCAGCTTAAGCCGACACGACAAGCCGCGGCACCACGTCGATATTGATCAACAGGGCATTCACCCAAGCCAGGAACTTTTCAGATGAGACATTCATTTTTTGGCTTCTCCGCCGCGGCCTTCGCCACGCTTGCCTCCGCGGCTTCTGCCCAGACATCGGGCTCGTGCGAACTCCGTCCCGTCATGATCGAAAATTTCGACGCGGAAAGCTTCGCATCGACCCGGATCGGTCCGGCGCGGTGGACCGCACACACCCCCTGGAGTGGCGACTTTGGCGAAGCCCGATTCCTGGATCCGGGCCCGACAGGCCCGTTCAAGGTTAGTGACGGAATTCTCTCGATCACCGCTTCCAAGGATCGCGAAGGACGATGGACGTCAGGCCTTCTTGCCGCGGCGGATGCTTCGGGCGCAGGCACCGGAACGCGCTATGGATATTTCGAAGCGCGCATGAAAATGCCGCCCGGGCCTGGCACATGGCCGGCGTTTTGGCTGGCTGCGCTAAAGCCTGCGACCGTCGCCGACGGAAATGTCGAAATTGATGTCATCGAATATTATGGGCAGTTCACGTCCGCTTATCAGGCGGTGGTGCATGTCTGGTACAAGGACCAGACCAAGACCAGAGGCAAGAACCAGCGGATCGATTTTCCGGATGGCGCCCTGGTCAGCGATTATCACACTTTCGGCGTCGATATTTCACCGCTTGCCATCGTGTTCTTTCTCGATGGCAAGCGGGTGTGGAGCCAACCGACGCCGCCCGAGCTGGACGGGCCGCTGTACCCGCTCGTTAACCTTGCGCTCGGCGGAGGCTGGCCGATCGATAAGGTGCCGAACCCGTCCACCCTCCTGGTCGACTACGTCCATGTCTACGGACGGGACGCGGGCCCGCCGGAGGGCTGCCCACCCGGACCACCGCCTCAACCGCGCTGACTGCGACAAAGCCCGCCGCTAGAAGCTTGGCTTGCGGTGAAGCGCCACCACCGACCGATCCGCCCTCAAGGAATTTGGCGGTGGGGACGGCAAGCTCCCCTGCTGCGTTCACCCTAAAATCCGATGGCTTGAGCCAGGTGCCCCGGGCGGCGGCAATGGTCGCGGTTTCACGCCGATCAGGCATCCTGCGCGGCGCCCTGACCGGTAAGCATACCTGCTGCAAAGCGAGCGTATCCGCATTCAATATGTTAGGCATGATTGAAGACCGGCCCCTCTTTCATCCGGGGCTTCGCGACAGGATTTATCGATGCGTATTTTGCATTTACTGAATCATACGAACCGCTTGAACGGGCACGTTCACGCGGCCGTCGATCTCGCATGCGCCCAGGTCAAATTGGGACATCGCGTTGCGATGGCAAGCGGAGGCGGCGACTTCGACGCTCTCCTTGCCGCCAACAACATTGAAACTATGCTGCTCAACCACGAACGGCGGCCCGCGGTGCTGTTGAAGTCGTTGGGTTCGCTCTACCGCCTGGTCCGCAAGTGGCGCCCGGACGTCATTCATGCCCACATGATGACAAGCGCGCTTCTGGCGTGGCCGGTTTGCAAGTCGGCGCGCATTCCGCTGGTTACGACCGTCCACAACGAATTTCAGAAAAGTTCGATCCTGATGGGGTTAGGCACCCGCGTGATCGCGGTCAGCGAAGCGGTCGGCCACTCTATGCAAAAACGCGGAATCTCCGCGTCCCGGCTGAACGTCGTTTTGAACGGAACCATCGGATCGGCCCGGTTCGAGGGAAAGGACCGAACACCGCGTCATCTCGACTCTCCCGCCATCATCTTCGTGGGCGGCCTGCACCCTCGAAAGGGTCTTCCGGATCTGTTCACGGCCTTCGACACCGTTCACAAGAAAAATCCGACAGCAAGGCTGTATGTTGTCGGAGATGGTCCGCACCGCGACGAATATACCAAGCTGGTCGGCACAATGGATTGCGCGAGCGCCGTGACGTTCATGGGCGCTCAGGACGATCCTTTTCCGTTCCTGTTAGGCGCCGACGTCTTTGTGCTGCCTTCCCATGCCGATCCGGCACCCCTCGTCTTGTCGGAAGCACGCGAGGCCGGATGCGCGATTGTTGCGACCAAGGTCGATGGCATCCCTCAGTTGCTGGAGGAGGGACGGGCGGGCATCCTCGTCCCCGCGCGCGATCCCGCTGCGTTGTCGGCGGCCATCTGCTCCCTGGTCGCGAATCCGCAGGCCCTGCGGGAATGGAAGGAAAAGAGCCAATATAACGTTGGCTATCTGAGTATCGCGCGCGTCGCTCGCGAGACGCTGGAGATTTACGCGGCCGCCTCCCGCCAGGTTTGCGGGAAACGTTCAGTGCAGGCGTGATCGTTCCGATCATGACCGGATCCGACACCGAGAGCCCTTCGCGAAGACCTGCTTCGGAGCCTGGCATGCTCGACGGTCCGAAGCTGGCCCTGATCATCACCTGCTACAATTACGAATCCTTCGTCGGACACGCCATTCGAAGCGTCCTCGACCAGGGCCGTCATGACTGCGAGGTCGTCGTCGTCGACGACGGTTCGACGGACGGTTCTTGGGACGCGATCAGTCGCACCGGGGTGGCGGCCTACAAGATCGACAACAGCGGTCAGCTTGCGGCATGCCTGTACGGTCTCGACCGAACCCGTGCGCCATTCATCCTGTTCCTCGACGCCGATGATGAATTGAAACCCGGCGCTATCGGCAAGATCATCGACCACCTCGACCGCGACGTGGCAAAGCTGCAGTTCCCCCTCACCCAGATCGACGCGGACGGCAATACAATCAATGGCGCGCTTTCGTCGCTCGATACGTTCCGCAGTCGCGATGAACTTGCTCGTCGGGTGCTCAGAACCGGCGTGTACAAGACCCCGCCGACATCAGGAAACGTGTTCCGTCGCGATGTCTGCGAATTGCTTCGGGAAGTCGACTACGACCGGGCGGTTGACGGTGTCATTCTGTTCGCCGCGCCATTCTTCGGTGACGTTGTCAGCATCTCCGAAGAGCTCGGACGCTATCGCATCCACGGCCGCAACGATTCGGGACTCGGACGCATGCCCGACGCTGGCTCTCTCGAGCGCGACATTCATCGTTTCGTGGCGAGGATGGAACATCTGCGCCTGATCATCCGGCGGCTCAAGCCGGGCCGGGAGTTGGTGGATCCTCGCGATGCGTTTTATTTCCGCGATCGCAATTTGTATCTCGATATCGCGTCGGGGCGGCGGCCACGATTGTCTGCACTGCCGGGGCTGCTCGCCAAGCTTGTGGACGTACCATTTTCGACGAAGAACAAGGCCGCCATGGCCGCCTTTTTCATTCTGGCTTCCGTGCTGCCAAACGATCGCGGCAAGGCCCTCCTCACCTATCGGCTCAAGAGCGGGCATCGGTCGGCGCTGGGTTTTGCGAAGGAAATCATCGGGTGGCGAGCGTCGCCACGCTGAGGGACAAACCCTTGCGGCTCAGCCATCCGGCCAGGTTCGAGTGACGGCTGCCCGATCCGGCGACGATGGTCGACGCTTGAAGACGAGGTCAATCGCGACGAAGGGCGGCCTCTGCCTTGAGAGTCGTGTCGCGGGCCGTCGGCTGGTAGTCAAAGGCGCCCTGGCGACCCAGCGATTCTACTCCGAACGCGCGGAGTGCGGCCATGGCGTTCGCCGCGCGCTCGTCGGCCTTATCCGTATAGATCGGGTAAGCGTTCGAAACGATGTGGCTTCCCTCGAGCCGTAAATCTCCGGTGAACAGTCCGTTCTCCGAGGTGTGCTGTCTGAAATCCTTCGCCGCGATTTCGACGGAACCGGAAACGTGGTCGGCATTGACCTCCACGGCAAAGAACTCTCGACCACCCGCGGGTCCGTAAAAATCCGAATAGACGGTCAGGCGCTTCCAAGCCCCGGTGTGGGAAAAATTGTAGAGGACGGAGTCCTTAAAACCGCGGTCACCCGAGAAGCTGAAAAACAGGCTGATGAGCGTGACCGACTGAAGTTTCTCTTCGGAAACGATCCCGCACAGTTCCTGCACCCGTTCGAGCGGTATCGTCGAGACCACGCGGCTTGCAGCCACGCGTCGTTCGTCCGTATCGAGAAAGAACAGACCATCCTTTTTTTTCAAGCTGAGCATTTTCGCTCCAAGCCGGAACGTCACGCCACTCCGCTCCAGCCGCTGCGCCGCGACCTGGTAAAGGTGGGTAAAGCCTTCCCTCGGACGCGCGAGCTGCTTGTTGGGAATTGACGGCGGCTCAGAACGCTTCAGGCTGCGAGGTAGCGACAGGTAGCGACGGATCGACGCGTGCTCCTTGATCCAGAGCATCCGCTTTTCCGCGAACCTGATATCGATCTTCTCCGCCGGAAGCCCATAAAAGCGCTCCATGTAACGCCCGAGCCCGGACCGGTGCAACAGCCGCGCGCCGATCCAGAACTGCGCAAAATCCCTCGCATTCTGCAGTCTGCGGCGGAAGACCCGGGCGAACAGCACGGATGACAGGATGCGGAGCCACTCGACGGGGCCGGCGGCGATCAGGTCATCCTTGATCGAAATGGGATACCGCGTAACGACACCCTGCGGATTTAGTCGACCCCAGGTCGGATTGATCGGGGAATACAGCGGCAGAATCTCAGGCAGATGCGCCAGCAGCGGCGAGTCATCCTGAAAGATGAAACTGCCGATATCGAAGGTATATTCTCCGATGCTGCAGTCGATATGATTGCCACCGATATGATCGTACTCGTCGACAACGATGATATTCTGATAGCCTTGCTTCAAAAGGACGGACGCGGAGACAAGTCCGCTAATGCCCGCCCCCAAAACCATGACCTCAAAAGTGTCCGCCGCGCTGCTGTCATCCGCTCTCGTAGCAACATGCATACAATTCAAAATCTCTTTGCAAAGAAAAGAACAGGCTGGGAAGACGATTAAATCCCGCCTCATGGCTGATTGCACGGCGATGATCAGCCAAGCAATTCAGTCTATCGCGGCGTCGTCGAAGCAATCAAGCCGCATGTCCCTGCTGCGGCGCTGCGGCAAGTAGCTATTGCGCAACACTTTGGTGACGCCCGCTTGGTCGCGTTTACGTTGTTATGAAGAACCGACGGGTAAAGCAATAGACTTTGTTGACCCTCGATGCCACAATTCAGCATTGCTGCTTTTCTTTGCAACCTACCATCATCGCATGTGCCACAATTTTCGGCTTGGCTGCCACTCGACGCGCCAGAAGACCACACCGGAAAATCGTAAACCAAAGGATCGTACGCTGGCATTGCAGCTTGAACGAATCGATGGAGGGCTTTCGACGCGGCCTGCAAAGCTCCGAGCGATCGTTCTTCGACCATGATCGTAGCCAGCGTGCGCATGAGAGGAATTCGATGAACGTCGCAATCATTCATTACTGGCTGGTGGGAATGAGAGGCGGCGAGAAGGTCATTGAAGCCTTGTGCGAGATGTATCCGCAGGCCGACATTTTCACCCATGTCTATGTGCCGGAGATGGTCTCCGACCGGATACGTCAACACCGCATTATTCCGACGTTCATCAATTCGCTGCCGCGCGCTGCCAGGATGTACAAGACCTATCTACCCTTGATGCCGATGGCGCTCGAACAGCTCGATCTGCGCGGCTACGACCTCATCATCAGCAGTGAATCGGGACCGGCCAAGGGCATTATTGCACCCTCCGACGCAGTCCACGTCTGCTATTGCCACACGCCGATGCGCTATATCTGGAATATGTATCACGACTACCGCAACAGCGCCGGCCGGGTGGCGCGGCTCATGATGCTACCGCTGACCCATTATCTGCGGATGTGGGACGTGTCGTCGGCCGCACGGGTCGACAGCTTTGTTGCGAACTCAGCAACGGTCGCAAGGCGTATTCACCGATATTACGGCGCGGATTCCGTCGTGATCCATCCCGCCGTCGACACCACTGCGTTTTCGATCGCCCCGCCTTCCGAGCTTGGCGATTATTATTTGATGGCCGGCGAACTCGTATCCTACAAAAGACCGGATCTCGCCGTGCGGGCCTTCAACGAAATGAAGCTGAAGCTCGTCGTGATCGGCGGCGGCGAGATGCTCGACGAAGTCCGCCGCCTTGCAGGCCCCACTGTTACGGTCATGGGTGCGCAGCCCTTCGATGTCCTGAAGCAGCATTACGCGCGATGCCGCGCATTGATCTTTCCGGGCGAGGAAGATTTCGGGATGGTGCCGGTCGAAGCCATGGCGAGCGGCCGTCCCGTCGTCGCCTTTGGCCGGGGCGGTGCTACTGAAACCGTTGCGACGGGGGTGTCAGGTGTTTTCTTCGCCGAGCAAACCGTCGAGGCCATCTCGTCGGCAGTCCGACATCTGGCGACGATCGAAATCGATCCCGAAAAGATCGCAGCACATGCCAACCAATTTGGTCGGGATCAATTCTTTCAAAAGATGCGCGCGCACATTGACGGTCTGCTGGCCGAAAAATCGATCACCCACTGATCGCGGAAAGCCGCTTAAAAAATCCTGACGCTTTTTTTCCCGTCAGGAGCCGGCGGAGGTATCGATCACCGACAAGGACTCGCCCTCGAGCACCAGGCAGGTCAGGCGGCCCGTGGCAAAGGCACCGGTATCGATATTGATCCGGTTTGCTCCCACTTCTATTTCGCGGGTGGGCGTATGTCCGTGAATGATAATCTTGCCGAAATCGTCATCCGACGACAGGAATTCTCCCCTGATCCAAAGCAGGTCACTTTCCTTCTGCTGCGATAGCTCGACGCCGGGTTTCACCCCGGCATGCGCAAAGAAGAAATCGCCGCACTCGAACGAGTTTTTCAGATCTCGAAAGAAACGAAAATGCGTTTGTGGCAGCGCATGGTGAAAGGCCGATTGGATCTCGGCGATTTGCTTGCCGTTTGCCAGGGTTTCGGGAGGCAGCCCGTAGGAGACAAGAGTTTCCAGGCCGCCCAGACGCAGCCATTGATCGAACAGACTGCGATCACTTAGGCATTTGATCGCGATCAGTTCATGGTTGCCCTTCAGGAACACAGATTCGTGTGTCGCCCCGTGTTCGATCAATCGATCGATGGTCTCGCGCGACGATGGCCCACGGTCGATATAATCGCCTAAAAAAACGTAACGGGGTTTCGGCGTCGGACGCAGCGCGATATCGGCATCGATCCGCGCCAGCAATTCATCGAGCAAGTCGAGGCGACCATGAATGTCGCCGACGGCGTAGAGCCTTTGACCTGCCGGCAACGATGGACGCCGCCCCCGCACCTTGATTTCCCCGAGACCCGGAAGAGGAGACAGCACTGTCAACTCGCCATTGCCGTATGGTTTCCAAAGGTATGGAAGATCCATTTGATCCGCATCTTAAACTTGTCGGTCGCGCAACGCATCAAATCCACTGTCCGGCGGGCTGGCAGGCCTTTTGCATCTCTCTGGTATTACGCGTGGAATGGAGGCCTACGCAAATCATCCGTCATCTTGCTTGAAGATTTCTTGAACAAAATGCCAGGAGGCTTCGCCCAAACCACGTTTGACCGGATCAAACCCTCAAAAAAACGAGTGTTCTCAGTCTATTAGCAGGCTCTTTCAATTCTGGCCATCCGGCAACCATAACGACAGGGCACAGTTGATGCACTGTGCACTCTAATGTAGTTTACAAATGGTTTTTCAATCAGAAACAGATAGTTGGTGTGGTTCCATGGCATCCAGACACATGTTCAAGGCTCTTTTCACAGCGGTATTGCTGGTTATGGCTACCAACCAGGGATGGGCCGGATGCCTGAAACCGCCCGCTTCCGACGAAGCGATTAGTAAGTTCAGATCAAATCCCCAGGCTCTGGTTGCCCCGGATTCTGACACCCGCACCATCGAGGCGACCACGCGAGATCTTGCGGGAACCGACGCTTCGCTTGCCGCAGATCTCATTCGGATCGCGCAAGCAACTACCCCCCGATTTCAGACCGCGATCGCTGCTGGTCTTGCCCAGGCCGCGATAGCTTGTGCGACCGTCGACCAGCAAGCGGCCCAGACGATCCAGCTAGCCGTGGCCGGCTTCCAGGACGGACAATTCCAGGCTTCGTTTGCCGCTGTTGCGGGAGATCTCTCGACCGCCGCCACGGCTGCGGCGACCGCGTTTGCAACGAGCGCGGTAGGCAGCGTGGTGGCTATCAATTCGAGCACATCACCACGGTCGACTCCAACACCGGGCGGCGGCGTTGGTGTTTCCGCACTTGTCCAGCTTACAGCTCCCGGCCTTACCATCGTCAACACGAATGGTACATCAACAACCGCGGTAACGACTACGGCAGGTCCGGTTAGCCCGACCCGTTGAATTCGTTTAAGCCAACATCGCTGAAACGGGCATGGTAGTTTGAGGACTGGGTATGAACATTGCCGGGCAATTCCCTCCCTACGCACGGGCGATTGAATCTGATTCCGGTTCTGATTCTGTTTCAATGCTTCAGCTCCGAGATTTCCTGGGTCGCGAATGGCGCCTCATAGCGCTCGTTACCGGGTTGGCGATTGTTCTTGGAGCCGTCTACATCGCAATCTCGCCGTTTAAATATACTGCGCAAGCGGACATGATTATCGACACAAAGAGGGTTACTTGGACGCAGACCGAAATGGCGTCTGAAAACCGCACGGTTGAAGATGCGTCGGTTGAAAGCGAGATAGAGACCACCAAATCTGAAAAAGTTGCGGAGGCGGTAATTCGTCGCCTGCGCTTGACCCAAGACCCGGAGTTCGTTGGAGCAGGTGCGGGTCTCAAGCGCCGCATCTTTTCGTTATTGAGGTTGAGTGGAGAGCCGGAGCCGTCGAGCGACGAACTGATGCAACGCGTTCTTGGCACGGTCAAAGCCAATCTGCGCGTTACCCGCCTGGGACGCAGCTACATCGAGCAGATCGCATATACCTCTCTTGATCGGGACAAGGCTGCCACGATTGCCAACGCCTTCGCCGACGCCTACATCGAAGATCAGCTGCAAGCGAAGTTTGAAGCGACCCGTCGCGCCAGCGCCTGGCTTGAGCAACGAATAGGAGAACTGCGCCAGCAGGCGAGCGACGCCTACAAGGCAGTTCAGGATTTCAAATCCGACAACAGTATTATTATCGGCGTTGACGGCAAGCTGGCGAGCGAAGTCGAGCTTGATCAGCTTGGAATAGCCCTGGCGAAGGCCCGCGCCGATACCAGCCAGGCCCGAGCCAAACTTGACCGGATATCGCGCGTTCTGGAGCAGCGGTCGGACAAGGAAAGCAGCTTCAACATTCCTGATCCGGTGGTGACGGACGCACTCAGTAACCCGGTTATCACGAAACTTCGGCAGCAATTTCTGGACGATCAAAACAAGGAATCCGAGTGGAGCGCCCGCTATGGAGCGGATCACACCGCCGCCAGAAATCTCCGGGCGGAGATGGCGGCTCTTCAGCGCGCGATCTGGGATGAGATTTCCCGCATCGCTGAAAGCTACAAGAGCGAACTTCAGATCGCGAAAAGCCAGGAAGAATCGATCGACAAGCGCATGATCGAGGTTTTCCAGAAGTCCGCGTCAACCAGACAGTCGCAGGTTCGCCTGCGCGAACTGGAAACTGCCGCGAATACCTATCGCGGCATTTACGAGACGTTCCTGTCGCGGTTCACTCAATCGGTGCAGCAACAGTCGTTTCCGTCAACCGAGGCTCGCGTTGTCACGGTGGCGTCCCCTCCCCGTGCGCCAAGTTCGCCAAAGATCGGCTTGACATTGGCGCTGGCATCCCTTGCCGGACTGTGTCTCGGGATCATGGCGGCGTTTGCCCGCGAACAAATGAACCGCCAGATCCATACGCGTGCGCAACTTGAAAAACTTCTGGGAACCAGTTGTCTTGCCGTTCTGCCGGCGTTTCCCCAGAAACGACCTGTCCTGCGCAAGCTACATGCGACCAGGGATTCAGGTGCATTTCGACAGATAAACGAAGTTGCGCCCTTTTCTGCAACGGCCGAGGCGCTGCGATACATCAAGGTTGCCATCGATCTTCACCCGACTGGGGGTAAGGTTATCGGGATCGTTTCGGCACTCCCCGGCGAAGGAAAAACCACTGTCGCAACAGGTTTCGCGGCCTTCGTGGCAAAGAGTGGGGCGCGCACCTTGCTGATTGACGCCGATTTGCGAAATCCTTCGATGACCAGATCCCTTGGCTATGCAAATGCGCCAGGCCTGGTCAACATGGTTGCAGACAAATCTGACTTTGACGATCTGGTGATCACGGACTCCAAATTTAAATTTGATTTCTTGCCATCTTCGACGCGAATGAAGCCGTCCAACAGCTCCGATATCTTGAATTCGCCGTCGATGAAGGATATGTTGCGGGCCGCCAAGGGCAACTATGACTATGTCCTGGTGGACTTGCCTCCGATCCTTCCGGTCGTTGACGTCAAGGCTGTGGCCCACCTGTTCGACGCTTTTGTTTTGGTCGTTGAGTGGGGCAGCACGTCCATCGATGAAATCGTCAAGGCGGTCGGCGCCTCCCCGATCGTGTCCGAACGACTGCTGGGCGCGGTCCTCAACAAGGCCGATGAAGCTGTCATGCGCCGCTTCGAGGGTTACTCCGATCGGCGTTATACTTATTACACCAACGAAACAGCCCCGGCGGAAACCGTTTAAGTCTTGGGTGCTGCATCCTTGGGTCCTAGATCAAAGACTCCTCTCGGATCGGTCGTTCGGCGAACCCTGACGCTTGCATTCGGCTGCCTGGGACTACTGTGGGGAATTTTGACGCTTCCACGGAGCGAAGCGGCCGATGATCTTCGAGACATCGAAAGCCATTTGCTGCGCTCCGAGGCTTTCAATCGGAAGACACTGAGGCAGACGGTTGAGAGTGAGGATTCACAGAATCTCAGTTCCTGCGACACCCATTCTCAGCGAGCCCTGTTGCTGATGGAAATGCCCCTGGCGGAAGCCGCGTTGCGGTCCGGGGCCGCCGTCGAATTCGATCGGCATATCCGGTCCCTTGAGAATCGCTCCAGACGGGTTCTTGGCTGCGCACCGCGCGAGTCCTTTGTTTGGCTTGTGGCGTTCAACCTGGAAGTTCTGCACGGGCGATTAAATCCGCAGTCGTTTGATCTGCTCGCGATGTCCTACGAGACGTCGCCGAATGAAGCATGGATCGCGATCCGTCGAATTATCGTTGCAATGCCGCTCGTTCTTGTCGCGCCTGAACCGGTTCGACAGAAAATTCTTTTTGAATTCCGGCAGCTAATCCGCAACGGGTTTGTAGATGATGCGGCCCGCTCCTATGCAACCGCGTCCGGGCCCATCCGTTCGTTGCTGCAAACTCAAATCGAGCAGCTCGATCCAAAGCGGCAAAAAGATTTTTCGGACGCGTTGCAGAAAATCCGGTCCTGACAGGTTCCTTTCGCAAATCCCGGGTTCCTGTTGCCTATCATTCACATCGGGAATAAATTGACCCTGCGTCCCGTCGTAGAATGTACGGCGATGTGTTGACCCGCCCGAACCCGCGAAGTTCTTGTCATGACACTTCGGACGATGGCTGTGCTAGTTGCCGGGTCCCTATTGACATCATCAGGGTACTGTATCGCACAGGAGGTGGAGCGCTTTCCTGACTCCGAGCTTACCGGCGAGCAGTGGCAACAACGCTTGCAGGACGCCCGCCGCCGCTCCGAGGAATTCGTTGCGAAGGCCGCGGATCCTCCTTCCGACAAGGCCGACGCCGAAGCTGCGGATCAACGGGCTATGAACGACCCAAGCCTTCAGCGGGGCGACATCATTGCGACCAGCCAGGGCTTCGTAGTCTTCATCGGGCGCGACAGCGACGAACGTCAGCCCAGTGACTTCGTGCCGGCCCCCTCACCGCGCTAATCCCGACGCCATTGGAAGCCCACGCCCGCTGCGGCCGACGCTGAGTTCAATGCCACGGTGTCGACACGGAGTGGCCATCAACGCTCATGCCGCGATCGCCTGCCTATCCCTTGAGCTCAGCAGTATGCATTCGCGACATCCTCAGCCGAGTCTCAATAGCGTCGACCAAGTGACATGTTATTGATCCAAAACCGCCTAAAAACATCTTGTTCCTATGCACCAAAACAAGGCATAAGGAAAAAATTAAGCCTTGTTTCGAGGTATTGAAATACAGACAAGGTCTCCGTAAGCACACTGCATCGCAGCATTTCAAACGTCCGATTCTTGACCAACCTTCATGCTCGTTCAGCAGCGCGCAAAAAATGGTAATAAGTACAATAAGTTAGGCGGTTTAGCTTAACGGAAGCTTGCTTAGAATATGGACTTGCCACAATGGTGCACCGCCCATTAACCTGATAAAAAAGGGTAAAAGAGATGGGGTAAATGAAGAGCACTTTTGTAATTGTTTTTAGGAGTATCAAATGAACGGTTTGGTAGATGTACGCAGTAATCTGCGATTTTCTGAAACTGGATCGCCCCAGCCCATCGGGCTGATTTCAAAGCGGTTGATTGACATCATACTGGCGCTTTCCGGAATTGTTTTGCTGGCCCCTTTGTTGACTATCTGTTTTCTGGTTACTGTTCTGACGTCGCCCGGGCCGGCGCTGTTTCGTCATAGACGTGTGGGATTCAAGGGAAAGCGTTTCGATTGCTTGAAATTCCGTACGATGGTGACGGACGCACCAGAGCGTCTGCGCCAGCTTCTTGATTCGGATCCCGTTGCAGCCGCGGAGTGGACCGCCAATCGCAAGTTGCGGTACGACCCGCGGGTGACCGCGATCGGCGCCATCCTGCGCAAATCCAGCCTGGACGAGTTGCCTCAGCTGTTCAACGTCCTTAAGGGCGACATGAGCATTGTAGGACCGCGCCCCGTTACCGAGGAAGAGCTCGTCAGGTATTCCAGCGCCGTAAACGCTTATATTGCGTGCCGGCCAGGCATCACTGGGCTTTGGCAAGTCAGCGGTCGCAGCACGACCACATATAACAAGCGCATCGCATGCGACACGTTCTATGCGCGCAATTGGTTGATGACCCTGGACGCGAAGATACTGATTGTAACAATTCCCGCCCTTTTGGTTTCCGACAACGCCTATTGAACGTGCGATGATCAATCGCTGATACCGCAGATCGAACGCAAAAAGATGTGGGGAGACCCTCATCGATTTTTCTCTTTATTGAAGCCGACCGGATTTCACAGACGGAAGTCCTCCCAACATGAACGTCAGAGCTGTTGACGCTAAATCGACCAGACGGACGCGGGAGCGACCTCGCGTGTGGGGGGCGCTATGTTCCCCTTACAAATGAAACGGCATCCGACTTATGCAGCTTCCCTCTCCAACACGTCGCTTCTAAACAGATATCGCCTGGTGACACGCGCAATCCTGCCGGCAAAACCAACCTCGCCTCACACAGACAATCCTCAACCTCTTGGCCGGGAGTTTTTGAGAATCGCCGTCGACAGACCGCGTAAGTATTCGAAAGCCATCATCGCGCTGATCTGACGGCCCAGCTTCTGGTCAGCGAAATTTTGAAACAGGCCGAAACTCGGAAATCGGCTGGCCGCTATGGGGTCATCACCAGATCCCGGCGTTAACTATCCGCAATATACGGCACGTTCCTTTACGTTAATTTGCCGTTGAGATTGCTGCGCCGATGCGTTGCAGTTACTTATCGCTTATCAAAGAGCGGTAACAACGAATGAATGATCTGCAGCGATCCGCAAAATCGCGCGTCGAGTTGCAAACTCCCTCAAGCAAGTCCCGATTGTCATCGGCGCAAGCAAGCAGGAAGTTCGCGATCGGCGCCCTTGCCGTACTGATCGTAGCGGTGATGATCGCGTGGTTCGGCTTCCTGGGCTGGGGACTTGTCGCAATGTTGCAGTGGCTGCTGGATTGCATTAAAACTTTTTGGACCACATACCTCTGACTGCCGATCCTCGTTTCCGTTTGAATTGCGAACGAATTCGTATCCTTATCTCGCGGTTCAGGCATGAACCTGGGTTCGCCTTCGCAACAAGCGAGTTTTTGGCCGCAACGGAACCAACCATATTGCCTCCCGTTCTGGGAAATTCTACTACATGAAAAATATTCTTGTTGCTGGTGGAGCGGGATATATTGGGGCGCACACGTGCCTCGATCTATCGAGCAAAGGCTTCACACCGATCGTGTATGACAATCTCTCGAACGGTCATGCCGAATTCGTCAAATGGGGTACGCTGGAGGTCGGTGACATCCGGGACCGCAGCAAGCTCCATGAAGTGCTCCGGAAATACAAACCCCTCGCAATCATACATTTTGCCGCGGCGATCGAGGTCGGCGAATCGGTTCGAGATCCTGGCGCTTACTACGATAACAACGTCGGCGGAACCATAACGTTGCTTCGCGCGGCGCAGGCCGCGGGCATCGACAAGATCGTATTCTCCTCGACCTGCGCCACCTACGGCATTCCCTTATCAATCCCGATGAATGAGGCTCACGCCCAGTCGCCGATCAATCCGTACGGTCGAAGCAAGCTGATCGTCGAGCAGATATTGAAGGACCTGGACCTCCACCAGGGCTTTCGGTCGATTATCTTGCGCTATTTCAACGCGGCCGGAGCGGACCCCGAGGGAAGAATTGGCGAATGGCATTCGCCGGAAACTCACGCCATACCGATTGCACTCGATACGGCTCTGGGTCGCCGTCCGCATTTTCAGGTTCTCGGCACGGACTATGACACCCGGGATGGATCTTGCGTGCGCGATTTCATTCACGTTCTCGATCTTGCCGATGCGCATACCCGAGCGATCGAGCATCTCCTCAATAACGGCAGCAGCCACGCGCTCAATCTTGGCACCGGCCATGGAACAACCGTGAAGGAATTGCTTGCGACCGTTCAGGACGTCGTGGGCAGAGATTTTGAAATCAAATACGGGCCACGCCGCGAAGGCGACTCGCCGGCGCTGGTTGCCGATAATGCTCTGGCGAGGCGGACGATCGGCTGGGTTCCCCGACATGATCTCAAGTCGATCATTGATACGGCCTGGAACTGGCACTCGAACTACCTTCCAGCATAACATATCCGCCAAGGCAGCGATCCAGGTTCCCCCAACGGGGCGCTTGGCTGCATCGATACAATTCGTTAACGTCGTTCCATAGCGAAGATTTAACTTCGCAACGCGACAATGCACCGATCGGTAGCGCGCTCACGAGCGATCGCATCACCCTTGATCAGTGGTTGTTTCATGACGCGACGCTCTGCAATACTCCTTGCGACCCTCGCTTGCGCGCTTTCCGCCGGCGGCGCCGACGCGCGCAGCCGGTCTCCGCAAGATCAGAATTTATTGACACCGATTGTGGACGCCTCGCCCACACTGGCTCCATTTCAGCATGTTCGTTTTTGTCTCCGCTATCCTTCCGACTGCAAAACAAATCCGGCGGAAAACGAACGCATTGACCTCGGCGTAGAGACCTCGGAATTGCTGAAACGCGTCAACCACGACGTCAACATGTCTATTGCACCGATGCTCAAAAGCTACGGCTCGAACCTTGAGGACGGCTGGACAATCGCGCCTGACGCAGGAGACTGCAACGATTACGCCGTCACTAAGCGGCACGAGCTCCTTGAGAGCGGACTGCCCACGAAAGCCCTGCGGCTGTCGGTGGTCAAGACAGCCTCAGGAATTGGCCATTTGGTTCTTGTCGTCGTAACGACCAAGGGCGACCTCGTATTGGACAATCTGACTGAAGCGATCCGCCCCTGGCAGAGCACGGATTACCATTGGCTCAAGATACAGTCAGCCACCGACTCGAAATTCTGGTACGAGATCAAGGCACCCGCGGTTGGACCGTCCGTATCACAAGCTGATCGCAAGGTTCGCTTGGCGAACCGGTAGTCGACCGGTTGAACCCGCCGAAACCTTCGCGTGTGGCTGCGTTCTCGTCATGCTTCGGCTTCTGGCAAAATCCTCGGCACTTCGAGAAATATCTTCTCCGCGCTGATTCTTGGTTGTCATACTCAAGCAGGTATGCGCAACCGGACCGCACCGTCGGCTGTCGGAGTACCGGTTGCTCTGGCGAGCCCGCAACCGAGCAGAATACCGAACGGGATGAGATAGCCGGGGATTTGCAGAGAAAAATCGATCAACGCATGTAGGTAGCTAAGGACCGCGATCCCGGTGATCGCCGCCAGCGGGCGTCGACTTCGGCCTTCGGATTTGACCGCGGCGCGAGCGAGAACAAACAGCGACGCCAGCGTAGCAATCACGACCGTGGCTGCAATCGGAATTCCCATCTCGACGGCAATTTCAAGGATTGTCGAGTGAGCGTAATCCCACACACCCCCACTAGAAAAACTGTCTGCTCGGAGCAAGGGAAATAGATCCTCAAAGGTGCCAAATCCGGCTCCCAGAAGCGGCCGCTGCTGGATAGCCTCCACGCAAAACCCGTAGACGGACCATCGCGCATCATCGAGCAGCCCTTGGCTTCCAATTCTACCTTTTTGACTGAGCAACGCGAGGGTGGCGGCAAGTGCCACACTTCCCCAAACCACCATGTGAAAGAATCTCGGCTTTTTCCCGTTGGCGGCCATCAGTATGATTGCGACGAGCAATCCCAGGCAGGAGCAAATCAAACCGCCGCGCGAGATCGGGCAATGATTCTGAATGCGAGATGCTCATTCAATCGAGTCAGTAGCAATACCCGAATCGACGAAAATCCAGACGCTTGTTGCAGCGAGGAAAACGCATAACAGAACCACAGGATCGCACCGGCACCAATGAATGTCGCAGCGGTGTTGTGGTTGATGAAGGTCGTGGTCAGACTTCCAACGTAAGCGAGCTTTGGGGCCCACAACACCATATTCGGGGTGAAAATCAGCGCGACCAAGCCATAGATGGCATAAAGCAAAATCGAATACTGCGCGAACTGAATGAGCCGGTCGCTGTTACGCCGCGACGTCCCGACCGAGAAGCCGCTTATGAACGAGGCCGCAAAGAGCAGAAAATGTCCGGCCGCAACCGGCGGTATCTCCGCACGACTTGAAATCCGCGGCATTGCATCAAGGCCAAGAAGATCGTTCGCCCGCCGCCAGCTGGGATCGTTGAGTTGCTCGACGACATTGGGGACGACCTGGACGATCGCTACGAGCGCGTAGATACCGCACAAAGCAAGAAAGCCGAACCATATCCGGCTCTGACCGGCGCTCATTGGCGCGGCTGCACCGCATAGAGCACTTATCGACAACAGAATTGTCCAGAGCGCGATCCAGAACAGGTCAACCGACCCAAAGAACAGCGGAGCCAGAACCAAAACGACGACCGTCGTCCAGAACTGGATCGAGCTGAACATCGCGACTGAAAACTCCGACTGCGGCCGGTGCATCATCGCGATGAGATCGTGACTTTCAGTACGAACCTACCACTTGGTTTTGACCGCCGTGTTCACGTTAGTCACTGCGTTTGCCGTGGTAGACGTGGTGATTGCCGTATTGTTGATGAGCAACAGCAGCTTGTAGTAGTCCACGACCTTGGCATTGGCGACGTACATGACATCCTTGGTCCGCATCTGGAAGGCGGCGGCGAGCAACATACCGGATGGATCGCGCAGGTTCAGGCGATAGATCGCCGGTATCTTTTCCAAAGTAAACTTCGTGGTGTCGATGCCGAACTTCTCCAGGAAATGGCGGTCCTCGTACCGATAGACGTAAAGCTCACTGGGATCGGATTGCTGGTCGTTGAGGCCGCCTGCCTTGCCCATCGCCTGGGCCAGTGTCAGCGTTTCAACATCGAACGAAATTTCTGAATTAAAGCCAAAGACGTTTTGATTGAGCGCCCCGAGTGCCGTGAACGTCGGCGATTCACGGGTGAGGAAGATCACATCATTCGGCCGAATGAAGATATTTTCGCGGGGGTCATGCACCACACGGCTCAACAGCACTTTGACGCGCTGGCCGTCCCGCTGCAGCGTCACGTAACTTTCGACCGCCTCGAACTTCGGGCCACCCGCGCGCGCGATCAGCGCCAGCATCCGCTCGCCGACACTGTTAAGAGCCAGGACACCCGGCGTGTTCACATCACCCAAGACGCTGACGACGCTTGAGTGCTGTTGATTGAGGCTGACCACGACCTGCGGCTCGATAGCCCGGTTCCGCAGCCTGGCAACGATGGCCTGCTGAATTTCCGGTATGGTTCGCGCAGCGGCGGGAATCTCGCCGGCGTACGGAACAGAGATGCTGCCCTTCTGATCGACGGCCTGCGCCGGCAAATCGACAAAGTTCCCAGGACGTGCGCCGGCGGCTTGTCCGGGCGTGAACAGGCCGCCCGGGGCAGCTTCAAAGATCGATATATTGAGGACGTCGCCAACGCCGACGACCTGGTTCGGCTTGGCGCGCTTGTCCGGGAATACGCCCTGGAACGTGATCAAATTGGGCTGCGATAGAAAACCGATGGTGTCGGCGGTCACGTCCACCAGCACGTAAGGCAGCGGCGCCGCGGACTTCACGCCGGCCGTCGCATTCCCGTTCACCGCGTCACTTTTCGGTCCGGTTCCCGGAAGCAGGGAACACGCCGGTAACAGCGTCACAACGACAAGCGCAAATAGTG
>WNFK01128912.1_pt2 | contig 20085 bp, 23 predicted proteins | sample 5400281 | NCBI WGS metagenome assembly WNFK01 (sample SAMN13153350, study PRJNA577476) | soil metagenome | isolation source: 20 cm soil on Douglas fir-dominated hillslope | place: USA:California | collected 2013-09-17
TCTACGAGCACTCCCTGGTATCGCCGAGCGATCTCTCGCGCCTCGACGTGGCCTTCTTCAACATCAATGGGTACATCGCGGTGATCCTCTTCGCGGCGGGGATGTTGCGCGAGGCGGCCACCAAGATGCGCGAGATCGGCGCCGGCAACCGCGTGCGGCTCGTGGCTGCCGATGCCCTCGCGCTCCCCTTCCCGGACCGCACCTTCGCGTGCGTGACCTCGGCCTTCCTCCTGCGGAACCTGGCCGACCTGCGCCAGGGCTTCTCCGAGATGCGGCGGGTGACCCGGCCGGGCGGCCGCGTGGTGGCGCTCGAGATCACCCAGGCCACGCTCCCCGGCTTCCGGCCACTCTTTCGCTTCTACTTCCACCACGTGGTGCCCCGCATCGGCGGCGTGATCGCCGGCGACCGTGAGGCCTATACCTATCTGCCCCAGTCGGTGGACCGCTTCCTGACGCCGCCGGACCTGTCGGGGCTCATGGGCGAGGTCGGGTTGCGCGCGGTGAAGTATCAGCGGCTGGGGCTCGGCACCGTCACCATTCACGTGGGCGTGGCCTAGCGGACAGACGAAGGGCCCCGGCGTGCGACGCCCGGGGCCCTCGAGCTGCTAGCGGCCGTGGGGCCGGCTCACCACTCGGGGCTGGAGTACTCGTCGTAGACGCGGCGGACCACACGGATCTGACTGGCGCGGCCGTCCTTCGTCTCGAGCTTGATGATGTCGCCCGGGTTCAGGTTGGCGAGGTCGTTGCTCTGTCCCTCGTCGGTGACCACGAGGGCGCCGTCGCAGCCGAGGTCGCTGCACACCTCCGCCTCGCTCTTCACGCGGATGCGGCCGGCCGTCTTGTCCACGGCCACCACGATCAGGCGATCCTGCTTGAGGGAATCGGTCAGGCCAAGGCTCATCGGTGATCCTCCTTTCCGATGACCCCTTATAGCAGCAAAACCCCCATGGCGGCAAGGGGATGCTGCCGGTCTCTCGTGCTACCCTCGTTTCAGGGCCCATGACGGGACGCGTCGCGGAAGTCTTCTATTCGATACAGGGTGAGGGCGCGACGGCCGGCGTGCCGGCGGTATTCGCGCGGCTACAGGGCTGCTCGGTTGGCTGCGAGTGGTGCGACACCAAGTACTCGTGGGACCCCGCCCGGGGCCGGGCCATCGAGCTCGACGTGCTCGTGGCCGAGATGGAGGCCTATCCCTGCCGGCGCGCCGTGATCACGGGCGGAGAGCCCCTCGAGTCGCCGCTCTTCGTCCCCCTCCTGACCGCGCTGGGCGCGCGGGGCTGGGCTCTGGAAGTGGAGACCTCGGGCACGCTCCCGCCGCCCCCGCCGCTGGCTGCCTTACCGATCCAGTGGAACGTCTCCGTCAAGCTGGCCGGCTCGGGAATCGCCGAGGAGCGGCGCATACAGCCCGGCGCCATCCGGGCCTTCCTTGCCGCGGAGGCGTGGTGGAAGTTCGTTGTCTGTGACACGGCGGATGTCGCCGAGGTGCTCCGCCTTGCTGAGCGCTTTGCCCTGCCGCGCGGGCGCATTCTCCTCCAGCCCGAAGCGACTCGGATGGAAGAGCTGGTCGAGCGCGGCCCGTGGGTGGCCGAGGCCTGCACGCGCCACGGATTCCGGTTCTCGCCTCGGCTGCACGTCCTCCTCTGGGGAGCGCGGCGAGGCGTCTGATGGCCGACCGCGCGGTGGTCCTCCTCTCCGGCGGGCTCGACTCCACCACCATGCTCGCGGTGGCCCGGGCGGAGGGCTACGAGTGCTACGCGCTCTCCTTCGACTATGGCCAGCGCCACGCGCGTGAGCTGGAGTCCGCCCGGCGCGTGGCGGCGGCCTTCGAAGTGCGCCGTCACCTCGTGCTGCGGCTCGACCTCCGCGCCATCGGCGGCTCGGCCCTCACCGACGACATCCCGGTGCCCAAGGCGCGGAGCGATGCCGACATCGGCGAGGGCATTCCCGTCACCTACGTGCCGGCGCGGAACACGGTCTTCCTCAGCTATGCGCTGGGCTGGGCCGAGGTGCTGGACGCGCAGGATCTTTTCCTGGGGGTCAATGCCCTCGACTATTCCGGCTACCCGGATTGCCGCCCCGAGTTCGTGGAGGCCTTCGAGCGGCTGGCCAATCTCGCCACCAAGGCGGGAGTCGAGGGCAAGAGCCGATTCCGGGTCCACACGCCGCTGATCACGCTCACCAAGGCGCAGATCGTGCTGCGCGCCTGGGAGCTCGGCGTGGACTTCGCGCTCACCTGGTCCTGCTACGAGCCCGGCCCGGACGGACGCCCGTGTAGGGCCTGCGACTCCTGCCTCCTCCGCGCCCGGGGCTTCGCCGAGGCAAATCTCCCGGACCCGGTCGCGGCTCCGTGACCGCCCTCGAGCGCTTCGCCCGCGACCGCACCTGGCTGCTCCCGGCGCTTCACGCCGTCCAGCACGAGTGGCGCTGGATCTCACCCGACGCCCTCGCCGTCGTGGCCGAACATCTCCGCGTGCCGCTCACGCCTCACCGAGCCCGGCCGCCGGGTTGCCCGCGTCTGCGTGGGCGTGTCCTGTCGCATCCTGGGCTCGCTCGAGCTGCTCGCCGCCCTCGAGCGGCGGCTGGGCGTCACCGCCGGGAGCACCACCGGCGATGGCGAGTGGACGCTCGAGCCCTTCGACTGTGCCTTCAACTGCTCGATGGCGCCCGTGGCCGAGGTGGACGGCCGCCATCTCGGCCGCCTCGCGGCCGATGACGTGGAGCGAGTGCTGGGTGCGCCGGCGCCGCCGCCACGCACGCCCGAGCCCGCCGAGACCGGCGGCGCGACGCCCGCCGTGATCGCGGTGCCGACACCGATGCCCTCACCGCTCCCGGAGGGCGATCCCGGGCCCGCCATCGGGCAGACCGCGGATCCCAGCCGCTGGTTCGCCGGCTCCCAGCGCCTCGCGCGCGCGCTCGCGAGCCCGGGCGAGCTGCGCCTCGCGGTGGGGCTCGGGAGCTGCAGCCTCTCGGTGGGCGGTGCGGCCACCCTGGCCGCGCTCGGGGCCGAGGTGGGTCAGCGCGGGATTCGCGCGCGCGTGGTGGCAGCGGGCTGCCCGGGCCTCTGCTGGGCCGCGCCCACGGTCACCGTGCTACGCGCCGATGGCGCCGTCGAGACCGCCGCCCGCGTGGGCCCGGGCGAGGTCGGCGCGCTGCTGGACGCGGTCACCGCCGGGCGGCGAGTGCAGCCGGCCGACGTGACCGCCTTCCTCGCCGGCCAGCGGCGCGTGGTCTCGGACCGCTGCGGGCTCACCGACCCCGGCGATATGGCGGACGCGATTCACCGCGGCTCGTACGCGACCTTCGCAGCGGCGCTGGCCGCCGGCGATCCCGTTGCCGTGATCGAGGCCGTCAAGGCCGCGCGGCTCCAGGGCCGCGGCGGCGCGTACTTTCCCGCCGCGGTGAAGTGGGAAGGGGCGCGACGCGCGGCGGGCGAGCCCAAGTACCTCATCGTGAACGGCGAGGAGGGAGAGCCCGGCATCTTCAAGGACCGCCACCTCCTCGAGGGCGATCCCCACCGGTTGCTCGAGGGCGCGCTCCTCGCCGCGTATGCCGCCGGGGCAAGCCGCATCTACCTGTACATCCACGGCGAGGCGGATCTCGCGGCGCGCCGGCTGGAGCGGGCCCTGGACGCCGCCCGGCGCTGGGGTCTGGTGAGCCGGCACGTGCTGGGCAGCGATTTCTCGGTGGAGGTGGAGATACGCCGCGGCGCCGGCGGCTTCGTGCTGGGCGAGGAGACGGCGCTCATGGAATCGCTGGAGGGCCGGCGCGCGATGCCGCGGGCCAAGCCACCCTTCCCCGTCGAGGCCGGGCTCTGGGGCCGGCCCACCGTCATCAACAATGTCGAGACCCTCTTCGCCGTGCCGCTCATCGTGGCGCAGGGCGCGGCCTGGTGGACGGGTCTCGGCGGAGGCCACGGGACGAAGTGCTTCGGCCTCTCGGGCCATCTGCGCCGGCCGGGTTTCGTGGAGCTGCCCCTGGGCGCCACGCTGCGCGACTTGCTCGAGGGCGTGGGCGGCGGGCCCGGCGAGGGACACACGCTCCAGGCGGTCCTGGTCGGGGGCCCGTCGGGAAGCCTCGTGCCACCGCGTCTGCTCGACGAGCCCCTGGTGCCCGGCGGCACGGTGAACCCGGGCACCGGCGGCATCACCGCGCTGGACGAGCGCGCCTCGCTCCGCGACGTCGTCCGCACCCTGCTGGACTTCAACACGCGGGAGTCCTGCGGCAAGTGCACCCCGTGTCGCGAGGGTACCGCACGGCTTCGCGATCTTCTCGATGGCCGACGGGGTGGCGGGCCGCCGGGGGAGGGAGCGGTGAGCGAGCTCGCGGAGGTGGTCCGGCTGGCCTCCCTCTGCGGGCTGGGCCAGGCAGCTCCGCTCTCGATTCTCTCGGGTTTCCGGGACTTTCCCTCCGAGTTCATGGATCTGAACTTGAAGGGCTGATCTCCTCCTGGACCTGCTTCCTTCCCGGGCAGACCGTGTATCATGGAGTCCTCGGTCGCGCCCGCCGCGCGAACGGCCGCCCGCCGCGCGAACGGCCGATGGATCGGATCGCGAATGGCCATCACACTCCGCGTAGACGGCTCGGAGGTCGAGGTTCCCCAGGGCGCCACGGTGCTGGACGCCGTGAACCGTCTCGGCATCGCCCTGCCCCAGCTTTGCAAGGATCCGGACCGTCCTCCGCTCGGCGCCTGCCGGACCTGTCTCGTCCGCGTCGAAGGACAGCGGGGGCTCCCCGCCGCCTGTCATCTCCCCGCGCGCGACGGCATGGTCGTGGAGACGACGCACCCCGACGCCCAGCGCGTGCGGAAGGCCGTGCTCGACCTCACGCTCTCCATGCTGACGCCGGCGGCCGAGCGGGACGGCTTCAGCCAGGTGGGGATCGCCGCCGAGCACCACCGGCTGGCCGGCGCTTCCTGGACGCCGCACCATCACTTCCCCGTGGACACGTCGAAGTCGTTCTTCGTGCTGGACCGCGAGGCCTGCATTCTCTGTGGCCGCTGCACGACCGCCTGCGCCGACGTCCAGCACATCGGCGCCATCTCGCTCATCGGCCGCAATCACGAGGCGCGCGTGGGCGTCTTCGGCGACGGCGCCATGTCGGGCTCCATCTGCACCTCCTGCGGGCAGTGCGTGGCCACCTGCCCGACCGGCGCGCTGCGCCCCAAGGAAGCGCCGACCCGCATCGTCCGTCGTGTAGATACCACCTGCCCCTACTGCGGGGTCGGCTGCGGCATCCAGGTGGCGGTGCGCGAGGACGGTCGCCTGGCCGGCATGGCGGACGATGCACCCGCCAACCCGTCGAGCCGCGGCATGCTCTGCGTGAAGGGCCGCTTCGGCACGGGCTTCGTCCACTCGCCCGACCGGATCACCACCCCGATGGTGAAGCGCGAGGGGATGTGGCACGCGGCCACCTGGGACGAGGCGCTGGACGCCGCCGCCGACGGGCTCGCGCGGAACGCGGGTCGCTTCGGGGCGCTGGCCTCCGCGAAGGCCACCAACGAGGACGGCTACGTCATCCAGAAGCTCGCGCGACTGGTGCTGGGCACCAACAACGTGGATCACTGCACGCGGCTCTGCCACTCTCCGTCGGTGGAGGCCATGCTGGTCTCCATGGGCTCCGGCGCCACGTCCAACTCGTATCAGGACTATGCCGAGGCGGGGTGCCTCATGGTGGTGGGCGCCGATGCCTCGGCCAATCATCCGGTCATTGCCGTGCGTTTCCGCGAGGCCGCCGCCCGCGGGGCCAGGCTCATCGTGGTCAATCCCAAGCGGGTGGAGCTCTGCGACCAGGCCGACCTCTGGATCCAGGAGCGCCCCGGTACGGACGTGGCGCTCTTCAACGCCATGGCCAAGGTCATTCTCGACGAGGGGCTGGCCCGGCGGGACTGGATCGCGGCGCGCACGGAGGGCTTCGAGGCCTGGGCGGCGTCGCTGGCCGGATACACGCTCGAGCACGCGGAGGCCGTGACCGGCGTGCCGGCCGAGGCCATCGCCCAGGCCGCCCGCTGGTATGCGCGCCCGCCCTTCGCCGGCTCTTGCCTCATCTGGGGCATGGGCATCACCCAGCACATCAATGGCACCGCCAATGCCCATGCCGTGCTGAACCTGTCGCTGGTGGCGGGCCAGATGGGCTTCGTCGGCTCGGGCATCTCGCCGCTGCGCGGGCAGAACAATGTGCAGGGCTGCGGCGATGCCGGCTGCATCCCCACCAACCTGCCGGGCTATGCCGACTACTCCACGGTGAGCCTCGACCGCTTCGAGCGCGTCTGGGGGCGCCGCCCACCCGCCGCGCCCGGGCTCGTGGTCACCGAGATGGTCGAAGGCTGCCTCGACGGGCGGGTCCGCGCGATGTACGTGGTGGGCGAGAACCCGCTGCTCTCCGAACCCGATCTCCACCATGCGGAGAAGGCGCTCGGCCAACTGGACTGCCTCATCGTGCAGGACCTCTTCATGCACGAGACGGCGGACCGCGCCCATGTCTTTCTCCCCGCCGCGGCCTTCGCGGAGAAGGACGGGACCTTCACCAACTCGGAGCGGCGCGTCCAGCGGGTCCGCCAGGCCATTCCGCCGCCGGGCGAGGTCAAGCCGGACTGGTGGATCACCTGCGAGCTGGCGCGGCGCGTGGCCCGCCGGCTGGGCCTCCCCGAGAGGGGCTTCGACTACGGCCATCCGAGCGAGATCTGGGATGAGCTGGTAGGACTCTGGCCGGCGGCCGCCGGCATCACCTACGCGCGCCTCGAGGCCGGAGGGCTTCAGTGGCCGTGCCCCACGCCCGACCACCCGGGCACCCGCTTCCTCTACGGGGAAGACTTCCCACGCGGACGGGCGCGCTTCGTGCCGGTGACCCAGGGGGCGGAGGCCGCCGAGCTGCCCGATGCCGACTTCCCGCTCTCGCTGAGCACGGGCCGTCTCCTCTACCACTGGCATGGCGGCACCCTGACCCGTCGCGTCGAGGGCCTGCTCGAGCTGGCGCCCCGGCTCGAGATCGCGGTTCACCCGGTGGATGCGCGGCAGCTGGGCGTGGAGACAGGAGACCGGCTCCGCATGCTGTCGCGGCGCGGCGAGCTCCAGGGCTATGCGCGGCTCACCGAGGCCGTGCGGCCCGGCGCCGTGTTCGTCCCCTTCGTGAAGTTCGAGGAGTCGGCGGCCAATTTCCTGACCAACTCGGCGCACGATCCCTCCGCCCGGATTCCCGAGTACAAGGTCTGCGCGGTCCGCCTCGAGCGAGCGTAGCCCGGCCGCTCCGCACGGAGATCACGGCGCGCGCCCTCCCCTAGAACGTCACCGACCCGAGGAACTCGTCCAGTGCGCGAGTGAAGGGTCCGGGGGCGTCCAGGACCAGGTGGTGATAGGCGCCGGCAATCTCGACCAGGCGCACGCGGGGCACGCGCTTGAGAATGTCCTGCGCCATTGGGACGGGCAGGATCGGCGAATGCTCGCCGCGCACCACGAGGGTCGGCGCAGTGATGCGCTCGAGCAGTGGCCAGACGTCGACGGGCTGACGTTCGCCGCTGGTCAGGGGGTCGAAGCGGTAGAGGAAGCGCCCTTCTCGCTCCGCGATCCCCTCGCGGCCGAGGTGGGCGAGCAGCGCCGGGTCCGCGGTGGTCTCCGGCGGCAGGAGCCGGAAGCTCGCCAGGGCGGCTTCGAACGTCTCGTGCCGGCGCGGGCCACGACGCCCACGGCGGTGCATGGCATTGAGGCGCTCGGCCGGCAGCGACGGCCGGCTGTCGATGATGGTAAGTGCTGAGATCCGCTGCGGGTTCCAGGCCGAGAACGCCATGGCGTTGTGGCCGCCCATGGAGTGCCCGGCCAGGGCCATCCGCTCCCAGCCGAGGGCCTCCATCACGCCTAGGAGGTCCGAGGCGAAGTGCTCGGTGGCGTACTCCCCCGCCGGGGACCATGCGCTCTCACCATGGCCGCGCTGGTCGAGGGACAGCAGGTGGTAGCGCCCGATGAAGGCGGGTACTACCGCGTCGAACCAGTGGGCATGGGCGGAGCCGCCGTGCAGGAAGCAAAGCGCGGGACGTCCCGGCGCTGGCCACTCGAGGGCGCTCAGCCGGAGCCTGTTCACCGTGAAGGTTCTGCGTACTGCTGAGGCACAGCCGAAGGCCGGAGGGGTAGTGGTCATGAGCGGCATTCTATACCGCCGGGCCGGGTGACCTTCCTGTCCTGACTCCGACATGTTTTGTCAGCCGGGCACCACAGCTCGCGGATGCGCGTTTCAACGACGGACGCTATATCGCGGGCTTGGTCGGGACCGCATCCCTGGCAGGAATGTTGCTCTCAGAAGGAGCGGGAGGACTACCCGTGACCGAGTGGTGCACGCGCGTGAAGAATTTCTTTCGGGCTTACCGAGCGAACGATTTACTGTCGTCCCTGCCCATGACGTTCCTTCCTTCGTCCGAGACGCCACGACGACGGTGCGTCGTCCTCGTGGTGGCGGCTCTGGCGACCGTAGCGCTCCTCGGCATCGCCGGCTACGTCCTCCTCGCCGCGCCGGGGCGCCTCCTCGCCAGCCAGGTGAGCCTCAATGCCCCGGGCGGCCTCCCGCCCCTGGGAGCCGACGGCCAGCCCCTTCCGCTGGGCACGCTCGTCACCGCCGAGGGGCGCGTGGTGGACCTGACCGGCAAGCCGCTCCGCAATGTCTCCGTCCGCTCAGGCGCGATCGAGGCGCTGTCGGACGTAGAGGGGCGCTTCTCGATCGGCCTGGTCAGCGCGGATCACTCCGTGCTCGTGAAGCTGCCGGGCTATCAGAAGCGCTGGGTGGCGCTCGACCAGAGCAAGCCCACGGTGACCCTGACGCCGCATACCGTCAGGGCGGCCTACCTCACCTACTACGGTGTGGCCGACAAGGGCATTCGCGAGCGGGTCTTCAGCCTCTTCGACCGCACCGAGCTCAACGCGGTGGTGATCGACGTCAAGGGCGATCGCGGGCTCATCCCCTATCGCACCACGGTGCCCGCGGCGCTGGAAGCCGGCGCGCTGGGCCCGGTGATCATGAAGGACTTCGATCAGCTTCTGGCCGAGCTCAAGGGCCGCCACGTCTACACGATCGCCCGCATCGTCGCCTTCAAGGACAATATCCTCGCCAGCGCGCATCCCGAGCTGGCCGTCATCGACACGCGCACCGGGAAGCCGTGGATCGACAACGAGAAGCTCGCCTGGGTGGATCCCACCCGCCAGGAAGTCTGGGACTACCTCATCGCGGAAGTACTCCAAGCCGATCACCCCGCAGGTCCGGGTCGAGACCATCGCGGGCTTCCTCGCCAAGGCGCGCAAGGAGCTGGGGCCCACCGGGGTCTTCATCGCCGCCGACGTGTTCGGCTATACCGCCTTCAACGAAAATGACACCGACATCGGGCAGCGGATCGAGGACATGGCGCCGTACCTCGACTACTTCTCGCCCATGGTCTACCCCTCCGGCTACCACATGGGGATCCCCGGCTTCCGTAACCCGGTGAACCACTCCTACGAGATCGTCCGGGAGAGCGTGCGGCTTACCCGCAAGCGCACCGAGGGGCTGCCCGTCCAGGTCCGTCCGTGGCTACAGGACTTCAGGGACTACGCCTTCGACAAGCGCATCTTCGGCGTGGGGGAGATCCAGGCTCAGGTACGCGGCGCGGAGGAGTCGGGCGCCACCGGCTGGATGCTCTGGAATCCCCGCAACGACTACACGGCCGCGGCCCTCCGCCCGGCGCCCGCCCTGGCGAAGAAGGCCGCCGCCCAGCCGTGACGCGACTCGGGCCGGTCGCCGTCGCCCTGTCCGCGATTCTGGTGCTCTCCCCCCTGGCCTCCGGCGCCGGGGACCCGCCCAGCAACGAGCTCGGCCGAGTCATGATCCTCGAGTACCACAAGATCGACCTGCCCGAGGAGCGCTGGACCCGAGCGCCGGACAACTTCCGGCGCGATCTCCAGCGTCTCTGGGAGCGCGGCTACCGGCTGGTGGGCCTGAACGACTACCTCGACGGCCGCATCGCGCTGCCGAAGGGCACCACGCCCGTCATCCTCACCTTCGACGACTCCTCGCCCGGACAATTCCGCTACGTCGAGAAGAACGGCGAATGGGTGGTGGACCCCGATTGCGCGGTGGGCATCCTCGAGCAGTTCGAGAAGGACCACCCGGGTTTCGGCCGGGCCGCGACCTTCTTCGTGCTGCCGGGAGCGAGCCCGCCGAACCGGCTCTTCAATCAGCCGGATCTGGTGGGAAAGAAGCTCGCCTATCTCAAGAGCCGGGGCTACGAGATCGGCAACCACACGTTGTGGCACGCCAACCTCGCCAAGTACGACGAGACGACGGTGCGCAAGCAGCTCCTCGAGGCGCAGGAGTGGGTGCAGAAGCACCTGCCCGGCTACCGCTTCCGCACGCTCGCGCTGCCCATGGGCGCCTACCCGAAGGAGCTCGCCTGGGCGGTCTCGGGCGGGCTCAACGGCACGGCCTACCGCCACGACGCCATCCTGATGGTGGCGGGCGGCGCCGCGCTCTCGCCGCACGCGCGGGGGCTGGACCCCTATCACCTGCCGCGCATCCAGGCCACCGAGGCCGAGCTGGGGTACTGGATCAGCCACTTCGACAGGCTGGTGGAGGAGCGCTACGTGAGTGACGGCGACCCCACTACCATCACCGTGCCCCGAGGCCAGAACGCCCAGGTCCGGCCCCCGGGCGGCGCCCGCGTGCTCGAGCGCCCATGAGGTCGGCCGCGCTCAGTAGATGAGATACGACGCGCGGCGCTGGAGAAAGCTCGGGCGGTCGGCGTCGGCCCAGCTCCAGATGCGCGTCAGCGGCTCCCTCCGCAGGAGAGCCCAGATGGTCGAGCGGTTGACCAGCAGGTTCTGGATGGCCGCCGGCCGGAAGTTCGCCGGGTAGCGCTCCATCAGCTCGCGGGCCACCACGAGCCCCAGCGTCACCGTCCGCAGGGCGTCCCGATCCGTGACCACGAAGCGCACCCCCCCCAGCGGCTGCCCGGCGAACACGCTGCTGGTGGGCGTGAAGCTCACCGGCACGAACGAGATACCGGCCAGCCCCTTCGCATTGAGCGCCTCGGCCAGCCCGGCGGGATCGCCGATCCAGGGCGCTCCGATCACTTCGAAGGGCCAGTCGGTGCCGCGGCCCACCGAGAGATTGGTGGCCTCCAGCAGCCCGATGCCCGAGTACAGCAGGGCCTGCTGAGGGGAGCGGATATTCGGTGACGGGTTCACCCAGGGCAGGCCGGTCTCGTCGAACCAGCGCCCACGCTCCCAGCCTTCGAGCGGAATCACGGTGAGGGACACCGCGAGCTTCCGTTCGGCCACCACCATTCGCGCGAACTCACCCATGGTCATGCCCGTCCGGACGGGAATGGTGTGCGGGGACGTGAACGAGCGGAGGTCCGCGTCCATGAGCGGCCCCTCCACGTATTTCCCGGTGATGGGGTTGGGCCGGTCGAGCACCACCACCGGCAGATTGCGCCGGGCGCCCTCCTCGAGGATGTAGACGAGGGTGGTGAGATAGGTGTAGTAGCGCGCACCCACGTCCTGGATGTCGAACACGAAGGTGTCGACACCCCGGTGGCGGCATCGCGCCCGTGCGGCACATTGACGTCGAGCTGGCCGGTCAGCCCATGCTCGGGCGAGAAGATGGCGCGCAGGCGTACGCCGGGCGCCTTGGCCAGCAAGTCGACATTGCGCCGCCCCTGCGCGTCTACCCCGGTCTGATTCGTGACGAGCCCCACCGAGCGTCCGGCCAGCGGGGCGAAGCCCTGCGCGACCAGCTGGTCGAGTCCCGTGCGCGTCCCGTGCGCACGTGGGGCCGGGGGATCCGCCGCGGGCGCCGTGGGCGAGAGCTCTTCAGGCACCGCGGCCTCCGCCGGGGGCGCCTCGTCCACGCCGAAGAAGGCAGCTCCCACCACCCCGCTCACCCGGCGACGCAGGTCGGCCACATTGCCCTTGCCATAAGGATGGACGCGGTTCGTGAGGATGATCGAGTACACCCGGCTGGCGGGGTCCATCCAGATGGAGGTGCCGGTGAAACCGGTATGCCCGACCGAGCCCACCGGGAAGAAGGAGCCCAGCGCGCGCGAGTAGGCGGAGGACATGTCCCAGCCGAGCCCGCGCGTGGTCTCGCCGATCTGATGCGGCGCAAACGAGGCACGGATGGTGGCTTGCTTCAAATAGCGCTTGCCGTTCAGCTCCCCGCCCCGCAGGAGCATCCGGCAGAAGCGCGCGACGTCATCGGCGGTGGAAAAAAGTCCTGCATGCCCCGCCACGCCGCCCAGGAGCCGCGCATTGCCGTCGTGCACCACGCCGCGGAGCATGCCCGAGCCGAGCACCTCGGTAGGCGCGAGGCGCGGCTTCCACTCGGCGGGTGGCCGGAAGGTGCTGTCCTTCATCCCGAGCGGGCCGTAGAAGCGCTTGCGCATGAACTGGTCGAGCGGCTCGCCGCTCAGCCCGGGCTATAGCGTAGATCGGCGCGGGCCAGCAGGCGCGCGGCCTCGGGAAAGCCCTGAGGAATCGCGGCCGGCGACGGCAGATCGGGGAAGCCCGCGCTGTGGGTGAGCACGCGCCGCACCGTCACCTCGCGGAAGGCGGGCCCGCCGAACTCGTGGAGATAGCGGCCGAGCGGAGCGTCCAGGCTCACCTTGCCGTCGTCCACGAGCGCCAGCACGGCCGGCAGAGTGGCCAGGACCTTGGTGAGTGAGGCCACGTCGTAGACGGTGTCCAGCGTCAAAGGATCCGGGCGGGGCACCAGGCTGCGCATGCCGAAGGCCTTGCGATAGAGCACCCGGTCGCCCTGGCCCACCAGGATCACCGCGCCCGGTACCTCGCCGGCATCGAACGCGTCGCGGGCCGCATCGTCCAAAGCCGAGAGATCGGGCGCAGCCTGGGCGCCCGCCAGGCTGGGCGGCCATGCCGCGGCGAGGGCAAGGCCGCCGAGGAGCACGACCAAGACGCCCACGAGCGCGCGCATGCTCCCATGATACCGAGCGGCCCAGGCGGAGGCGCCGGGGATTTATCCGTGCTACGATTCCGCGCAGATGCAGCGCATCTTCGTGACCGGCGGCACGGGCTTCGTCGGCAGGTCCGTCATCCGCGCTCTCCTGGCCCACGGCTTCCTGGTCCGTGCCCTCGTCCGCCCCGGCTCGGAGCGCGACCTCAAGGGCTTCGAGGCCATCGAGCGCACTCCCGGTGACGTGCTGGCGCCCGAGACCCTGACGCCCGCGGTGGAGGATTGCGCGGCCGTCATCCACCTCGTGGGGATCATCCGGGAGCACCGAGCGCGCGGCGTCACCTTCGACGCCCTCCACACCCGCGCCACGGAAAACATGCTCCGCCTCGCGAAGGCGGCCGGCGTGTCGCGCTTTCTCCACATGAGCGCGCTGGGCGCGCGCCCCGACGCGCGCTCCCGCTATCACCGGACCAAGTGGGCCGCCGAGGAGGCCGTGCGCGCCAGCGGGCTGGACTGGACGATCTTCCGGCCGTCCGTCATCTTCGGTCCCGGCGACGAGCTGGTGACCATGCTGGCGGGAATGATACAGCGGCTGCCCGTGGTGCCCGTGCTGGGGGACGGCCGCTACCGGCTCCAGCCCATCACGGTCGAGCACGTGGCGGAAGGCTTCGCGCGCGCGCTCCGCGTCCCCGCGAGCGACGGACGCGTGTACGAGGTGGCCGGTCCGGTTGCCTACCCCTTCGTCGAGATCCTGGATAATATCGGCGCCGCGCTGGGCCGGCGCGCGGTGCGAAAGGTCCATGTGCCGCTGGGACCGGTACGCGCCGCGACGCGCATCCTCCAGGCGCTGCCGTTCTATCCGATCACCAGCGACCAGCTCACCATGCTCGAGGAGGAAAGCGTCACCGATCCCGCGGCGTTCTACGCCGACTTCCACCTGGTCCCGCAGTCCCTGGACCAGGGGCTCCGGCGCATGCTCACCACCAAACGCCCGGGAGCTCGCTAGCCATGCCCACGGGCCCGGGCGCCTTCGGCCATCAACACGGGGATCCGCGAAACCTCGCCGAACGCATCGAGGCCCAGCTCGGCGAGCGCATCGTGGAAGCCACGGAGATGGCTGCGCTCGAGCTGCTGGTGGGCGTGCGCCAGGCGGCCGGACGCCCCGCGCCGGAAGAGGACAACGCGCGCGACCGTGCGGAATGGGTGACCTTGTCGGGCGACCTGCTCTCCCACCTCCGCGCCACCCTCCGGGGCGATCTCGCCGAGGCTGACCGCGCGGCCATGGACGCCGCCGAGGCGCCGGGGAACGATGCGCGCGCGCGCGCGCTGCAGGGCCAGGTGCTCCTGGCCCGGCGACTGCCCGACTACTGGCAGCGCTTCGATGCTGCGCGCCTAGCCTTCGTCGAGGCGCGACTGGGCGCAGCCTCGCCTGACAAGAGGTGGTTGCGGCGCCTGCTCGGCGGCTAGGCCGCCCGCCGGTCCGGCATCTCGCTCAGTCCGGAGGCCCGGAGGCCCGAGACTGCCCAGAGGTCCGCGCACGCCTCCAGAGCTCGCTCCCATTCCTCGTATCCGGCCAGGAGCCGGAGCCGGGCCGCGGCCAGCCTTGCCTCGGCTTCCTCGATGCGCGCCCGCGCTTCGGGCTCGAGCGCCGTCACCGCAGTGCCGGCGCCCTCGCAGGTCGCGATCCGGTCCAGCAGCCGGCCGAGATCCGACCGGAGAACTTGATCGAGTGTCATGTGTGGGCACCTCCTTCAGCTTATCGATACTACACACCTGAGGAGTAGTCCTGTCAAGGGCTCTTGACGGGCCTCGGGCCCTCCCCCACAGTCGGCGCGCATGCCTCTCGCCCGCGACGCCCGGCTCGTCTTCATCGCCAAGACCATGCGCACGTTCTGCTATGGCTCGCTGGGGGTCCTCTTCCCCGTCTACCTGACCGAGCTCGGGCTCGATGCGCGGGGCCTGGGTTACGCGGTCACCCTCGCCCTGCTCTCGAGCGCGGCGCTGACCGTGGCCGTGCAGCGGCCCGCTCAGCGCTGGGGCCCGCGGACGGCGCTCCTCGGCCTCGCCGCGCTCATCGTGCTCTCGGCCCTGCTCTTCCTCACCGCGCGGGACCCTTGGCTGGTGGTGGTGGCCGCCATGCTGGGCAATCTGGCCGTCGGCACGGGTGAGAGCGGCCCATTCCTGGCCCTCGAGCAGGTGGTGGTGACACGCGCGAGCACGCGCGAGGGACTCACCCGCGCACTCAGCCTCTACAATCTCACCGGGTACGTGGCCTCGGCGCTCGGCGCCGCGCTGGTGACGCGCCTCACCGGGTCGCCAACCTGGGTCTTCGTGCTGTTCCTCGTGGGCGGCGTGATCCAGCTCGCGGCCTATGCGCTGATGCGCCCCACCCCGCCCGTCGCCGCCGCCGCGCGGGCACGCCAGACGACCCCGTCGCGCGCGCTCGTCCGCCGCATCGCCGCCCTCTTCGCGCTCGACTCCTTCGCCGGCGGTTTCGTCATCCAGAGCCTGGTGACCTACTGGTTCTACACGCGCTTCGACCTTCCGCTGAGCACGCTGGGCTGGATCTTCTTCGGCACTCAGATCCTCTCGGGACTGTCGCTGCTGCTCGCCGCACGGCTGGCCCCGCGGCTGGGCCTGGGCAACACCATGGTCTTCTCCCACCTCATCTCCAACGTGCTGCTCATCGCCCTCGCGCTCGCCCCCACGCTCTCGGTGGCGGTGACCCTGCTCCTCGCCCGGCACCTGCTTTCCCAGATGGATTTGCCGACGCGGCAGACCTTCCTCATGCTGGCGGTGGAGGATCAGGAGCGGGAGCACGCCGCCCCCCTCACCAATACGACCCGCACGGTGGCCCAGTCGGTGAGCCCCGCCGTGACGGGCTGGATCATGCAGACACTCTCGCTGTCGGCCCCGTTCGTCCTCGGCGGCGGGCTCAAGATCGTCTACGATCTCCTGCTGTACCTCACGATTCGCAATGTCCGGACCCGCTAGGAGCCCGCCATGGCCAGACCAGAGTCGAGAACGCGGACCATCCGACAGTCGGTCCGGCTTCCCGCCCCGCCCAAGGTCGTCTATGCCGCCCTGGCCGAGTCGAAGCGGCACACCGAGTTCACAGGATCCCCGGCCCAGATTCCCCGTTTCGTCGGTGGCCCGATGACCGCTTATGGGGGCTATATCCAGGGAAAAGTCCTCGGGCTCTGGCCGGGGCGAGGCTGGCTGCAGACCTGGCGGACGACCGAATGGCCTTCGGGAGCGCCGGACTCCCGGCTCGAGATACGACTGGAGCCGGACGGTAAGGGCACTCGCCTCACCATGATTCATTCGGATGTCCCGGCGGGGCAGGCCGACCGCTATGCGGGGGGCTGGCCCGCGTTTTACTGGAAGCCGCTTCGCCGCTATCTCGTGAGCACGCGTCCCATCATGCGATCCAGGAGGCCGGGGAACAGGGCGGCGAAGCCAGCGAGGAAGCGCGCCGGCCGATAAGGATATACCTCGGCGCGCGGGCGCCGGACACAGCGCAGCATCGCGCGCGCGACCTGCTCGGCGGTCTGCACGGGCCCGCGGCGCCGGAGCCGGAAGCGCTTGGGCTCCACCGCATGGAACTCGGTGACGGTGTAGATCGGGTACACCAGGCTCACGCGGACGCCGCTGCCGCGCAGCTCGAGACGCAGCGACTCACTCACCGCCACCATGGCGAACTTCGTCGCCGCATAGGCGGCGCGACCGGGGAGGCTGCGCCGCCCCACCACCGACGACACGTTCAGGATATGGCCCCGCCCCTGGCGTCGCATGAGAGGCAGCACGGCCTGGCTGGCGGTGACGGTGGCGATGAGATTGAGCTCGAGCAGCGCCCGGAACTCCTCGGGGGTGGTGTCCTCGAATGTGGCCGCCAGCCCGCGGCCGGCGTTGTTGACGAGCACGTCCACCGCGCCGAAGCGTGTCGCCACGGCGTCCACCATGCGGCGCACGGCCGGGGCGTCGGTCACGTCGAGCGGATAGATGGCGACCTCCGCACCCTTCGCGCGTAGCTCGGCGGCGAGCCGCTCCAGGCGATCGCCCCGGCGCGCGCAGAGGGCCAGACGCATGCCCGCCTCGGCGAAGACACGCGCGGTGGCCTCTCCGATGCCGGCCGAGGCCCCGGTGATGAGCGCAACGCGTCCGGCCGTCTCGATGGTCATGGTGGGCCTCGCCGCCATTGTAGGCGGTCGGGTGCCTGGCCTGGGGGCGCCCGCGTCAGGCCGCGCTAGCGGTAGGCGCAGGGAGGCACGGGGGTCTTCCAGACCACCGAGGGAAGATGGCCGCCATCGGCGAAGAGCGGGCGCTGCAGCGGCGGCTGCTCGCGCGCGATCCGGCGCCCCCCCAGGGTCAGGTAGTAGCCCGCGCGCGCAGTGTCCACGCCGAGGCGCCGCAAATCCCCCGCACCGCGGAAGACCACGCCCCGGCGCTCCGCCACGAGCCGCTCCGCCGCCCGCGGGCCGATGCCGGGCACGCGCAGCAGCCGCTCGAAGGACGCCCGCCCCACATCAACCGGGAACTCCGCCGGGTGCGCCAGCGCCCAGGCGGTCTTGGGATCGTGCTCCAGCGAGAGATTGCCGTCGGCCTCGAAGACGAGCTCGTCGAAGCGGAAGCGGTACTGGCGCAGCAGGTGCTCGGCTTGATAGAGGCGGAATTCGCGCACGGCGGGCGTGGGGGCCAGGCTCTCCATCGGCGTGCCCGCCACCGGCTGAAAGGCGCTGAAGTGCGCGTGGTGGAGCAGGCCCTGACCCTCGAGGCGGCCGACGAGGCCGAGGATCTCTCGATCCCGCTCGCCCTGCGCGCCGACCACGAACTGGGTGGTGGTCCCCATCGGCGCGGGACGATCCGGCCGGCCCTCGAGCCGCCCCTCGCGCGAGAGGCGGCCGGCCAGCTCGAGCTTGGGGAGAAGATCGCCGTCGAGGTCCTTCTCCTTCGCGAGTCGTCGCACGACGTCGGCCCGCGGGCCCTCCAGGTTGATGGAGACGCGATCGCAGAGCCGCGCCGCCTCGCGCACCTGATCGGTCTGGGCGCCCGGCAGCATCTTGAGGTGGACGTAGCCCGCGAAGCCCTCGCGGCGTCTGAGGATATGCACCGCGTCCAGCATCCGGTCCATCGCGCGCTCCGGGCGTCCCGGCACGCCGGAGGTGAGGAAGAGCCCGTTGGCCACGCCCGCGCGATTGGCCTCCATGAAGGTGCGGGCGACTTCTTCCGGCGCCAGGGCCGTGCGCTTGACCTTGCCGCCGCAGAAGGTCGGGCAATAGCCACAGGAAAGCGAGCAGGCATTGGTTTGCATGACCCGCATCAGCGTGGTGGTGCCGCGGCCCGGGACCCGCACGTTGCGGATGCCCACCGGGCCTTCGATGAAGCGCGTCTTGCCCGGCAGGCCGTGCTCGCGGTCGCCCGTGGCGCACTCGGTCAGGAGCTGGAGCCGCTGGTGTCTGTCCATCTGGCTCATGGGGGCCCTCCAGCGATATACTAAACACAAGACGAGTAGCCAAGCAAGCCCCAGGCCCCTTATCCTCACGCCATGAAGATCACCGCCATCGAGAGCGCCGTCCTTACCCTCCCGTGTGGTCGCCCCATGTCCCTCGAGTTCGCGGACCACCGCATGGTCGCGGCCTTCATCCATACCGACGAAGGCGTGAGCGGGCTGGGCTACACGCTCGCCTTCGGCGGCGGGGGCGCCGAGGCCATCCAGGTCTACCTGGAGACGCGGCTCAAGCCCCTCCTCATCGGCGAGGACCCGCTACTCGTCGAGCGGCACTGGGAGCGGATGTACCGCGCCGATCGGGGCATCAAGCGCCAGGGCATCGCGGCCTACGCACTGTCCGCGCTGGACATCGGCCTCTGGGACGTGGTGGGCAAGGTGGCGCGCCTGCCGCTGTACAAGCTCTGGGGCGGCTACACGGATCGCGTCGAGGCCTATGGCAGCGGAGGCTGGGGCAAGTACGCGATCGAGGACCTCATCCAGGAGGCCGAGAAGTACGCCGTGCGGGGCTGCCGCTTCTACAAGATGAAGATCCACCATCCCGACCCGCGGGAGAACCGGCGGCGCATCGAGGCGGTGAAGAAGGCGGTGGGGGACGGCGTCCGGCTGATGGTGGACGTGAACCAGAAGCTCGACGTGCTCGGCAATATCCGCCAGGCGCAAATGCTGGAAGACCTCGACCTCGTCTGGTACGAGGAGCCCGTCCTCGCCGACGACATCGCCGCCTGCGCCGAGGTCGCCCGCTCCATCCGTATCCCGGTGGCCACCGGCGAGAACGCCTATTCCCGCTACGAGTTCCGCGAGCTCATCGAGCAGCGCGCCGCCCGCTACCTCATGCCCGACGTGGGCCGCGCCAACGGCTACTCCGAGACCCTGCGCATCGGTCATCTCGCCGCCGCCCACGGCGTCCCCATCTCGCCGCACGTGGTGCATGAGCTCTCGCTCCACGTGGTGGGGGCGCTCAGCAACGGATTCCTGGTGGAGCTGATGGACTGGGCGCCGCCGGACCTCTTCGAGGAGCTACCGCGCTGCAAGGGCGGCGTCTTCCGCATCCCCGACCGGCCGGGTCACGGAATGGCCCTGGCCGCGGGCGCGCTGGAGAAGTACCGGGGGCGCTAGTGCCGGCGGCTCACGGCCGCCGGAGCCGCAGGTCCTCGAACGGTGCCAGGTAGAAGCCGGGAATGGCGCCGACCAGGATGTCCTCCACCCGGGGTCCGAGTCCGGTGGGAAAGCCCAGGTGATAGACCGGCGCCTGGGTGACCTGCTCGTTGAGGATGCGCTGCATCTGATGGAGCAGCGCCTCGCGCTTCTTCCGGTCCAGCTCCTTCTGCTGCCGCGCGAAGAGATCGTTGACCTCGGGCAGCGAGCCGAACGCGAAGGCGCCGCCGGCGGTCACGAAGGACTCGAGCCGCGTGGCCGCGTTGCCCGACACGCCGCTGATGGTCAGGACGACACCGCGCAGCTTCTTCTCCCGCCAAGCGGTCATGAACGCGGCGCGCTCCATGCTGCGCATCCGCGTGCGGATGCCCACGGCTTGGAGCCATCCCATGATGGCCTCGCCCATGGAATTGTACGGGGGAAAGGGCGCGATCTCGCCGGCGTCGAAGCCCTGCGGATAACCGGCCTCGGCGAGGAGCTGCCGCGCGCGCTTGGGGTCG
>WNFK01008774.1_pt1 | contig 20082 bp, 15 predicted proteins | sample 5400281 | NCBI WGS metagenome assembly WNFK01 (sample SAMN13153350, study PRJNA577476) | soil metagenome | isolation source: 20 cm soil on Douglas fir-dominated hillslope | place: USA:California | collected 2013-09-17
GGCGCCAAGGCGCGCTCCACCAAGGCCAAGGGCCGGATCAAGGAGGCGGGCCGGCTCATGGCCGAGCTGGACGACGCACGCGCCCGCGCGGTTCCCGCGCCCGTCGCCATCGATTTCACCTCGTCCCAGCGGCGGACCCGGCGGCTCCTCGTCACGCGGGGACTGACGAAGTCGCTCGGGGGGCGCCCGCTCATCCGCGATCTCGATCTCACCATCGCCCCCGGCATGCGCATCGGCCTCCTCGGCCCGAACGGCAGCGGCAAGACCACCCTTCTCAATCTCCTCGCGGGCACCCTCGCTCCCGACGCGGGCGAGATCGAGCGCGCGGCCACCCTCCGCCTCGTGCGCTTCGAGCAGCACCGGGGTGGCCTCGACCCGGAGCAGTCGCTGCGCCGCGCCCTCGCCCCCGAGGGCGACACCGTCACCTTCCAGGGGCGGAGCGTCCACGTGGCGTCGTGGGCCAGGCGTTTCCTCTTTCGTTCCGACCAACTCGACGTGCCGGTGGGCCGCCTGTCCGGCGGGGAGCAGGCGCGCATCCTCATCGCGCGCCTCATGTGCGAGCCCGCCGATCTCCTCGTCCTCGACGAGCCGACGAACGACCTCGACATCCCGACCTTGGAAGTGCTCGAGGAAAGCCTCGCGGAGTTCGAGGGCGGCCTCGTCCTCGTCACCCACGATCGATTCATGCTCGATCGCGTCTCCACCACCATCCTCGCCCTCGACGGCGAGGGAGGCGCCGGGATCTACGCCGACTACGCGCAGTGGGAGGCGAGCCGGACGGTGCGGACCGCCCCTGCTAGAGCCGCCGCCGATTCGGCGCCCGCGCGGGAGCGCCCCCGGGCGAAGCGGCTCGCCTACCTCGAGCAGCGCGAGTGGGACGGCATGGAGGAGGCCATCCAGGAAGCGGAGAGCGCGGCCGAGGTCTGCCGCCTCGCCGCGGAAGATCCCGGCATCGCCTCCGACCCGCGCGAGCTCCAGAAGCGCTACGCGGAGCTGGAGGCCGCCCGCGCCCACGTGGCCCGGCTCTACGAGCGCTGGGCGGAGCTCGAGACCAAGCGGGCCTGAGAAACGGATCAGCGGGCGGCGATCGATTCGATCACGCCGACCTCGTCCGGGGTGAGCTCGAAGCTCGAGCTGGCCAGATCCTCTCGCATGTGGCCGACGTCGGTGGTTCCCGTCAAGGGCAGCATGCCCACCTGCTGGGCGAAGCGGAACACGAGCTGGGCGATGGTCTTGCCGTGTCGCCGCGCCATGGCCAGCATCTCCGGCCCGCCCAGGAGTTGGGCATTGGCGGTGAGGAGAGAGAAGCCCTGGTACACGATGCCGCGCTCCGCACAAAAGGCGCGCACGTCGCGGTCCCAGGAGCTCACGGCGAAACAGCGGTTCTGCACGAAGCGCGGCGGGATGACGGCGGCCTGCACGAGCATGCGGAGCTGCCCCAGGTTGACGTTGCTCACCCCGATGGCCCGCGCCTTCCCCGCCCCCGAGAGCGCTTCCATCTCTTTCCACACGGCGAAGTCGGCCTCGCTCAGGCCCCGCCCCACCGACGGACCGTGGAGCACATAGGAGTCGACATAGTCCGTGCGCAGATGCTCGAGCGAGGAGGCGAACGACTGTCGCACCTGGGTGGGATAGTCGGCCTGGGGATCATAGGGGAGCCGGTGATCCTGGCCGCCCGCATAGGTGAACTTGGTTTGCAGGAACAGATCGCCGCGCGCGACGAGGCCCTCTCGGTACAGATCCGCGAGGGCGTCGCCCACGCCCTGCTCGAAGTAGTGGCGGCGCTGATTGGCCGTGTCGATCCCGCGGAACCCCGCCTCCACGGCCAGGCGGGTCAGCGGCGCCGTCCGTTCGTCCTTCCAGGCCGTGCCGTAGAGAAACGATGGGTGGGTCATGTCTCCTCCGTGAGATGCCTGCGGAATGCGAGCATAGACTACAATGAGGTTCGATAGACAGCGTCCCGCGGTATACCAAGCGTCACCACACGTCGCAACGGAGGATACGAGTGCCCCCCAGGAAGAAAACTATGAAACGCCCCCCACGCGCCACCAAGGCGCCCACGCCTCGCGCCCGGAAGAAGGCCCCGGCCGAGGCGGCTCCGCCTCCCCCGGAGGTCGCGGTCGAGAGCCTGGTCGAGGCTCCTCTCCCCGCGGACCTGACCACCACCCACGTGGAGCCGGTGTTCGCGAACCGCGTGTCCCCGGCGCCGCCGGACCGCCCGTTCCCCTCCTCTCATCGCGCGATCTTCTTCGACGTCGAGAACACCAGCCGCGCCGCCCACATCGCGCGGGTGATCGAGCACCTCGCCGTCGACCGCGTGGGCCGGCGCACCGATTTCGTCGCCGTGGGCAACTGGCGCGTGATCGGCCATGACACCGCGCGGCTCCTTGCCCGCCACGGCGCCCACCTCGTGCACAGCGCGCCCTCCGTGGGAGTGCGCGACTGGAGCGACCTCCGCATCGCGGTGGCCGCCGGGGTATGGCTGGCCTCCGCGCGACCCGGCGACGTGATCGAGATCGTGTCGGACGACCGCGCCTTCGATGCGGTGGGTGACGTCTCGACCAGCCTCGGCATCGCCTTCCGCCGTCTCTCCTTCCGAGGCCTCACCGGCGATGGACCACGCCCGGCCGAGGTCATGGAAAGCGCCCCCGCCCAGTCCGCGGGCAGCGGCCGGCATCATTCGCGGCGGCGAGGCCGCGGCGGATGGCGCGATCGGCAGCCGGCTTCCCGATCAGAGACGGCCTCGAGCCCGCCGCCCCCGCCCGCGCGAACCCACGCCCCGCGCCCACAGCTAGCGGAAGAGCCGCACACCGCCCCCCTCGACGAGTTGGTCACCATCGTCCAGGATCTCGTCACGAACGCCTCGGGGCGCGTGGTGACCATCGACACGCTCGCCAATGCCCTCAAGTCGCGCGGCTTCAGCCGCCCCCCGGGCTCGCCACGTCTCATCACACGCCTGCGTCGCATCAAGGAGCTGACGGTGAGCCGCTCGGGAGCGATTACGCTGACCCCCCGCGACGCGGCGCCGGCCGCCGAAGAACCCGCAGAGGTGGAGCCCGGAGCCGGTAACGTTCGGCATGTAGCGCAGCTCGCCGGGTGGCCGATCGACTCAGGCGAGGACCTGAGCGTGGGGCCCGGCAACGTGGCTCCGCCCGAAGGAGGAGCCGTGGCGAACTCAGGATCAGGACCCGCCGGCGCCACTCCCCGGCGGGGCCGGCGCTCCCGTCGGGGCGGCCGGCGTCATCGGCGGCGCGGCGCCGGTGCGCCTGCTCCCGCGTCATAGGACTCGGCCCCGTACGGAAAGCGGCGCTAGGCTGTCCCGGAGAGCTTGTAGAGGCGGGCGCAGTTGTCCCAGAGAATCTTGGCCTTCGTCTTGTCGCTGACGCCCTCGAGCCGGACGAACTCCTCGATGGCCAGCGGGAAGAGCCCGTCCGAGTGCGGGTAGTCGGTGGAGACCACGATGTTGTCGTCGCCGATCGCCTCCACCACCTGGCGGAGCGGCTTCTCGTCGGCGTCGGTGGCGATATAGCACTGGCGGAAGAAGTACTGGCTCGGCATCTGGGAGATCTGCACTTCGGACCCCGGCCCGAACTTCTCCCAGGCCTCGTCGAGCCGCCAGAGATACCAGGGCAGCCAGCCGCACGTCCCCTCGAGGAACGCGCAGCGGAGCCCCGGGTGCCGCTCGAGCACGCCGCCTGCCGCCATGCTCCCGAACGCCATCATGAGCTCGATGGGATTCCGTCCTGACACGCCGATGACTCGGCCGTTCGGCGTGTCCACGTACCGGCGCGCGATATCGTCTCGGAGCGAGGACTGGCCGGTGGGGTGAAAGCCCACGGGCACCCCGAGCTCCTCGATGGCGTCCCACAGCGGCTCGAAATCGGTATCGTGAACGTGCCGCCCGTGGATCGGGTTCGGATTGCCGATGACCGCGACGGCCCCCAGCTCGCGCACGGCGCGCTTCGCCTCGGCCACTGCGGAGGGCACGTCGTGAAAAGCGAGCTGGGCGGCGAACTTGAGCCGGCCCGGCTCGACGGCGCAGAAATCGCGCGTCCAGTTGTTGTGGGCGCGCGCGAGGGCGGCCGCCACCTGGGGATCGAGATCGTCGTGCATCAGCACCTGGCGCCCACGCGTGCCGTAGATCACGGCGACGTCGATGCCCTCGATGTCCATGGCCTGGAGATGGGTGCCCGCGTCGTAGCCGCGGGCATGCGCCACCGCGTAGTGGGGATGACGGGCGAAGGCGCGCTCCTGCAGGCTCTTGCCCACCACCGCGGTGCGCGCCCGCTTCGACATCTCGGCGATCTCGACCTCGCCGATCTTGATGATCGGCTGGTTGGGCGCGCCTTCCGCGGTCCGGGTGAAGCGGGGGGCGAACTTCTTGAACGGCTCCTCCAGGTACTGTTCCCAGAGGCCGTCCGGCTCCATGGTGTGCAGGTCGCTGTCGAGGACACGGAATCCGTGCTTCATGGCAGCCTCCTTCGGAACGTCGGGTCTCGACTCGACTCTAGGACTGACCGGTCACCCTGCCCTGCAGGCGGAAGGTCAGGAGCAGCCGCAGGAGACCGAGGAAGACGGCATACACGGCGAGCCGCCACACCGCCGTCACGAGATCGGGCCGGCCCAGGATCAGCACGATAAGGCCAAAGGCCACGGAGAGAAGGGCGGCAGCCACGATGAGCCCCCGGCCCCGGGAGATATTCGCGGAGAGACCCCATCCCAGCTCGAGGGCACCGGTGAGGATGGCCCACGCCGCCATGAGGAGCAGGATGATGCCACGCGGCTGAGCGTCCAGATTGGCGATGAGGACAAACGCGGCGATGGCCGTGACCACCTCCACCACGCCCTCGAGAGCGATGAGGCTACGGGGGAGCGGCCGCATCATCGCCCGAGCCGCCGCGGCGAGGCAGAGGAGGCCGTCGAGAAGGACGAAGCCGGCATAGAACTGCACGATCAGAATGGTCGAGGCACGGGGGAGCAGAGCGGCCAGGATGATCATGAAGAGCGCCGTCATCCCGAAAAGAAGGGCGAGGAGGGCGCGAAGCCCCAGCACGAGCCGTCCGGGAAGGATGTCGGCGGCCACTACCCGATTCCCATGGGGCGCATCCCGGGGATTCTGCGCGTCGTCCGCACCCAAGGTCAAGCCTCTTGGCGGACCCAAGGTCAAGCCTCTTGCGCCTTTCCGGGAAGCTCCGGGATGTGCCAGAATCCCCGCGACGGCGGCTCGATGAGCGAGCGGAACACGCCGGCGACCGCATCCAGGGTCGCGGAGGGGATTCGCATGGCACAGACGGTACGCGCGGCGGTCCTTCTGAAGCCGAAGACGATCGAGCACCGGGAGTTCCCACGTCCGGCCATCGGCGCCGACGACGCGCTCCTTCGCATCGAGGCGTGCGGTATCTGCGGCAGCGACTACGAGCAGTACGAGGGCGCCGCGCCCCAGCACGAGGACTACACGCAGTATCCCGTCATCCCCGGCCACGAGCCGCTCGGCATCATCGAGGAGATCGGCGCGCAGGCCCAGGCGCGCTGGGGCGTGAGCGAGGGCGATCGCGTCGCCGTGCGCTCAGGCTACGGCTGCGGCCGCTGCGCCGCGTGCGCCCGTTTCGAGCCACGGGCCTGCCGCACCCGGGGCGGCACCTACGGCTACACCGACGTCTCCCGGCCCCCGCAGCTCTGGGGCGGCTACGCCGAGCACATGTACCTGTCTCCGCTCTCGGTGGTCAAGAAGATGGACGCGCGGATCCCCGCCGGGGTGGCCGTGATGTTCAATCCGCTCGCTGCCGGTCTCTCGTGGGCAGGCACCATTCCCGCCACCGGTCCGGGCGACCGCGTGGTCATCCTGGGCGCCGGGCAGCGGGGGCTCTGCTGTGTCATCGCCGCCCGCGCGGCCGGCGCGCGCCAGATCGTCATCACCGGCCTCAGCCGCGACGCGCACAAGCTCGCCCTCGCCCGCGAGCTGGGCGCCGACGTCACCATCGACGTGGAGAAGGAGGACGTGGTGGCCCGCGCCCGCGAGGCCACGGACGGGGGAGCGGAAGTGGTGGTCGACACCACGCCCTATGCGCCGCAATCCCTCAACCATGCGGTGGCCATCGCCGTGCGCAAGGGGCGGATCGTGGTGGCCGGCCTCAAGGGGCAGAAGCTGGCCCACGAGCTGCCCGTGGACGATCTGATCTACAAGGAGCTCACCATCCGCGGCGTGCTCAGCATGTCCGTCGACGACACGTTCCGGGCCATCGAGCTCATCGAGTCAGGCCGATACCCCTTCGCGAAGCTCCACACCCATTCCTTCCCCATCGAGCAGGCGGAGGATGCCATTCACGCCCTCGCCGGAGGGATTCCCGGCCTCAACCCACTGCACATCGCGATCGTGCCCGGGGCGCCCCGCGTGCCCCTGCCCGCGTGACGGGGGCGCCCCCTCCCCTCACCGCGTGAGATCGCGCTCCAGCGCGTCGATGCTGTCGGCGGCGATGCCAACCAGCTCGTCGACCTCGGCGCCCGTGATGCAGAGCGGAGGCGCGAAGCGCACCACGCTGCCCTTCGCGTAGACGATGGCCCCGCGATCCCAGGCCTTCCGGTCCAGCTCCGCCACGTGCTTGGACTCGAGCGAGCGCCCGGAGCCGCCCGGCTCTACCAGCTCGACCGCGGCGAGCAAGCCGCGCCCCCGGACTTCTCCGACGATCTCGCGCTTCTTGAGCGCTTCGCGAAGCCCCTCGACGAGGCGCGTGCCCATGGCCTCGGCGTTCTCCACCAGACGGTCCTGCTCCATGATGCGGAGATTGGCGAGGGCGGCCGCGCACGCCACGGGATGCGCGGCATAGGTGTTGGGGTGGACGTTCTCCTGCTTCGAGTCTGACGCGAAGGCATCGGCGAGATGCCGCCGTGCGATGGTGGCGGACAGCGGGATATAGCCCGAGGTGATGCCTTTGGCCACGGACATGAGGTCGGGCACCACGTGCTCGTGCTCCATGGCGAACCACCGTCCCGTGCGCCCGAAGCCGGTGATCACCTCGTCGGCAATCATGAGCACGCCCAGCTCGTCGCACACCGCCCGCACCGCCTTCAGCCATCCGAGCGGGGGAATGATGATGCCGCCCGACGAAAGAATGGGCTCGAGGATGACCGCGGAGACGGTATCCGGGCCCTCCCGCTCGATGGCCTCGCGGAGCTCGGCGGCGCGGCGGCGCACCAACTCCTCGTCGGTACCGAGGACGCGGTCGCGATAAGGGTGCGGCGGGGCCACCTTGGCGAAGCCGGGGACCTGGAGCGGTGCGTACGCCTTGACCATGTCGGGGATGCCGCAGACCGCGAACGTTCCCGCGGTCGCGCCGTGATAGCCACCCTGGAGCGAGATGACCTTGTGCTTGCCCGACTTCCCTTTGGCCAGCCAGTAGTGGCGGGCAATCTGCATGGCCCGCTCATTCGCCTCGGAACCGCTCACCGCGAACATGGAATAGGTGAGGTCGCCGGGGGCGAGGGTGGCGAGCTTTGCCGCCAGCTCCGCGGCCGGCCGGTTGGCGAACTGGCGCGTGGTCGGGTAGTACGCGAGCCGCACGGTCTGCTCGGCGATGGCCTCGGCGATCTCACGCCGGCCGTGGCCCACGTTGACCACGGCGAGGCCGGCGAAGCCGTCGAGGAGCTTCTTGCCGTTCTGGGTCCACACCCAGACCCCCTCCGCGCGATCGATGACGAGCTCCTCGTCCGTCAGCCACGGATGATCCTGCGTCTTGTGCGTCCAGAGGTGCTCGATGGTGCGTCCGTCGATCATGCTGTCTTCTCCTTTGCAGAGGGTCGGCTGCGGTTCAGAGCTTCCGTAGCGGCATGGTCGACCAGGTTGATGGCCGGGTCGACCACCACACCGTACCACTCGCGCGCGCGCTCGGCCGAGAGATAGCCGAGGGCCACGTCGCGCGCGACGAGCGCCGGATCGCGTGCGAAGGGATCCCCGTAGCCGCCGCTTCCCGACACGCGCATGCTCACGAGGTCGCCGTGGACAAGAGGGTGGATGGCCTTGGAGTGCAGGACCTGGGCGCCCTCGGTATCGGGGTTGAGGATAGTCGCCCCCAAAGCGCCCGGGAGGCCGCCGCGCAGCCCGGGAGGCGCGAACTTGTGACGGTCGGTCAGGTTGGAGACCGACCCGCTCGCCCCGAGGAACCGGATATCCTTCCGGAGGCCACAGCTCCCGCGGAACGTGCCCGCCCCCGACGAGTCGCGAATGAGCTCGAGCCGCTCGATCACGATGGGATAGTTGCTCTCATTCACCTCCACCGGGATATTCTCGAGGTTGAACGAGCCGCACACCGCCTCCGCCCCGTCCTTGGTGGGTCGCGCGCCCATGCCGCCCACCGCGATGTCGTAGTAGACGAAGCGCTTGCCCCTTCCGGCGTCGTGGCCCTCGAAGATGGGATTGGCCCAGTGCGAGGAGGCGGCGATCACCCGCTCCGGCACGGCCTGGCAGAGCGCGGCGAGGATGACGTCGACGATCCGCTGCTGCATCACCGCCCGCCCGCCCGCCGCGGCGGGGGGACGCGGGTTGAAGAGCGAGCCTTCGGGGGCGCGGGCCTTGATGGGGCGCATGGTGCCCGCGTTCTGGGGAATCGTCTGCTGGACGAGGGCGGACTTCACCGCGTGCCAGACGTAGGACAGGGTGTAGTTGAAGGCGCTGTTCATGCCCGAGCGGGTCTGGGGGCTCGAACCGTCGAAGTCCACGGTGATCTCGTCGCCCTCCACGATCACCGTCACGAAGACGCGCAGGGGGTCGGTGCCGCGCCCGCAGTCGTCGTAGAAATCCTCCGCGGCGTAGCGTCCCGCGGGCACCTCGCTGATGGCGGCCCGCATCTCCCGCTCGGAGTGGGCAAGGATGTCGTCCCACGACGCGAGCACGGTGTCCGCGCCGTAGCGATCGAAGAGCTCGAGGAGCCGGCGCTCGCCCACGCGGGCGGCGTTGCGCATGGCCTTGAGGTCGCCCTCCACGATGTCGGGCACGCGGACATTGCCGCTGATGAGCCGCATCACTTCCCGGTTCAGCTCTCCGCCGCGCCAGAGCTTGGTGGGGAGGACGCGGATGCCTTCCTGGTAGAACTCCGTCATGCCCTCCACGGCCTGGGAGCCGGCGGCGGCGCCCCCCACGTCGACCTGATGGGCGCAGTCCACCACGAAGCCGACGAGGGCTCGGCCGTGGAAGACGGGCGCGGTGATGAAGAAGTCGGGGAGATGCCCCGAACCCATGTAGAGATCGTTGAGGATAATGGCGTCACCCGGCTCCATCGACTCGGCCGGATACTCCCGCATGACATGGCGCACGATCGACGGCATGGCGCCCAGGTGTCCGGGGCTGAAGTCGCCCTGCGCGATCATCTCGCCGCGCGCATTGAAGAGGGCGGCGGAGAAGTCGCGTCCCTCGCGCACCGCCTGTGAATAGGCGGTCTGGCGAAGGGCCGTGCCTGCCTCGTCGGCGATGGACTGGAGGGCGGCCCACACCACGCCCCGGGTGATCGGATCCACACGCGAAGGGGCCACGGCCATCGCCTATGCCTCCCGTCCCACATCGATGATCAGGTTCCCGTGACGATCGACGGCGGCCCGGTCTCCGGGCAGCAGGATCACCGTGGTCTCGCGCTCCTCGATCACCGCGGGGCCGGTCATCACCGCGTCGGCAGCGATCCGATAGCGATCGTAGACGGGACACTCGGCGAAGCCGCCGCGCTCGGGGAAATAGACGGCCCGCGTCCCCTTGCGCGAGCTCCCGCCTTCCGGGAATGACCCCGCGCCCAAGGCCACCGCGGGCACCCCACAGCTGATCTCGAGTTTCCAGTTGGTCGCCTCGAGCGGCGAGCCCGGCGCTTCCGCATAGCCGTAGCGCCCGGCATAGATGTCGGCGTGAGCGCGCTCGATAGCCGCGAGCGACTCCGGACCGAGACGGCCGGACGGGATCTCGACGCTCAGCTCGTGTCCCTGCCCGGCGTAGCGCACCTCGGCGAGACGCCGCGTGCGCCATTGCCCGCCCAGCCCGGTGGCGAGGATCTGGGCCGCGCCCTCGGCTTCCATGGCCTCGAAGAGCGCGTTGATCCGGTACCACGGGGCGTCGGCGAGCCCGGCCACGAAGGTGCGCGCGAGGTCGAAGCGCGCATCGGCGGGCGGGCCACTCCGAGGCTTCGGGCCAGCCGCGCTCCGTGAATCGGCCCGGCGCCGCCGAAGGTGACGCAGGCGAGCGATCGCGGATCCTTGCCCCTCCCGATCGACACCACGCGAATGGCTCCCTCCATGTTGAGCGTAACCAGCTGATGGATGCCCCACGCGGCATCGACCACGCCCACGCCGAGCGGCTTCGCCACGTGCGCCTCGATGGCCGCGGTGGCGGCGGCCACGTCGAGGCGTCGCGACCCCCCAAGGAAGGAGTCGGCGTCGAGATAGCCGAGGACGAGATTGGCGTCGGTCACCGTGGGCTCGGTTCCCCCCAGGCCATAGCAGGCGGGCCCGGGATCGGCCCCCGCGCTCTCCGGCCCCACACGGAGAATCCCGCGCTCGATGCGGGCCCGGCTCCCCCCGCCCGCGCCGATCTCCACGAGATCCACGCTGGGGACCTGCACGGGCAGCCCACTCCCCTTCCGCATGCCGATCATGTCGACCTCGAGTTGGTCAGTGCTCGCGGGTACGCCCTTTTCGATCAGGCACGCCTTGGCGGTGGTGCCGCCCATGTCGAAGGCGATGAGATCCTCGCTCCCGGTGAGGCGGCCGATATGTGCGGCGAGAATGGCTCCGGCGGCGGGGCCCGAGTCGAGCGAGCGCACGGGAAAGGACGCCGCGGTGTCCGCGGTGGCGATGCCTCCGTTGTTCTGCATCACGTAGAGGCGGCGCGCGAACCCGCGCTCGGCGAGGCGGGCGCTGAGGGCGCCCAGGTACTGCGAGAAGCGCGGGGTGATGTAGGCGTTGACCACCGTGGTGTTCGTCCGCTCGTACTCCCGGTACTGCGGCGAGACATCCGAGGACAGGATCACGGGAAGCCCGGGGGCGATCTCTCGCGCCAGCTCGCGGACGGCCGTCTCGTGCGCGGGATTCGCGTACGAGTGCAGGAAGACCACGGCCAGCGCCTCCGCGCCCGCGTCGCGGGCCGCGGCCACGGCCGCGCGGCCTCCCTCGGTGTCCAGCGGAATGTGGACGCTGCCGTCGGCGAGCATGCGCTCCGTCACCTCGAGGATCTGGTCCCGCGGAATGAGGGGCGGATGCTTGTCGAGGAAGAAGTCGTTGAGGTTGTAGCGGAACTGGCGCTGGATCTCCAGCAGGTCGCGGAAACCCGCGGTGGTGACGAGGAACGTACGCGCGCCTTTGCGCTCGATGACGAGGTTGGCGCCCAGGGTCGTCCCGTGCACGACCTGCTCCACCTCGCTCAACCGCACGCGGGCCGCCTCGAGCAGCGCGTGGAGCCCGCGCATGACGCCCTCTGCGGGATCTCGCGGGGTCGTGAGCTCCTTGCCGACGAACACCGCCCCTGTGCTCACGTTCTGGAGCACGAAATCGGTAAAGGTGCCGCCGATGTCGAAGCCGAGGCGCCACGATGCCCCAGCTCTCCCTTCGACGGGCGGCGTCATGGCCCGGGTGCCTCGAACCCTGGAGCAAAGGCACGGATCTCGGGGCAGAGGGCGAGCGTCACCCGGCGACTATAGCATCGGGGCGCGACGGTGGCGACGCGGAGCGGAGGCGGGCGTACACTGGCTGGGCTCATGCGCCAGCTGACCTACGTCGAGGCGGGGCGAGTGGAATGGCAGGAGGCGCCGGATGCCGTGGTGTCTGAGCCAGACGGCGCTCTCCTCCGCCCGCTCGCGGTGGCTCGATGCGATCTCGACCTGCCCATGGCCATGGCGGGTCTCTTCCCGGGACCCTTCGCGGTCGGCCACGAAACGGTGGCCGACGTGGTTGCGGTGGGTGACGCGGTCCGCGATCGGAAACCCGGCGATCGTGTCCTCGTGCCGTTCCAGGTCTCCTGCGGAATATGCGCGGCCTGCCACGAGCGACGGTTCGGCGGCTGCGAGACGTACCGTGCGCGTATTGGCGCCGCCTTCGGATTCGGTCCGGCCGGGGGCGGCTTCGGCGGCGCCATGGCAGATCTCCTCGCCGTCCCCGCCGCGGATCACCTGCTCGTTCCCGCTCCCGTCGACGTCTCGGCGACCGTCCTCGCCACCCTGCCCGACAATGTCGCGGACGGCTACCGTGCCGTGGTCCCCCTGCTTCAGGATCGTCCCGGCGCCGACGTGCTCGTCGTCGGCGGGATGGTCAAGTCGGTCACCCTCTACGCGGTGGCGGCCGCGCTGGCCGCGGGCTCCCCGCGGGTCCGCTACGTCGACAGCGACGCGCGCTCCCTGGCCGCCGCGGCCGCCCTCGGGGCCGAGGTCACGGAGCATCACGGTTCGTGGCCGCGCCACTTCGAGCGCGCGCCCATCACCGTCGATGGCACGGGAGACGCCGATGGGCTCGCCACCGTGCTCCGGTCGACGGAGGACTACGGATACTGCACGAGCGTGGCTATCTACTTCGGCAAGACAACGCCCATGCCATTGCTCGAGATGTACACGCGGGGGGTGACGTTCCACGTCTCCCGCGCGGATTCCCGCCGCCTGCTGCCCGAGGTGCTCACTCTGGTAGCCTCGGGGCGACTCGACCCGCTCGCCATTCCCACCACGATCGTCCGGTGGGAAGAAGCCCCGAGGGCGTGGCTCGAGCCGACGACCAAGCTCGTGGTCGTGCGCTAGGCGGAGTCGAGGTCCTCCAGTTCAGCCACGGGCAACTCAGCCCCCGGCGGTGGAGAGCCCGAGCAGCTCGCGCGCGTTGTCGGTGGTGAGACGCCGGCGGACGTTGGCATCGAGCCCCAGTCGGTCGAGCTCGGCCACCGGATCGTCCACGCCCAGCTTGAACGGATAGTCGCTGCCGAGCACGATGCGCTCGCTCCCGAACGTCTCGAGGGCGAAGGCGAGCACGCGGGGCGAATGCGTCAGGGAATCGATCCACACGCGGCGGACATAGTAGCTCGGAGTTGCCGGAATGGCCGCGCGCGCCGCGTCGGCCACCTCCCACCCCTTGTCGAGACGGGGCACGATGTACGGAAACGCGCCGCCGCCGTGGGCGAAGCACCAGCGAAGGGTGGGCCAGCGCTCGAGCACGCCGCCGAAGATCACCCGCGTCATGGCCAGCGCCGTCTCGAGGGGGAAGCCGGCTATCTGGGTCAGGTTGTTCTTGCGGAAGCGCGGGTCACCCAGGATCGGCGCCTGCGGATGGACGAACACGGCCACGCCGAGGGCCGCCGCCGCCGTCCACACCGGGTCGAGGCTCGCGTCGTCGAGATCGCGCCCGTCGACATTGGCGGCGATCTCCACCGCGGGAAAATGCAGCATGGTGGCCACTCGCTCCAGCTCCTTCACCGCGAGGTCCGGCGCCTGGAGCGGCAGTCCCCCCGCTCCGAGAAAGCGCCTCGGATGCCGCGCGACGATGTCGGCGATCACGTCGTTCTGCACCCGGTGCCACTCCGCGGCCGCCTCGGGGGGCGCCCAGTAGCAGAAGGTGGGCGGGGCGGGCGAGAGGAGCTGGGTCGCCACCTCCGTGCGGTCCATGTCTTCGATGCGACGCGCGGGATCGAAGGCGTGCGGGGTGAGGCTCCGGTTGAAGGTCGCGCCGAGGTAGAGCTTGCATCCCGCGGAGGGATCACCCTCGAGTCGGGGCCAGCGGTCGCCTCCGAAGCGGGCGGCGAAGTCGGGCCAGCCGGGGGCGAAGATATGTGTGTGAACGTCGATCGCGTCGATGACGTGGCTCCGTCGCGGGAGTATAGCAAGCTTGACAGCCCGCGACGAGCGGACTAACGTTGCCCAAGCTTTCACGCAGACGTGGAGGAGCGATCCCATGGGCGAGATCCTCGGCCTCGGCATGACGCACTACCCGCCGCTGAACGGTCTGGACAGGGACATGGCCGCGATCCTCCGCCGCGTGCTCCAGGATCCCGGTCTTCCCGAGCGCTACCGCGACCCCGCGAGCTGGCCCGAGGCCATGCGCCGGGAGTACGGAGACGACGGGGGCACGGCGAGCGCAGCCGGGCATCGGGACACGCTGGTCCGTCAGTTCCGTCAGGCGCGGCGCACCCTCGACGAGTTCCAGCCCGAGCTGGTGATCATCTGGGGTGACGACCAACACGAGAACTTCACCGAGGACATCATTCCGCCCTTCTGCGTCCTCGCCTACGATCAGGTCGAGGCGCGGCCCTGGCAGAAGCCGGGCCTCCCCCCCAACGTGTGGTCCGAGCCGCCGGACACGACCATCCACGTCACCGGACACCGGGAAGCCGGCAAGTACCTCGCCACGGGCCTTCTCGACGAAGGCGTGGACATGGCCTACGCCTACAAGCCCCTGCATCACCCGGGGCTCGCCCACGCCTTCCTCAACACCATCATGTTCCTCGACTACGACCGGGTGGGCTTCCCCTACCCGGTGATCGCGTTCCAGGTGAACTGCTACGGACGTCGCGTGATTTCCCAGCGCGGTGGGCGGGGCAGCCTCGCCAATCCACTTTCCGAAGCCGCCCTGGATCCTCCCTCGCCCTCACCAAAGCGATGCATGGAGGTGGGCGCGGCCACCGCGCGCGTGATCCGCGACAGTCCCTGGCGCACCGCTCTCATCGCGTCGTCGAGCTGGTCGCACGCCTTTCTCACCGACAAGAACCATCAGCTCTATCCCGACATCGAATCCGACCGGAGGCTCTACGAGGCTCTCCGGCTTGGCGACTACGAGACGTGGCGCAAGACGCCGCTCGCTTCCATCGAGGCGTCGGGGCAGCAGGAGATGCTCAACTGGTACATGCTGGCGGGGGCCATGGAAGAGCTGGGGCGAAAGGCGGACCAGTGCGATTTCATCGAGACGTGGTCGTTCAACTCCAACAAGTGCTTCGCCGTGTTCAAGCCCTAGAGGCCAGCGGAGGCGCCCGTGTCCACATCCACTCCCCAGCCAACTCGACTCCACGCGGCCGACGGGACGTCGACCAACGGGCCGGCGACCAACGCCGGCATCCCGAAGCTCAGCGGCGATATCCGGCATCTGATTCCCACCCTCGGGCTGCGCAACTACTGGTATCCGGCCATCGAGGCGCGTCACGTTGGCTCGCGCAGGCCGGTGAAGGTGTCCCTCCTCGGCGAGGAGATCTGCCTGTTCCGCGGCGCCCAGGGCGACGTGGTGGCCATCCAGGACATCTGTCCGCACCGCGGAGCACGCCTCAGCGAAGGCGACTGTCACTATCGTGGGACGGTGGCCTGCCCGTACCACGGCTGGGTCTACGACGAGTCGGGCAAGAACGTGATGGTCCTCTCCGAAGGCCCCGACTCGGGCGTGTGCGGCAAGGCGGGCACGGAAGCCCAGGCGTATCCGACACAAACCCTCAAGGGGCTCGTCTTCGTATGGATCGGCGAGGGCGCCCCCGCTCCCATCGAGGAGGACGTGCCCGAGGAATTCTTCGATCGCGACACCCTCGTGCTCATCGGCCAGGTCGAATGGCGGTGCAACTGGGAGGTCGCCCTCGAGAACTCGATGGACTCGCACGTCAACTACGTCCATCGCAACGCGGTGGTGGTGGCGCGCAGCGGCTTCATCGCCCGGGGCGCGCAGGGTGAGCACCCGATCTTCGTGGGCAACGGCTTCGGCGGTGATGTCGCGGAGAGCAACTACATGCGGCAAAACCGGCACCAGGACGTCTATCCCGACGGCCGGAAGTGGCCGAAGACGAACTACCGCCGATTCTGGACGTGGCTCACCCGCCCCCTCGCCGAGCGGGCGCGCCGTCACATTCCCCCGCCCCGTTCCGCCAAGTGGTGCGGCGGCCATCACCTGCCCGGCATGTTTCGCGCGGAGTTCGGCTGGGACCTCTACACGCGCATGTGCGTCCCCGTCGAGGAGCACCGCACGCGGGTCTGGTACTACCACTGTCTCCGCCCCAAGACAGCGCTGGGCCGGCTCTGGGAGCGCCTGGCCTACCAGGCGGTGCACCGGTGGATCATCGAGTACAACTTCTCGCGGCAGGACGAGCGCGTGATGATCAACCAGCGCTACGACTCGCCGGAGAAGCTCTCCTCGACCGATGCCGAGGTGATCCAGTGGCGACGGCTGGTCGTCACCCGCCACTTCGGCGGCCGGGGCGCCCCCTTCGAGTACAAGAATCCCGACGGGCTCGATCCGCACGCGGTGCCGCTGAACCGGGTGTCCGTGAGATATCTCCAGGAGCAGGCGCGGCAGCGGGCCACGGCATCACCCACGGCGGGCTGAGCCCATGCCCACCCGCGAGGACGGCGACGTCATAGCGAACCCCGCCCGGATCAGCCGGCGCCGGCTTCTCCAGGCGGGAGCGCTGGGCGGCGTGGCGTCGGCGCTCGCGCGCCGCGCCTCCATCACCTGGGCGGCCGCTCCCCCCGCGGACTGGCCGCAGGTCATCGCGGCGGCCAAGAAGGAAGGCAAGGTCGTCCTCAACACCTTCCCGGGCGACGGCTACAAGCGAGCTCTCAAGTCGTTCACCCAGGCCTATCCGGACATCAAGCTCGAGCACACGAGCCTCCACTCGCAGGACTTCGCCCCGCGCATCCTCCAGGAGCGCCAGGCCAGCCTCTACACTTGGGACATCGCGACCATTCCCACGAGCACGGCGCTCCAGGTGCTGCGCCCGGCCGGAGTGTGGGATCCCGTGCGGCCCATCATCGTGCTTCCCGAGATCACGGAGGACGCGGGATGGGAAGGCGGATACGAGCGCGGCTTCGCGGTGGTGAAGGATCGGGCCCTCGCCTACGGCTTCTGCGCCGTGCGCGGCTCCGGCATCACCATTAACACCGATCTCGTCAAGGACGATCCGAAGGGCCTCACCGATCTCCTCAATCCCAAGTGGAAGGGCAAGCTCCTCCTGCCCGACGTCCGCACCATGGGCGACTCCTTCTGGGCCATGACGAGCGCGCGGCTCAACCTGGGCGACGACATCATCAAGAAGCTCTTCGTCGACCAGGAGCCGGCCCTCAGCCGTGACACGCGCCAGATCGCCGAGTTCATGGTGCGGGGCCGCTATCCCATCGCCCTCGGCGTCAACCCGCTGCTCCTGAGCCAGTTCCAGCGCCAGGGGCTCGGCAAGAACCTCAAGACCTTCCACTTCCCGGAGATGGACACCTTCAACTCCAGCAGCAGCACGCTGTGGCTGGTCAACCGCGCCCCGCATCCGAACGCGGCCAAGGTGTTCGTCAACTGGCTCCTCACCAAGGACGCGCAAATCGTGTGGGCCCGCGAGGTCGAGACGAACAGCCGCCGGATCGGCGTGGAGCCGGGCAACCCCATGTATGCGGTGCCGCGGGGGGCCAAGCTCCTGCAGGTGGACGCCGAGGAGAACCTGCCCGAAGTGGTCAAGACCCAGGACATCGCCAAGGCCGTCATCAAGTAGCGGACGGACGCGTGGGGACGGAGCACGGCGGCCACGAGACGGTCCTCTCGCTCGAAGGCGTCACCAAGCGGTTCGGCGCGGCGGCGGCCGTCGACCGCGTGTCCATGTCGATTCGGCGGGGCGAGGTGTTCACCCTCCTCGGCCCCAGCGGCTGCGGCAAGACGACGACGCTGCGGCTGGTCGCCGGCCTCGAGCATCCCGACGCGGGCGAGATCACCCTGCGTGACCGGGTGGTCGCCTCCGCCTCGCGCCGGCTCTTCCTCGCTCCGAACCAGCGCAACCTCGGCATGGTCTTCCAGTCCTACGCGGTCTGGCCTCACATGACGGTGTTCGAGAACGTGGCCTACCCCCTCGAGCTGCGCGGCATGAAGCGGGCCCTCGTTCGCGACAAGGTCGCCCGCGTGCTCGAGCTCGTGGGCCTGGGCGGCATGGAGGCGCGGCCGGGCACCCTCCTGAGCGGCGGGCAGATGCAGCGCCTCGCCCTCTGCCGCGCCCTCGTGTACGAGCCCGATCTCCTCTTGCTCGACGAGCCGTTCAGCGATCTCGACGCGAAGCTGCGCGAGCAGATGCGGGTGGAGGTAGGCCCTCAGCCTCTCCGACCGTATCGCGGTGATGCATGGCGGTCGCGTGGAGCAGGTCGGCTCTCCGCGCTGTCTCTACGAAGAGCCGGCCTCCGCCTTCGTGCGGGACTTCCTCGGCCAGACGGTGATCCTCCACGGCCAGGTCGGCGACGTGGGATCGGGCGCGGCCGACGTCACGGTGAGCCTCAACGGATCCCTGGCCGGGTGCACCCTCGTCGGCCGACGTGCCCCGAGCGTCACCCTGACCCAGGGGGCGCTCGCCCAGGTGACCATCCGGCCCGAGGACATTGAAGTGGACCGGGAAGTGGGCCGTAGCGAGGCGGGGCGGCCTCCCACCAACCGGCTCCCCGGCATCATCGACACGCTCTCGTTCGTGGGCGACCGCTACGAGGCGCGGGTGTCTCTGGGAAGCGAGCAGCGCATCGTGCTCCTCCTCGGTCGCGATCGCGCGTGGCGCGAAGGCGAGCGGATCGAGCTCGGCTTCCCGCCAGAACTGGTCAGCGTGTGGCCGGCTTGAGCGAGGCGATCGACGCCCGAACGCCGCGGAAGATCGAGCTCCAGTCCATTCTCTGTAGCCTCGTGCTCGCCGCGGTCGCCCTGTGCGTCGTGTTCCCGCTCGTGCTGGTGGCCATCCAGAGCATCCAGGTCGCGCCCCCCGGACAGCCCGCGCGCTACGGCCTCGACGGCTGGCGGGCCGCCTTGGGCGAGCCGGGGCTTCGCGCCGCTCTCGTCAACACCTTCAAGGTCACGCTCGTGCGCCAGCTTCTCTCTCTTCCCCTCGCCGTCCTCATCGCCTGGCTGCTCGCGCGCACGGATCTCCCCGGCCGCGGCTGGATCGAGTTCGCCTTCTGGGCCGCCTTCTTCCTGCCTCCCTTCACCGTCACCCTGAGCTGGATCCTCCTCCTCGATCCCGAGTACGGGCTGGTCAACACCTGGCTCGCCAAGCTGCCCTTCGTGGGCTCGGGACCGTTCAACATCTATTCGTTCTGGGGCATCGTGTGGGTGCACGTCCTCACCGGCTCGGTCACCGTCAAGGTGATCCTCCTCACCCCGGCCTTCCGCCACATGAACGCGTCGTTCGAGGAAGCCTCGCGGGTGGCCGGTGCGGGCGGGCTCCGCACCGCGCTGCGGATCACCGTGCCCGTCATGGCTCCCACCATCCTCTCCGTGCTCCTCCTCGGCACCATGGTCTCGCTGCAGACCTTCGAGGTGGAGCAGGTGCTCGGCCTGCCCTTCCGGTTCTTCGTCTTCAGCACGTCGATCTACGACCTGCTCGTGACCCGGGTGCCCCGCTACGACGCGGCGACCGCGCTGTCCGTGGTGATCCTCGCCGCCATGCTGTCCCTCGTGTTCGCCCAGCAGTGGCTGACGAGGGGACGCCGCTACACCACCGTGACCGGTCAGTTCCAGAGCCGGGTGCACCCGCTCGGCCGGTGGCGGGCGCCCGCGCTCGCGTGGCTCCTCGGCGTCGTCTTCCTCGTGCTCGGCGTGCCCGTGCTCTTCTCCATCCTGGGCACCTTCATGAAGCTCTTCGGCTTCTTCCACATCGCCGATCCGTGGACGCTCGCCAACTGGAGCAATGTCCTGGGCGACGAGACGTTTCTCCGCTCACTCCACAACACCCTCGTGCTCGCGGTGGGCACGGCCGCCGCGACCATCGTCGTGCATTCCCTCGTCGCCTACATCATCGTGCGCACGCGCTACGCGGGGCGGCGGCTCCTCGATTTCGTCTCGTGGCTGCCCTTCACCGTGCCCGGCATCATCCTGGGCCTGGCCCTCCTCTGGCTCTTCCTCGGGGTGAGCGTGCTGCGGCCCCTCTACGGCACCACCGCCCTCCTCATCATCGCGGGGGTCATCGCGGGCATGCCGCTCGGCGTCCAGATCATCAAGAGTGGGCTGATGCAGCTGGGGGCGGAGCTGGAGGAGGCCTCCCGCATCGCCGGCGCATCGTGGTGGATCACCTACCGCCGCATCGTGCTGCGCCTCATGACGCCCACCCTTCTCGCCGTGGGCATGATCACCTTCGTGGGGGCGGCGCGGAACATCGGCAACTTCGCC
>WNFK01247049.1_pt2 | contig 20070 bp, 18 predicted proteins | sample 5400281 | NCBI WGS metagenome assembly WNFK01 (sample SAMN13153350, study PRJNA577476) | soil metagenome | isolation source: 20 cm soil on Douglas fir-dominated hillslope | place: USA:California | collected 2013-09-17
CGTTTGTGCAGCGACGAGGCCGTATGAAAGGCACTTCGACCAAAGAGCGTTTGAGCGATCCCAAGCACGCCGCACGGGCTACGCGCACGGCGGGCCGTCAAATGCGCTCGCGTCTGCTCGATGCGGCGAGCCGGCTGTTCAAGGAGCGCGGGCTGGCGGCGATTTCGATCGCCGATATCGCCGCAGCGGCCGACGCCTTTCCGAGCCAGATCACCTATTATTTTCGCACCAAGGAAGCGCTGTTCGTCGAGGCGGCATGCCGTGACGTACTCTATGTCGCGCGCGCGGCCGAGCAGCATGCCGGAAAACAACTCTCGCCGGCAGACTATGCCCGCGCACTGGTCGACAGCGTGATGGGGTCGGATGCCGTTGGCTTCTTCGTCGAAGCGATGACGCTGACCCGCCGTCGCCAGGATCTCGCGCCGCTGGTGGAGCGGACGGTTGAACGGCTACACGCCGAAGGTCTGCGCGCCTATGCGGCCGAGATGGCGGCGCAAGGCTGGCATTCGCGTCTCGATCCGGAAACCAGTGCGCGGCGCTTCTGGACGATCGCGATCGGCGTCACGCTGGAAGGGCAGGCGATGGGCCGCTCACCCGACGATCTTGTCGCCGAGATGCTGCGCCTGCTCGGCCCGCAGGCCGATGTGCCTGCCGCGGCGGCGCGGCTCACGGTCGTCAGAACAGGAAATTCCGCTCCCGACAGCTTGTCCGCCGACACGGAGAAACAGCCATGACCGCACTTCGCATTCGCGCTCGCGACTTGATGACCGAGCAAGAGCTTATCGAGGTGCGCGCGCGGTCGACCTGGAAGAGCGTTGCCCTGATCGCGCATGCATGGACGCTGATTCTCGGTTCGATCGCGATGGTTGCCGTGTGGCCCAACCCCCTCACCTTCGTGCTGGCGGTTGCGATCATCGGCTCACGTCAGCTCGGACTTTCGATCCTGATGCATGACGGCGCGCACGGTTGTCTGGCGAACGGCGAGAGGTTGAACATGGCTCTCAGCCAATGGTTCTGCGCCTACCCCGTGTTCGCCGAGACAAAGTCCTATCGCCGCTATCATCTGCAGCATCATGCACGCACGCAACAGGACGACGATCCTGATCTGATCCTTTCGGCGCCCTTTCCAATCACCCGGCCAAGCTATCGCCGGAAATTCTGGCGCGACATCAGCGGCCAGACCGGTTATGCGCAGCGCAAGGCGCAGTTTCTCAATGCGCTCGGCGACCAATCGTGGCCCCTCGCGCAGCGGGCCGCGCACTTCTGGGACAGGCTGGGACCGCAGATCGTCTTCAATCTGGCTTTCCTGGCAGGACTTGCCGCAGCGGGCGTGTGGTGGGCCTATCCGCTGTTGTGGCTGTTACCGCTCGTGACCTGGATGATGGTCATTACCCGCATCCGCAACATCGCCGAACATGCCGTGGTGCCGGATAGCGACGATCCGTTGCGCAACACGCGCACCACGCGCGCGGGATTTCTCGAGCGACTGTTCATTGCGCCCTATTACGTCAACTATCATCTCGAGCATCATCTGCTGTTCTATGTCCCCTGCTACAACCTGCCGCGCGTTCACGAGATCCTCTCTCGCAGCCCTCATGCTGCACGGATGGAGGTGCAGCCGAACTATGCAGCCGTGCTGCGGCTTGCGACCGCGAAGCCTGCAAATGAGGACCGGCCGGGCCAACTCGTGAGTAACGTTCGGCGTGCCCGGGCCGGCGTAGCTGTCGACAACAATCAAATCTCGTCCGGGTTTTAGGCTGGCGCCCGTTGATCTGCCGGCGGGAAATCGACATGGTGGGCCACAAGTCAGTCCATCCGCGCGAGGTGATCAAGCGGGCGCTGGAATTATCGGCCACCGTGGTGCCCGTTCGCTATGTGCCAGACATCGTCGGCACGCCTTCGCCAAGAAACCGGCGTACCTCACTGACGAAAGCGGCCCAGGCCGGATCGCGCGGCAAGAGAACGTGGTTGCGGCTCTCGAGCGGAACGAGCCTGGCCCGCGGAATGCGGCTGGCGATGAGCCGACCTTGGGCGAATGGCATGGCGGCGTCCTCGCGGCAATGCAGGACGAGTGTCGGCGCGACGATGCCCGGCAGAAGGTCGAGGACATTGACGTCTCCACTCGACTGCAGCAGCCGGGCGGCATTCTCGGCCGAGGCCGAGATGCGCTGCAGGTCATTGAACGAGCCCATCTCTTCGACCGTGGCATCAGGCAGCAACAGCGATGTCAGGATCTGCCGGAAGGCGGGGTTGTCCTGCGCCCAGCCCTGTCGCGTCAGGGTGATGATCGCCTCGCGCCGTTCGATTTCGGCGTCATTGCCCCACACCCGCCAACCCTGGGCGTAGGCGCCGCAGAGGATGAGGTGCGACACCCGCTCCGGGTGGCGTGCGGCATAGGCCATAGCGGTCGCGCCGCCTTTCGAGCTACCGATGAGCGCAAAACGATCGAAGCCGAGCGCATCGACCACCGCTTCGAGATCGCGAACGAACGCATCAACAGAGAACGTGGGGTTGTCCCAATCCGAAAGGCCGTTGCCGCGCTCGTCGTAGTGGACGAAGGAATGGTCCTTTGCGAACTCTTCGGTCCAGTGCCGCCAGATCGGGCTTTCCCAGCTGAAGGCCAGATGGCTGAGCCAATGCGCCGCCCACACCACAGGGGGGCCATCGCCGACGCAGGCATATGCGATCCTGACACCATCCGACGTCGTGCAAAACTGCACCTCGTGCAAAGCGGGGCGTGCACACAAGCGCCCGGCGTGGGGTCGATGGACGATTTGATCGTCCGCGCGCGGCGGCAATTTGGCCTGAAACGACCGTTGCGCCGCCTGCCGCAGGGCGCCGGTGCGCACCGCGTCGAACTCTTCGAGCCGCCTTTCAGCGCGCTGAAACTGTTGCTCGGCCTCACGCGAATGGCCGGCAGCGCGCAGTAGTCGAACCAGCATCGCCTGGGCGGCCTCATCGGCAGGTGCAAGGAGACTTAGCGCGCGGGCGTGGCGCAACGCTTCATCGGGCACGTCCGCGAGACGATTCACCAGCGCAGTCAGCAGCCGCACGCGAAGCCGGCGCATTTGCTCGCGTTCCCCGGTGCGCCAGCCCTGAAACTCATGGCAATCCGGCAGATCGAGACCCTCGAGGAAATCGACCTCGAGCGCTTCGGTCGCCTGACGCAGTACATCGGTCGGAATCGCATCGGTGCCGTTTCGGGCAAGGTCACGCAGGGAGAGGATGTCCACCGTGGCACGATCGAGATCGAGTCCGACACTCTCGCGATCGGCGATGATCCTTCGACAGTTCGGCTCGTCGATCAGCGGGCGCAGGCGGGTCAAGCTCCAGCGCAGCGCGGCGCGAGGATCATCCGGAACGGGCCAGAACATGGAGCAGAGCCGGTCGCGGCTGTGCGGACGGTCGGTGACCGCCAGATAGGCGAGCAACGCCCGCGTCTTTTTGGACGGCGGCAGCTGCATTCTCATGCCGTGGCGCGACACGGCAAGATTGCCCAGCACGGAAACGCGCAGCAACTCTTTCCCTTTCATGATCCGGGCGCCTTCGGCTCCTGCGCGCAGGCGGCCACCGGCAGGCCCGCAAATTCCAACGCAAGTATCCGATTTTTCCACGCTGACAACAACGGCTTTTCCTCCGATCGACCCGCAAGGAACGCGGCATTGAAGAGACCGGCAGCGCCGGCATCGGGCCGCCGCATCAAGGAGAACAGGATGAAAGTAATATTTTGGGCCAGAGGTCTGGCTCTCTTTTCATTGCTCGCGTTTGGCAGTGCATTGGCCGCCGATGGCGGTCACAATCCCCTGGCGGAGCATGTGCGCGACGCCAATAGCCGCTTCAAGGACGTGAAGGTCGCGGTCGCCGAAGGCTACGCGCCGATCCCTTGCACGAGCGGCATCGATGGCGGCGCGATGGGCGTGCATTACGTCAACGGCGAATACCTGAAGGACGAGGTACCCGATATCAAGCGGCCGCAAGCGGTGATGTATGAGCCGATGCCCGATGGAAAGATGGAGCTGGTGGCGGTCGAGTACATCACATCCAAGGGACCGGCCTCGCTGGAAGGCCAACTGTTCAGCTTCACCGGCGCGCCCAATCGCTACGGCCTCGGCCCGTTCTACGAATTGCACGTGTGGGCCTGGAAAGCGAACCCGCGCGGCGCGTTCGCGGACATGAATCCCAACGTGACGTGCGAGCACGCGCACGGGAAGTAACACGCCTCGCTCTCGGCTGGCTCTGCGATGGAGTGTTGGCGCAGGCGGCGAGAAGGGTCGCTCGCCTGCGCGGGGTCACGTCGAGACAACAGGCTCTGGCCGAGCAGGAAGCGCGGCGCGGGCGGCCGTATCCGGCACCGAAAGCGCGAGATTTCGATAGAGCAAGCTAGACGTTTTCAGGTGCGCTGCGTTGCTTCTTTCAGCGACCGCTGATGCAGCGAAGCTATTTTTCCATCGCCCGCGAGGCTGACGGTTCCATGACTCATCAACGCACGCTCACCCTGGCCCATTGGGGCGTCTACGAAGTCGAATACGACGAGGCCGGCAAGGCCATCCATCTGCATTCCTTCTCGAAGGATCCCGATCCCTCGCCGATCGGGCTGCACATGCTGTCCGACGAAGTGGCGCGCCTGCGCGTACGCCGTCCCGCCGTGCGCAAGAGCTGGCTCGAGCATGGTCCCGGCGCCTTCCCGGAGCGCCGCGGCGCCGAGCCCTTCGTCGAAGTGTCGTGGGATGAAGCACTCGACCTGGTGGCTGGCGAACTCGGTCGCGTCAAGCGCGATTTCGGCAACCAGGCGATCTTCGGCGGCTCCTATGGCTGGGCGAGTGCCGGGCGTTTTCATCACGCCCAAAGCCAGCTACGGCGCTTCCTCAATTCGATCGGCGGCTTCGTGCCTCACAAGGATGACTACAGCGTTGGTGCTGCCCTCGTACTGATGCCGCATATTGTGGCGCCGTTGGAGGAGATATTGGCGAGCCACACGAGCTGGGAGATGCTCGCCAAGCACTGCAAGCTTTTCGTGTCCTTCGGCGGCGTGCCGCGCAAGAACGCCCAGATTAACGCCGGCGGCGCCATCGTGCACAATGTCAAAGGCGGCCTCTTCAGCATGCGCGACGCGGGTGTGCGCTTCGTCAATGTGACGCCGACGGCCGATGATCTTGATACTGGCGGTGATATCGAGTGGCTGTCGATCCGGCCCAACACCGACGCCGCGATGATCCTGGCGCTTTGCCACACGCTGCTGGTCGAGGGCCTCCATGATCAAGCCTTCCTCGACCGCTACACGGTGGGCTTCGACAAGTTCCGCCCCTATCTCAGCGGCGAGCAGGACGGCCAGCCCAAGCACGCGGCTTGGGCTGAAAAGATCACCGGCATTGCCGCCGACCGCATCGTGGCGCTGGCACGCGAGATGGCGGCGACCCGCACCATGGTCAGCATCGGCTGGTCGCTGCAGCGCTCGCACCACGGCGAGCAACCTTTCTGGGCACTGGTCACGCTGGCCGCCATGCTGGGCCAGATCGGTCTGCCCGGCGGTGGCTTCGGCTGCGGCTACGGGCCGGCGAATCTGATGGGTAGCGGCGCGCTGCGCCATCCCGGCCCGACCCTGCCGCAGGGCACCAACCCGGTCAGCGACTTCATTCCGGTGGCGCGCATCGCCGACATGATGCTGCAGCCCGGGGAGCGCTTCTCCTACAATGGCGCCGAGCACCGCTATCCCGACATCCGTCTGGTCTATTGGGCGGGCGGCAATCCGTTCCATCACCACCAGGACCTCAACCGGCTGCGGCTGGCCTGGCGCAAGCCCGAGACGGTGGTGTTCCACGAGCAGTTCTGGACGCCGGCCGCCAAGATGTCCGATATCGTGCTACCCGCTACCACCAGCCTGGAGCGTGACGATATCGGTTACGCCAGGCGCGAGCCCTACCTGATCGCTATGAAGAAAGCACGCGAGCCGATCGGCGAAGCGCGCGACGACTATGCGATCTTCCAGGCGATCGCCCAGCGCATGGGCGCCGGCCGTGCCCAGTCCGACGGCCGCGAGATCAGCGAATGGCTCTCTCACCTCTACGAGGAGGCGCGCGTCAAATCGGCCAAGGTTGGCGTCGGCCTGCCGCCGTTCGAAGAATTCTGGGAAGCTGGTATCGCCGAGGCCGCCGGCACACAGCAGCCGCCCGTGATGCTCGGACCGTTCCGCGCCGATCCCCTGGCACATCCACTCAGGACACCATCGGGCAAGATCGAGATCTATTCCGAGCGCATTGCCTCGTTCGGTTATGATGACTGCCCACCTCACGCTGTCTGGCTGGAACCGATCGAGTGGCTGGGCGGCAAGACTGCCGAGCGCTATCCGCTGCACATGCTGTCGGACCAGCCGGCCGACAAATTGCACAGTCAGCTCGATCACGGCCCACATTCCCGCGCGACCAAGGTCAAAGGCCGTCAGCCGATCACGCTGCATCCCGAGGACGCCTCGGCCCGCGGCGTCACCGAGGGCGACTTGGTGCGCGTTTTCAACGACCGCGGCGCCTGCCTCGCCGCCGCGCGCTTGAGCGACCGCATCCGCCGCGGCGTCGTACGGCTCAGCACCGGCGCCTGGTTCGACCCGGCCGACTCAGGCGCCAACCGGCCGCTGGAGAAGCACGGCAATCCCAATGCGCTCACCCTTGATATCGGCGCCAGCAAGTTGAGCCAGGGTTGCAGCGCCCAGACCTGCCTGGTCGAGATCGAGCGCCTGGAAGGCCCAGCGCCAGCCGTGACCGCGCACGATTTGCCCAGCTTCGTGAAGCGAGGGGCGTAACCGCTCTTAACTGCGGACCGCTCGCTCTCAGGTCGGAGGTTCGGCGGCGCGGCGTCGCAGCAGGTCCTGTTCACGCCTGTTGCCCGCAAGTGCCGCCGCCGCTTCGAACGCGGCGCGGGCTTCCGCGTGGCGGCCGAGCTTGCGCAGCAGGTCGCCGCGAACGCTTCCCAACAGATGATAGGTTCTGAGCGCGGGCTCATGCGCAAGGCCCTCGACGATGACAAGCGCCGCCTCCGGCCCCTCGGCCATGCCGACGGCAACGGCACGATTGAGTTCGATGATCGGCGAGCGCACCAGCGCCGCCAATTCCGCATAAAGTCCTGATATGCGCGGCCAGTCGGTCTCATCCGCTGTCGACGCCTGGGCGTGGCAGGCGATGATGGCCGCTTGCAGGGCGTAGAACCCGCCTGCCCCCTCCAGTTCACGCGCGCGCCCGAGCGCCTGCATACCCCGCCGGATCTGGAACTGGTCCCACAGGGCGCGGTTCTGCTCCAGCATGAGGATCGGCTCGCCGGAGGCGTCAGTACGCGCCGCCGTGCGCGAGGCGTTCAGCTCCATCAGGGCGAGCAATCCATGGGCTTCCGGCTCAAGCGGCGCAATCGAGGTAAGCACGCGGCCGATCCGAAGCGCTTCATGGCAGAGCTGGGGACGCAGCCAGTGTTCGCCGCGCGCCGCGGTGTAGCCCTCGTTGAAAATGAGATAGACGACCTCCAGCACCGAGGAGAGCCGCTCCGAGAGTTCGCCGCGGCGCGGGGTCTCGTAGGCCAGCCCCGATTCCGAAAGCGTCCGCTTGGCGCGCACGATGCGCTGACCAATCGTCGCGTCCGGCAGCAGGAAGGCTCGCGCGATCTCCTCGGTGGTCAGGCCGCAGATCATCCGCAGCGCCAGCGCCGCGCGGGCCTCGCGCGACAACAGCGGATGACAGGCGGTGAAGATCAACCGCAACAGCTCGTCGCCGATGTCGTCGTCGAGTGCTGCGTCCCAATCGGGCATGGCCTGCTGATCCTGCTCCATGTCCCGGGCTATCATCTCGTGCTTGCGCGCGAGCATCCGGCGGCGGCGCAACTGATCCAGCGCCCGTCGCTTGGCGGTCGCCATCAGCCATGCGCCGGGTTTCTCCGGAACACCGGTCGCGGGCCAATGCTCGACCGCCGCCAGCAGCGCTTCCTGCGTCAGATCCTCCGCCAGAGGCACATCGCGCAGCATCCTTGAAAGGCTCGTGATCAGCCGGGGCTGCTCGATCCGCCAGACCGCAAGGATGGTGCGATGGATGTCGGCGGCCGTCATGGCGACCAATCGCGTTTGGCGGGCCCTTGCCTCAAGGCCCGGCAAACGCGCGAACCTCGCACGTTCCTTCCCAGCCCGGCATGTGATCCCTGTGAACCTGCATGAACTCGACCGCCTTCGCGACGGCCTCTTCCTTGTCCCGCAGCTCGAAGATCGCGTAGCCGCCGATCACCTCCTTGGCCTCCACGAACGGACCGTCGATCACGCTGAGCCGGCCGTCGGTGATACGCACCTGCGCGCCCAATGTGCGCGGCATCAGCGCGCCGCTATCGAGCATGTGGCCGGCCTTGATCTCGCGCTCCGCAAGCTTGTGCACGGCCTCGATGAGTTCGGTGGTCGGAGGCACGTGGTGGGCAGGCGTGACGATGTACATAAAGCGCATCTTGAGAACTCCTTGATAAGGGTAAGCCGCCGCCATCGCCGTCGATGCCGGCAGCCGTCATGACCACCGGCTTGTGTTAAGAGCACTCGCCGGGAGCGTCGGTAAAAAATGCGCGAACCTCGCAGGTCCCTTCCCAGCCCGGCATGAGGTCCTTGTGGAGCTGCATGAATTCAACCGCCAGCGCCACGGCCTCTTCCTTGTTCCGCAGCTCGAAGATCGCGTAACCGCCGATCACCTCCTTGGCCTCCACGAACGGGCCGTCGACGACACTGAGCCGGCCGTCGGTGATGCGCACCTGCGCGCCCATGGCGAGCGGCATCAGCCCGCCGGTGTCGACCATGCGACCGGCCTTGATTTCCCGGTCGGCGAGCTTGCCCATCGCCTCCATCATTTCCGGGAGCGGAGGTCCGGGGGGCTGGGGCGAGGTGACGATCGACATGAAGCGCATGCAAAAGCTCCTTTTTGAGGCGAGCCGCAGGCACCCTGCACCGCGGAACTGTCTCGCTAATTGAGACGACGAACCAGCCCCCGGCGGATCGACATGCTTTTTAAAAAAATTTGCCGTCATGATGTGCAATCGCACATCTGGAAATGACGAATTTCTACTGCCGCAGCATGATCAGCGGATCGGCGCTGTCGGGCACCCGCCGCCACTGCGCGTTATCGTCGGCTTCGAAGCGCCAGGTCTCGCCGTTTTGCGACATCAGCAACAACTCGCCGCGCTCCAGCCGCCACACCGTCGGCGCAAACGCTGTGACCGCGGGATCGCAGCGCGGCTTGAGGAATACCGCGAAATTGTCCGGCGTCGCCTCGGTGTTGGTCAAGGTCAGGCCGCAGACCGGGCGGCCGTTGCCGCGGACCATCGACCAGTCGCCTATCATCTGATCCATCGATTTGGCGAGCGAGCGCGCGGCGGCGAGGTTCTGTAAGATATAAATGCCCTCGCTGGTGCGCAGGCCTTCGAAAATACCGCTCTCGACCTCGGTAAAGTCGATCACCGATTGTCCGGCGGCATCCTGCAGCCGCACGATATCCAGTCCCCTGATATTCCAGGCCGTGATATCCTTGGTGAACGGCAACGCCGCCGCGCAACCGGGCTCGAGTTCAAGTTTCAGGCCTTGCGGCGTCGCATCGCTCTTCAGCGTGACGACGCAGGTCTTGCTGCGTTCGGTGGTCGAAAGCTCCCACTGACCGACCATATCTTTTTTCAAGGTCGAGGCATCCTGCGCACGCGCCGGCGATCCGCAGGCGATCGATGCCAACAGCGCCGCAAGCGCAATGCCGGAGCGACCCGTCATCAGCGACCCTTCACCGGGGTTTCCGGTACCGGCGTCAGCGGCGGCTTTCCCGCAAACCAGTCTTGCAGATTGTCGACCACCAATTGATCCATGGCGTTGCGCGTTACCACCGAAGCCGAGCCGATATGTGGCAACAGCACCACATTCTGCATGGCGCGTAATTCGTCCGGCACCGTGGGCTCGCTGGCGAACACATCGAGCCCGGCGGCCAGAATGGTCCCCGACTTCAGCGCGGCGATCAGGGCCTGCTCGTCGACGACCGAGCCGCGCGCCACGTTGATGATCACGCCGCGGGGACCGAGCGCCTGCATGACGTCGGCGTTGATCATCTTCGCCGTCGAAGCACCGCCGGGGACAATCACGATCAGCGTATCGACCGCCTTCGCCATCTCGATCAGGTCGGGATAATGGGTATAGGAAACATCCGCCGCGGGCTTTCGCGAATGATAGACCACGGGAACGCGCGAGGCGTCCAGCCTGCGTCCGATCGCCTGGCCGATCCTCCCCATGCCGACGATCCCCGCCTTGCGATCCCTGAGTGAGCCGGCACTCAAGGGATAATTCTGTGTCAGCCAGAGGCCGGAGCGCAGATAGCGATCGGCCTTGACGAATTCGCGCAAGGTCGCGATCAGCAGTCCCATCGCCACGTCGGCGACCTCTTCGGTCAGCACATCCGGGGTGTTGGTGACGACGATATTGTGTTCGCGGGCGTAAGTTGAATCGACGTGATCGTAGCCGACGCCGAAGCTTGCGACGATCTCGAGTTTCGGAAACAACGACAGCGACGTCCTGTCGGCGTGCACGGTGTGATAGGTCACCGCAGCGCCGCGGATCTTGGCGGCAACGGCCGAATTCAGCCGCTCGAGGTCGTGTTTGGTTTCGAAGGGATGAAGGACGAACTGATCGGAAAAACCGTTCTCCAGGATTGGCCTGCTCGGCCCGTAGATCAGCAAATCGATCTTCTCGGACGAAATATTCCCGGCAACCATCAGTTTTCCTTTCCAAGCGCGCTCTCATGCCAGCGCCGCAGCACCAGATGCGAGGTTAGCGCCAGCAGCACATAAATGACAATCCCGGCGGCGGAGAGCAACAGTAACGCGGCGAACATTCTGGCAATGTTGAGACGGTAGCCGGATTCCGCGATTCGGTAGGCTAATCCGGAGCCCGCCCCGGCGGATCCCGCCGCGATTTCGGCGACCACGGCGCCGATCAACGACAGGCCGCCCGCTATCCGCAATCCGCCAAGGATGAACGGCAACGCGGAAGGCAATTTGAGATAACGCAGCGTCTGCATCCGCGAGGCGCCGTAAAGCCGAAACAGGCCGGCCAGATTGCGATCCACGGAATTCAGCCCGAGCGTCGTGTTGGACAGCACCGGAAAGAAGCCGACGATCCAGGCGCAGACGATCACGGCGGTCTGCTGCGGAAGATAGATCAATAGCAGCGGCGCGATCGCAATAACCGGTGTGACCTGCAGGATCACCGCATAGGGAAACAGCGAGTATTCCAGCCACTTCGACTGATTGAACAGCAGCGCCAATGCGACGCCGCCGAAGGCCGCGGCGACGAACCCCTCGAGCGTGGTCAGCAACGTGACCATGAGCGATTGCGACAGCACCGGCCAGTCCTTGACCAGCGTTTCGAAAACCGCGCCGGGGCCGGGCAACACGTAGGGCGGAATCTCATTGACGCGTACCACGAGTTCCCATATCGCGACACCCGCCGCGAGCACGATGACGGGAAGCAGGATCCGGACCAGACGAACGGCGCTGCTCTCCGGCGCACCCTGCCCGGCAGACAATGGCGGTCTTTGCAAAGAGCTCATCCCGGCTTCCCGGGATACGACGGCGCCAGCGCGTTAGAGACCTTGCGGCAATAGCCCGCATAATCGGCGGAGGTGCGAAAATCCTCTCCCCGCGGCTCAGTGGTGTCGATGCGAAACTCGGCGCTGATGCGTCCGGGCCGCGATGTCATCACAATCACCCGCTGCGACAGATACACCGACTCGAATACCGAATGCGTGACGAAGATGACGGTCTTGCGCAAATTGCGCCACAGCGAGAGCAGATCGTTGTTCAAGCGGAAACGGGTGATCTCGTCGAGGGCGGCGAACGGTTCGTCCATCAAGAGGATATCCGGATCGGTGACCAATGCGCGCGCCAGCGAGACCCGCATCTTCATGCCGCCGGACAGCTCGCGCGGATAGGCGTCGGCAAATTCGGTCAACCCCACCTGCATCAACGCCTCGGCGATGCGCGCGCTCGCCTCGGTTGCCGGCGCCTGCGCCAGTTTCAACGGCAACCGCACATTCTCCCGCACGCTGGTCCACGGCATCAACGTCGGTTCCTGAAATACGAAGCCGATGGAATGTCCCGGGCGCGCCTGACCGGCCGGTTTGGAGACGCCGACGCTGCCGGATGTCGGCGCATGAAGGCCTGCGATCAGCCTCAAGGCCGTCGACTTTCCGCAGCCCGACGGTCCCAGCAGCGACACGAACTCGCCCTTGCGCACGTCGAGGTCCAGCGGCCCCAATGCCATCACGCCGCTGTCATAGACCTTGGTGACGCCGCGCAGGCTGACCGCGAGGCCGGCCGTGCTGGTGTCGACTTCGGACAAGGCGGCGGGCTCGGCCATCGCGCCTCTAGTTCTTCGGCCGCAGATCTAACCCGACGCCCTTGTTGGTGAAGCGAAGCGTGTAAGCCTTGCGGAAATCGATGTCGCGGCGCACCACGCCGGCCCGCACCATCTTGTCGAAGAAGCTTGCGACCCGTGCATCGCTCATGGCGCCGATACCGTCGCGCAGCGTGTCGGGTCATTTCCGGATTAAGCTTCTTGATCATCGCGTTGCCGGCCGCGTTGTCCCCGTACAGGTAATGGTACCAACCGACGATCGAGGCGTCGACGAAGCGCTGAACCAGGTCCGGCTTCTTGTCGGTAAGCTCGCTGCGGGTCTCGATCAGGGTGGAGTAGGTGTTGAAGCCATAATCCGCCAGCAAAATAATCCCCGGCTTGAATTTGGCCGCTTTCTCGACCGCGAACGGCTCCGAGGTGACGTAGCCCTGCATCGCGCTTAGCTTGTCGGCGAGAAACGGTTGCGAGTTGAATGTGTAGGGCTTGACCTTTTCCTCGCTGAATCCGTATTCGAACTTCAACCATTGAAAATAGCTTGCGATCCCTTCCTTGGACACAAACAGTGTCAGCGGCTTGAGCTCTTCCAGCTTGGCGACCTTGGATTCCGGATGGGTCAGGAAGACCTGCGGATCCTTCTGGAATATGGCGGCGACCGTCACCACCGGCACGTTGTTGGTGACCGCATCGAACGACATCAATGTGTTCGCGGCCATGAAGAAGTCGAGCTTTCCGGCAATCAGCAGAATGCGATTATTATCGTTGGGGCCGCCCGGCACGATGGTGACGTCGAGCCCGTAATTCTTGTAGGTGCCGTCGGCCAGGGCCTGGAAGAATCCGCCGTGCTCGGCCTCGGCGACCCAGTTGGTTCCAAACGAGACCTTGTCCAGCGCGGTTTGGGCGCCCGCCGGAAAGGCCATAAGAACGGCCACCAGGCCAGCGGTTAACGCTCGCAGCAAAAGAGCCGGGTTCATGATTGGACTCCGTTGATCGTTCTGCCCCATGATAGGAGGCGCTGGACGTTGGTACGTCTTCGCCAGCAGGCAAACTACCCTGCAACTTTGCTGAAAGAAATGTCTCGCTCGATGACTTTAGCTATTCCGCCCCGCGACTGGACCGACATCCATTGGCCTGACTTCGCCGAAGCCAGCCCGGCGCGATGGATTGCCGTCCTGCCGGTGGCGGCCACCGAACAGCACGGTCCGCATTTGCCCCAGCGACGTTCCTGCCGATTCAGCCGATCGGGATTTCCACCGAACATATTGGCTATCCCGGCACGCTGACGCTGCCGACAGACGTTGCGCTGAAGACATGGATGGCCCTTGGGATGAGCGTTGCGCGCGCGGGTATCAAGAAGCTCGTGATGGTTACCAGTCACGGCGGCAACAGCGCGGCCATGACCCTTGTTGCGCAGGATCTGCGTGCTGCTTGCGGGCTTCTCGCCGTCACCACGGGATGGTCCCGCCTCAGTGCGCCGGAGGGATTATTTTCAGCGGAAGAACTGCGTCATGGCGTCCATGGCGGCGCGGTCGAGACATCGATCATGCTGGCGCGATACCCGCATCATGTGCGCCACGACAAGATCGCCGATTTTCACCCCAACAGCATTGCAATGGAAAAGGATTATCGCCGGCTTGCCGCGCACCGGCCGGCGCCGTTCGCGTGGCAGGCCCAGGACCTTCATGCCAGCGGCGCCGCCGGCGATGCGACGCAGGCATCGGCCGAAAAGGGCCAACGCCTGCTCGATCAAGGCGCACACGCGTTCTGCGAATTGCTCGCCGACGTCGACAAATTCGATCCGGGCACGTTTTCGAACGGCCCGACGGGCTGATATGCTGGCTGACATACTGTCGGTTAACCATCTGTAATAACTATAGAATAACCAAACAACGAATTTCGAGCCGGGATTCGAACCGGATCCGGCGACGCGCCGTCCAACTGGATATGCGGACCACAACGGGCCGCTCCCAATCGGATGGAATTTGTCATGTCGATCAAAACCAAAATTGCAGCACTTGCTCTCGCGACCCTGGCCGTCGCCGGCACCATCGCATCCACCACCACCCAGGCTGAGGCCAGGGGCCGCGGCTGGGGTATCGGCGCCGGTCTGCTCGGCGCCGCCGTGGTCGGCAGCGCCATCGCCGCCAGCAACGATGGCTACTACTACGATGGCTATCGCCGCTGCGGCTGGGTCCGCCAGTTCGACGCCTTCGGCAATTACATCGGCCGGGTTCGTACCTGCAATTACTGATGATCGACTGAGTGGATTTCTGTTTGGCGCGTTTTCTTGACGCGAACCGGCGCCCACCCCGGATCGAGTCCGGGGCAGGCGTTCGCTCGAAAACGCGCTGATCGTGGATCCTGTGTTCGGCACGGGCGCCTCATCCACCCCGTGCCGTACCCGACCCGCCCGGTTGTCCCCCCGGGCGGGTCACCTTTTTGAACCCGACTTTTTGAATGCCGAATGATTTCGCTCGGTGAAGCGTGTTGCACGCGCGTCACTTGACGATGCCATTCCACCGCAACACTTTGGAGCCTTCTTGCAATTGCGAATTATTTGCAATAAAGGGAATTAATCGAGCCTCCGTTTGATCTGGCTTTGACGGCACGAATCGGCAAATTCGACGTGGATATCGGTGGTTTCATTTCTTGAGGGCTGCGAACCGGCATGATCGCTGTGATGACGAAAGAGACCGCCGGAATGCCCGCGCTGGGAATAACCACACGATGACGTGCTACCGCCGATCCCGGGAATGGGCATTCGCTAGCTTGGGGCTGGGTATGCTCGCGCTCGATAGCCCCGCGATTGCCGCCGACGTCCGCCTGCCTGTCAAGGCTCCCCACATTCAGTCGGTATTCGATTGGACCGGTTTCTATATCGGTGCGCATGCCGGTTTCGGTCGCGGCGCTTCAAGCGCGGTTCTCACCGACCCGGCAATCACCGCTAGCAGCGGCTCCTTTGGCGGGGTGATCGGCGGCGTGCAGGCCGGTTACAACGTTCAACTGTCATCTGGAATCGTGCTGGGCGCCGAAGCCGATATCACCTTCCCGAACTATCTCGCTTCCAATTCGATCGCCGCCTTGCTGGCGACGCCGCGGTCCGACGTCGTCGAGCAGCTCGACTATGCCGGAACCCTGCGCGGCCGCATCGGCTACGCCTCCGGTCACTGGCTGGCCTATGCCACCGGCGGGCTGGCATGGGCCGGCGAGCGTTTCGTCAACACGCCGGCTATCGGCTCCGAGGAAAAAGAATTGAATGTCCGGCTCGGTTGGGCTGCCGGGGCCGGCGTCGAATACGCCTTCGCCCCGCACTGGAGTCTGCGGCTGGAATATCTCTACAGCCGGTTCGAGCAAGCCGACATCCGCTTTCCATCGGCGACACAGATCAGCTCCAGCCTGGATTTGCAGTCGATCCGCGTCGGCCTCAATCGCAAGTTCGGTGGCATGGGATCGAGCAATTTCGCGCCGAGGACATCGCTGACCGATCCGGAATCCGATCGCTGGGAAATCCACGGTCAAACGACTTACCTGCCGCAAGGCTATCCGCGATTTCGCGCGCTCTATACCGGGACCAACAGCCTGACCCCGGCGCCGCAGGCGCAGGCGACCTGGAGCAATAGTCTCTACCTGAACGCCCGGCTGTGGGAAGGCGGCGAGGTCTATTACAACCCCGAACTGTTGCAGGGGTTTGGATTGAACGACACCGTCGGCGCTGGCGGATTTCCAAGCGGCGAAGCGCAAAAATCGAACTTCCCCTACCCGCATTACAACACGTCGCGGCTGTTCCTGCGCCAGACGTTCGGGTTTGGCGGCGAGCAGGAGGAGCTTGCCAGCGGACCTGGTCAGCTCAGCGGCAAGGTGGATGTTTCACGGCTTACGGTTCAGGCCGGCAAATTCGCCGTCCTGGATGTTTTCGACGGAAATTCCTACGCCAAGGACACCCGCAAGGACTTCATGAACTGGTCGATGTGGGCGCCCGGCGCTTTCGATTATTCGGCCGACAAGGTTGGCCTGACCTATGGCGCCACCGCGGAGCTCAATCAGAAGCAATGGGCGCTGCGCTCGGGCTATTTCCTGATGCAGTCGGTCTCGAATGCCAACAATTTCGATACAAAAGTGTTCGAGCGCGGCACCTACGCGCTCGAACTGGAAACCCGCTTTTCGTTGTTCAACCAGCCCGGAAAGCTACGCACCATCGCATGGCTCAACAGCGCCTTCTCCGGAAGCTACCGCGAGACCCTCAACAATCCGGCCTTCAATCTGGACATCGCGCAAACCCGCACCGGCCGCATCAAATACGGCTACGTCGTCAGCCTTGAACAGGCATTGACCGACGAGGTCGGAGTGTTCGGCCGCTGGAGCTGGAACGACGGCAAGACCGAGATCATGGCGTTCACCGACATCGACGCCAGCCTCTCGCTCGGCGCCTCCATCAAGGGCACGCGATGGGGCAGGCCCGACGATGTGGTCGGGATCGGCGGCGCGATCAACGCGCTTTCCCGGGACCATCGCGACTTCATCGCGGCCGGCGGGCTCGGGGTGCTGATCGGCGACGGCCAGCTCAACTATCGGCGCGAACGAATCCTGGAAAGCTATTATGCGTTCGCGCTCAACAAGCAGCTCACGCTGACCGGCGATTATCAGCTCATCACCAACCCCGCCTACAACGCCGATCGCGGCCCGGTCCATGTCTTCTCAGGACGGCTGCACGGCGAGTTCTGATGCTTCCGTCTTCCGGCACCGGCGACCCGTGCATCGGTCATGCGCAAGTCGCCAGCCTGCACCAGCCCCTGAAATAATTTCCGGGACGCCCCTCGCCGCTGCATAAGTGTCGCCGTCTCCTAGGTTTCGATGACGCCGACGCTGTGGCGCGTTGGTATCGTGAACGCCTCGACCAAATCGGCCGAACTGGCTGGTTGGCGCCTTCATCGGCGCCAGGGTCGCGAATTGCCGCGGCAAAAAGGAGTGGTCCGGATGAAAAATCTATTGATCGCGCGACCAGGCGAACGGCCATCTTTCCAACTCAAGCCCGACGCTTCCTCGCTCATATCGATCCCTATCATTTGCGCTTTAGGCATCCTGGTCTCGCTGTGCGCAGCGATCTATGGTTTAGGCGCGAGCCCACCTTGATGCCCGCATTTGCCAGAACCAGGCGATTCTTCGGATCGATCACTCGCGCCGCGCGATCGAACGGGCTTACCCGACGCATTTACTTTCGTTGGCGGAGTTTCGCGCGCATCGTCGCGCCGCACATGATCGCCCAGCGTACCGCCGCAAGCCGCCTTGAAAGTGAACGTCTCAGGGAGCGCCTGCTCCTTGAATTTCGCGGCAATAATAATCTGGAATTGCCGCTGCTCTGGTCTGCAAGCCTGGAAGCAACCGGCGCAGGCGAAGCAGTTGAGGTTGCGTCGGTCATCTCAGCAAAGGAATGCCGCTCGGCATCTGACGGAATTGCTCAAGGCCCTTTGCCGGCGGCGCCGACCGCCTCGCCAACATGCACGTGTTTGCAAGCACGGCGCTGAACTTTCTGTTGCAGAATTTGTCGCGGTGAGGATTCGCGGGATCGTTGTCCCGCGCACACGGTAACGATGCAAAGACCGTCATACTCCGCCACCGGGTCTCGCAACGATGGATTCAATTTTCAAATAGCAGCCGTCATTCGCAGACACACCTTCGCGCCCTCGCGACGCGAAGCGCCCGAGGCGTGCATGAAGCTTCCGCCCAAAGAGGGCGTGGGAACAGAAATCTCTTTCGGAAAATCAGAAATAAGACTCGACGCGCCTGTCGACAAACAGCCCGACGGGCAAATCACTTGAGCCGGTCTTGTCGTCGATTTGCAGGATGGGTTGAGCCCCGCGAAACCCAGATCGCGGTCGGTCCCGTGCACGCCGGAATTATTCTACGCGCCAGATTTGGACGAACGGTCAAGTGATCCGGCTGGGCGATCATTCCCAGGCACGTCTCGCCCTATATACGGCGCCCATGAAGTGAAGTGCCACCAACCGCGGCCTCTCGTCATTCCTTGGACCATCGCGCAGGTGGGCGATTCGTCCGGCCCGCCTGGTTCATGCGGCAAATACAAATTTTTAAATAATAAGGAGAAGGTTCATGGCAGGTCTTGTTGCGGTCATATACGGCGTCGTCGCTTACGGCTTCACTCTCGTTGCGCTCCTCTATCTCATCGGCTTCGTCGGCAATCTCATCGTTCCGAAGTCGATCGATTCAGGGACGGCTGGACCGCTTCTCCAGAGCGTGATCGTCAATACGATGCTGATCGGACTGTTCGCAATCCAGCACAGCGTGATGGCGCGCCAGGGCTTCAAGCGCTGGTGGACGCGGATCGTGCCGCCCTCGGTCGAGCGCAGCACCTATGTGCTATCAGCCAGTTTCGCGCTGCTGATCCTGTACTGGCAATGGCAGCCTATCCCTGCGCTTGTCTGGACCGTGCACAACCCGACCGCCGCCGCGGTGCTCGACGGCATCTTCTGGCTGGGCTGGGTCGTGCTGGTGGCCAGCACGTTTCTGCTCAGTCATTTCGAGCTGTTCGGGCTCAGCCAGGTGTTCGCGCGCCTGTTCGGCAAACAGCCATCGGATGCGAAATTCCGCACTCCGTTGCTCTACCGGCATGTCCGTCACCCGATCTATCTCGGCATCCTGCTCGCGGTCTGGGCCACGCCCGCGATGACCGCCGGTCATCTGCTGTTCTCGGTGGTGATCACCGGCTACATCCTGATCGGCATCCAGCTGGAAGAGCACGATCTGATCCAGCAGTTCGGCGACCAGTATCGCCGCTACCGCCAGCACGCGGCCATGCTGGTCCCGCTTCCGGGCCGCAAGTTCGCCGATCCGAAGGACGCCGACGTCTAGCGCAAGGCGTGTGTTGAGGCAGTACGTAGGATGGGTTGAGCCCTGCGAAACCCATCAGCTCTAAAAAATGCAATCGATGGGTATCGCTTCGCTCCACCCATCCTACGCGCTGCAATCAGCGGCAGGGTGTTGCCCGCACGGCAACCCCCTGAATGGCCAATCGACCGACCAATCAGGGCATGCCGCGCTTCGCGGCGCCGGCATGCTGCAAGAGGTCGTCGAGCCAGCCTTACCGCGTTGGCCTCCTGTCGCGCGGCAGAGCGCTGACGAATCGTTTGATTGCCTCGAGCACTGGTTGCTGAGCGCCCGCAAAGAACCAATGATCATTGCCGTCGAGCTCAACGAATTGAGCGCCAGCGATTTGGCTGGCCATATCGCGGCCTGCCGCAATACGCACGGCCCGGTCGTTCCGGCGGTGCAGCACCAGTGTGGGCACGGAAACCCGTAGCAGGAGGTGTCTCACGTCGGTGTCGCGCAACGCCTTGAGCACGGCCCAAATGCCGCCGGGACTAGAGGCCGCGCGCAGCAGCCCGGCCCACCATGCCCTGGCCTGGAGATCACGAGAAAGGCTCGGCGCGAAGGTGTCGATCCCGGCAGGGCCACCCCATTCGCCGACGAGCTGCTGGCGCCAGGCATCATATTGGCTTGCCTGCAACGCGTACGGATAGTCCGGCGCCCAACAGCCCTTGGCCAATGAGCCGAACAGAATGAGGCCAGCCACGAGGCGGGATTCATCGACCGCAAACTTGATGCATGCCGGCCCACATTCCGACGCCCCAAACAGGACGACGCGACGCGTGTGCGCCGCCCGCAGC
>WNFK01169881.1_pt2 | contig 20064 bp, 18 predicted proteins | sample 5400281 | NCBI WGS metagenome assembly WNFK01 (sample SAMN13153350, study PRJNA577476) | soil metagenome | isolation source: 20 cm soil on Douglas fir-dominated hillslope | place: USA:California | collected 2013-09-17
GCCCCCCGCCGACGTGCCCGTGAGCAGCAGCGTCACTCCGCCGACCGTGGCGATCGAGCTGTCGGCGACCAGCTGTCCAGCCAGCTCGCGCGTACGCACGAGCGGAAAGTCCACTCGGTTGTACATGCCCGGCGTCGCGCGCACGACCGTTCGACCGCGAAGGAGCGTCCACGAGAAGTCCGAGAGCGCCAATGTGTCGATCACGACGCTCGACATCTCGTACGGCACGACGTTCCACGCGTGATAGCTGCCCGACGAGTCGGAACGCACCTGCGCGCCGTTCACCACCACGCGCACATCGGACGCCGGCAGGTCGGCGGGGCCGAATCGCCCGTCGGCATCGACGTCGTAGAAGACGCGGCCCGCGACGCCGGCCAGCCCGACGCCGGGTCCCTCGAACAACGTGGGGCGCGCCGTCCCGTCAAGCGCCACGGCGCCGCTGGCGGACGTCGCGAGGTAGGTGGGATGCGTGGGTGACGACGTGAGGCGCGACGTCAACCGCATTGCGCCGAGCGCGCCGTTGTACCCGAGCGCGACGAGAACCCCGCCGCCCTGCTGCCAGCGCACCGTCATCGCCGCGGCGCCGCGTCGTCCCGTCTGCAGTGACGAGGACAGCTCCAGCGCGTGCACCGACCGCTGGTCGAACAGGAGCGTGGCGGCCACCGAGCCAGTGTACTGGAACGGGGCCAGTACCGTGAGCACGCTCACGCCCGCCTCGCGCAACGCGCGCGTACGGTCGGTCTCGTACGAGACCGCCACGCTGCCGCCGCGCAGCTCGGCCGTGAGTGCGGTTCGCGTTCGCTCGGCACGCTGCGAGGCGACGCCTTCGAGCGTGTTGTCGAGGCGCCAGCCGCTCACTCTGCTGTGATAGTCGCCGCGCAGCTGAAGCTGCCCGTCGAACAGCCAGCGCCCGTCGTCGCCGGCCGTGATCACCGAGGGCTGATCCGCACCGAGCCAGGTGCGCGAGTAGGCGCCCGACCCGATGACGGCGCCGGGGCCGCCGTAGAGCAGACCCACGCGCGTGAAGCTCTGCTTGGCCGCCTGGAACTGCGCGTTCCAGCCCGAGTAGGTGACGACGCTCAGTCCGCCCTCCGGCAGGGTGCGCGACACGCCGTCGGTCGTACGGTGCTCCGCTCCCCCCGTGACGCTCAACCACGGTGTGAGACCGTACGACGCATCCGCAAAGCCGAGAGAGCCGCACGTCGTCGTGCAGCGGCCCGCGCCTGCCGTGTACTCCAGGCGGCCCGGCGGCTGTTGCGACTGCGGGATGAGGTAGCTGAAGTCGCGCACGGTCTCGTCGCCGGTGGGGCTGACGAGGCGCACCTGGACGGGCGTGGCACCGTAGCGGAGCGGGACATACACGGGCGCGCGCAACCCCGCATCGGAGAAGCCGATCAGCCGCCCGTCCTGATACACTTCGTACTGCCAACCCTGCGGAAGGCTGAGGTTCACCGGCACGCTCCCGAAGTTCAGGTCCGAGGCGAGGCGCGCGTTCGTCACGGTGAATCCCCGCAGGCTGCGGAGCTGCGTGCCGCCGCCGAGAATGTCGCCGACCTGGAACTGGCGCACGTACCGATTGCCGGGAAGCCCGCGGCGGTAGCTCCAATCGGTGCTGCTGGCGAGAACGCCACCCGCGCCGTCATCGGACACGCTGACCCCGGCGGAGACGTCGCCGCCGAGCAGCGCCGCGGCGCTCCGAATCGTGCCGTTCGATCCGCTGAGAGCGCGCACGCTGCCGACGGTGGATGCCGTCCAGTCCACCACCGCACCGCCCGAGCGCGGCACGAACGGCACCGTCGGGGTCGAGGAGGCGAGCGCTCCGCGCCCCACTCCGCCGGCGGTGCGCTGGGCGCGAGCCGCCGCCTGCTCCACCGGGAAGGGCGGCGTCCGCGTCATCGTGACGCTCAACTGGCCGAGATCGGCCTCGACGCGCGCGCCGAGCAGCTGTGCGACGCGTGAGGTGACGAGATAGTAGACGCCGTCGGCGAGCACCAGCTCGTCGGCGCCGAGCGGTGCCGTGCTGCCCGGCTCCACGAGCCATCGGCTCCGCAGGTGAAGGGTCGCGCGCCCGCCGCTGCGCGCGCGGTCCGCCGTGATCGTGGAGTCCGTGCGCTGCGTCGGCACGCCGGTGAGGGCCATCACCCGATCGATCGGGACGAGCACCGCACCGCTCGACGCCAGGAGGGCCGGCACCGTCTCGGTGGCGACGCGCGCCACGCGTAGCTCGAAGATGCCCTGCTCGAAGCCCGCCGGCGCGCCCTGCGCCGGAAGGACGCGCGCCATCAGCGGCAGCGAGCCGATCACCATCGCGTAGCCGAGGTGTCGTCGCAGGCGATGGCGGCCCGCGCGCCAGCGGCGCGCGGCCACCCGCCGCATCACCGCGGCAGCGCGATGACGCCCGTCACCGGCTCGGCGGAGAGTCGCGATTCGGGATCGATGTCGGGACGCTCGGTACTGAACCGGTAGCGGACGGTCGCCCCGAGCAGCGACGTGCGGGGCGGTACGGCGATCGCCTCCGCCTTGCGCAGCGTACGGTAGACGGCGAGGTCCTCCTCCACCGTGCCAAGCACGTGTCCGTCGGCGCCGACCAGCTCGAGCGTCATGTGGCCGAGATATGCCGCGTTGCCCTGGCGCCGGAGGTCGGTGACGACGCGCACGCTGTCGCCGCTCCCGACAAATGAGGCGCGCGCCGAGTCGACCGCGACGCCGGTGCGCATGGCGCCGTTGCGATAGTTCACCGCCCCGACGATGACCGTCTCGAGGTCGATCTGCATGCGGATGCCGCCCTGCTGCTGCTCCACCGGCGGCCGGCCGCCCCGCGAGTGAATGAGTACGCGGCCCCAGTACTCGCCCTCGGGAAGTCCCGCCGGCGGCTGCATGAGGATGCGGACCGTCTGACGCTGCCCCGGCTCGAGCCGCAGACGGCGCGGAAAGGCGCGCACGAAGCCGAGCACCGAGGGCTCTCCCGATGGCGCACTGTCGGCGAGCGCCACGACGATGGCGCCGGCGAGGTCCGAGCGCGGATACCCGAAGGCGAAGGTGATCTCGATCTCCTCCGCCGTGGTGCCCGGGTTGTAGAGGGTCAACACGCCGGACCGCGTGCGACTGTCGATGAACAGCGCGTTGGGACTGACGGTGACGGCGCGCCCCGTCGCGGGAATGAGCGCCAGCAGGGTGGCGACGGCGAGCGAGCGAAGCGGTGTGCGCATGGGCGTCTCGGCAGACGATCAGAACTTGATGGACGAGACGATGACGGTCACCGTCGCGGAGTACAGCCCGGCGCGCTGGGCGGCTGCGGGGACGGCGCGTCCTCCGATGAACAGGGAGGCCGTTCCCTTGCTGAGATTGACGCGCGTGGACGTCGCCGGGTCAAATGTGCCCGCCGGCTTTCCGTTCTCCTGCGCGGCGACGTCGCCGATGAGGAACTGGAGCGGGATGGTGGCGCCCTGTGGAGAGGCGAGGGACACCGGCAGGACGACACGGATGTACGCCTGGCCCGAGCCGTCGATCGACACGACTCCCCGACGGAAGGTGTCGGTAAAGGGCACGATCTCGGTCACGCCCTGTGTGAGGTAGCCGAAGGCGAGCGGCTGCACCTGGGTGACGCTGTACTGGGCGGAGGCGCGCGCGGCCGGCAGCGCGAGGAGGCATGCGGCCAGTGCCGCGTGCTGGAGATGCGACGTACGGCGGCGATGCGAGCGAGGTAGGGGCAGCGGCATCAGCGGCAGACGTACGTGGCGGTCGGGCGGCGAGCGGGTGGCACGAGGGCTGGCCGAGGATGACGACGAGGTGCCGCCCCGGATACCGGATGCCTCGTCCGGAGCGGCCTTCACGCTGGCAGGGGGCGCCTGATGGTCCCCTGCCAGCGCGGGGATCAGTAGGACGTGTAGACGCCCGTGATGGTCGCGGTACCGGCGTAGTCGCCGGCCGGAGTGGCCGTCGTCGTGGCCACCGAGCCGCCGAGCCACACGTACACGCCGCCCGCTCCGGTGCCCGTCGCCGGGCTGGTGTAGGCGCCGCCGCTGCAGGCGAACAGCGTCGTGTTGGCGATGCTCGTGCTGTTCGTGGTTGACCAGCCGCATGAAGGGGTGATGGCAAGGTTCGGCATACCGGCCGACGTGAGCGGCGAGAACGACGCCGATATCGCGACGGCCTGGTTCGCGTTCAGGACGATCGCGCCCGCCGCACCGCCGGTGCCCGTACCCTGCGCGTCGACCGCGGCAGTCCCGCCGCCGGCGACGGAGCCGAGGTCCAGCCCACTGTAGGTGCTGAAGCTGACGGCGGAGCGGACCGTGAGGGCGGTGGTGATCGGGTTGGAGGTGCAGGGCGACGACGCGCAGGCCTGGGCGCTGGCGGCGGCGGGAGCTGCGAGCAGGCAGAGAGCAGCGAGGAGACGCTTCATGGTGTGGCTCCTGAGAGGGTGGAACGGTGGAACTGCACTGGGAGGGAACCGCGCTGCTGGTTGCAACCCGGACTCGCCGGGTGGAGGATCAGAACGTCGTGTAGGTGGCCGTGACGGTTGCATTGCCGGTGTAGATCCCCGCGGGCACGCTCGCGGTCGCGGCGCCGGTGATGTCGCCGCCGAGGTAGAGCCACCAGTCGGTCCGCGCGTTGCCCACCAGCGTCGCGCCATAGCCGGTGGCGCAATCGGTGGCGAAGGGAGTGGGCGCGGGCGCGGTGCCGGTAGCGGACTGCGCGCAGCTCAGCGTGACGACCACGCTTCCGCCGCCGCCGCCGGTGAGCGTGACCGTGTTGGGGAGAGAGAGCTGCGTGTTGACGTTGTACGAGACCATGATCTTTCCACCATTCGCCGCCGTCACCCCGGCTGGGGTGCCCGGCACGATGCCGGCGCCGAAATCCAGTGGCACCATCCCGCTGAGCGTCACCGCCGACTGCACCTTCGCCGACACCCCGATTGGAGCAGAGGAGGTCTGGGCGGTAAGCGACGGTGTCATGGTGACCACCAGGGCGAGGGCGACGAGGGCTTTCACGGAGTGGCGGTGGTAGGGTCTTGATCTTTTCAGAGTGAGGTCCGGCGTTTCGCGCGAGCATGCGGCGCCGGTGCCTGCACAGCAAAGACAGATAAGCGGTCGAAAGGTTACAATAATCCCTGCCATGCTTTCAGACTGTGTGTAATCATGACAGTAAATTCATGATTGCTTTCGGGATCGTTTCGTCGCGACATTGTGTCCTCAGGTAGGTGATTAGCACGTAACATATTTCACTGCATCACTTACATCGATGGTGATGGTGCCGGGTCGGCTCACGTCACCGTCCCCCTGTGATAGTCGACTAGTCACGATGCTGTCACCTTTCGATACACCATGCGCACAATTGTCCAGTCCGCTACGCACGGCGACCGGGTCGGGTCGGCGCATGATGGGTTGGCGCGCGTCATCGCGAGCGTCGGCTGCGGTGTCCAACAGCATGCGGCTGCGAGCGTTGACGCTCTTCCTCGGGCTGACTACTTTCCGAGGCTCGTCCCCGTGGGGCCTGTAGCTCAGGTGGTTAGAGCGCACGCCTGATAAGCGTGAGGTCGGTAGTTCAACTCTACCCAGGCCCATACCCACAACGAGAAACCCCGCAACGGCTTACGCTGTCGCGGGGTTTTCTCGCGCTCCGCCGCCTCAGTCCCGCTGGCCGGTGCGAAGCGCGCCGTCGTCGGACGATCGGAGCCGCGTGCGAACCACGCGCCAGCCACCGTCCATCCGGTGTAGCTCCGCGATGGCGAACGTGCTGTCGCGATCCGCTCCCGTCGCCGCGCCATTCGCATTCGGCGCGATGGTCGCGACGTATTCCACGGTGGCCGTGTCCGGGGTGATGGCCCGCGGAGCGGCGACCACCGCGAGATGCCGAGTGCCGACGGGTACACGCCAGCCCCGCCGGAGGGTGTGCGTCGGCATCGAGTCGCCGACGATCGGGATCCATCCCCCGGCGAGACGCGCCGGCTCGTCCGCGAGCTTGCCCGTGCACCACCCCGGGTCGCTCACGACGCCGCGCGCCGTGTCTCGCAGAACCAGCCATCCAGCGAGGACGAGCGGCTTCCAATTGCCCACCTGGTCGCGCACGACGGCGGAATCCGCGGCGGTGGCGAACTTCGCGATCACTTCGGCGCACGAGAACCAGGGCGGCCCGTCTCGCCAGACTCGCGCGTAGGCGGTGGTGGTGTCGATTCCGGGCTCCGCTGCGCGGAGGGCATCGAGAGCCTCCGAGCGACTCGGCGCGGGACTGCAGGCCGTGAGGACGAGCGCGCTGACGAGGAGAGCGAGGGGAAGCGGGCGAATGCGCACGTGCATTACGTCGGGTCCACGCGAGCATCGTTCCACCCGCCACCATGTGGCGGGCGATCCGACCGGCCCGGAACGCCGGACCGGGGGCCCCGTAACATTCGCGCGAATTTCATGTGTGACCAATCAGAAACGCATGAACCTTGCAAGGCGAGGTGATGAGCACATTCGCCACCTGATCGAGCCGAGCAATGGAGCAAGGGGACGAGGAGCCAGTCGACGTACCGACGTTCGTCGATGAGATGGCACGCCGCTGGGAAGTCCGCGAGATTCGCGACCCGATTCTGCCCGCGCGCGCCGGAGTGCTGGCCCCGCCGGAGTTTTCCTGCGGGTGGCTGTTGTTCTCGTGCGGGGCCGAGCGACGACGGCTCGCCCCGCTCCCCCCTGGCTGGCGAGCGGCACCCGACGAGCAGCTCCGACGCTGGTGCGCAGATGCCGCGCCGGCGCGTCGCCACTCGTAGCTGATCCCGTCGGCGCACCATGTGTTCGGGCATGAACGGTATGTGATTTGCCCGATACGGATGCGCCACCGGGCTCGAACTCGCCACGTCCATGCACTCGGACCGATGGTCCCACCACCGAGGTCGCGATGGCTCTTCGCGCATACAGCGATGCGACGGGCGGAGCATGGCAAGTGTGGTGCGTCGTCCCGGATGCGGCGAGCGCTTCCACGCTCGCCGATGCGTATCGGGATGGCTGGCTGTGTTTCGAGCGTGTTGACGGCAGTGAACGCTGCCGTCTGTCGATGAGCCAGGCGCCGACGGCATGGGAAGAGCTCCCCGACGACCGGCTCGACATACTGCGCCGCATGGCTGAACCGGCCGTGCGACGCTCGGTCGCCACGACCCGAGTGACCGACGACATGGATACGGGCGCCGACACGTCGCAGCGCGACGCCCGCCCCTCCGGAGCGCGACGTACCAGCGGCAGCGAGGACGCGCGCGGCTAACGTCTCGCCAGGACCCGCTCGACCTGTGCGGCCGCCCGGCAGCCGGTGGCCATCGCGCCGTGCACCGTCGCGGTCCGTCCCTCCTCATCGGTGGCCTCCCCAGCAAAGAACACGGTCCCTTGCACGGGGCGTGAGAGCGCCTCCGCCGCGCCGCTGCCACCCACGAGTGGATAGCTGTACGCGCCGCGGCTGAACGGATCGCGCGTCCAGTCGTGATGATGCGTCCCAACGAGATGCCGCCTTACCGTGCGGCGATCGAGGCCGAAGGTATCCGCGAGCGACGCGACGGCGCGTGCGGCCAGCTGACGCGGCTCGCGCCCGAGCGCCATGGCCGCCGGGCCGCCGGCCCATCCGACCACGAGACCGGACCGCAGCGGGTACGACGTCCACCACACCGGCACCTCGGCGTCGCTCGCGTTCACGAACGCCATGTCCGCGAGCTCTCGCTTGCGCCGGTCGTCGAGCAGCTCCATGAGCGGGCGGTCCAGCACGATGGGCACTCGCTGCACCTGTCCCATCTCGACGAGCGAGGCCGCCGCGCGGATGGCCGGGATCTCCGGCGTGAACACGAGCGCGCCACGACCGCGCGCCTCGCAATGGAGGAGCGACACCGGCACGCTGACGACGACGGCGGACGCCCGCACGCGCATCGCGGCATCCCGGACGCGTGCGTGCACCTCGACACGACCTGGTGCCCAGTCGATGGCCGACACGACGGCGCCGAGCCGGATGCGCGACGCCACCGGCCTCGCGAGCGCGGCCGGGATCTCGCCGTAGCCGTCGACGAGGCGGGCCATGCGCTGGTCGTCGGGATCCCTCCCGGGGTTGCCGCCACTCGCGACCGCATGCTCGCTGATGCGGTCGATCTCCGCGGCGTGAAATCCCTCCACGAACTCGCGCGCCAGCCGGCGGTCCGCGGCGAATCGATGGCCACCCGGACGCTCGGCGAAGAGCGCCGAGAGCGGCCGATCGGGCTCCCGCGCCGTGGCCTGGCCAAGGACGCGGTCCAGGCGGTGCCAGAAGTCGTCGAGCCGCATGAACCGGCCGTGCGCGGCGCGCCACCGCCCACCGGCAATCTCCACCTCGCGCAGCCGCGCTTCGTCGACGAGTGTCCGAACCTGGGTCGCGGCGCCATGGAGAAACTCCGCGCCGAGCTCGATGGGGAGTGGACTGCGAGGATCGTGGCGCGTGAAGACGCGACCGCCGATGCGGGAGCGGGCCTCGAGCACGGTGACACGCAACCCGCGTTCGTGCAGACGGCGCGCGGCGGCGAGGCCGGCGACGCCGGCGCCGACGATCACGACGTCGGTTCGGGAGATGCGGGCTGGCACTGATTCGTGCGGGGCAGGAAGCATGCCCTACGAAGGCACGCAGTCCGCGTCAGCTCCCGCGGCGGCCGTCGCGCTGCCGGCTCACGTCGAACAGCGTACCGAAGGTGAGCACGACGAACGGCTTCCGCGGCAGCACGTCGCTCAGCACCACGGGATAGCCGATGTCCACGCGCGCGCTGCTCACCGCACCGTTGGCCGAGAGCAGCCGAAATCGCCCACCGACTACGCCGGCGCGCAGCTGGCTGCCAGGCACTCCCTCCACCTGCCAGCGATACGAGCCGGCGACGAACGTCCCCGCGTCGATGACGGAGGCGGTGCCGACCTGAAACAGGTGCATCGAGCGCTCGAGCGAACCGGCGACACTGCTGCCGCCGCGCACGGAATACGGGCGCACGGCGGGGGCGGTGTAGTCGGCCAGGGGCAGAAGCGACAGCGCACGCAGGTCGGGATCCACCTCCAGCAGCCGCTCGGCCGTCAGTCGCGCTCCCCACATGCCGCGCCAGCCTTCCTCATACCACGCGGCAGACAGTCGCGCGATCTGATTCGCGTCCAGGCCATGCCCCGCATAGCCGGACGCCCAGCCGTCCACCATGACGATGCGGCCGCGGGCCGGGATCCACACGCGACCGAGCCACGCGTCGAGCTTGAGGGCGGGGGTGCGCGCGTCACGCTGATAGCCGGCGCCGAGCACACCTTCTCCCTCCCACCCCAACGGGACGTCCAGAAATCCACGTCCGGGCACGACCCAGCTCGCGGTGTCGTACCGCGCGCTTCGGTGCAGGAGGCCGACGTCGGCGCCGAGAAAGCTGCGGGCGTGCGGCGTGCTCGCCGGCGCACCCGCGGGCACGCGGCGTGACGGCGAGATCGCGGTGGCACTGTCGAACTCCACACCGCCCAGGAGCATCGTGACGGTGGTGAGGCTCGATCCGACACGCCGGCCGACGAGCATGCCGGCGCGGAACGCGTGCAGCGACCGCTCCGACGCGCCGGTGTCCGCATACGAGAGGCGAGAGACGCTGGCTTCGGCGCGCCACGGATCGAACACGCTGTACTCGTGATTACGCAGCCCCATGCGCAGGGTGCGCGCGCCTCCCAGCTTCGCGATGCGGAAGCTGCCCTCGACGTCGCGGCCGAAGAGCCACGGATCAAGGAGCGTCACGCCCGCGCCCGTGCCCCAGTTCGACATCTCGCTCGTCACCGCGACGGTGCGTCCCATGCCGAGCAGGTTCTTCTCCTCGATGCCGAGCGAGAGCGAGCCCGCACTGCGCAGGCGGGCTGTCGGGCGCAGCGTCCAGTTGTCGCGCGTCCTGAGCACGAGGCCCACCTCGCCGGAGGGCTCGCATCGCTGTGCGAGCAACACGGCGTCGGAGAACAGCCGATGCCGCCGCAGCCGTCGCATCGTCTCGCCGACGAGCAGCGTGTCCACGGTGTCGCCCGGCGCGAACAGGAGCTGACGCCGGATGATCGCGTCCTGCGACACCGAATGGAGCCCCGCCGCGAGACGCGCCGGCCCCGGCAACGCTGGTCCGTCGCTCACGATCTCGAGCGACGTGATCCGCGCGCCGCTCAGCGCGGCGAGCGACGCACGCGACGCGACCAACGCGCAGTCGTCGGCGCGGGCGCGCCTGGCGCCACTGCCGAGGCACAACGCGGAAAGCGCGAGGAGGCGGACGGAGGGACGCAGCGGAGTCGGGCGGAGGGGGACGGCGGGGCGCGACTTGCGGAGGCGGTCGACGCGCGCGCGGGGGCGTTCGCGGCGACGCAGGAAGTGTGTTGCCTGGAAGCGCGCGCCACAAGACGCGAGTTACTCAACCACGCCCGGTTTCGGGTCCCGCCGCACGCCGCACGTGGTCCTCCGCACGCCGCGCCGCGCGGGGAGGTCACGGCTCGCGCAGCTCCACCACACGCGACGAGACGACCGGCCCGATGCCGGGGGAGGTAAGGGCGAGGGTGAGCCGGTATCGTCCGCCGGGCAGGTTGGTCAGGTCCAGCGAGACGGCGTGGGGCGCGATCCCCGCCGCCGACGCGCGCGCGTCCGTCCAGCGGACCCGGAGCGGCGTGTCCTCGTCGGCGAGGTGGAGCGCCTGCCGCGCGCTGCGAAACCAGCTGCGATCGATGCGCTGCACCGTGACGGCCACGTCCACCGTCTCGCCGGCGTCGCTGAGGCCATAGGTTTCCCAGAAGATGCCCACCGGCCGATCGCGGCCGACGGTGTCGCCGGGGATCGCGCGCAAAAGGGCGGAGTCGAGCTCGGTGGCCGGCTCGGTACCGGCGGCGCGGTAGAGCAGCAGGTCGGAGAGCGACAGCCGCGCGGCACCGCTGTCGGGACGATACAGCACACGGCTGCGCGCCAGCGTTCCGGTCGTCGTGTCCGCGACCTCGACGCCGGCGAGCCGCGGCGGGCGGGAGAGGAGGAGCGTCGACGTGCCGCGCCGGATTGAGTCCGGCTCGCCGACGATGGTGAGCGTATCGTCGATCATCGCCGCCAGACGCGTCGTCACCCTGGCGAGCGAGTCGTCAGAAGCGGCGTACGCGGCGGCGAGGAGAATCGCGTCGCCGCGGCGGAAGCGCGCCAGCTGCACCGACACCGGGGCGATGCGACGCACGTTTCGTGGCGCGTACCGCGATTCACCGTACCGCGAACGAAGGTCCCAACCGTCGTCGTTCGCCTCGACCAGACTGTCCAGCAGCTCCTCTCGTGGTGCGAACGAAAAGCTCGGAGAGGGGTCGTGGCCGATGATCGACGGCTCCGCCGCGGCGGTGCTGGAGAACGAGGGCTGAACCCGTCCCCACACCACCGGCCAGCCGTAGCGCAGCAGGAGCTCTTCGGCGTCGCTCCCCCAGCTCATGTTGTGCGGGGTGCGCGATCGTTCGGCGATCCAGCTCTGGACGCGACGGGTGAAGAACTCGCTGCGCCATTCGTTGGCCGGCGCGGCCAGGCGTGGACGGGCGAGCAGCCAGTAGCGACGCTCGAGCGGCAGCCGCTCGGCACAGGACTGCTCCTCGTACCGTTCGCGCGCATCGTTCGGTAGCAGCGTGTGGATGTCGGTCCAGCTGCACCGCGTGGAGTCGCTCATGGCGGACAGCGCGGCGCCGAACGCGGAGTCGGCGAGCGCGGCGTCCCCGCGCACGTGCGACACGTAGCCGAGCAGCGCATCACACCACCAGCGCGTGGCCCGACACTCGCGCGCCGCGCTGTCCGCCAGGGCTGGCTGCCGGCCGTCGATGCGGTAGTGCACGCGCATGCCGGCGAGCCAGTCGTCACCGGGGTGCAGGCGGCCGAGCGAATCGAGAGCCGCGAGCAGCTGGGCGCGGCGCTCGGTGATGGTTTCCTTCTCGGGGGGAAGCGTGGGAGCGTACTCGTCGTACCACCAGCAGAAGCGCCCGAGGCGGACCTGGCAGCGGTCCCCCGCTCCCCCTTCCCACGGCAGGTTGGACCGCCGGGTGCGCTCGAACCCCGCCTGCGCGTCGCGTGCCCGACGCGCATCGCGCGCCGAATCCGCCTCGGCCGTCGCGCTCGGACGCGCCGCGCCCGGGCCGCCGATAGAAGCGGTCTGGAGCTGAAATGCCATCGCGAGCAGCGTCAGCGGCATGCGTCGTCCTCCGGATGACGGTTCGACCCCACCAGTGGGCAGAGCGTCATCCAGGTGCTCGTCGCAGGTCCCGGGCCGCCGCCAACGGGAAGTGCGGGGACCGGTCGCGTGACGGGAAGGCAGGGCCGACTGTCATTATATCGACGCGTCGCCCGCCTTTCCCATCCCGCGCCTCACCGTGCAGAAAGCCTGTCCGCAGTGTCACGCCGAATATGGGCCGGAGCTCGAGGTCTGCCCCCGCGACGGGGCACCCCTCGGCGTGGTCGCGCCGACCGCTGACCCGCTGATCGGACGGCTGCTGGCAGACCGCTACAAGGTGCTGCGCACGATCGGCGAGGGAGGAATGGGCCGGGTCTACCTGGCGGAGCACGTCCGCATGGGTCGGCTGAGCGCGGTGAAGGTGATGAGCCCCGCGCTCGCCCCGACGGCGGACGCCATCGGCCGGTTCAACCGCGAGGCGGCCAACGCCAGCCGGATCAATCAGTCGAACGTCGCGGCGATCTACGACTTCGGTGAGACCGAGGACGGCACCCTCTATCTCGCCATGGAATACGTGGAGGGGGAGACGCTCTCGGCGGTGCTGCGCCGCGAGGGACCTTTCTCCCCCGTGCGCGCGGCCGAGATCACAGGCCAGATCGCCGACGGCCTCACCGCGGCGCATCATCTCGGCATCGTCCATCGCGACCTCAAGCCCGACAACATCCTCGTGACGCGTCAACACGACGGCCGCGAGTGGGTGAAGATCGTCGACTTCGGGATCGCGAAGGCGACGCAGTCGGACGCCAGCCAGAACGTGACGTCGCTGGGGATGGCCGTCGGCACGCCGGAGTTCATGAGTCCCGAGCAGATCGCCGGCGAGCAGCTGGACGGGCGCACCGACCTGTACTCGCTGGGCCTCGTCCTGTTCAACATGCTCACCGGGGTGCTGCCGCATCCGGCGCTGACCTCCAAGCAGTCGCTCGTGCAGCGGCTCACGGCGCGTCCGCGCACCCTTGCCGACGTGCGGCCGAACGTCGCATGGCCGGCGCGGCTGCAGGTGGCGCTGGATCGCGCGCTGGCGCCCGAGCCGAACGACCGCTTCCGTACGGTCGGCGAGCTGGCAGCGGTGGTGCGGGCCGCGGTGGGCGCGCCGTTGGCCAGCAGCGCGGCGACGCAGATGATGACGCCGCTCTCCGTGGAGTCGGTGTCCACGCGCCCACTGCGATCGCCCTCCGTGCCGGCGGCGAGACGGTCGTGGCGCGGTGCGGCGATTGCCGCTCTGGTGCTTGCGACGACGGGCGCCCTGCTCGTGTGGCCGCCGCAGGCGCTGCGCGCGTTCCTGAAGGTCTACAACGTCTCGCTGCCCACCGCGTTCGCGGCGAATCAGCCGGCGCCGCACCGAACGGCGACCGATTCGATCACCCAGGCGGGCCTGTCATCGGTGACGCCCCCCACGGCCCTCGATAGCGTGGCCGCGGCGACTCACGCGCCGGCCGACAGCGCGTCGGCCACCCGCCCGTTGGACGGCGACACACTGTCCCCGCTCGGGTCGCGGCACGCAGCCATGCATCTCGGTGCGCTCGGGGATTCGGGCGCCGTCGCCGGAGCGCCGGGAACGCAGACGGCCGAACAGGATGCGCGCGAGGTGCTGATGCACGTGGCGAAGGCACGCGAGCTCTCGCGCACGACGATGCTCAAGGGCGCCGGGATGGAGCTGAGGACGGCCTACGAGGAGTACCGCATCTTCCTCACCGAGCATGCGGCGGCCCCGCAGACGGCCACGCTCCGCCAGGCGCTGCAGGCGGCGATGGACGAAGGATTGGCCGCCTGTCGCGCGTCGCGCGACTCGGTGGCGGCACGCGGCGGACCGAACTTCCGCTGCCAGCATCCGGCCAAGACGGGCATCCTGATGGACGACTCCGAGGACGCCGCCGCGGCCGCGCCGGCCGCTCCGCCCACGCCCTGACGAGGGTCCGCTAGCGGAAAAAGTAGAGCAGCGCGGCCAGCTCGAGGGTCGCCGCGACGACGCCGAAGATGAGAGCAGTGCGGATGTCGCGCGCCGCGCGCTTCTGGTCCTCCGGTGGTGGCGTCGGATCCTGGCTCATGGCCGAACGCTAGCCAGCGCCCGCCCCCAGGTCGAGTGGCGCGGCTCACCGAACGGCGGGACCGCGCCGATACTCGGTGAAGCCTTCCGGTGCTCGTGAGGGCGACGGTACGCCATTAGCTTATCCCCCGTCTCGTCGCGCCGCTCGGCGCGCCTGCCAGCTGCCGCGATTCGGCCTTCAGCCACGAGAGTAGATGCATTGGTCGAAAGCTCGCTGCTGCCGGTCATCGTGCTCACCGGCAGCGACGAATACGCGACGGAGGCGAGGCTGATGGACGCCGGCGCCGACGACTACATCCGCAAGCCGATCGACCCACCGCGCTTCCTGGCCCGAGTGAAGGCAGCCCTCCGACGCGCTGGGGCGTCCTGATGGAACTGTCATCTCCCGGGGGAACCGAGCTTCCCGCGACCGACGCGACCGCGCTCGACCGATTGAGGCGATTCGGCGGGCCGAAGTTGCTGGGAGAAATGATCACCCTCTTCCTCGTCGCGGCACCTGAACGCATCGCCGTGGCACGCACCGCCGTGGCCGGTGGCGACGTGGAGGGCGCCGAACGCGCCCTCCATTCCCTCAAATCGAGCGCCGCGCAGCTCGGGGCGATGCGCATGCAGCGGCTCAGCGAGCAGGGCGAGCAGCGAGCCCGCACCGGCACGCTCGAAGGCCTCGCGCAGCTCACCCAGGAGCTGGACGACGAGCTCGCGCGCGTCAGCGAATGGCTCACCCACGCCCGTAACGAAGGAGTCGCATGACCACCATCGCCATCGTCGAGGACAACGCCGACAATCGGCTGCTCCTGCAGGCGATTCTGGACGGTCTGTACGAGCTGGTGGAGTACGAGAATGGCATCGATGCTCTGGCCGGCCTCGCCGCGTCGCTGCCCGACCTCGTCCTGCTCGACATCTCGCTGCCGGGGATGGACGGCAACGAGATCCTAGCACGCATCCGCGCCGACGATACCCTTCGCAAGCTGCCGGTGATCGCCCTCACCGCGCATGCGATGTCGGGCGACCGCGAGAAGTACCTGGCCGCAGGGTTCAATGACTACATCACGAAGCCGATCGTCGACGAGACGCTCCTCCTGTCCGCGATCGAGCGATGGCTGGTGGCCTCCCGCCTCGGGCGCTCCTGAAGGGACCTCGACCTTACGTAGCGGGGTAGGGATGGGCGGGGGTGACGCGTGCGGCCGGCGCGTGGTCCTCGAACGCCGACCCGCCGACCATTCTCTCCTTTCTCATGCCGAAGCTACCCCTCGCCGTCCAGCGGCTCATTCTCGCATTCACGACCGGCCTCTTTCTCGCCTGCGCCGCTCACGTCAGTGGGCAGAGCGGGGGGGTGTCGTCGTCGCTGATGGCGCCCTAGCACCTCACGCCTCCCTCAACGCGGCCATCGGCGTCTCGCGGAACACGTCCCGTCCCGTCAGCATCCCGATGCTGACTGCGATGCCAATCATCAGCAGCGCCACCAGCAGTGCGGGCGCGAGCGCCGGCGCGAACGGCTGCTTGAACACGAAGCGCATGAGGGCCCAGGCGCCCCCGACGCTCAGCACGACCCCCACGAAGCTCCCGAGCCCGCCCAGCAGCAGATACTCGGCGAGCATGATCCTCCCGACTCACGGCGCTGAACAGCACCGGAATGCCGAGCGCCAGGCTCAGCGCCGCCATGAAGCGGATGGCGGCTGTGACCTTGTCCAGCACCCGGCTGACCGTCTGTTGGATGAGCGTGAGGTCGAGGCTTGCGACGTTCGGGAAACGCGTCACCACGTCGCGCTGGAGCTTCGCCACCGCGGCGTCGCCGCGCACGTCGGCGAGCACCACGAACTGCTTGGGCGCCTTGTCGAGCGCCCGCGTCTCGAACACGACGAAGAAGTTCGGCTCGAAGCGCGTCCAGTTCACCTCACGAAAGCTCGTCACGCGCGTCGGCACCAGCACGCTCTGCACGTCCCACACGATCGTGTCGCCGAGCGCGAGGCGGAGGTCGCGCGCAATCCCCTTGTCCACCGACACCTCGGGAAGCGCCGGCGCCCGGGAGCCGCCGGTGTGGAAGCGGCCGTCCGTGACCTTCTCCGACGCGACGAGCGAGTCGCGATAGGTCGAACGGAACTCACGCCGCACCACCCACCCCGGACGACGGCCGCGCCCCCTCGTCGTGTCGGTCATGAGCCGCGCCGCCGGCACGCCGTTGATCGACGAGATCTTCATCGGCACCATCGGCGTGCGCTGTACGACTGCCGAGCCCTTGGCGCGGATGAGCGAGTCGAGCGGTTCCCCCTGGTCACCCTGCACGTCGAAGAAGACGACGTTCGCGCGCGAGGCGTCGAGCTTCACGCTCACCGTGCGGAGGAGGTTCTGCTGCACCTGGTAGATGGTGCTCATCAGGAAGACGCCGAAGCCGAGCGCGAGCACGACCGACCGCGTCTGGTTGCCGGGGCGATAGAGCGCGGCGACCCCCTGCCGGAGGACGAACGGCCAGTTCGGGCGCACGATGCGACGCGCCGAGGCGCTGAGCGCCGCCGCGGCGAGATACAGGAACCCGACCGCAGCGCCGATGCCGGCGGCGAACCCGAGCCCCTGCTCGACCGTCTCGGCGCGCGCCACGCCGAGCGCGGCGATGCTCAGCACCACGGCGAGCGCGACGAGGACCCGAATGGGATCGAACCGCGCGCCGCGGAGCGCCGCCGCATCGGATTCGCGCCGCAACGTCTGCAGCGGCGACACGTTGCGAAGCGCGACGAGCGGTCGCAGCGCGAAGACGAGCGCGACCCACACCCCGACGAGCATGCCCGTGACGATGGCGTCCGGCTCGAGCGTGATGCGCACGTCCACTGGCAGGAAGTCCGCCAGCACGCGAGGCAGGACGAGCTGGATGCCAATGCCGAGCAGGGCACCGAACGTCGCCCCCAGGCAGCGCAGAATGGCGACGGTGTCGATCTTCCGCATGACGAAGGCATTCACCCCGCTCGCGACGCCGATGCCGCCCAGCAACAGCGCGACGAGGCCGATCACGCTGAGGAAGTCGCGCAACTGGTCGATCGCCTGCGTGAGGTTGAACTCCGTTTCGGCCACGGTGCGCGCGCGCACCTGCCCCGATTCCATCTGCGGCCGGATGCGGAACAGGAAGCGCTGCGTCGGCATGGTCGCAGGAAGCTTCACCAGCGTCTCGCGGTCCGAGCGGCTGCCGAACAGGAGGAGCGACGTCTCGTCCACGTACTTCGCCGGGATGTAGATGCGCGGCCCGATGGCCGACGAAACACCGACGTCTCCCGGCACGCTCGTGAGCGTCCCGATCACGATGAATCGTGCGAAGCCGAGTGCCAGCGTGTCGCCGACGTGGCCGTCGACGGCGAGGAGCAGGGCGGGGTCGACGAGGGCGTAGTGACGGCGCGGATCTGGGCGAGGCGCGTCCCGCCCGTGCGCTCGACGAGCGCCATCGAGGTGAACGTCGTGACATCCGCCGTGGCGACCCCCTCGCCCTTCAACGAATCGAGCTTCTGGAGGAGGGGCTTGGGGAAGGGCTGGCGCGACGTCAGCGCGACGTCGCCGCCGAGCAGGGCGCGCGCCTGCTCGCGGACGCTGCGCTGCGTGTTGCTGGCGAAGGAGTCGATCGCCACTAGCGCGGCGACGCCGAGCGAGATGGACGACATGTAGAGGAGCAGGCGGCGCCGCGCCGTGCGGCTCTCCTTCCACGCGAGCGCGAGCAGCTGGCTGATGCGCATGGCTGGCCTCAGCCGGCGAGCGAGGAGACCATCGGCCGCAGCGCGACGTCGGTGGGCGCGTCGCTCACGACCACGCCATCGGCGAGCCGGATGACCCGTTGGGCGCGGCGCGCCAGCGCGAGGTCGTGCGTGACGAGCACGATCGTCGTGCCCGACTCGCGATTCATCGTCAGCAGCAGCTCGATGATGCGCTCTCCCGTCTCGCTGTCGAGATTGCCGGTCGGTTCGTCGGCAAACAGCAGACGGGGCGCGTTGCTGAACGCGCGGGCGATGGCGACGCGCTGCTGCTCGCCGCCGGAGAGCTGGTTCGGAAAGTGATCCACGCGGTCGCCGAGGCCGACGCGGCCGAGGAGCTCGCGAGCGCGGGCCGGGGCGCCGTCGTCGCCGCGGAGCTCGAGCGGAACCTGCACGTTCTCGAGCGCGGTGAGCGTCGGGATGAGTTGGAAGCTCTGGAACACGAAGCCCACCTTGGCACCGCGCAGCTGGGCCCTCTTATCTTCGGACAGGCGGGTGAGGTCGTCGCCGTGGAGCCGCACGCTGCCGCTCGTCGGCACGTCGAGGCCGGCGAGCAGCCCGAGCAGGGTGGTCTTGCCGCTGCCCGAGGGCCCGACGATCGCGACGAACGCGCCGTCGGGGATCGTGAAGTTCACGTCGCGCAGCACGGCGAGCTTGTGGTCGCCGCTCTGGTATTCCTTCGTCAACTGGCGGGCTTCGAGCATGAGATCTCTGAGAGGGGCGGGAGCGTTGGCCAGCGTGCTGCTGGTAGCGTGTGGTGGAGGCAAGAGCGGGGCGACGCCGGCCGCGGAGACCGCATCCACCAAGACCGCGAGCGTGATCGAAGGTTCCTCGTCTGCCGCCGCCGCGGTACCCGACGGGCGAAAGACCGTGCTCTTCCTCGGCACGTCGCTCACCGCCGGCCTCGGGCTCGAGCCGGACAGTGCGTACCCGCAACAGGTGCAACGCAAGATCGACGCTGCGGGCCTTCCATACCAGGTGGTGAATGCCGGAGTGAGTGGTGAGACGTCGGCCGGCCTGCTGCGCCGGCTCGATTGGGTGCTACAGCGACCGGCAACAGTGATCGTCGTGGAGACGGGAGCGAATGACGGCCTGCGCGGCCAGCCGGTGGCGGGCACGAAGGCGGCAATCGGCCAGATTCTCGAGCGGATCCGGCAGGACCGCCCCGCCGCGAAAGTGGTGCTGGTGCAGATGGAGGCGCCGACGAATCTCGGTTCCAGTTATACGACGGCATTTCGCGCGATGTTTCCGGCGTTGGCGCGGGAGCACGGGGCGACGCTGCTCCCGTTCCTGCTGGACAGCGTGGCGGGGCGGCCTCAGCTGAACCAGCCGGACGGGATCCACCCCAACTACGCGGGGGAGCGGATCGTGACGGCGAACGTGTGGCGGGGGCTGGAGCCGGTGCTGCGGGAGGCGGGGCGATGAGTCGCGGCCCCATTGCCTCGGACGGTCGGTAGGCGCTAAATTCCAAGGCTGTCCTACTTTACGTCAACGAGCCAGTGCGCGTCGTCGAGTTCCGGCATCACACGCCGGGCAACCTGCGCGCGATGGTGCAGGCAAAGTTGAAGAGCCTGCGCACCGGCTCCAGCTTCGACCACCGCTTCCGTGCTGCCGACTCGATCGAGCCGGCGTCGATGGAGACGCACGAGCTCGAATACATGTACGACGCGGGCGGCACCTACCACTTCATGAACTCGTCGAACTACGACCAGATCGAGATGGAGGAGGAGGCGCTCGGCGACAACGCACCGTGGATGCAGCCGGGAATGAAGATCCAGGCCGAGTTCTACGACGGAAAGCCGATCGGCGTTCGCCTGCCGAACTCGATGACGCTGACGATCGTCGAAACGAACCCGGTCATGAAGACGGCGACGAAGACGGCGTCGAGCAAGCCGGCGAAGCTGGATAACGGGGTGACGGTGAACGTACCCGAGTTCGTCGCGACCGGCGACAAGGTTCGCGTCAATCCGGGTACGGGTGAGTACATCGAGCGCGTGAAGTAGTCGCGCGTCGCGAGCGGGCGGCGCGCGTGCCTCGGGGCATGGATGGGTCGCGTGGGCGGGGGCCGGAAGCAGTTGAAAAGGCCGGTCCGG
>WNFK01256786.1_pt3 | contig 20040 bp, 19 predicted proteins | sample 5400281 | NCBI WGS metagenome assembly WNFK01 (sample SAMN13153350, study PRJNA577476) | soil metagenome | isolation source: 20 cm soil on Douglas fir-dominated hillslope | place: USA:California | collected 2013-09-17
CCTCCCACGTCTGACCCGAAACCGCCTCGATCACTTCGCCCGCCACACTGTAGAGGACGTTGTCGTAGGCGTACGCCGTGCGGAAACTCGTTTCCGGCTTGATGTAGCGGAGCCGGCGCGCGATCTCCTTGCGGTCGTAGGTCGACGTCGGCCACCAGAGCAAATCACCTGCGCCGAGTCCCAACCCGCTGCGGTGGACGAGGAGATCACGGATCGTGATCTCGCGCGTGACGAACGGGTCATACATCTGGAACCAGGGCAGGTAGTTGATCACGGGCGCGTCCCACTGGAGCTTGCCCTCTTCCACCAGGATGCCCAGGGCAGTCGCGGTGAACGCTTTCGTGTTGGACGCGATGCCGAAGAGGGTGTGGTCGTCCACCGGTGTGGGGTCACCGAGCTTGCGCACTCCGTAGCCCTTGGCGAGCAGGACGCGCCCATCCTTCACGACTGTCAGCGCGATCCCCGGGACCTCGAAGTCCTTCATTACCCGGGCGACATAGGCGTCGAGGTCGCGGGGCAGGGCTGCGGGAGCGGGTCGCTGTGCGGCGAGGGACGACGTGAGGAGGCAAACGGCTAGGGCCGGGATTCGCATGGGCTACTCCGGGGCGCGCAGGAATTGGGTCCGCGACGCGTACCTTTACTTACCGGCCGCGCCGAGCGTAAGGTTAAAGTGCGGGCGGCACCCCTCGCGAGCAACCGATGCCGATTACCGCAAAACTGTCCCAGAAGTTCTACGACAAGCTCGGCGACGACGTCGCCAACGAGCTGGTGGAGTGGTTCAACAAGGTGGATGCCACGTACCGGGCGGACCTGAGAGAGCTGAACGAGCTCAACTTTGCGCGATTTGACGCGAAGCTCGAGCAGCGGCTCGCCGAGCTCGGAAGTGAGCTCCGTCGCGAACTCGCCGAGCTGCGTGCCGAGGTCCACGGCGAGCTCGCCGGGCTGCGCGCCGAGTTCCGCAGCGGGATCGCCGAGCTGCGCGGCGAGTTCCGCGGCGAGCTCCACGGCGTGCACGGCGCGCTGGCAAACGTGAAAGCCGAGTTGGTGAAGTGGATGTTCCTCTTCTGGGTGGGAACGGCGCTGACGGTGGTGGGACTCCTCAGATTCTAGCGCCGCCGCGCCCGCAGGTCCTCTAGCGCCCGCGTCACGTACACCCGCGTCATCTGCTTCCGCCACGATAAGTCGAAATCAGTGTTGTCCATCGGCTTGGACGGCCGGTACGCGGCATCAGCGGCGGCGGCAATGGTTTCCGCACCAAGCGTCATACCTCGGAGCGCCATCGCTGCCTCGGGGACTTCCTGGGGATAGCTGGCGACGCCGCCTAGGACGACCCTCGCGTCGCCGACGTTGCTGCCGTCCCAGCGCACCCAGGCAGCCACGCCGAGGACCGGAAAATCGAACGACCCGCGCCGCCGCAGCTTGTGGTACACGGCGTCCCACCCGTCGGGCGCCGGAAGTCGCACCTCGGTGAGGATCTCGTCGGGTTGCTGCGTGAGATAGTTGATGCCGTCGTTGTGGTAGAACCGGCCCGCCGGCACCACGCGCTCTCCCTGCGGTCCTACCAACCGATACTCGGCGCCGATCGCCACCATCACCGGGGCGATGTCGGACGAGCTGACAGCCCAACAGCGCGGTGAGGATGGCGCGACCCAGCAGATCGCGCCGTCCTTCTTCATGCAGAAGTCGATCGCCTTCCGCCATTCATACGACTGGTTGTAGTAGTTGCAGCGCGTGTCGAGGCAAAGGTTGCCGCCGAGGGTGCCCATATTTCTGAGCAACGGTGTGGACACAAGAGCTGCGGCGTGGCCGACGACGGCCGGACGGCCGGACGGCCTGACGGCCAGGTCCGTAAGCGTCACTCCAGCCCCGATAGTTGCGTCGTCGGCGCGGCGCAGCTCCGCGATCCCCATCAGCGAGATCACCGTCCTCGGTTCCTGATGCCGCCGCTTCATGTTCGGGTACAGATCGGTTCCACCGGCGACGAACATGCCCTCGGGGCCCGCGTCGGCCTTCATGCGCAGGGCGTCAGCTAGGGATCTCGGTTGCAGGTAGGTGAACGAGGGGAGCCTGAGCATCAGGGCTGCCGTCCCATCACCGGCGCCGGGGCCGCGGCCTTTCCATCTCCCCCCTCCCACGGGGGCGCTACACGAGTCGGCTCCGGCCACGTGATCTCCGGGAAGGTCGATGGTCCAACTCTTCCTTCTTCCCCCTTTCCCTTCCTCTTCAAGGCCTTGAGGACCTTCTCGGGCGTCACGGGAATCTCGTCCACCCGTACGCCGACGGCGTCGTACACGGCATTCGCGACGGCCGGCATCACGGGGAGCAGCGGTCCCTGGCCAACCTCTTTCGCGCCGAAGGGGCCGCTCGGGTCGGGGTCCTCGATCAGATAGGTCACGACATCGCACATCTCGAGCGTGGTGGGACTCTTGTACTCGAGCAGGCTGGGGATCTTGTGTGCCACCTTGAGGTCGCCGCGGTAGGCCATCTCCTCCATGAGCGCTTCGCCCAACCCCATGTAGATCGAGCCCTCGACCTGTCCGATGACGGCCGCGGCGTTAATCGAGCGGCCCACGTCGTGCGCAATCCAGATCGTCGGCACGCGGACGATCCCGGTGGCGGGGTCGACCTCCACCTCGGCGACGCAAGCGCTGTACGAATAGGCGGGCGATGGGCCGACGCCCGCTCCGCGATACTTGCCGGCGCTGCGAGGCGGCGTGTACGAACCGACGGTGCCAATCGTCCCCTCGGCGGCCTCTGCGAGCTGCACCGCCTCGGCAAAGGCCAGGCCGCGCTCGGGTTCCTGTGCGTCGAACACACGCCCACCGGCGAAGACCAGCCGATCTGTAGGCACCTCGAGCTTTTTGCCCGCGTGCAGCGCGAGGATCTCGCGTGCGCGCTCGGCTGCCTGGAGCGCGGCGTTGCCCGTCATCAATGTGACGCGGCTCGAGTAGCTCCCCAAGTCCACGGGCGTGAGATCTGTATCGGCGGTGACGACTGCGATCTCGAACGGGTCCACGCCCAGCACTTCTGCAACGACGTAGGCGAGCACCGAGTCGGAGCCCTGGCCGATCTCGGTCGAGCCGCAGAAGACGGTCACGCCGCCGCCGCGGTCGCAGCGCAGCTGGACGCCCGAGTGCGGCATGTTGTTCCAGTAGATCGGCAAGCCGGCGCCCGAAATGTAGCTCGAGCAGGCCAACCCAACGCCCCGTCCCTCGGGGAGCTTCCGGAACTTCTTCTTCCACCCAGACCCCTCTACGACCTTCTCGATGCATTTGCCCAGACCCATGGACCCCACGCGCAGATAGTTCGCCGTGAGGGAGTTGGGGGGCACGAGCGTCTTGAGCCGCAGCTCCGCGGGGTCGAGCTTCAGCTGCTCGGCGATCTTGTCGAGGTGGACCTCGAGTGCGAATCGCGGTTGGGGCGTCCCGTGGCCGCGCTTGGGACCGCAGGGAGCCTTGTTGGTGAAGGCGCGGGCGCCCTGGAATTTGTAACGGGGCACCTGATACGTGACGGTCTGAAGCGCGCCCGTGTAATAGGTGCTCGCCACGCCGTAGGAGCCGTAGCCGCCGCCGTCGAGCAGCGAGCGGAAGTGCATCCCGGTGATCGCGCCATCCTTCTTCACACCGGTCTTCACCCACATCAACGTGGGGTGACGGCCGCGGTGACAGTAGAACACTTCTTCGCGCGTGAGCGTGATTTTGACCGGCCGTCCCGTGATCATCGCGAGCTTCGCGACCGCGATCTCGTGACTGAACGGGTCGCTCTTGCCGCCGAACCCGCCGCCGTTCGGCGTCGCGATCACGCGGATTCGGGCGGGGGGCAGCTCCAGCACCTTGGCGAGGGCGCGGTGCACGTAGTGGGGGGTCTGAGTCGAGCTCCACAGCGTCAGCTTCCCATCGGGGGACCAGACTGCCGCGGCGGCGTGCTGCTCCATCGGGAGATGGGTGCTCCCCTCGAAGAAGAACAGGTCCTCGCGCACCAGGTCGGCTTCGGTGAAGCCTTCCCTGACATCCCCAAACTCGAGATCGATCAGCTTGTGGAGGTTGCCGCTGTCGCCATAGTCGTGGATGCGGGGCTCCGGGTGAGCCACGGCGTCTTCGGCGGAGGCGATCGCGCGGAGCGGCTCGTAGTCGACCTTGATCAGATCGAGGGCCGCGGTCGCCGTCTCCTCGCTCGTCGCCAACGGGATCGGCAGGTCCTTCCCGGTGAGCACGGCGATCACGCCCTCGAGGCGCTCGGCGGCGCTCGTGTCGACGCGGAGCACCTTGGCGTGGGGTTCAGTGCTGCGGAGCAACTTGCAATAGAGCATCCGCGGGAACGAGAGGTCGTCGGCGAACTTGGTGACGCCCGTGACCTTCGCCACCGCATCGATCTTGCGATGCGCCTTCCCGATTACCCTATGGCTGGCCATACAGCGTTTCCCGCGCCGGCTGGACGTTCTCCCCGCGCATCCGCGCCGCGGCGAGCTCGACGGCCTCGTAGATCTTGATGTATCCGGTGCAGCGGCACAGGTTGCCGGCGAGTGCTTCCTTGATCTCGTGTCGCGTCGGTTTGGGATTGGCGGTGAGCAGGGCTTCAGCGGCGAGCAGGAACGCCGGGGTGCAGTAGCCGCACTGCGCGGCGCCCAGGTCGGCGAATGTCTCTTGCAGTGGATGCAGTCGGCCCGCCCGCGCCATTCCTTCAACAGTCCTTACTTGGTGCCCCGCACAGGCGAGGCCGAGTACGAGGCAGGATAGAACGGGCGTCCCGTCGAGCAACACGGTACAGGTGCCGCACTCGCCCAGCTCGCACCCGTGTTTCGTGCCGGTGAGGTTCAGGTCTTCGCGCAACACTTCGAGCAGCGTCTTATGGGGCGCGAACGCGACCTCGGCGGGCTCGCCGTTCACCTCGAGTGCGATCGTCACCATGGAACGAAACGTAATCTTGATTACGAGGAGAGGCGACGGCAGCTTTCGGACTCCAAAAGCGAGGGAACGATGGAACGTTGGAACGTTGGACCGTGGTTCGGGCGCGCTATGTCGGTTCTGGCAGTTCTTTCCATCTTTCCATCGTTCCATCTTTCCGCCCAAGATTATCGGGCCCAAGCTCTTCGTATCCTGCGGACCACCCCGCTCATCGACGGCCACAACGACATCCCCGACGCGATCCGCGAGCGGGGGGGCCTCGACTCGGTGGACTTCTCCGCGTTGCAGCCTCGGTTGATGACCGACATCCCGAAGCTGCGCGCCGGAGGCGTCGGAGCACAATTCTGGGCGGCGTACGTGCCGGTCACGACGATCCACGAGGGTACCCATCCCGCGGTCTATGCCCTCGAGCAGATCGACCTGTCGCACCGGTTGTGCGCCAAATACCCCGGGACCTTCGCCGAGGCGGGCACGGCGGCGGACATCGAGCGCAACTTCAAAGCCGGGAAGATCTCCTGCCTGATCGGGATCGAGGGAGGCCACGCGATCGAGAACTCGCTCGGCGCGCTGCGTGCCTTCTACGATGTCGGCGTCCGGTACATGACGCTCACGCACTGGGAGACCATCGACTGGGCCGACGCCGCGACCGACAGCGCCAAGCATGACGGCCTCACGGCTTTCGGCGAGCAGGTCGTACTCGAGATGAACCGCATCGGGATGCTAGTGGACCTGTCGCACGTGTCCGACGCGACGATGATGGACGCGCTACGCGTCTCGCGCGCGCCGGTGTTCTACTCACACTCTTCGGCCCGCGCCCTCGCCAACCACGTCCGCAACGTGCCCGACTCGATCCTCCGGATCGTCGGCCAAAAGGGCGGCGTGGTGATGGTGAACTTCAATCCCGGGTTCGTGTCGGAGGCGGTGCGGCTCTACGGCGACAGCGTGCAGGCGTGGACGCGCGCGTTGCGCGCCGCGGGAGCCGACTCCACCGCGCGCTCCGACTCGCTCAAGGCGTGGACCGCGCGCGGCCCCAAGGCGACGCTCAAGCAAGCCGCCGACCATATCGAACACATTCGCGATGTGGCCGGCGTGGGCCACGTGGGGCTCGGCTCGGACTTCGATGGCATCACCGACGTGCCGGTGGGCCTCGAGGACGTCTCGAAGTTTCCCGATTTGGTGGCCGAGCTGCTCAGGCGCGGCTGGAGCGAAGCCGACGTACGGAAGGTCGTGGGGCTGAACGCGCTGCGGGTGATGCGAGATGCGGAGCGCGTGGCGGCTCAACTGCGGGCCGGTCGGTGATGCCCTAGAACGCGCGCTCCACGCCGGCGCCCACCCCCCAGCGAGACAAGATGGTCTTGGAGTGCACGCCCGTGACATCCACGCGCAGCGCGAACCCGCGGCCGGCGTTGTAGCGCACGCCGGCCGCGCCCGTCGTCGTCTCGATCGCCAGCACTTGTTGCGCGGCCGGCGCGCCGACCAGATAGCTCTCGCGCCCGGCCCCAACCCCGATCCACCCGGCGGCGCGGCGGGACAGCGACGTGGTTGCGCGCAAGAACATCGCCACGTCGGTTCGGTCCGACGGATTGCGTGACACGTACACGCGCGCCTCCAAGGCCGTGGGTCCCGCTTGCAGCCCGGCATGCGGCATGACGACGTCCACGGGCCCCACGACGTAGTTCTGCCGCCGGTAGCCGACGCCGAGCGCCAACCTGCGCGTGGCCAGCGCCGTGACGTCGGCCTCCCAGGAGTTCTTCGGCACGATCTCGGGACCCACGGCCGTGCCCGCCTCGAGCGTCAGCCACCACCGGGCGTGCGGATGGAGCACGCCGCCGATCCGCTCGGTGCCGTCGCCCGTGCCGAACCGGTCGACGAGCTCCGCGGCGGCCCACATGGCATCGCCGCGGGGAGTACGCCAGCTCAGCTGGGCGCCGAGCGTGCGCCAGTCATCGCTTCCGGTGACGCGATCGTAGCTCGCCCAGGCCGTCGCGCGCGCGGTCTGTGCGCCGAGCGCCGCGACGCCGAAGCACAGCGCGATCATGGCGGTGCCGAAGCCTTTCCGGATCATTTCCCCCCACACGTGCCCGTGTTTCCACACACTCACAAACGCCTTGAGGCGCCACCACACGGTGCGCTGACGGTACCCGAAGTTCTCGAGCGAGGCGTAGAGCAGCAGCAGCAGCAGATCACCGAAGCGGCGGTAGCGGCGGAAGCTCACTTCCTCGAGCACGACCGCCCAAATGGAAAGCAGCATCCCGTAGCCCCACGCTACGAGCATAAATAGAAGGGCGAACTCCGCGTTCACCATGCCCGCCGCCAGGCCGAGCACCGTCACCACATACCCAATGACCTCGATGAGCGGCGCCAGCATCTCGCCGAACGCGTAGAACGGCATCGCGAGCAGACCGACGCGGCCGTACCGGGGATTAAAGAGCATCCCCTTGTACTCCCACATCGCCGCGATCAACCCGCGCTGCCAGCGCTCACGCTGGCGGCCGAGGATTTTGCCCGATTCGGGCACCTCGGTCCACGCGACGGGGTCTGGGATGAAGGGCATGACGTAGCGGACTTTTTGAGCGCGCAAGTAACGGTGCAAGCGCACGACGAGGTCCAAGTCTTCGACGATGCTGGTCGTGCGGTACCCGCCGATCGCGGCGACGTAATCCTTGCGGAACAGGCCGAACGCACCCGAAATGATGAGGTTGCCGCCGAGCCGGTTCCACCCGAGCCGGCCAAACAAGAAGGCCCGCAGGTACTCGACGACCTGAACCCCCGGGAGCAGGCCGTGGGGGACGCGCGCGTCCGTCACGCGACCGTCTTTGACGGTGCAGTTATTTGCGACGCGCACGGTTCCTCCCACGGCGGCGATCTCACGGCCCAGCAGGAACGGCCGCGTGAGCCGCAGCAACGCATCCGGTTCGATCAGGGTGTCGGCGTCCACGGCGATCACCAGCGGGAAGCGACTGGCATTGATCGCCGCATTGAGTGAGTCGGCCTTGCCGCCGTTCTCCTTGTCGAGTACGAGCAGGCGCGAGCGGGTACGCGAGCGGTACACCGCCCGGAGCGGTTTCGTGGCGATCGTCTCCGGGTAGATGCGCGGCACCTCGTACAGATCGAAGGCGTGGCGCAGTTGCTCCATCGTATCGTCCTTGGAGCCGTCGTTCACGACCACGACCTCGTAACTGCGGTACTCGAGGGTCAGCATCGCCGTGACGCTGGCCTCGATGGTCGCACTCTCGTTGTACGCCGGCACGAGCATCGTGATCGGGGGCAACGCGTCGCTCTGCATCAGGCGCTGGAAGTCGTCGTCCTCGGCGAGCCGCGTCTGCTCCCAGATCTCGGGAATCGAGAGCAGCAGCAACACGGCATAGAAGGAATTGAGAGCCAGGAAGTACACGAGGATCACGAGGTCGGTGCCGGCGACCACCCCGCCGAGGGCGCTCACGCCGCAAACTCCGCCAACGCCTGGGCGGGCAGGCCCAGGATCAGCTTGGCGACGTCGCGGGCGTCCGCGTCGGCCCCCACCTCGATCTCGAGGAGGGCGTTGCGGCCCGCCGCGCCGAAACGCATCAACGCGAGGCCGGCCCGGAGCCGGACCCACCAGATGGTGTCGCGCAGCCCCGCGCGCACGAGGGTCAGGGTGGTCGCATCCGCGATCATCCCCAGCGAGCGGTGCGCCTGCGCCCGCACTTCCCAGGCAGCGTCCGCGGCGAGTCGCGTGAGCGCCGCCACGGACTCACGATGGGGGAAGCTGCCCAAGGCGCGTGCGCTCTGGATCCGGACTTCGGGGTTGGTGTGGTCGGCGAGCGCGGTCATCCGCTCGCGCAACGCCGGCTCCGCCAGGCGTACCGCGAACTCTGCGAAGCGCGGCAGGGCCGGATCGTCGGTGCGTCGCAGGCGCTTGAGCAAGTGTTGGATCACCACCGGACGCGAGCGGCGCAGCATCCCCGCGTAATAAGCCTGGACGGTGGGAGCGAGCCGCGGAAGGCGCTCCAGCGCCGCGAGCGTGAGCGGGGTGCTCTCCATCCGTTCGAGGGAGGCCACCGCCGCCACGTGGACCGCGGCGTGCGGATCGTTGACCAGTCGCACCAGCCGGGCGACGTCTCCGGGCATGGCGCCGACGCTCAGGAACCGGGCGCACTCGAGCCGCTTCCACCAACGCGCCGATTTGCCGTTGGCCCGGACCAGGCGCGCCCACCACTGGTGCTCCAACTCCGCGGCGAGTTCTCGCCAGCGCTCCCCCGGTACCCGGGCCGACCAGCCGACCAGGGCGTCGATGGCGAGGGGCACGGGCAGGCGGGCCAGCCGGATCAGCACGCCGGCCAGCGGGCCGCTCCCCGCGGCCCAGCGCCGCATCGCGTCGTCCACCGCCACACGCCGCGGATGGAGGCGGGCGCTGCGCCGTAGCCGGAACCAGCGGTTCAGAATGATGAGGGTGATGAGGGCGCCGAGCAGCACGCCCTGGACCAGCGCGACGATGAGCAGGACCTGGCGGCTCGTCACCTCCCCACCAAGCGGCGGATCTTTTCGAGCGCCACCCGTAAGCTCATCGGCTTCACCATGTAGTCGATCGCGCCCGCCTCCAGGCCGCGCAGCTGCTCGGCCTCGCTCCCGTGCACGGTCGTGAAGACCACGCGGAACTTGCCGGGGCAGTCTTTCTGCAGGGCCTCGAAGATCGAGTAGCCGTCGAGCGCGGGCAGGTCCACGTCGAGCAGCAGCAACGGCACCGTGCCGCGCGTGTCGAGCCCGCGCAGATGGTCGAGCGCCTCGCGGCCGTTGCGGTAGTGTACGAAGCGGTACCCTCGCGCCTCGAGCCCGAAGGTGAGCAAGTCCGCGAGGGCAGCGTCGTCCTCGACGACGATGACTTCGGGGACGTCGCCTGGTGCTGGGTCGTGCGTGGTGAGTGGTGCGTTGTGCGTCGGAGTTGGTAACGGCGCAGAGGCCTGCTTCGTGAACAGAGCCGCCGCGAGGCGGCGGACGAACCCTCGGGCAGCTGCGCCCCGACCAGCCGCGCCGTCCGCCGGCTGCGCCAACCACTGTTTCGCGGCGTCCTCCAGCTCGGCGGCGACGACAGAAGCGTGCGCGAACCCGAACGAGCCGGCCGACCCACGGAGCTTGTGCGCCTCGCGGCGCAGGGTCTCGATGGCCGCCGCGTCGTCGCCCGAGTCGATCAGCCGCTCGGCCAGCTCGGCGATGCCCCCCAGCTGGTCACGCGCTCCCTGCAGGTACTCGTCCCGAAGACCGGGAGGGAGCCCGAGGTCGTCGACTTGGCTCACGGCCTCCAAGATATAGCTAGGTTCCCCTTTGACCTAATGACTGATCCCCCGCGCCCCCAGAGCCCCCCCGTTGGCCTCTGCGCCACCTGTCGGTGGGCGCGGATGGTGTCGAACCGGCGCGGCTCGATGTTCTACCGCTGCGGGCGGGCCGACAACGACCCCAGCTTCCCCCGCTACCCGGCGCTCCCCGTCCTCAAGTGCTCTGGCTACGAAGGCGCAGCTGCATCGCAATCGTGACACTCCGAAAAACGGGAGATGGGAGAAGGGAGATGTTCGAAACGGCCCGCACCGAGCTCGAGGCGCGCGCCGCATCCGACCACTCCCTTCTCCCATCTCCGCTTGTGGGGCCGGCCCTAAGGCGCTGCGGCCGGTCCCCGTCCCCCTTACAAGCGAATTCCGTGCCGAAGTCGGCCTCTGGCGTATCTCGCTCACTGCACGGCGCTTAGAGGGCCCGCGCGCGCGGGTGTGACCTCGCTCACGCTTGCAGTCTGCCGGTCCATTCCCCACTTTGTGTCCCGCGCGCCCCCGACGTCCCATGCCGCGAGGTGCCATTGGTCCAGCCGCGTTCTTTGGAGCGCGCGAAGCAGTTCTTCTTCCGACACTTCGAGCGCATCTTCGTCCTCCTGCTCGTCGCCTCTCTCCTTTGTATCAACTATTTCATCGACGAGAAGTTCGCGTTCCTGAGCTTCTACTACTTGCCGATCATCCTCGCGGGATTCTTCGGCGGGCGCCGGTTCGCCGTGTTTTCGGGGGTGTTCGTGGTGTCGCTCGTCTTCTTCTTCCAGGTGTTCGAGGGACTGGGGATGGAGGCGGGGCTCACGGAGGCCGCCTCGCTCACGCTGATTCCGTGGGCAGGATTCCTCATCCTCACGGGCTACGTGGTGGGCGGGTTGGCGGAGCAGCGCGCCGCCCGGCTCACCGATTTGAAGAACGCGTACCTCGCGACGCTGGAGGTCCTCACCTTCCACATCGAAGCCAGCGAGCGGCACCAGCAGGGGCATTCGAATCGCGTCGCCGAGCTAGCCGCCGCGATCGGCAAGGAGATGAGCCTTTCGGAGACGGAGATCGAGAATCTGCGGATCGCCTCGCTGCTGCATGAGGTGGGGACGGCGGACCAGCGACTGTTACGCTTGTTGTCGCGCTCCGTGACTGACGAGAGCGTGATGGTGGCGCGCGCCCTGCGCGGCGCCGCACAGATCATCGCCGAGTACGCGCACTACTACGAGATCGTGGGCGACGATTGGGACATCGAGGCCCTGCCGATTCCGTTGACGGTGAAGGTGCTCGCGGTCGCGGACGCGTTCGAGACGTTGCAGATGGCCACGCCAGTGCGGCCGGCGTTCACGCGCTGGAACGCGTTGGAGGAAGTCGAAAAGGGAGCCGGGAAGACGTTCGCCCGCGAGGCCGTGCGCGGTCTGCGCGTGGTGGCGGGCCGCCCTGAGAAGGAACTGGCTGGTCGGCTAGCCGGCTGATCCGGCTCCGTCGGTGCCCGACCGTCCGCTGGCGACGCCGCCCGCCACCCCGACTCCTAAGGCTACCGCGGTGCCGACTGTGACGATGGGAAGCGCGGCGAAGGGGAGGGCCGCGACGGCCGCGACGGCCGCGCCGGCGATGAGGGGCGCTGACGGTTTGTGTATGGCGTCGACGTAGCGTAAACGGCGGCGGACGAAGTTGCGACTCATGACGTACCCGCCGATCAGCGCGGCGGCAGTGACAACCAACCCGAGCAACATTGCAGCCTCCTGACAGTTGCGACCCCTACGCAACTTGCGGCGGCGGCGTTTCATACGCAAATCTTCAATCATGACCTCACGAACGCTGTTCCGACTGGCAACGGTGCTGCTCTCTACCGGTGCCGCCTCGGGAGTGGCGGCCCAGGCCGCTGCTCCCCTGCGTGTCCCCTACGAGACGTTCACGCTCCCCAACGGGCTGCAGGTGATCGTCCACGAGGACCATTCGGTCCCCGTCGTCTCGGTGAACATCTGGTACCATGTCGGGTCAGGCGACGAGCGCGCCGGCCGCACCGGGTTCGCGCACTTGTTCGAGCACATCATGTTCATGGGCTCGCAGCACGTGCCGACTGGGGAGTTCGACAAGCTGCTCGAGGCAGCGGGCGGCGACAACAATGGTTCTACCACTGAGGACCGGACGAACTACTTCGAGGACGCTCCCACCAACGCGCTGCCCCTGATGCTGTGGTTGGACTCGGATCGCATGGGCTTCCTGGTCCCCGAGATCACCGCCGAAAAAGTGGATCTGCAGCGGGGCGTGGTGCAAAACGAGCGCCGTCAGAGCTACGAGAACCGCCCATATGGGCTCGCCGAGGAGAACATCCTCAAGCGCCTCTACCCGGCGACGCACCCGTACAGCTGGCCGGTGATCGGATCGATGGCCGACCTCTCGGCGGCGACGCTCGAGGACGTCCGCAACTTCTTCCGCACCTACTACACGCCCAACAATGCCACCATGGCGATTGCCGGGGACGTCACGGCGGGCCAAGCACGACAACTCGCGGAGCGCTACTTCGGCAATCGCCATGGTGGCATTGTTGGGCGTGTAGTAGCCGCGTGCAGACGCCGCGGGTCTACAACGCGTGGCACACGCAGAAGGCCTTCGCGCCGGATGACGCCGGGCTCGACGTGCTCGCCAACGTGCTGGCCGGCGGGCGCTCGTCGCGCCTGTACCGGCGCCTCGTGTACGAGCTGCAGATCGCCAGTGACGTCGTCGCCTTCCAGGACGGCAGCCGGCTCGACGGAAAGTTCGAGCTGTGGGTCACGGCTCGCCCGGGCCACGCCCTCGGCGAGCTGCAGCGCGTGGTCGACGAGGAGGTCCGCAAGCTGGCCGATGCCGCGCCAACGGTCCGGGAGGTGCAGCGCGCACAGAACACCTTCGAAGCGCAGTTCCTCTCCCGCATGGAGCGGGTGGGCAGCTTCGGCGGCAAGGCCGACCAGCTCAGCTTCTACGCCTATTTCGTGGGAACGCCCGACTACTTCCAGCGTGACCTGGACCGGTACCTGAAGGTGACGCCCGCCGACGTGCAGCGGATCGCTCGGACCTACTTGGCCGACGCCCGCCGCGTCGTGCTGAGCGTCGTGCCGCAGGGCAAGCCGGAGTTGGCGGTGCAGCCGGCGGTGCAGCCATGACCGGCGTCGTCCTGGCGCTGCTGCTGGTGCAGGGCGTCGATCGGACCAAGCCCCCGACGTTGCCGCCGCCGCCCGCCCTGAAGCTGCCGGCGGTGCGGACGGCGACCCTGCCCAACGGTCTCCAGATGGCGGTGGTCGAGATCCACAAGGTTCCGGTCGTGGACGTCTCGCTCGTGCTCGATGCCGGCGCCGTGCGCGACCCCGCGAACCTGCCCGGCCTCGCGACCTTCACGGCCACGATGCTGCAGCAGGGGGCGGGCCGGCGCAGTGCGCTCGACATCGCCGACGAGACAGCCTTCCTCGGCGCCCAGCTCTCGAGTAATGCGGGGTTCGACGTCGCCACCGTCACTCTCCATGTGCCGAAGCGGCGCCTGGCGGCGGCGCTCGACCTCCTGTCCGACGTCGTGCTGCGTCCCACGTTCCCTGATTCGGAGGTGACGCGGCGTGCAGGTCGCGAACGTGGCGTTTCCGGCGATCGTGTACGGACCGGCGCACCCCTACGGGCGCCCGTTGAGCGGGAACGACAGTACGGTCGCCGGGTTGTCGCGGGACCGCGTGGCCGAGTTCTACGGCACGTTCTACCGCCCCAACTCCGGGCGCCTGCTCGTCGTGGGCGACGTGACGCTCGAGGAGGCACGTCAACTCGTGACGGCGCGCTTCGGCGCGTGGGCACGCGGCGACGCGCCGGCGAGCGCGGCAGGTGTCGCTCCGCCGCCGTCGCCGCGCACGATCTACCTCATCGACAAGCCCGGCGCGGCGCAGTCGGTCGTGCGGATCGGGCACGTGGGTCCGCCGCGGGACACGCCGGATTATTTCGCGCTCCAGGTGCTGAACACGATTCTCGGCGGCGCATTCACGTCCCGTCTGAACCAGAACCTGCGCGAAACGCACGGCTACACCTACGGCGCGGGCTCGGCGTTCACGCTGCGCCGCGCCGGCGGACCGTTCGTCGCGCAGGCGTCGGTCGTCACGGCCAAGACCGACAGCTCGCTCATCGAGTTTTTGAAGGAGCTGCGGCGCATCCGCGACGAAGCCGTGCCCGCGGCCGAGCTCGAGAAGGCGAAGCAGTACATCAATCTGGGCCTGCCCGGCGATTTCGAGACGACCGCGGGTGCGGCGTTCCGGTTTCGCGACTTGCTCGTCTACGGACTCCCGCTCGACTACTACGGCGGCTTCACCGATCGGATCAACGCCGTCACGGCAGCGGACGTGCAGCGCGTCGCGCAGCGCTACATCGATCCCGACCGGTTCGACATCGTGATCGTCGGGGACCGCAGCCAGATCGAAGCCGGTCTCAAGGCACTGAACGAGGGCCCGATCGTGTACCGCAACCTGTGGGGGCAGGTGCTGCCGTAGACAACCCGCTGAAGAACGTCGATTCCGCCGAGCGCGCGTACCTGCTGAAGGTCGCCGTCTTCTTCGGGCCGCCCTGCTTTGTGATGTTGTCGATGGCCTGGTACTTCTGCCTGCGCCAGGGCTGGATCTCGAGTGTCGTCTTCTTGCTGCTGCTCGTGCTCGACGTGCCCCTCACCATCGCGGGGATCTTCGCCATCCACCATGTCGCCGGCGCGACCTCGACTGGCCTCGTCAAGACGATCTACGCGGCCGGGAACATCCCTCCGCCGCGGACGTATCCGCGCCAAGACGTCCTGATCGTCCGCGGCCAGTACGCCGAGGCCGCCGACTACTTTCGCGATCACGTGCGCATCGAACCGGGCGATCACGAGGCCCGCCTGCAGCTCGCGCACCTGCTCGAGACCCGACTGCAGGGATTCGACGAGGCGGAGCGCTTGTACCAGGAGGTGCGGCGGATGCAACCCGATCCAGGGCAGGAGATGCGCGCGGCGAACGGGTTGATCGATCTGTACCGGCGGGTCGATCGGCGCGACCGGCTGCGGGTGGAGCTGGCGCGTTTCGCGGATCGCTATCGTGGGACGGCGGCCGGCGACGCGGCCGCGCGCGAGCTCAGCGAGCTGAAGAACGCGTCGCGTTGAGGATCGCGGCGGCCATGCCGGGGAGGGGGAGCACCCGGTCCACCGCGCCGCGCTCGATCGCTTCCTTCGGCATGCCGAAGACGACCGACGTCGCCTCATCCTGCGCGAGCGTGGTCGCGCCGCCGCGCTTCATTTCGAGCAGGCCCGCGGCTCCGTCGTCTCCCATCCCCGTCAGCAGCACACCGACGGCGTGCGGTCCCGCCGCCTGAGCCACCGAGCGAAACAACACGTCGACGCTGGGGCGGTGCCGCGACACGCGCGGACCGTCCACCAGCTCCACCTCGTACTGCGTCCCGTGCCGGTGGAGGAGCAGGTGCCGGTTTCCGGGCGCAATCAGCGCCTGGCCCCGCACCACGCGGTCGCCGGGGACCGCTTCCTTCACCGTGATGCGGCAGATCTGGTCCAGGCGTTGCGCGAAGGCAGCCGTGAACCGTTCCGGCATGTGCTGCACGACGACGATGCCCGGAGCGTCTTCCGGCAGCGTGGTGAGGATGGTCCGTAGCGCCTCGGTGCCGCCGGTGGACGCGCCGATCGCGACCACGATGTCGGCCGCGGCATGCTGGCGATCGCTGCGGCGGCGGGCGGGGGAAGGCGGCAGCACGACGTCGGCCGTGTGGTGCCGCGACTCGGGGCTCGCCGGAGGCACACTCGGGCCGCGGCGCCGCACGCGGACCTCCGCGGCCTCACGGACGACATCGATGAGCGTACTCGCCGAGTCGTGCAGGAAGTCGCGGACGTTGAGCTGCGGTTTGGCGATGACTTCGACGGCGCCTTCCTCGAGGGCACGGATCGCGGTGGCGGTACCGCGCGCCGCGAGGCCCGAACACACCACGACCGGGATCGGGTCCTCGGTCATGATCTTCCTGAGGAAGGTCAGCCCGTCCATCCGCGGCATCTCGATGTCCAGCAGGATCACGTCGGGCCGCGAGCGGCCCATCTTATCGAGCGCGATGTAGGGATCCGCGGCCACGGTGACGACCATCCCGGGATCTTGCGACAGGATCGTGGTGGCGGCCTGGCGCACCACGGCCGAGTCGTCGACGACGAGGACACTCAGGACGCGCTTCGCCACGGAATTACCGTGGGATCCTGGAATAGACGGTTGGGACGACGGCGCGCGGTTGATCGCGCATTCCCGTCAGCGACTCCGCGTGCCCGAGGAACAGGAGGCCGTCCGCCGCGAGGCGTCCCAGGAGCCGTGTGACGACATGCTCCTTGGAGGCCGCATTGAAATAGATCATGACGTTGCGGCAGAAGATCAGGTCGAACCCGTCGCCCACCGCGTACGAGTCGGCTTGCAGATTGAGCTGCTGGAACCGCACGACGTTGCGGATCTCCGGCCCCGCCTTCATGCGGTTGTGGTGCTCGCCGGTGCCGCGCAACATGAAGCGCTTCAGGTACGCCGGCGGGATCTGCCCCGCCCGCTCGATGGCCCACGTCGCCGCCCGCGCCTTGTCGAGGACGCGTGTGGAGATGTCCGTGGCCAGCACTTCGACGGTCCAGCCCGCGCTCGCGGGGAAGTGATGGAGCAGGCTCATGGCCATAGAGACCGGCTCCTCGCCCGACGAACACGCGGCGCTCCACGCCCGGATCTGCTTGGGCCGTGTGCCCGCATCGCCCTCGGCCCGCCAACGCGGCGCGAGCGTCTGCTCGAGGAACTCGAACTGGCGCGGCTCCCGGAAGAACTGCGTCTCGTGGGTGCAGATGTTGTTGATCAGCTCGACGCGCTCCGCCGGATGCGCGCCGTCTACGACGTGGTGGTAGTAGGCCTCAAAGCTCTCCAAGCCGAGCTCGCGGATGCGCCGCGACAGCCGGCCGACGAGCAGGGCCTTCTTCACCTCCGAAAGGAAGATCCCGGCTTCCTTGTGGATCAGCGACTGGAAGAGCCTGAACTCCCGGTCGTTGAGCGGGCGGATGCCCAGGCCGGCGGACAGCACGTCAGTTCCGTACGCCCGCGAGGGCAGCAGTACGGAAGTACCCGACCACCTCGCGCAACCCCGTCGCCTGGCCCGCCATCTCCTCGGCAGTGGACGCCAGCTCTTCGGCGGCTGAGGCGGCGCGCTGGGTGACTTGATCGACGCTCGTCAACGCCCGGTTGATCTGCGAAATCCCGGACGCCTGCTCGCCCGACGCCGCGGCGACCTCCTGCACCAGCTCCGCGGTGCGGCGAATCGCCGGCACGAGGGCGCTGAGCAGTTTTCCGGAGCGCTCGGCCACCTTCACGCTCGACGTCGCCAGTCCGGCGATTTCCTGCGCGGCCATCTGGCTGCGCTCGGCGAGCTTCCGGACCTCGACGGCCACGACGGCGAAGCCCTTGCCGTGGTCGCCGGCGCGTGCCGCTTCGATCGCCGCGTTCAACGCGAGGAGGTTCGTCTGGTACGCGATCTCCTCGATGATCGAGATCTTCTCGGCGATCGTGTTCATCGCCTGGACGGTGTCGAGGACGGCCTTGCCACTTTCTTCACCGTCCTTGGCACCCCGCAATGCCGTTTGCTCGGTTTCCCGGCTGCTCTCGGCGTTCCGGGCGATCGAGGCGCTCATCTCCTCGAGGCTCGACGTGGTCTCTTCGACAGAGGCCGCTTGCTCGCTGGTGCCTTGCGACAAGGCGTGTGACGTGGCGGAGACCTGCTCGGAGGCGGAGCTCAGCGCGGCAGCGCCGGTCTTCACCTCGCCGATGACCTGGGAGAGCCGCCCCACCATCTGGGCGAGCGCGTTCCCCAGCGTATCGCGGCTCGAACGGGGCACGACCTCGACGGTGAGATCGCCGCCCGCGACGCGCGCCGCGGCATCTGCCATCGTTTCCGTGGTGCGGATGACGCTGGCCATCGAGCCGAGCAGCTGACCGACTTCGTCCTCCGTCTCAGCGGCGACCTTGAGGGACGTGTCGCCCTCGGCGAGGCGTTCCGCCACGGCGACGCTGCGCCGCAGGGATCGGGTCACGCCGCGGATGATCACGACCGACAGCGCGCTGCACGCGAGCAACGTCGCGAGAGTGATCAGCAGCGTTCCCGTCTCGGTCCGCGTGTTGAGTTGCCGCGCGGCCTCGAATTCGCGCGCCACGTCCGCGGTCCGGCGAGTGGTGGCCGAATCGAGCGCCAGACGCAGCGCCGCGAAGCTCGCGCGCATGGTCTCGAGGTTGCCGGCGAGCGCGTCGTTCGCGCTTCCGGCGATCAACGTGGCGGTGGTGCGGCGCGCGACGTCGTAGTAGCTGGTGAATTCGTTGCGTAACCGGGTAATCTCGGTCTTCGACGCAACGGGGTTCGCTTCAGCTCCGTCCAGCGCGCGCTCGAATTCGTTGCGCAGCGAGTCCGCCTCCGCCAGTCCGTCGACGTCGCTGGCGGCCGCGGCGTCCTGCAACCGCCGCTGAAGGGAGCCCAGCACGCCTTGCAGGCGCTGCTGCGTTTGCAGCGCGGGGTAGTAGCCGCGCTCGATGCGCGACAGCGCCCCCCGCTGCGCACCGCCGAACAGGGCGGTGGCAACGAGAATCGCGGTGAGCGCCAGCCCGGCCAGCGCCGGCGCCAACGCGATCTTGCGGGCGAGCGTCCAACGACGGAGCACGGCCGCCTACCTGACGACCGCGATGACGCGGACTTCACTGGTGAGCGGCGTCGCCGTGGAGACGTAACCCACGGCGTAGGGATGCTGGCGCACGAACTCCAGCACGGCCGCGTCAGTGTCGAGCGCCGGCGGCGGAACGGCTTTCCCAGAGAACACCTGCTGCTGCCAATAGCTCTTCACCGACCCCGTGTCGCGGTTCAAGACGCGGGCGGTGAAACGCCGGCGCAGGTTGGATCCTTCCGGCTGATCCACCGGCTGCGCCGCCTGGCCGTTGCTCCACGTCGCGCTCTTCTTGAGGAAGATGCGGGTCAGGTCGTCGGCCTTGATCGTGACGAACGGATTGAACGCGTTCACGATCACCACGAAGTCCTTGTCCTGGGCGCGGACGGGGGCCGTCAAGGCCCCCGCCGCGATCGCCAGCGCTAGCAGTGTCCGCTTCATACGGTCTCCATTTCCGCCGTGGCCGGCGTGGGCAACGTGACGTCGCCCAGCAGCCGGTCGATGTCGAGAATCAGCACGAACTTCTTGTCGTCGAGCTTGCCCAGCCCCACCAGATACTCGACGCTGACCCGGCTGCCGAACGCCGGCGGGGGCTCGATGGCCTCGGGTCCCAGGTCGATCACCTGGCTCACCGCGTCCGCCAGCACCCCCATCACCAGGTCTACGCCGTCCACCTGGGCCTCGACGATCACGATGCAGGTACGCTTCGTAATCGTCGTCGGCGCCAGCTTGAACTGCAGCGCGAGATCCACCACCGGCACCACGCTGCCGCGGAGATTGATCACTCCGCGGACAGCCACCGGCGCATTGGGCACGCGCGTAATCGTGTCGTACTCGAGAATCTCCTTCACCCGCAGAATGCCGAAGGCGAATTCTTCGCCCGCGAGCTCGAAGGAGAGGTATTGCATCGTCATGGCGGTCTCCTTCCTAGAAGCGGGTGAACCCGTTGTCGTCATGCGCCAGAACCGGCAACGCCGGGGCGCGCTTGTGTCCGTTGCCGTCCGGCTTCGGCGCGGCCTTCGGCGCCGGGGCCTTCGCCTTCACCGGCGCGTCGGCGATGCCGGTCACGCGGAAGAAGGCCATGAGCTGCTGCAGGCTTTCGGCCTGGCTGGCCATCTCCTCGGCCGTGGAGGCGAGCTCCTCGGACGCGGACGCGTTGCGCTGCGTG
>WNFK01227923.1_pt4 | contig 20039 bp, 18 predicted proteins | sample 5400281 | NCBI WGS metagenome assembly WNFK01 (sample SAMN13153350, study PRJNA577476) | soil metagenome | isolation source: 20 cm soil on Douglas fir-dominated hillslope | place: USA:California | collected 2013-09-17
ACCCGGTCCTGCTCGAAGTCGATCTGCACCTCGTGGTGCTCCACGTCCCAGTGGCTCACGGTGGCGAACCAGCCGAACCGCCGCCCGTGGTGCGGGACCAGGCGCTGGCCGCGGTAGATGACCGCGCGGATCTCGCCGGTGGGCAGGCGCTGCTCCTCCTCGGGCTCGCTGCCCACCTGCTTCAGCACCTCCTGGTATGTCGTCTCCCCCGGGCGGATGCGCCCGAGCGTCTCCGTCGACGGCACGCGGCCGGTGGCCTTCCCGGTGACCTCGCCGCGCCCGAAGTGGACGCGCTCCCGTACGGTCCGGGCGACGCGCCGCAGCAGGGTGCCGACGATCGGCCCGGTGAGGTTGCCGAGGCCGAGGAGCAGGGCCGAGAGCAGGATCGGCCGCCACGGCAGCCGGCCCCGGAAGTACACGAACTGGATCTTGAGCACCTGCGGCACGATGCCGTCGGCGGCCAGCAGCGGGATCGAGAACGTCTCGGTGTTCTCGCGCGTCTCGCTCATGCGCCGGCTCGCGGTCATCGGCACCATCTCGTCGATCTTGAGGTGATTCGCCTGGCCGAAGTTCACGGCCAGCCGCGAGAAGTCCGGGGCGAGCGGGATGACCCGATCGCGATTGCCGAAGTAGAACGGGTAGAGCGACGAGTACCCGACGTCGCCGAAGCTCAGCGTGATGATGTTGCGCCGGCCCCAGAACATCTCCTCGAGCCAGCTCACCCGGCGATCGGTGATCGATCCCTTCGCGGCGAGGTCGAGCCGGGGCACCCAGTCGAGGCTCGCGAGCTCCGGCTTCCAGGGGATGCGGATGAACGAGACCGGCTTCGCGCCCCGGGCCAGCCCTTCCGGCCGGGCGAACGTGACGAACGGCGCCTGGCCCAGGTCGCGTCGACCCGCCGCGCCCGCCCCGGTGCCCATCTGGGCCCGGCTGCGCGCTGAGTAGGCGACGTGACCGTGCACCAGCACCTTGAAGCCGGCGCCCTCCACCTGCCGGACGAGCGCGGGATCGGCGCCGTCGGCGCCGTCGGTGCCGACGAGCTGGCCCGGCCACAGGAGGTAGATGTCCTGGGCGATCTCGGCCGGATCGCGCGCCGGCGGCGGGGCCACGCTGAAGGACACCTGCAGCATGAGCGGGCCGGGGTTGCCGGCCACGTCCTTGGGCTCGACGTTCGCGGTGATGAGCAGCGGCGCGATCCAGAACTCGGGGTGCGGCTTCGACGCGATGAACACCTGGGCCGGGGCCGCGGCCGGGGTCAGCCCGAGGGCGAGCCCGGCGATCGTGAGCGCGCCCGCCAGGCGCCAACACCGGCTCACTTGGTGGGATCCTCCCCCACCCGCACCAACAGCTTCCCGAAGTTCTTGCCCTGGAGCAACCCGATGAAGGCCTCGGGCGCCTTCTCGAGGCCCACCACGACGTCCTCGCGGTGCTTGAGCCGGCCCTCGCGCACCCAGCCGCCGCAGTCCTTCAGGAACTCGCCCAGGCGGCTCAGGTGGTCCGAGACGATGAAGCCCTTGAGCAGCACCCGGTTGACCAGGAGCGGGCGCAGGTTGGGTCCGGGCGTCGATTCGGTCGCGTTGTACTCGGAGATGAGCCCGCAGAGGGGGATGCGCGCGTTCTGGTTCAGGAGCGTCGTCACCGCGCGGAGCACGTCACCGCCCACGTTGTCGAAGTAGACGTCGACGCCGCTCGGGCAGGCCGCCCGGAGCGCGGCGGCCAGGTCGCCGGTCTTGTAGTTCACGCAATGGTCGAACCCGAGCTCGCGCACCACGTAGTCGCACTTGTCCCGGGAGCCCGCGATCCCGACCGCGCGCGCGCCCTTGATCCGGGCGATCTGTCCCACCGCGGAGCCGACCGCCCCGGAGGCGGCCGAGACCACCACCGTCTCGCCGGGCTTGGGCTGGCCGATGTCGAGCAGGCCCACGTACGCGGTCATCCCCGGCATGCCGAGCACGCCGAGCGCGGTGGAGATGGGCGCCTGCTTGGGGTCGAGCTTGCGGAGCCCGCCGCCCTTGGCGACCGCGTGCGACTGCCAGCCGTCGTAGCCCAGCACGATGTCGCCCCTGGCGAGCCCCGCGTACTTCGACTCGATCACCTCGCCGACGGTGGCGCCCACGATCACCTGCCCCGGCTCCACCGGCTGCGCATAGGAGCGGGCGCCGCTGATGCGCCCGCGCATGTACGGGTCGAGCGAGAGGTAGATGGTCCGGCAGAGGACCTCGTCGTCCCTGGGCGCCGGGCGCGGCGACTCGACCAGGTCGAAGTCATCCGGCCTGGGCATCCCGACCGGGTGGCGGCGGAGCACGATCTGACGGTTCGCGGTGCTGGGCATGAGACCTCAGCGCGGGTCGTCGCCGCGACGGTAGTCGACGGTGATCTCGTCCAGGCGGGCCTTGAGCGCGGCGTCGAGCGGCTTCTCGGTCGCCGCGATCGCGTCGTCGAGCTGCTCGGGACGGCTCGCGCCCACGATCGGCGCGGTGATCCCGGGCTCGGCGAGCACCCAGGCCAGGGCCAGGCTCGTCGGCCGAAGGCCGGCCGCGGCGGCGAGCGGGCGCAGCGCCTCGACGGTCTCGAACTCGCGCTCGTGCCAGTAGCGGTCCTGGTAGCGCTCGGCCGCGTTGCCCAGCGTGAAGCGGGTGCCCGGGGTGGGTCCCGAGTCGCGACGGTGCTTGGCGGACAGCAGGCCGCCCGCCAGCGGGTTGTAGGGAATGACGCCGAGGCCCTCCTCCCGGCAGAGCGGCAGCAGGTCGCGCTCGATCTGGCGGAACAGCAGGTTGTAGCGCGGCTGCACCGAGTCGAAGCGCGCGACCCCGAGCACCTCGCTGCGCCCGAGGGCCCGCGCCACCTGGTAGGCGGGGAAGTTCGAGCAGCCCACGTAGCGGGCCTTGCCCGCCCGGACCACGTCGTCGAGCGCGCGCAGGCTCTCGTCGATCGGCGTCTCCGGGTCCGGGTGGTGGAGCTGGTAGAGATCGACGTAGTCGGTGCGCAGCCGGCGCAGGGAGCCGTCGATGGCGTCCAGGATGTGCTTGCGCGACGCCCCGCGGTCCCACCGCCGCTCGCTCATGGCCCCGCAGCACTTGGTGGCCACCACGAACTCGTGCCGTCGCCCCTCGAGCCAGCGCCCCACGATCTCCTCGGTGCGCCCCACCGTCTCGAAGCCGCCGCCCACCGGGTAGACGTCCGCGGTGTCGAGGAAGGTGATCCCGCCCGCGGCCGCGCGATCGAGGATCGCGCGCGAGGCGACCTCGTCGCACTGCAGGCCGAAGGTCATGGTGCCGAGGCAGAGGCGCGAGACGGCGAGCCCGGTGCGACCGAGGCGGACGTGGCGCATGCGGTGAGAGTACCCAAGGGGCGCGCCGGGGGCAAGCAACGGACGGCGCGGGCCGCGCCGGAAGTGGTATAAGAGTCGGCCATGGAATACCGGGTGCTCGGGCGGACGGGACTGCGGGTGTCGGCGCTGGGGTTCGGCTGTGGCGACGTGGGCGGGCTCATGGTGCGGGGCGCGCCCGCCGATCGCGAGCGCGGGGTCGCGCGCGCGCTCGAGCTCGGGATCAACTACCTCGACACCGCGCCGGCCTACGGCTCGGGCGAGTCGGAGAAGAACCTGGGCCAGGTGCTGCGCGCGCTCAAGCCGCCGGTCATCGTGGGCACCAAGTGGCGGCTCGTCGCGGCCGACCTGGCCGACGTGGGCGGCGCGGTGGCGCGCTCGGTCGAGACGAGCCTCGGCCGGCTCGGGCTCGAGCGCGTGGACCTGCTGCATCTCCACAACCTGATCGGGCGCGTGGGCGAGGAGCGGCCGCTCGGCGTCGCGCGGGTGCTGGAGGCCGTCGTCCCGGCGGTGCGGCGGCTGCAGGAGCAGGGCAAGGTGCGCTTCTTCGGGGTCACCGCCTCCGGCGAGACCGGCGCGCTCCATCGCGCGCTCGCGAGCGGGGCGATCGACACCGCGCAGACGGTCTTCAACCTGCTCAACCCGAGCGGGGCCTACGAGGTGCCCGCGGGCTATCCCGCCCAGGACTACGACCGGCTGCTGACGCTGGCACAGGAGCAGCGCGTCGGCACCATCGGCATCCGGGTGCTCGCGGGCGGGGCGCTGAGCGGCCAGGTGGCGCGCCACCCGACCGCGATCCCCACCGTGGCCCCGATCGCCTCGGGGCCCGACTACGCGACCGACGCCCAGCGGGCTCGCGCGCTGGAGCCGCTGGTGGCCCAGGGCCACGCGGGCAGCGTGGTCGAGGCCGCGCTGCGTTTCGCGATCACCGGCCCCGCGCTCTCCACCGTCCTGATCGGCTGCTCCGACCTGGCCCAGCTCGAGTTCGCCGCCGCCGCGGTCAACAAGGGCCCGCTACCCCCCGCCGCCCTCGCCTCCCTCCGCGAGATCTGGGCCGCCTTCTAGGAGGGGTCAGCGATTCGGGCCGCGGCCCATGGGATAGGGCTGCCAGCGGATCAGGGAGGTCTTGGGGAGGACGCCCGGGTTGACCGCGGAGCGGGGCCACTTGCCCTGCAGCACGGTGGCGATCTCGCGGCCCAGGCGCCGGCGCGTCTCGGGTGCCATCCGGGCCGTCGCGGAGGCGATGTGCGGGCTCACCAGCACGTTGTCCATGTGGAGCAGGGCGTTGTTCGGGTCCACCGGCTCCACCTCGAACACGTCGAGCGCGGCGCCCGCGATCCAGCCCTGGCGCAGCGCCTCGCTCAGGGCCTTCTCGTCGACGGTGGGCCCCCGCCCGTTGTTGATGAAGATCGCGTTCTTCTTCATGGCCCGGAACTCGCGCTCGCTCATCATGTGGCGCGTCTCCGAGTTCAGCGGCGCGTGCATCGACAGGAAGTCGGCGCGCTGGCACAGCTCGATCAGGCTGGTCACCGGCTCGACTCCCACCGCGGTCATCTCGAGCTCGGCCAGGAACGGATCGTAGGCGATCACCCGCAGGCCGAAGGCGTGGCAGCGGCGCGCGACCGCCTTGGCCACGTTGCCGAACGAGATGAGGCCGATGGTCTGCCCGTAGAGGCGCGGGATGTTCGTGAAGTAGGGCCGCCCCTCCGTCCACTTGTTGTCGACGGTGAGCTGGTGCATCAGCCGCAGGCGGCGATGCGCGGCGAGGAACATGGCCATGGTGTGGTCCGCCACCTCGTCGATGAACACGTCGGGCACGTTGGTGACCACGATCCCCGCCTCGGTGGCCGCGTCCACGTCCACCGTGTCCGCGCCCACACTGCCGAGCCCGATGACCTTGCAATTTCGCAGGCCCTTGATGATGGCCGCGGTGATGCGCCGGTTGCGCGCGATGACCGCGTCGGCGTCCTTCGCGGCGCGTAGGCCGAATCGCCCAGGTCATAGGTGAGCCCGCCCGACGGCTTCTGGACGACGACCTTGAACTTCGCGCTTGCGGCTGCCATGCCGGCGACCTCCTGAGTGGTCTCAGTGTGGGATTTCCGTCTGCGGCCACCAAGCATACGCTTCGCCCCGATCTGAAGTCGAGGCCCTCTTGTGCTAGGGTTTGCCTGCCATGCTCGTCGGCGCCTTCGCGGTCGCGCACACCCCGCAGCTCCTCATCCGACCGGAGACCGAGGACCGCGCGCTGGTCCTCCGCGTTCACGCGGCGATGGCGCAGGTCAAGGAGCGGCTCGAGGCCCTCCGGCCGGACGCGATCGCGGTGATCGCGGGCGACCACGTCGAGGCGTTCTTCCTCGACGCGGTGCCGGCATTGGCGGTCTACGTGGGGCGCGAGTGCGCGGGCACCTTCGGCCCCTACCGGTACCGCTTCGACATCCACGAGGAGCTGGCCCGCGCGGTGGTGGAGCAGGGCATCGAGCGCGGCTTCGACCTGCTCTACACCCAGGACGCCAAGCTCGACTACGCGTTCTACGTGCCGCTGCACTTCGCGATGCCGGAGCCCGCGCGGCCCATCGTTCCCTTGCACGTCAACGTGTACCTGCCGCCCCAGCCCACCCCGGCCCGCTGCCACGCCTGGGGCCAGGCTCTCGGCGAGATCCTGCGCGCGCGCCCGGAGCGCGTCGCGCTCATCGCCTCGGGCGGCATGTCCCACTTCCCGGGAACCGACCGCTACGCCTCCCCCGAGTTCGAGTACGACCGCGGTTTGCTCGAGGTGCTGGCCGACGGCCGTGGGCGGGAGCTCGGCCGGCTGACCGGCGAGGAGCTCGACAAGCGGGGCAACATCGAGCTGCGGACCTGGATCACCCTGCTCGGCGCGGTGGGCGACGCGCGGGCACGGGTGTACTGCTACGAGCCCTCGTGGCACCACGGCAATGCGGTGGTGGAGTGGCCGCTCTGAGCCCGCGATGAGCGAGACCGCCCATTACCGCTTCCCGCCGTCGAGCGCCTACGCACTGAACCGGTGCCTCTATGCGCTCAAGTCGGACCGGGAGTTCGCGGAGCGCTTCCTCGCCGACGCGGAGGCGGTCACCGAAGCGCTGGGATTGACGGAGGGCGAGCGGGCCGACCTGCGCCGCATGGATCGCGACGCGCTGGTGGCCCGCGGCGCCCATCCCTACCTCGTGTTCATGGCCGGGCTCCGGCTCAAGATGCTCGCCGAGCCCGGGACCCTAGAATACTTCTAGGGGAGTACTTCTAGGCGAGCGCGGCTAGCCGCCGGTCGTCACCTCGAGGCGAGTGCCGACCAGCTTGGCCCCGCGCTCCTCGTAGAACGCCTTCACCTTCGCCCCCTCCTGCAGATCGGCGAACCGCGCCTCGCGGCCGTTCACCTGGATCAGGGTGTCGTGGTTCACCTCGATCGTCTTGCCGAGGAGGCCCAGCAGGCCGATCGAGACGTCCACCGTCTCGGTGCGGCCATCCACCCGGGTCAGCTTGCCCTCGATCACCCCGGCACCCCGGTCGAGCCGGGCGATGCGCCCCGTCGGCTGCAGCGGGTGCGCCGGCTGGGCCGCGCCCGAGGCCGCGACCGCTCCGCCCGGCAATGCGACGAGCCCCGCGACGGCCATGCCTGCGGCGATCCTCAAGCTGATGTAATGCGTCATGACCCGGCCCTCCTCTGCGTTTTTTCCTCGGGGCAATTGGCCCCGCTCCCGCATATAGAAGAGCAAGGGCGATACCAGACGAGGGAAAGGCCGCCTCCAGGCAGCGAATCGCCTCCTCCCCGCGCGGGAGGATGTAAGCCTTACACGAGCATGGGACGTAAGTTGTTCCAGGAGGGGAATCGATGACACGACGCTTCAGACGGCTGGCGCGGCGCTCGCGCGCGGTAGCCTTCGCGTGGGCGGTGCTGCGGAGCTACCGAGAGGGCCGGCGTCGCGGCCAGTCCCCGCTGCGCGCGCTGCGCTTCGGTCGCGCGGTGGCGCGCTGGCGACGGCAGAACGGAGCCGCGCATTCGTAACCGCCCCGGGCGGTGGCCGGGGCTGCGGATGCCCGCCCTGGTCCTCGCCCTGACCCTGACCGCCGCCGCTCACTCCCCGCTGGAGGCCCAGGCGCCGGCCGCGCCGCCGGGCACGCCGGCTCCCACCGCGACGGTGAGCGAGCTACAGCAGACCCTGACGGCCGCCAGCGGCCGCTTCCAGGCGATGGACACCGCGGGCGTGCTCGCCTACGTCTCCGACCGCTATCGCAACGGGCCCATCACCAAGTCGAGCGTCCGCGACAACCTCCTGGCCATGTTCGCCCTCTACGACACCGTCCGGGCGCAGGTGCGCCTCGACGAGGTGCGCGTGGTGAACGGCGCGGCGTGGGTCTACTCCACCGGGGAGATCTCGGGGCGACTACGCGGCCTCGGCGTGTGGACGACCGTGCTCTCGTGGGAGCGCGAGCCGGAGGTCGCCCGGCGCGAGGGCGCGGCCTGGCGGCTCGAAGGGCCGGGGCCCTAGAACAGCGGCGAGTAGTACTGGCGGAAGGCGCGAAAGCGCGGAACGGACACCCCGCAGAGCGGCGCGGGATGGAAGCGCTCGTCGCGGCCGTCGAAGCGGACGATCCCCGGCCCCGACGGGTCGTTGGGATCGTAGACCTCGAAGTCCACCGTCGCGGAAGTCGTTGAGGAAGAGCTGCACCGGCCGGCCCGCCCGCAGCTCGGCCATCGTCTCGCGAGCCACTCGCTCCTGCTGTCCCGGGAGCGAGGGGAAGGTCATCCGCCAGTTCGTGGGGTGCACGAGCGTCCACAGCCGTCCACGCAGCCCCGCCTTGACCGCCGCCTCCTCCGCGCCGGTGAAGTCGTGGAGCGACCGATAGCCCGGGATCACCACGCGACGGTCCGCGGGCAGCGGGGCCCGCCACGCGCCGCGGCGGATCACCTGCCACACGCGCGCGGCGTACGCCTCGGGCGTCAGGCGGGTCTCGTCGGCCGCGAAGCGCGCGAAGCGCTGGAACTGCCCGACCGCCCGCGCCATCAGGAAGCACCGGTTGCAGTAGATGTCCGGCTTGCCCCGGTGGTGGATCCGGCTGTCGTTGCGAAACGCGAAGGTGTCCACGCCGAACCCGAGGACGGGGCCGGGCGAGGGCGGCAAGGCGAGCATCGCGGGGTCGATTCTACCGTGACTCGCGGACCCGGATACGGCTATGCTACGGGCCGCCGCCCGAGGCGGCCACTGGGGGATCTTCCGTCTGACCGCCGTCCTGCTGCTCTACGCGCTCACCCTGTTCACGGGGGCCACGCTTCTCTTCGTGATGCAGCCGATGGTGGGCAAGATGATCCTGCCGCTCCTGGGCGGCACCCCCGCGGTGTGGAGCACCTGCATGGTGTTCTTCCAGGCTGCGCTCCTCGGCGGGTACGCCTACGCGCACGCCCTCACCGCCCGCGTCCGGCCCGCGCGCCAGGTCCTCGTCCACCTCGTCGTCCTCGCGCTGCCCTTCGTGGTCCTGCCCCTCGCGGTGAGCCCGCGCCTGCTGCGCGGCGGCGAGGCCAACCCGGTGCTGGACGTGCTCACGATCCTCTCGCTGTCGGTGGGCCTGCCCTTCCTGGTGGTGAGCGCCACCGCGCCGCTGCTCCAGCGGTGGTTCACCCACACCGGGCACCCGGCCGCGCGCGATCCCTACTTTCTCTACGCGGCCAGCAACCTGGGCAGCATGCTGGCCCTCCTGGGCTATCCCACCCTGGTGGAGCCGCACTTGCACCTGCAGGGATCGACCTGGCTCACCCAGACCGCGCTCTGGAGCCTGGGCTACGCGACGCTGGCCGTTCTCATCGCGCTCTGCGCGCTGACCCTCTGGTGGAAGCCCGCGCCCGCACCGGCGCCGGCCGTCGCGGAGACGGAGAGCGCGCCGGCCCCGGCCGAGAGGCGCCCGCGATGGCCGCGGCGGATTCACTGGGTCGTGCTCGCCTTCGTGCCGTCGAGCCTGCTCCTCGGGGTCACCACCTACATCACCACCGACCTGGCCGCGGTGCCGCTGCTCTGGGTGCTGCCGCTCGCGATCTACCTGCTGACCTTCATCCTCGCCTTCGGCCGCTGGCCGCGGCTGCTCCATCACGTGGTGGTGGCGCTCGCGCTGCCCCTCAGCCTGCTCGTGATCTTCCTGATGGTCTCCGCCCTGCCCGAGCGCATCTGGGTCATCGTGCTCTGGCACTTCGGTCTGCTCTTCGTCGTCGCGCTCGCCTGCCACGGCGCCCTGGCGCTGGACCGTCCGGGACCGCTTCACCTCACCGAGTTCTACCTGCTGATCTCGGTGGGCGGCGTGCTGGGCGGGCTCTTCAACGCTCTGGTGGCCCCGCTCGTCTTCTCCTCGCTGATCGAGTATCCGCTGATGATGGTGCTGGCCTGCGTGCTCCTCGCCGCGCCGAGCAGCCCCGGGCTCGGGCTGGGCGTCGGGGCGCGGCGCGCGCTGCTCGCGGTGGCGGCCGCGGTCCTGCTCACGGTGGTGCTCTACTCGGAGTCGGTCACCCTGCGCGTCGACTTCGCGTTCCTGGCCCGGGTGCTCGATCTCAGCAGCGAGCGGGTGAGCGAGTGGCTCGATCCCGCCGAGCGCCTGCTCAACAAGCTCCTGATCTACGGGCCGCCCCTCGTGGTGACGTGGTTCCTGCGCCGCCGCCCGCTTCACCTGGGCCTGGCCCTGGCCTCGGTGCTCCTGATCTCGGGCTTCGTGGACGCGCGCAACAACGACCAGATCCGCCAGAGCCGCTCCTTCTTCGGCGTGCTGCGCATCTCGCGCGACCGCGACCCCAAGGGCTACACCGAGCTGCGCCACGGCACCACGCTGCACGGGCGCCAGAGCCTCGAGCCCTCCCGGCGCGCGGAGCCGCTGTCCTACTACCAGCGTAAGGGCCCGATCGGCCAGCTCTTCGCCGAGCTCGACCGGCGCGCCGGCAGCGTGCACATGGCGGTGGTCGGGCTCGGCACCGGCACCCTCGCGGCCTACGCGCGACCAGGCGATCGGGTCACGTTCTACGAGATCGACCGGCTCGTGCGCGACGTCGCCTTCGATCCGGCCTACTTCACCTACGCCACCGACGCGCGCGACCGCGGGGTGACCATGCGGCTCGAGCTGGGCGACGCGCGCATCCGGATGGAGGCGGTGAAGCGGGACCGGCCCGAGGAGCGCTACGACGTGATCCTGGTGGACGCCTTCAGCTCGGACGCCATCCCGGTCCACCTGCTCACCCGCGAGGCGCTCCGCCTCTACTTCGACCTGCTGGGACCGCGCGGCATCCTCGCGCTGCACATCTCGAACCGCTACCTGCGCCTCGAGCCGGTGGTGGCCGCGCTGGCCGAGGACGGGCGCTACGCGCGCATGGTCGAGCACGGCGACACCGGCGATGTCCGCGGCGGCGTCGAGGCGAGCTGGGCGATCCTGGCCCGGCGGCCGGAGGACTTCGGCGAGATGGCGTCCGACGCCCGCTGGACCGCGGCGCACCTCGACGTGGAGCCGGCCGTGTCCGCCTGGACCGACGACTTCCACAATCTCCTGTCGGTCTTCAAGTGGTGAGGCGCGGCCGGCGCGCGCGGAGGATCTCCCGCGCCGCGTTGTAGCCCGGCGTGCCCATGACCCCGCCGCCGGGATGGGCCGCCGCCCCGCAGAGGAAGAGGCCGCCGATCGGGGTGCGATAGCCGGCGTGGCCGGGCACCGGGCGCAGCGAGAAGAGCTGGCCCGGGGTCATCGCGCCCTGGAAGATGTTTCCCCCGGTGAGCCCGAACACGCGCTCCAGATCGGGCGGGGCCAGCACCTGCCGCGCCAGCACCGAGCGGCTGAAGTTGGGCGCGTACTCGTCGAGCATCGCGAGGCAGCGATCCGCGAAGGGCTCGCGCATCTCCTCCCAGCTCCCGTCGCGCAGCGTGTAGGGCGCGTACTGCACGAAGATCGACATCAGGTGCCGGCCCGGCGGGGCCACCGTCGGGTCCACCACCGACGGGATCGTGCACTCGAGCACCGGGCGGGCCGAGGGACGGCCGTACTTGGCGTCGTCGAAGGCCCGCTCGATGTAGTCGAGGTCGGGGCAGACGTGGATGGTCCCGCGGTGCTGCGGGCCCGGCGTGGTGCCCGGACAGGCGATGAAATCGGGCAGCTCGGCGAGCGCCACGTTGATCTTGAGCGACGCGCTCTCGTAGGAGATGCGCGAGACCGCGTCCCGGAACGCGGGCGGCAGCGTCTCGGGAGCGAGCAGGCGCAGGAAGGTCACGTGGGCGTCGGCGTTGCTCGCCACCATCGGAGCGCGCAGATCCTCGCCGTCGGCGAGCGCCACGCCGGTCACGCGCGCGTCGCGCACCAGGATGCGCGCGACGGGCGCGTCGCAGCGGATCTCCACGCCCAGGTCGCGGGCAGCCCGGGCCAGGGCCTGGGTGAGCCCGCCCATGCCGCCGCGCACGTAGCCCCACACTCCGCGCCGGCCGTCGGTCTCGCCCATCACGTGGTGGAAGAGGACGTAGCCGGTGCCGGGCGTCGACGGGCTCGCCATCGCCCCGATGATCGCGTCGGTGGCCAGCGTCGCCTTGAGCTCGGTCGACTCGAACCAGCGGTCGAGGATCGGGCGCGCGGGCCCGGTGAGCAGCTCCACCGCCTCCGAGGCGCGGTCGCCCAGGCGGCCGAACGCGCGGCCGAGGCCCAGCAGCCGGAGCAGGTCGCGCGGCCCCGGCCGGAGCAGATCGGGCGGGGTCATGCCGAGCGTGGGCTCGATGAAGGCGGCGACGCGCTCGAGCATCGCCTCGTACTCCGGATAGCGGGCCGCGTCGCGCGGGCTGAACTTGGCGATCTCGCGGCGGGTCCACTCGGGATCGGGGCCCAGGGTGAGCGAGCGCCCGTCGGGCAGCGGGGTGAACGAGGACGGGTTGCGCGCGAGCACCTCGAAGCCGTACTCGCGCAGGCGCAGGTCCCGGACGATCTCCGGGCGGAAGAGGCTGCTGACGTAGGCCGCGGTGGAGACCTTGTAGCCCGGAAAGGTCTCCTCGGTCACGCACGCGCCGCCCACCAGGGCGCGGCGCTCGAGCACCAGCACCCGGCGGCCCGCGCGGGCCAGGTAACACGCGGCGACCAGGCCGTTGTGGCCGGCCCCCACCACGATGACGTCGTAGCCACCGCGTCCCCCGGCGGGCGCCATGGACGCATTATTCCACGCGGGCGCTCCTACTCCAGGCGATTCCAGGTCTTCGAGGACGTGCTCGAGCGCGCCGCCTCCACCGATCCGGACGCGGTGGTGGCGGCGATCCGCAAGACGTCCTTCGCGGGCGGGTGACCGTCTCTCGTGACGCGAGCGCGCCGGCGCAGCGCTACTTGACGACGCGATCCGCGCGGGCCACCAGCGCCGCGGGGAACTTCAGACCCAGGCTGGCCGCGGTCTTGAGGTTGACCGCGAGCTCGAAGCGGGTGGGCCGCTCCACCGGCAGCGCGGCCGGACTGGCGCCCTTCAGGATCTTGTCCACGTAGACCGCGACCCGGCCGTTGACCTCGGCCAGGCTCGGGCCGTAGGACATGAGCCCGCCGATCTCGACGATCTCCTTCCACTCGTACATGGTGGGCAGGCGATGGCGCGCCGCGAGCTGGAGGATCCGCTCCCGGTTGCTCGACAGCACCGGGTCCGCGGTGACCACCAGGGCCCGCCACCCGCCCCGCGCGACGCTCACGAAGGCGTCCGGGTACTGCTCGGGCAGGCGCGCGTCCTGGACGTGGACCTCGATCGAGAGCGTGCGCGCCGCGGTCTCCATCTCCTTCACCTCGACCGCGCTGCTCGGGTTGCGGAGGTTGGCCAGGATGGCCACCCGGCGCAGGTCCGGCACGGTCTCGCGGAGCAGCTCGAGACGCTTGCTGGCCAGCTCCGGCACGTAGGTGGTGAGCCCGGTCACGTTGCCCTCCGGGTGGGCCAGGCTCGCCACGAACAGGCCCGCCACCGGATCGGTGCCGCTCAGCATCACGATCGGGATCGTGGAGGTCGCGTTCTCGGCGGCGCGGATCGCGGGCGAGGACACCGCCACGATCAGGTCCACCCCGGAGCGGACCAGGTCCGCGGCCAGGTCGGGCAGGCGCTCGAAATCCTCGTTGGCGGCCCGGATCTCGAACTTGAGGTCGCGGCCCTCCACGTAGCCCAGCTCGCGCAGCTTCGCGCGCATGTCGGGCATGATCCCGCGAGGCGACACCGCCGACGGGGTCAGGAAGCCGATCCGCCAGACCCGGGGCGAGGAGACCGTCGGCGGGGCCGGGGTCTGGGCCGAGGCGGCCCGGCCCATCATCAGCATCCCCGTCGCCATGCTCGCGACGAACGCCCGCCGGTCTGCCCCGTGCCTGGTCATTGGAGTTATCCCCCTTCCCCGTCGTAGAATAGCCGGAACCGCGACCACGTCAACCTTCACCGGACCGCATGGGACTGGACCGACATGGGACGGGGGCCAACATGGGACGAGCCCGAATCCTGGTGATCGACGACGAGCGCGCCGTCCGGGAGCTGATCTCGGACGCGCTGAAGATCGAAGGCCACGACGTCCATACCGCGGAGAACGGGAAGGAAGCCCTCGACCTCATCGGGCGCAACCGCTTCGACCTCGTGTTCTGCGACCTCCGGATGCCGGAGATGGACGGCCAGCAGCTCTACGAGGAGATCCAGCGGGACCACCCCCAGATCCTCAAGCGGATCTGCTTCGTCACCGCCCAGGCGAACTCGTCGGACTACGGCCCCTTCCTGCGCACCACCGGGATCCCGGTCATCGAGAAGCCCTTCACCCTGAGCCAGCTTCGCCAGATGGTCGGCAAGATGGTCGGGGTGATGCGCTAGGCGCCCAGCCCCTTCAGGAAGTCCTTGTTGGTGGCGGTGAGCTTGAGCCGTCCCAGCATCGCCTCCATCGCCTCCTGCGGCTTGGTGCCGGACAGGGCCCGGCGCAGCAGGTGGATCTTCTTCATCTCCTCCTCGGAGAAGAGCAGCTCCTCCCGGCGGGTGCCCGACCGCATCAGGTCGAACGAGGGGAAGATGCGCCGGTCGGCCAGCTCGCGCGAGAGGTAGAGCTCCATGTTGCCGGTGCCCTTGAACTCCTCGAAGATGATCTGGTCCATCCGCGAGCCGGTGTCCACCAGGACGGTGCCGATGATGGTGAGCGAGCCGCCTTCCTCGAGCTTGCGGGCGGCCCCGAAGAAGGCGCGCGGCATCTGGAAGGCCCGGCTGTCGATGCCGCCCGACATGGTGCGCCCCCGCGAGGACAGCTCGTTGTTGTAGGCGCGGGTCATGCGGGTGAGCGAGTCGAAGAGGATCAGCACGTCGCGCTTCTCCTCGACCATCCGCTTCGCCCGGTCGAGCACCTGCTCGGTCACCTCGATGTGGCGGCGGTAGGGGTTGTCGTTGCTCGACGCCACGATCTCCGACTGCTTGCCGATCTGCATCTTGAAGTCGGTGACCTCCTCGGGCCGCTCGTCCACGAGCAGCACGATCACCGCGACCTCGGGGTGGTTGGCGAGAACCGCCTTCGCGATCTGCTGCAGCAGGATGGTCTTGCCGGTCCGCGGCGGGGCCACGATGAGCCCGCGCTGGCCGCGGCCGATGGGCGCGATCATGTCGAGCGCCCGCATGGACAGCTGATCGGCGGTGGTCTCGAGCTTCAGCTTCTCGTACGGCTGGACCGCGGTGAGGCCTTCGAAGAGGGAGGGAACCTGAGGTCGGGAGGGGGGGCGCGGGGGCATCGGCCCGCGTGGCCCTTGCCCTTGTCCTGGGCCCTGGCCTTGCCCTTGGCCCTGCCCCTGCCCCTGCGGCGGTCGATTACCGGAATGCCGGCGGCGGTGAGACCGCCTACTCAACGGACACGCTCATGGCGCACGAACCCTTTCGGTGCAGTTAGAGGACAATCGCCACGCCCATCAACCAGCGGTGGAGGGGGCGGCGGCGGGGGGACGGCCACACCACCCGGGTGCCCACATGTTACAACGGCTCCGCCCACTAAAGTAAGCACCCCGTGTGGCATGATGGGGCCCCCGAGGGACCTCCGATGACACCCCGAGCCGACGTGGTGGGCAGCCTGCTCCGCCCGGAGACCCTGCGCCTGGCGCGGCAGGGCGCCCGCAAGGGACGGGTGACGCCCGAGGCCCTGCGGGCGGCCGAGGACCGGGCGGTCCGCGAGGCCATCGCGCTCCAGGAGGGCGCGGGGCTCGATGTGATCACCGACGGCGAGCTCCGGCGCTCGTCCTGGGTCATCACGATCCCGCTCCGGGAGGACGCGGCGGGCCGGCCGCCGCTCGGGGGCTTCGAGTTCCTCCCCGCCGACCCGGGCTGGTGGTCGCTGTGGAAGGAGCCGGACGGCCGTCGGGCCCAGGTGTGGACGAATCCAACCCGTCCCTTCATCACCCGGCCGATCGAGGTCACCCGCGACGTGGTCAGCGACGAGTACGCGTTCCTCAAGGCCAATGCCCGGGCCCGGTCCAAGTTCACGATCCCCTCCCCGAGCTGGCACCGCATCTTCTGGCACCCCGAGTACTCGCGCGCGGCCTACCCGACCCCGGAGGACTTCCTGCGCGCGATCGCGGGCTACCTGCGCGAGCAGGTCGTGCCGCGGATCATCGCGCTGGGCGGCGACTACATCCAGATGGACGCGCCCAACTACGCCCAGTGGCACGTGGACGGGGAGAACCGCGCCGCCTTCGAGGTCTGGGGCCAAGACATGGCGGCCGAGCTGGTCGCCGACGCCGAGATCGACGACACCGTGTTCGAGGGCGTCCGCGGGGTCACCCGCGCCATCCACATCTGCCGGGGCAACGCGCCCGGGGGACGCTGGCTCGCCAACGGGGGTTACGAGCGGATCGCCGCGGAGGTTTTCCCGCGCCTCACCCGGTACGACCGCCTCCTGCTCGAGTACGACACCCCGCGCGCGGGCGACTTCGGGCCGCTCCGCCACGTGCGGCCGGAGGCCACGGTGGTGCTCGGGCTCCTGACCACCAAGCAGGGCGAGCTCGAGGACGCGGCGCTCGTGGAGAGGCGCATCCGCGAGGCGGCGCGCCAGGTGCCGCTGGAGCGCCTGGCCCTGAGCCCGCAGTGCGGCTTCGCCTCGGGCGAGGCGGGCAACCCGCTCACGCCTTCGCAGCAGGAGGCGAAGCTCCGGCGCGTGGGGACGATCGCCCGGCGGGTCTGGCCCGGGGGCTAACGCCGCGCGCTCGGCGCGTAGAACGGGTCGCGCGGAGCCTCGTCGAGCCAGCCGTCGTAGAACCGCCTGACGTGCGGGAAGACCTCGCGGGCGAGCCGGCGCCGGCGCTCCTCGGCCGGAGTGAGCGGCGCGCGCAAGGTAGCGGCCAGCTCCGCGAGCGCCGCGTCCCGATCCACGCGCGTGAAGCGCCCGTCGCGCAGCACCACCTCTCCCGCCACCATCACGGTGTCCACCGCGGCTGTACGGGCCCGGTGCACGATGGCGTCCACCGGCGCGGTGACCGGATCGAGATAGGGCGCGGCGAGGCTCGCCCACGGCAGCAGCACCAGGTCGGCCGCCTTGCCGGGCTCGAGGCTCCCGATGCGGTCGCCGAAGCCGGTGGTGGCCGCGCCTCCCGCGGTCGCCATCTCGAAGACCTGCGCCGCCGTCGGCACCCCATCGTCCATGCCCGGCACTCGGTGGAGCCGGAGCACGAGCCGCATCTCCTGGAACATGTCCCGGTCGTCGTTGATGCCCGCCTCGTCGAGGCCGAGCCCCACGCGGAGCCCGCGCGCCTGGAACCGGTTGAGCGGCGCCACCCCGCTCCGCAGCCGCAGGTTGGAGCTCGCGTTGTGGCAGACCATGGTGCCGGTCCGCGCCGCGAGATCGACGTCGTCCTCGGTGAGCCACACCCCGTGGCCGAGCGTCATGCGCGGGCCGAGCAGTCCGAGCGCCTCCAGGTGCCGGAGCGCGGTGGTGCCGGTGCGTCGGCGCGCGTACTCCTTCTGGTAGGCCGTCTCCACCAGGTGCATGTGGAGGCCCACGTCGTACTTGTCGGCATAGTCGCGCAGGGACCGGAGCGCCTCGTCCGAGCACCAGTGGAGGTTGGCGGGGGCCAGCTGCACCCGCGCCCGCGCCCCCGCGTTCCGCCCCACCCGCTCCCAGAGATCGGCGAAGAGGCCCAGGTGATCCGTCAGCGGGATGGACTGGGCGGCCAGGTATTCGCGAAGCTCCGCTCCCAGGGCGGGCGGCAGCCGGCGGCAGAAGTCCTCGTCGGCCTCGTACACGAGGCGATTCTGGTCGCGCAGCGCGTACGAATAGGACACGCGCATGCCGACGTCGCCGTAGGCCTTGAGGATGCGCGCCGCGACCGCCGCGACCCGCGAGGCCGGCGCCCCCCGCCAGCCGTGAAGATGCTGCACGGTGGTGATGCCCGCGGCCAGCATGTCGAACGCGGAGTAGAGGGTGTCGAGGTAGGGATCGACGTCGCGGGCGGCCAGGCGGCTCGCGAACCACAGCTCGAGCGGCAGGTCGGGCGAGCCGAGCTGGAACGGGGTCAGTCCCACGTGGTGGTGGCTGTTGACGAAGCCCGGCAGCACCACGTGATCCGGGGAGCCCAGCGTCTGGTCGACGGACCCGCGGCGGGCCAGCGCCGCGGCCGGCCCCACCTCGACGATGATCCCGTCGCGCTCGAGGACCGCGCCGTCCTCGACCACCGACGCGCGGCCCTGGTGGACCCCGGTGATCACGCACCGTCCACGGACGAGCGCGGTGCCCATGGCAGTCGCGCGCCGGCGCGCGCGGGCGGGTCAGGCCCGGACGGTCGCGGACTGCGCGATGCCGCCCCGGACCGCGCCGCCCCGGATGCTGCCCCAGAGCGTCTCGAATCCATCCGGCAGGGGGCGGCTGTTGGGCGGGGCCAGCCAGAGGCGCAGGAGCAGCCGGTCGCGCCCCGGGCCCTCGGCGTCCTCGTAGGCGGTGCGCCCGTGGTAGACGACGTGGTTGTTCAGGAGCTGGATATCGCCCGCCCCCAGCCCCATCTCGTAGGCGTGCTCGTCGCAGACCTCGGCCAGGAGATCGAGCGCCTCGTCCTGCGCCGTGGTGAGCCGCGGGATGCTGGCGATCTTCTGGGCCGCCTCCACGAAGGTGCGCGAGTACTGCGTCGTGAACTTGCCGTCGCGGGCCGCGAAGATCGGCATCGCGTAGCAGGAGGCCTCGCCTCCCGCCTCCTCGCCCTGGCGGCTCCGGTAGTAGTCGGAGCAGAGCAGCGCGTGCAGGTCCGGCCGCCGGGCCAGGATCGCGTTGCTCACCGCGGGCACGCTCACCACGCGGCTCGTGCCGCCGCGGCGCGCGGCGCGCACGCAGAGCAGCCCGACCACGTCGCACCGGTCGGTGTGCCAGCGGAGCGGCCCGCTCGAGCGCGCCTTGGCCCGCGAGGTGACGCCTTCGCCCTTGCGCACCGCGGGCTGCACGACCTCGCCGTAGAGCCGCAGCTCGTCGCGCACCTCGCCGATCAGCTCGCCGTGGGCGTTCTGGTGGACCGCGGTGCCCAGATGGCAGCCGAGCCCCCACCAGATCGCGCGGAGCTGGTCGTCCGAGTAGCGCTCCACCGGCAGGCCGCGCAGCAGCACGAGCCCCCGGCCCCACTCGAGGTCCCGGTTGACCTGGGCCAGTAGGGCGGAGACGCCGGGCAGCGGGAAGTCCGCCTTGCGGATCTGAGGCCACGCGAGTCCGCGCCGCTCGACCGCCTGAAGGGCGGCATCGATCTCCTCGATCGCGGCCGGCGAGAGCTTCCGGATCCAGTCGGTGGAGCGGGCCAGCTCCTGGCCGTGCCAGACCATGGGGCCCTGGACGCGGTGTGCGCAAGGCCGGGGTGACATAGAATCCTCCACCATGGTCGTCCTCCTCGCGCGCCGGGCGCTCGGCTTGGCCCTGCTGGCTGGCGGGCTCACCGCCTGCGCCGCGGCCGCCCCCGAGGGCACGATCGCGACCACCGCACCGAACGGCGCCGTCGAGCACATCCCCACCGTGATCGCCCGGCCCGACGGGCCTGGCCCGTTCCCGGCGGTGGTGATCCTGCACGACTGCAGCGGGCTCGGCCCTGGCTCGAGCGGCGCCCCCGGGCGCTGGAGCCGGGAGCTGGTGGCGCGCGGCTACGTGGTACTGATGCCGGACAGCTTCACCACGCGCGGCCACCCGGGCGGCGTCTGCACCGACGCGTCCCGGAGCCGCGGCGAGGTCGGCCCAGCCCGGCGGGTGGTCGACGCCTACGCCGCGCTGGCCCACGCGCGGTCGCTACCGTTCGTGGACGGCCGGCGGGTTGGGGTGATGGGCGGCTCGCACGGCGGCTCGACGACGCTGGCGGTGATGGCTCCGGAGAGCGGCGGAGAGCCGCTCGCCCGGGACCGGCGCGGCGGCTTCGCGGCGGCGGTGGCGCTCTACCCGGGCTGCCGGGCCGCGCTCGGGAGCTGGCGGGGCGACGGCAGCGGGACGTACCGGGCGGTGGCCCCGCTCCTGATCCTGATCGGCGAGAAGGACGACTGGACTCCGGCGGCGCCGTGCGTGGAGCTGGCCCGATCGTCCCGGTCCACGGAGCATCCGGTGGACATCGTGGTCTACCCGGGGGCGCATCACTCCTTCGACAGCGATCGGCCGGTGCGCTACGTGGCCACTCGCGTTAACATGAACGCCCCCGCGGGACGGGGGGCGACCACGGGCGGCGATCCGCAGGCCTGGGCCGACAGCATTCGGCGCGTGACCGAGTTCTTCGAACGGACCCTGAGGTA
>WNFK01164713.1_pt1 | contig 20038 bp, 16 predicted proteins | sample 5400281 | NCBI WGS metagenome assembly WNFK01 (sample SAMN13153350, study PRJNA577476) | soil metagenome | isolation source: 20 cm soil on Douglas fir-dominated hillslope | place: USA:California | collected 2013-09-17
ACCGGTTTTCCCTCGGGACAAACGCGAAGCGTTTGCCCGGAGATCATGCTCAAACAAAAAGATAGAGCGGGATGACGATTCGAAGAAAAGTCATCCCGCGCTAGGGCGTAAGTAAAAGCTCCTTCCAGTCCCCTTCGAGTCGCGCAAGCGCGTCCGGAAGCGGCGGCACAGACAGGCAGCCGCCGGTTTCGTCCAGCAGGTTGAGGCGCTTCAGCCGCGCCAGCGCGTCACCGATCTCAAAGGCGACGGAGACGCCGAACAGCTGCGTCAGCAGCCCCTCGATGCGCGCAACGAGTGCCTCGCGTGTGAGGGGCTCTGCAGCTGTCAGCAGGCCGTAATAGGCAAGCAGCGCTTCTTTCCAATCCTGCTCCTCCGCCTCGCCGATGATGTAGTTGAAGATCCCGGAATTATTGTTGACGTTGCGATAATAGATATTGTCGGTGAGCTGCTTCTGATGGATCAGCGACTGGCGGTGGAAATTTCCCCATTGTCGCAACATGAAGGCGCCAAGCGCGAACAGGCCGCTGAGCGCGGCCAGCGCCTGCTCCACGTCGTTATCGCGCATCGTGCCGTTGAGGCCGAGATAGAAGCCGGCTACGACAAACAATACCGTCATGGTCGAAGCGAGCTTGAGCAGGATCGGGACGCCGCCGACAAGCGCCGGCACGCCCAGCGTAAAATGGTCGGACAGACTCATCACCACGCGGACATTGGGAAACAAGGCCTCGAGATCGCCGCGGGCGATATGGCGGAAATACTTGAACAGTACCGCGCCGCCGCGGATCTTCTGTTTACGCCGCCTGGCGCTGCCGAGCGCCTTGCGGGAACCAGCCGGCGTCGTGTCGTCGGACTTGGTCGCAACCATCATCACCACATCGTCGTAGACCTCGATTTCGAGCGGCCGCTTGCGCAAACCAAACCAGGCCGGAATATCGATGGTCTCATGGTGGCGCCCGCGGCGGAACATGCGGACATCGCGATAGTCCTCGACCGGCGCCTTGATCTTCACGCGCACCAGGGCGTGCTCGCCAAAGGCGCGCGCGATCTCGTCATGCGTGATTTCGACGAAGTTGGCCTCCGTCAATACACGGACGAACTCTTCGCTCAGACGGCGATAGGCCGCCTCGCGATCGTTGGCGGCGCCGCAAGCTTTCGGATCGACCTCCGGGTCGAAGTAAAAGTAGGCCTCGCGCAGCCGGTCAAGTTCTTCGAAATACTGGTGGTGGAAAATGGCGCCCAGCATGCGGGCAAATTGCTTAAGTCCTGTCTGCTGGACGTCGTCAAGGCGGCCCTCGGCGACGAGCCCGCCGACAATATCCGACTTCCGCAGCGGAATGAAACGATCCCGCGGCTCTGGCGCGACCGCCTCGCCATGCGCTTCATTCACGAAGCTGTCGCCAACGCTATGAGAACCATGCCAGCGTCAATCCTTCAGACCTCATATGGAGCCGATTGGTAACCTTCGGGCGGCGCAATGACTTCTATGGCGAAAGCATAACTTCATTGCGACCGTTACGCCACCGACCGGGCCGCGAACTCGTTTCAACTCGGCGCCACGCTTCGCGGCGCAGAATTTTTAGACGGCAAACGTTCACGTAGTTGTGCCGTAACCTTCCCTCGCCCACTGCGTGATGATAATATTTTTGCGGATTGGCCCACGCAGCTGGAGAGTTCCGATGGTTTTAAACGTTCAGAGTGAAATCGCGGGCGACGTCCAGCGTAAGCCGATCGAGGTGATTTCGACCGGGGCTATACTTGGCGCCGAGGTGCGCGGCGTCGATCTCAAAAATATCGATGCATCGCAATTCACGGCGCTCGAGCGCGCCTGGCACGACCACCAGGTCATTCTGGCGCGCGGCCAAACGCTCGGCGACCAAGACCTCATTGCGTTCAGCCGCCGCTTCGGCGATCTCGACTGGGCTCCGGTACAGGAGACTGGCCGGCGCTTTGTCGAGGGGCTGCCTGAAATCTACATCGTTTCAAACGTGACCGTGAACGGCCAGCCGATCGGCAGCCTCGGCGCCGGCGAAGCCGTCTGGCATACCGACATGTCGTATCTCGACGTTCCGCCGATGGCGAGCATGCTTTATGCGCTCGAGGTGCCGCCTGCCGGCGGCAACACCTCGTTTTGCAGCATGTACGCAGTCTACGAAGCATTGCCGGACCGGTTGAAGCGCCGGATCGCGGACTTGAAGATCAAGCACGACGGCACCTACAACAGCGGCGGCTATCTGCGCCAGGGCGTCACCGCAACCGACGATCCGAGGAAGTCGCCCGGCGCCGTACACCCGCTGGTCTGTGTCCACCCCGACACCGGGCGGCGCATGCTCTATCTCGGCCGCCGGCGCAATGCGTATCTCATGGGGCTCGAACTTGCGGACTCCGAGGCGCTGCTCGACGAGCTCTGGAATTTCGTCGCGCGCCCGGAATTCGCCTGGGAGCACGTCTGGAAGGTCGGCGACCTCGTGCTGTGGGATAATCGCTGCACCATGCATCGGCGCGACCCGTTCGACGACTCCGCACGCCGCATCATGCACCGGACGCAGATCAAGGGCAGTGCGGCGCCGGTCTGATGCGCCGATTAGGCGTTTCCAATACGGTCCTGCTGATCATCTGTCTCATGTACCTGATCCTCTATGTGGATCGGGTCAACATCTCGACAGCCGCGCCGCTGATCAAGGCCGACCTTGATTTAAGCAACACCCAACTTGGTCTGGTGTTTTCAGCATTCGCCTATCCGTATGCGCTGTTCCAGCTGATCGGAGGCTATTTCGGCGATAAATTCGGTGCGCGTCGGACGCTGTTCGTCAGCGGTCTTATCGTATGCGCGGCGACGGCGGCAACCGGCGCCGTCGGCGGAATTGCGAGCCTGTTCGCCGCGCGGCTTGCGCTCGGTATCGGCGAAGGCGCGACCTTTCCGACTGCGACGCGCGCCATGGCGGCGTGGGTACCGGAGCGTAGTTGGGGTTTCGCCCAAGGCATCACGCATTCGTCGGCCCGGATCGGAAACGCACTCACGCCGCCTCTGATTGCCTTGCTGGTCGGGCTGGTGTCGTGGCGCGGTGCGTTCGTTGTCCTTGCGCTCTTGAGCCTGGTCTGGGTGTTCGTGTGGTTATGGTACTTTCGTGATGTACCGGCAGCGCCGCCACTGACCGCCGAGGAACTCGCCGAGCTCCCCGTACGCAGCCGGGGCGCGACCAGGCCGGTGCCATGGTTCAAGTTATTTCGCCGCATGCTGCCGGTGACCGCGGTCGATTTCTGCTACGGCTGGACGCTGTGGCTGTTTCTAAGCTGGATACCATCGTTTTTTTACCAGAACTATCAGCAGAGCCTGACGCAATCGGCATTCTATTCGGCCGGCGTCTTCCTTGCCGGCGTGATCGGCGACACCTTGGGCGGCGTGGCGAGCGACCGGATCCTGCACCGCACCGACGACCGGGCCGCGGCACGGCGTAACGTCATCGTGGCCGGTATGCTCGGCGGCTTTCTGTTCCTGATTCCGGTGATCCTGGTTCACGACGTCAACGTCGTGGCGATCTCACTCGCCGCGGCATTCTTTTCCGTCGAACTGGTGGTCGCCCCGATCTGGGCAGTACCGATGGACATCGCGCCAAAATATTCGGGATCGGCGAGCGGCATGATGAATTTCGGCTTCGGCGTTGCCGGCATCATTTCACCTTTCGTGTTTGGCTATCTGATCGACAAGACCGGAAGCTGGACCTTGCCATTTGCCGGCTCAATTGGCCTGTTGTTGCTCGGCGCCGGGCTTGCGTTTCGCATGCATCCGGAGCGGCCATTCGAGGTGGCGCCTGAAGGTGGCCCCTCCTGATCACCGTTCGACTAGGGTCATTCACGTCGGAGCAGCAACGACAAACTCCGGCGTGAGGGTGATCCTGGCGTTAATGGAATTTGCGATGAAGCAGTGGGCGTCGACGCTTTCCATGCTTTTGCGGGCAAGCTCGAGTTCGGCCTCGCTTTTCAAGGTGACGCGAGGTCGGATCGTGACTTCAGTGAAGTGGTACTTGCCCTCGACGTTGTCGAGCAGGCCTTCGGCTTCGCTTTCATATCCGACCGGCGTCAGAACCTGGCGTTGAGCGAGCGTGAGGAATGTCAGCATCATGCACGTGTTGAGCGAGCCGACCAGCAGCTCTTCGGGTGCCCAGACGTCCGGCTCACCTTTGAACTCCGGCGGGCTGCCGACGACGATATTCGGCTTTCCCGCTGCTGAAAGCATGCCACGCCGCGCCGAACTCCAGGTGGTTTTGGCCTTATAGTGGAAAGACTTATAGGTTGTCTTTATGGACTCCACGAAAACCTCCGAGGCCTCCGGTCGCAGAGGGCGCTCGCGCCGCCCTTTACTCCTTCGGCCATTTCCCGCGCAGCGGCCCTCTCATCGTAGCGGGTCACACAAGCAGAGGCGAGCTCCGTTGGAACGTCCCCGCGGCTGCCGCATCGTGCTACACCCGATTGGCTAGCCGAGCGGACGATCGATGGATGTGTCATAAATGGCCGAGAACCTCATGAAACGTACCTGGATTGTGATAATGGCGGTCGCCGCAATGGCGGCTACCTCAGCCACCGTCGGCCACGCCCAGGAGGACGGCATCGACAAGGCAAAGGCCGAGGCATTCGACGTCAGGATGTTCGTCACGGCGCCCGGCAAGAAGGCCTATGCCTGCTTCGTGCGCCGCTACGACCCCGATCATCTGGCGCGGCATCCCAAGCAAAAAGTCAGCGCGATGAAGCTGCTGGTGACGGCGGAAATCCCGTCGGATGAAAACACCACCAATTATTCGTTCCGCCTCGGCGTCAAGTATCGCCATCGGTCGGGCGATTTCGACTCCAGCGGCTTCTGCAGCCACGTCGTCGCCGAAGACGCCGGCAATGAAACGCGGTTCGGCTGCGGCGTCGATTGCGATGGCGGCGGCATCGGCGTGGCCTTGTCGAAAGACGACAAGTCCGCCATCATCAGGCTCGAGCGGGTTCGGATCTGGCAAAACAACAAGCCCGACGAGGAAGCCGGCGATTCACTGGTCGCCGGCGCCGATGACAAGATCTTCCGGCTGGATCGCATCGACACGCGTGAATGCGCGTCGCTGGTGACCGACCGCAAGGAACTCGCGACGATAAGACACAAATGACAGGTTCGGCGCAAGTTGCCGCCTCGCAGAACGCAGGCCAATATGGGAGGACGCCATGCATCGACGCCGCATTTTATGGGGCGCGTTTTCAGCGCTTGGTGCCGCCTTCGCGTCGGCAACCACCCGAGCAAACGGCGCCACCGACGCTGGGCCGGATAAGGTGCAAGGTAAACTAAAGGTCGTCTATCACCTAAACGACCTCGACAAGGTCAATTTCGTGATCGGCAACATTGAGAATCATTTCGACGGCGTCGGCGGCCCTGACAACGTCACCATCGCACTTGTGGTGCACGGCCAGGCGCTGCGGGCATTTCACGCAAGCTCGGCCAACCCGGATCTCAGCCGACGCGTCGGTCAATTTTCCAAGGCCGGCCTTGAACTCGCCGCATGCGGCAACACCATGAAGTCACAGAATGTTGCGCTGAAGGACTTGCTGCCCGGATTCATCAGCGCCGACAGAGGCGGCGTGGTCCCTGAGCCGGAACTGCAATCTCAGGGATATCTGTATCTGCGGTCGGATCGCCCAGCCTTCTGAAGTCACAGCGCCGAGCCGAAAAACAGCCGATTGTCCGGAATCGATATCGACCCAGGGCATCGATATGCGTTGTCGGAAGGTGGCGATATTCATTCAACCACCTCGTCGGCACGGACAAGCAAAGAAGGCGAGATGGTTAGTCCGAGTGCCTTGGCAGCCTTGTTGTTGACGATCAGTTCGAGCTTGGTGGGAAATTCTACAGGAAGATCGGCGGGTTTGGCTCCCTTGAGAATCTTGCCCACATAGGTGGCCGCGCGATGAAAATTCTCAGACAGGTTGACCCCATAACTGATAAGGCCGCCCGCATCGACATGATCCCGGAATCCATAGATAGCTGGCAATCGCGCCGCAGCAGTAAGCGCGGCGATCCGCTTTGCGTCGTTGAAAAACAAGGCGTCGACGAGCACGATGACCGCCTGGACATGGTCATTTGCCAATGCCTGAAATGCCGCATCAAGGTCATCGGGTGTGCGGACCTCGGCCGGGACCAGCTTGATGTTCAATTTCTGACACACGCTCTCCAATTCCTGCCGATCAATAATTATCCCGCTGGCGACATTCACCACGAACCCGATGTTGACCAAGCCTGGCATGATTTGGAGCGCAAGTTCGACCTGCTTGCCAGCCAGACCTTCGGTGCGAAACAAAACGCCGGTTACGTTGCCTCCCGGCCGCGACTGGCTCGCAATCAAGCCAAGTCCGATCGGATCAGCAAGCAAGGGGCAGACAATCGGGATGGTCCGGGTCAGCGCTCTTATCGCGACAACGGCCGGAGTGACAGTGGCCATGATCACGTTTGGCGAAAGTCTGACCAGTTCCTCTGCAAATCTAGGGAATAGCGCTAACCGGCCATCGGCAAACCGGTATTCGATATCGATATTCTGGCCGTCCACATAGCCGAGTTCCCGCATGCCGCGCTCAAAAGCGCTGACCCGCGCATAACCTTCTCTCGTAACTCCACTCAGAACCGCAAGGAGTGGGCGCCTGGTTGACACCTGCGCATGCACCGCCATCGGCCACGCGACCACCCCGCCAAGAAAGTGGATGAAGTGCCGTCGCCGCATCTGCCCGCACCTGCCAAAATGGGTTGAGCGGTCAAAAGCTATCGCATTTTAGGCCAGGCGGCACCTGGGAAATGGCATCAACCGGTCTCGGCCCTTGATCAGGCGCGAGGTCCAGAAGCGTCACGCAGCATGTCCGAACTATCGACAGACCGGACAAGACCGTCAGGCACGAGCTATGCCGTCAGGAGACATTTGTCAAAGCCGATCGAGATTAGCCGGCAAACGTTTACGCCGCTGCAGCAACCCCACGCGGGCTCAAAACGTATTCCTTGAGGACGTTGTCTGCAGTATCGACTTCGACCAGCGATACGTCATAGCTCCAGAGATCGGCGAGGTGCTGCAGCACGCGCTTGGCGTCGGTCTCGTTCAGCTGGGCGCCCTTCACGACGGTGTGGCGCAACATCAAGCGACGGTCGCCGGCAAGATCGACATCGACCACTTCGATGTTGGGATCGATGTAGCCGACGTCGTACTGCCGCGACAATTCGCGGCGAACCCGACGATAGCCGCGTTCATCATGGATCGCATCGACCAGAATGCCTTCGCGTTGCTCTGGATTGTCATGCAGATGAAACAACCGTAAGCGCCGGATCAATCGCGGGCTGAGGAACTGGCTGATGAAACTTTCGTCGCGGTAGTTGGCCCAGACATCGCGCAGTACCGCCATCACGTCACCGGTCCCGGCAATGTCCGGAAACCATTCACAATCCTCGTCGTCGGGATTGGAAACGATGCGCTCGATGTCCTGCATCATCGCAAAGCCGAGCGCGTAGGGATTAAATCCCGAAAAGCGCGGATCATCGAAGTCGGGCTGAAACACCACATTGGTGTGCGACTGCAGGAATTCCAGAAAATTGCCGTCGGAAATCCGGCCCTGTTCGTGCAACCGGTTCATGATGCGGTAATGCACGTAGGTCGCAGTGCCCTCGTTCATGACCTTGGTCTGACTCTGGGGATAAAAATACTGCGCGATGTGCCGAACGATCCGGAGCAACTCGCGCTGCCAGGGCTGCAGGCGCGGCGCCGTCTTTTCGAGGAAATACAGCAGGTTTTCCTGTGGCAGCCCAAGCAAGCTGCGGCGTCGTTCCGTGCTCAGCAACGCCGCGCTCTTGACCGGCCCGGTCGGAACGGTTCGCCACAGATCGTTGAACGCCCCCTCCTCGTGCAAGCGGCGCTCTCCGGCGCGCTTTTCTTCGGCGCGAAGATCGAGATTTTTCTTGCCGGGATAGCGATCGATCCCATGCGACATCAAGGCATGCGCAGCATCGAGCGTCTGCTCGACCGCCAGCCGGCCGTGCCGCTCCTCGCATTGCGCCACGTAGCTCTTGGCGAAATCGAGATAATCGAGAATTCCCTCGGCGTCCGTCCATTGCCTGAACAGATAGTTGTTCTTGAAGAAATGGTTGTGGCCCGAGCTGTTGATCACGATCTCGTAGGCGAGGCCCATAAGCCCTTTGCGGTAGAACGCCTCGTGATGCGCGAAATGCTTGCCGAACGACCAATGCTTGTAGAACAACGGCATGCCGGCCGAGGAGTATGCATCCAGCATCTGCTCGGCGGTGATGACCTCGATCTGGTTGGGATAGACGTCGAGCCCCAGTTCAGATCGCGCAATCTCCTCGCAGGCATCGTGAATATGCTGCAACTTCGCGAAGTCCCAGTCCGCTCCCTCAAACAGGTATCCGGCTGTCGCGGTCATGGCGCGGCTTTCTCCTGCTTGCGGCGGCGCTGAAAGAGATCGTGAAACACCGGAAAGATCTGGCTGCGGTCGCTGACCTTGCGCATCGACAGCGCCGCTCCGTCGGCGCGCAAACGCTGATACAGCGTCCAAAGCGATGAATCGGGCATATCGAACGTGCTGCCACCGGTCTCGCCAACTTCCAGATAGGCAAAGAACTGGCTGACCGGCAGTATCATCTCGGTAAGCAGCCGGCCCGCGACCTCTCCGTCGGAAAGCGAGTTGTCTCCGTCAGAGGCCTGCGCGGCGTAGATGTTCCAGTCCGCCGGACGAAACCGCGACCTGACGATTTCGTGCATCGCCTGCAGCGCGCTCGATACCAGGGTACCGCCCGATGCCGGCCCGTGAAAGAAGGTATCTTCGTCGACTTCTTCCGCGCGGTCGGTATGTCGAATGAAGACGATCTCGACATGGCGATAGCGTCGCGTCAGAAAAACGTAGAGCAGCATGTAGAAGCGCTTGGCCAGGTCCTTCATATGCTCGGACATGGAGCCAGACACGTCCATCAGACAAAACATGACGGCCTGGGCTACCGGCTTCGGCATGGTTTCGAAGCGGCGGTATCGGATGTCGATCGGATCGATGTACGGAATCCGGCGAAATTTTGCCTTCAATGCTTCGATCTCGGCCATCAACTCGATGCGGCGGGCCTCGTCGCAGCCTTCCATCTCCGCCTCGAGTTGCGCGATCTCTTCCGGCCGCGGCCGTCGCAACGCGGTCCGCCGGGCCATCGCGAGCCGCACCGTACGGCTTACCGAAATGTTGGCGGGCGAGCCGGATGTCGCGTAGCCAGCCCGGTGAAGCCCCTCGCTCTCGGCTTCAGCAAGCTTCCGCTTGGCGAGGTCCGGCAATTCGAGGTCGTCGAGGAACAGATCGACAAATTCATCGCGGCTGAGAACGAACCGGAACGCATCCTCGCCGTCGCCTTCACCGGGCTGGGACGCTCTTCCGCGGCCCTCGCCCGAACGCGGAAGCATGTCGCCTTCGATGAATTTCTTGTTTCCGGGAAGCACCATGTCGCGCGTGCCGCCTTCGCGGCGAAAGCGCGGTTCGTTCATGCCGTCGAGTGGAATGCTGATCTCGCCGCCTTCCAGCACATCCTTGATGTCGCGGTCCTGTGAGGATTTCTTGACCGCGCCCTGAACCAGCGCCTTGGCACGACGCAAAAAGCGCTGGCGGTTCTCAAGACTCTTGCTGCCCGGATTCAGGCGCCGATCGACGATGTGCATAGCCACCCTTGCATTGGCCTCAGCCGGCTTGCTTCACTCGCATGTACCATTCGACGAGCCGGCGAACCTGACGTTCGGTATAACCGCGTCCCACCATGCGCTCGACAAACTCGCCGTGCTTCTTCTCGGTATCGCCGTCCTTTTTTGAGCCGAACGAGATAACCGGAAGAAGGTCTTCCACCTGCGAGAATATCCGCTTCTCGATGACCTCGCGAATCTTTTCGTAGCCGGTCCAGGACGGATTCTTGCCGCCGTGCTGTGCCCGCGACCGCAGCGAGAACTTGACGACCTCGTTGCGGAAGTCCTTTGGATTGGCGATGCCTGCGGGCTTCTCGATTTTGGTCAGTTCCTGGTTGAGAAGCTCGCGATTGAGCAGCTGGCCGGTGTCGGGGTCCTTGAAGTCCTGGTCTTCGATCCAGGCATCGGCATAATCCACGTAGCGATCGAACAGGTTTTGACCATAATCCGAATAGGATTCGAGATAGGCTTTCTGGATCTCGTGGCCAATGAATTCCGCATAGCGTGGCACGAGTTCGGCCTTGATGAATTCAAGGTACCGCTTTTCGATCTCCTCGGGAAGCTGCTCACGGCGTATCGCCTGCTCAAGCGCATACATCAGGTGGACGGGATCCGCGCCAAGCTCCGAGGTGTCGTGATTGAACGTTGCGGCCAGAACCTTGAATGCGAAGCGCGTCGAGGCGCCGTCCATGCCTTCGTCGACGCCGGCAGCATCCTTGTATTCCTGAACGCTGCGGGCCTTCGGATCGGATTCCTTGAGGCTTTCACCGTCATAAACCCGCAGCTTCGCGAACAGCGTGGAGTTTTCGTGCTTGCGAAGACGTGACATCACCGAGAAGCGCGCCAGCGTCTCCATTGTTGCCGGCGCACATGGCGCGGCAGCAAGTTCGGATCCAGAGATAAGCTTCTCATAGATCTTCTGCTCCTCGGTCACCCGCAGGCAGTACGGCACCTTGATGACGCAGATGCGGTCGATGAAGGCTTCGTTATTCTTATTGGCCTTGAAGCTCTGCCATTCGGATTCGTTCGAATGCGCGAGAACGATACCGGTAAAGGGAATCGCACCGATATTCTCGGTGCCGATGTAGTTGCCTTCCTGAGTCGCCGTCAACAGCGGGTGCAGCATCTTGATCGGCGCCTTGAACATCTCGACGAATTCGAGGATGCCCTGGTTGGCGCGGTTCAATCCACCGGAATAGCTGTAGGCGTCAGGATCATTCTGGGCGAAGGTCTCCAGCTTGCGGATGTCAACCTTGCCGACGAGTGAGGAAATGTCCTGATTGTTCTCGTCGCCCGGCTCGGTTTTCGCGATCGCGATCTGTCGCAAACGCGAGGGCTGGATCTTGGCGACGCGGAATCGTGAAATATCGCCCCCGAAGGCTTCCAGCCGTTTGTAGCACCACGGACTCATCAGTCCATTCAGGCGACGGCGCGGAATGCCGTACTTTTCTTCAATCATCGGCCCCAGCGATTCCGGATCGAACAAGCTCAGGGGACTCTCGAACACCGGACTGAGTTCGTCGCCGGCCTTCAGAACATAGATCGGGTAGACTTCCATCAACGACTTAAGTCGCTCTGCCAGCGACGATTTTCCGCCGCCAACCGGCCCCAGCAGATAGAGAATCTGCTTGCGCTCTTCCAGGCCCTGAGCTGCATGCCGGAAGAAGCCGACGATGCGCTCGATCGTTTCTTCCATGCCATGGAATCCGGTGAAGGCCGGATAGGCGCGCATCGTCCTGTTCAAGAAGATACGGCCAAGGCGGGCGTCCTTGGCCGTGTCAATCATCTGAGGCTCACCTATTGCGGCCAGCAGCCGCTCGGCCGAATTGGCATATCGCATCGGATCGCCTCGACACGATTCCAGATATTCCGCCATCGACATATCGGTTTCGCTTCGAGCCTCAAAGGACCGGGCGAAAGCATTGAACAGAGAATCGTTGTACATGATCCCTCTCCTCATATGGTCTGCTGCACTGCTGGCTCTGGCTACTTGGTACCACGCCGCCGGAGCGCTCCCGCATCCTGTCGCGAATCAGCATCAGCACATGGCCTGATTGGACACTCGGCGGACTTCGCCAGCAATCCCACATCCTGTGCAGCGAATGAGTTGTAAGCAGGCATTTTGGCCAATAGTTGTGCGAAAGCAGCGGTTATTGCTGAACATGATGCTATTTCTACACGATGTATCCCCGCTGCAACATCATTGAAATTCTAAAACTAGGCCCGATAGAGTACATAAGGCACCCGCCGCTGAGATCCGTTATACTTATGGATACTAACGCGCCAGGACAACGCCTCGACCCTTCAACGAGTTCCGCGCCCTGAAACCATCGGAGATCGGTGCCGGTCGTATCGTTCAGCCAGCTCCGAGAGAGGCTCGGCCGGCCCTTTGCCCGACATCATGACATCCGTCACAAAATCGCGCCGACATCGCCGCCAAACAGCCGCCTGCCCGGGGATCGATATCGACCCTGGGGATCGATATGTTGTGAATGGCGTTATACTTTCGGAGCACGCATATTTCGCCCGTCAGCATCCCCTCCAGGGCTGGTTGACAAGATTTGCCTTCACGCCTGAAAAAGGCTCCCGGAAGCCGGAAAATGGGCCAGCTCGAACAGAACAAGGCATCATGAATCCCGTCAAAGCACTCGAAAACCACGGCCAGGCGGTCTGGCTGGATTTCCTGGCCCGCGGCTTCGTCGCCAAGGGCGACCTCAAAAAGTTGATCGAGACCGACGGCGTCAAGGGCGTCACCTCGAATCCATCGATCTTCGAGAAAGCGATCGGCAGTTCGGACGAATATGACGGCGCCATCGGCAAGGCGCTGAAATCCGGCGATCGGCCGGTGGCCGAGCTATTCGAGCATCTCGCCGTCGAGGACATCCAGCATGCGGCGGACGTGCTGCGCCCGGTCTATGACCAATTGAAGGGCGAGGACGGCTTCGTTAGCCTCGAAGTATCGCCCTATCTGGCGATGGATACCAAAGCCACGATCGCCGAGGCTGAGCGGCTTTGGAAGGACGTCAAACGCAAGAACCTGATGGTCAAGGTGCCAGCGACGCCGGAAGGTCTGCCCGCTATCGAGCATTTGATTGGCGAGGGCATCAGCATCAACATCACGTTATTGTTCTCGCAAAAAGTTTATGTGCAGGTCGCCGAGGCCTATCTTTCCGGCCTCGAAAAATATGCCGCCGGCGGCGGCGATCCCTCCCATGTCGCGAGCGTCGCCAGTTTCTTTGTCAGCCGCATCGACAGCGCGGTCGACAAGGAACTCGATGAAAGGATCGCAAGGGCCAACGATCCCACCGAGAAGGAGCGGCTGACCGCGCTGAAAGGCAAGGTTGCCATCGCCAACGCCAAGCTCGCCTACCAGGATTACAAGCGCCTGTTCTCCGGCGCGCGCTGGGACAGGCTGGCGGCCAAAGGCGCCAGGCCGCAGCGCTTGCTATGGGCCTCAACCGGCACAAAAAACAAGGACTATAGCGACGTGCTCTACGTCGAGGAGCTGATTGGTCCCAACACCATCAACACCGTGCCGCCGGCGACGCTCGACGCCTTCCGCGATCATGGCACGCCGCGCGACAGCCTTGAGGAAAATATCGAGGATGCCAAACACCTCCTCGCAGAGCTTGAAAAATCCGGCATCTCGCTCGATGCGATCACGGCCGATCTGGTCAAGGACGGTGTCAAGCTGTTCGCCGACGCCGCCGACAAGCTTTACGGGGCGGTCGCGCACAAGCGCGCAACGGTGCTCGGCCGCGATATCGACCGCCAGAAGATGACGCTCGGAGGCGGCCTCGGCAAGGCTGTCGAGAAAAACACCGAGGACTGGCGCGCGTCGGGCAAAATACGCCGGCTCTGGCAACGCCACAACTCGGTCTGGACCGGGACCGATGAAGGCAAGTGGCTGGGCTGGCTGAACAGCGCCGCCGCGGCCGATACCGCCGATTACGAGGACTTTGCGCACCGTGTGAAGGGGCAAAACTTCACCGACGTCGTGGTGCTCGGTATGGGCGGATCGAGCCTGGGACCGGAAGTGCTGGCGCAGACCTTCGAAAAGCAGCCGGGCTTCCCGAAACTGCACGTGCTGGATTCCACCGATCCCGCGCAAGTGCGCAGCATGCAGGCCTCGATCAACGTCGCCGACACCCTGTTCATCGTCTCCAGCAAGTCCGGCGGCACCACCGAACCGAACGTGATGAAGGATTATTTCTTCGCGCGCGTCTCGGAGGCTATCGGGGCCGACAAGGCCGGGCATCGCTTCATCGCGGTGACCGATCCCGGCTCGTCGCTGGAGAAGGTCGCGACCAAACAAGGTTTTGCCCGAATCTTCCACGGCGACCCGACGATCGGCGGCCGCTACTCCGTGCTGTCGCCGTTCGGGCTGGTGCCGGCGGCAGCGGCGGGCATCGACATTGCCACCCTGCTGACGCACGCGCTGGCGATGATGCGCTCCTGCGGGCCTGATGTGCCGCCGCACCAAAATCCGGGCGTGCAGCTTGGCCTCGCCATGGGCCTCGCCGGGCTCGAAGGCCGCGACAAGGTGACGATACTATCGTCCAAAAAGATCGCCGATTTCGGCGCCTGGGCCGAACAGTTGATCGCGGAATCCACCGGCAAGGACGGCAAGGGCCTGATCCCGATCGACGGTGAGCCGCTGGGCGATGTGACGCTCTACGGCAACGATCGATTCTTCATCGACCTTCGTACCGAAGGCGAAAGCGACAGTGCGCATGACGACCAGCTTGCCGCGCTGGAAAAGGCCGGGCATCCCGTGGTCCGCATTGTCATGAAATCGATCGACCATATCGGTCAGGAATTTTTTCGCTTTGAGATCGCCACCGCGGTGGCAGGCTCCGTGCTGGGCATCAATCCGTTCAACCAGCCTGACGTCGAGGATGCCAAGATCAAGACCCGGGAATTGACCGTGGCGTTCGAAAAATCTGGCGCGCTGCCTCCGGAAAAGCCGGTGGTATCGACCGCGCAGGCCGATATCTACACCGACGACAAGAATGCCGCGGCCTTGCGCAAGGCCGGTGCCGACGGCGATCTCGGCTCCTGGCTCAAAGCCCATCTGGCGCGTTCCGGCGCGGACGATTATGTGGCGCTGCTCGCCTATATCGAACGCGATTCCGCGCACATCGACGCCTTGCAGCAGATGCGGCTCGAGGTTTCCTGCATTCCACCGGGCAGGCCTACAAGGGCGGCCCCGACAGCGGGGTATTTCTGCAGATCACATCGGACGATGCCAAGGACCTCGCGGTGCCCGGACAGAAAGCCAGCTTCGGCGTGATCAAGGCCGCACAGGCCCGCGGCGATTTCGACGTCCTGACCGAACGCGGCCGTCGCGCCTTGCGCGTGCATCTCAAGGGCGATCTCAAATCGGGATTGGAAATGCTCGATGCCGCCATAGCGGAGGCGTTAAACTAGCTAGAGCATGAACCCGAAAAGTGGGGACCGGTTTTCGGATCAGACCATGCTCAAAAAAGAATAAGGACCTGTTCAAAATGCAGCTCGGCATGATCGGCTTGGGACGGATGGGCGGCAACATCGTCCGCCGGCTGATGAAGCACGGACACTCCACCGTCGTTTTCGACAAGGATCCGAAGGCGGTCGCAGCGCTCGCGGCCGATGGTGCGGCCAGCTCAAGCGCGCTGGAAGATTTCGTCAGCAAGCTCGAGACGCCGCGAACCGCCTGGGTGATGCTGCCGGCCGGCAAGATCACCGAGGCGACCATCGATGCGCTGTCGAAGCTGATGCAGGCCGGCGACGTCGTCATCGATGGCGGCAACACGTTCTGGCAGGACGACGTCCGCCGCGGCAAGGCGCTGAAGGAGCGTGGCATAGATTACATCGACGTCGGCACGTCAGGCGGCGTGTGGGGGATCGATCGCGGTTATTGCATGATGATCGGCGGCGATAAGGCGGTGGTCGATCGCCTCGACCCGATCTTCGCGGCCCTGGCCCCCGGCGTCGGCGATATCGAGCGCACCGGCGGGCGCGAGGGACGCGATGTCAGGATCGAGCAGGGCTACATTCATGCCGGCCCGGTCGGCGCCGGGCACTTCGTGAAGATGGTTCACAACGGCATCGAATATGGCCTGATGCAAGCCTATGCCGAAGGCTTTGATATTTTGAGGAATGCCAATATCGACGCCCTGCCCGCCGAGCATCGTTTCGATCTCGACATTGCCGATATCGCCGAGGTCTGGCGGCGCGGCAGCGTGATCCCATCATGGCTGCTCGATCTCACCGCCTCTGCGCTCGCCAAGAACCCCACGCTTGAGAGCTATTCGGGATTCGTGGAAGACTCCGGCGAAGGCCGCTGGACCGTCAACGCCGCCATCGACGAAGCCGTGCCCGCCGAAGTTCTGACCGCGGCGTTGTTCGCGCGGTTTCGCTCGCGCAAGCAACACACCTTCGCCGAAAAGATTCTCTCGGCAATGCGCGATGGTTTCGGCGGCCATAAGGAGCCGCAACAGCATCCGGACCCGGTTCGGCAGAATGCGCCCGATATCGTCAAGCCAAAGGCCGACCGTTCGTGACCGACGTTCCTTCCAATCAGAAGAAGCCCGATCCGTGCTCCTTCGTCATTTTCGGCGTCACCGGCGACCTGGCGCATCGGCTGGTGATCCCGGCCCTTTATAACCTCGCGGCGACCGACCTGCTTCCCGACAAATTCTGCGTGGTCGGCATCACCCGCAAGGGCATGCCGAACGACGAGCTGCGCGACGGCCTGATGAAGGGCCTGCGCCAATTCGCCACCCGCCCGGTGGACGATGCGATCGCCACACGCCTGCTGGAATGCGTGACCTGCATCGCCGCCGATCCGAGGGAGCCGGCCTCGTTTGACAAGATGCGGCAGCAGATCGAGCGGCTGGAGGCAAACCGGTCAACCGGCGGCAATCGTCTGTTTTACCTGGCGACGCCGCCCGATGCCTTCGCGCCGATCAGCAGGGAACTCGGCCGCACCGGTTTGCTAAGGGAAGAAAGCGGCGCATGGCGGCGGCTGGTGATTGAAAAGCCGTTCGGGACTGATCTTGCCTCGGCGAAAGTCCTGAACGGCGAACTGCTCAAGATCGTCGACGAGCACCAGATCTATCGGATCGATCACTACCTCGGCAAGGAAACGGTGCAGAACATCCTGGTGCTGCGCTTTGCCAACGGCATGTTCGAGCCGATCTGGAATCGCAACCATATCGATCATGTGCAGATCACCGTCGACGAGAAGCTCGGCGTCGGCCATCGCGGCAGTTTCTACGACTCAACCGGCGCGTTGCGCGACATGGTGCCGAACCATCTGTTCCAGCTGCTATCGCTGGTCGCGATGGAGCCGCCGATCCGGTTCGATGCGCATTCGGTGCGCTCCGAGAAGGCCGACGTGCTGGCGGCGATCCAGCCCCAGAGCGAGTCCGACGCTCTGAAGAATTCCGTGCGCGGCCAGTATCAGGGCGGCAAGATCGGCGACACCGAGATTAAAGACTATGGCAAGACCGAGGACGTCAAGCCCGGCAGCACCATCGAAACCTATGCCGCGTTGAAACTGACCATCGATAACTGGCGCTGGGCCGGCGTTCCCTTTTACCTGCGCACCGGCAAGGCGCTCGGGATCAAGCGCACCGAAGTGGCGATCAAGTTCAAGCAGGCGCCGTTCGCCATGTTCAGCTGCACCGCCGCGGAGACGCTGGCGGAGAACTACCTTGTGATCGGCGTCGAGCCGACCGAAGGCATCGCGCTGCAATTCAACACCAAAGTGCCCGGACCCTCGATCCGGATCGACGGCGTTGAGATGAAATTCCGCTACAAGGATTACTTCAAGGCGGAGCCGGCTACCGGCTATGAGACGCTGATCTACGACTGCATGATCGGCGACAACATCCTGTTTCAGCGCGCCGACAGCGTGGAAGCCGGTTGGAAGGCGGTGCAGCCTTTCCTCGATGCGTGGAAAACCGCGGGCGCCAAGGGCCTGCAAAGCTACAAAGCCGGCAGCGAAGGCCCTGCCGACGCGGACGAACTTCTCAAGCGCGACGGCCGCAGCTGGCGCAAGCTCGGTTAGATCGGATGGCTCGGGACGATCATCGCCAGGTGAACACCAAAGTGATCGAGGTTTCCGACTCTGTCGCGCTCGCCAAAGCTGCCGCGGAACGTGTCATGGCAAGGATCGCCGCCAGCGGCGATCGCCTGGCGATCTGCCTGACCGGCGGATCGAGCCCGAAACAACTCTACCAATTGCTCGCGACCGATGCCTTTCGAAGCCGGATCCCGTGGGACCGCGTGCACTGGTTTATCGGCGACGAGCGTTTTGTCCCGGCCGACGATCCACTCAACAACATGGGCATGGCGCGGCAGATCTTTCTGGATCGCTGGGCGCCGGCTTCCAACATCCACCCGATTCCGACCGATACCGCTGATCCCGGCTCAGTTGGACCCTGCCCGGCCGTTGTTCGACGTCGTGCTGATGGGCGTCGGACCCGATGGCCATACCGCATCGCTATTTCCCGATTATCCTGCCATCGAAGCGACGGGGCGCTGGGTAGTGGGTGTGCCGCAGGCGCACGTCGAGCCATTCGTGCCGCGGGTGTCGCTGACCTTGCCGGCGCTCAACTCCTGCCGCGAAATGCTGTTCGAGGTAGCGGGTTCGGAAAAGCGCGCGATCTTGACGCGCGTGCTTGATGGCGAGAACCTGCCCGCCAACCGCGCGCATTCCACGGGCGAGACGATCTGGCTTGTGGATACCGCAGCGCTGCCGGAGCATTTTCGTGGACGATGAGACAGGCGAAACCCCCTGCGCATTGATCGTGATGGGCGTGTCCGGCTCCGGTAAAAGCACCATCGCGGACGGGCTTGCCGAACGGCTACGCTGGACTTTCGAGGATGGCGACAGGTTTCATCCCGCCAGCAACGTCGCCAAGATGAGCGCCGGCCATCCCCTCACCGATGAAGATCGCTGGCCCTGGCTGCAGGCGATCGCCGATGAGATCGACAGGGTTTGCAGGGCCGGCGAACATGCGGTGATCGCCTGCTCGGCGCTGAAGCGCACCTATCGCGACATCCTGGTGCATGGACGCAACGATGTTCGCGTGGTCTTTCTCAATGGCACACAGGAATTGATCGCAAGCCGCCTCGCCCGGCGAAAGGGCCATTTCATGCCACCGGGCCTGTTGGCGAGCCAGTTCAGCACTCTCGAACCGCCAGACAGAAGCGAAAACCCCATAACCGTGTCAATTGACGCTTCGGTCGAAGCCGTCATCGATGACATCGTCTGCCAACTGAATCTAACTCCCACTGAACGCGGCACGCCGCGCAGGAACCGCTCATGACCCGCATCGCCCTTGTCGTCTCCGATGTCGACGGCACGCTGCTGACCAAAGGCAAGACCTTGACCGATGGCGCCAAGCGCGCGGTGCGCAGGCTGTACGATGCCGGCATCGGCTTCACCATCACCTCAAGCCGCCCCACCGTCGGCATGCGGTTTCTGATCGAGCCGCTCGCGATCACGCTGCCGGTCGGGCCCTTCAATGGTAGTTCGATCGTCGATCCACAACTGAAACCGATCGAAGCGCATCTGATCCCTGCGGCCACGGCGCAACGCAGTCTCGATGTGTTGAACGAATTCGGCGTCGACATCTGGCTGTTCACCAATGAACTCTGGCTCACCCGCCGACCCGATGGCGAATACGTTCCGCACGAAAAGCTCGCCATCCGGACCGATCCGACCATCGTTGAGGATTTTGCGCCTTATCTTTCGACCGCCTGCAAAATCGTCGGCGCCAGCCCCGATGCAGCGCTGCTGCTTCGTTGCGAAGCCGCGATGCAGAAGGCAGTGGGCGCGCAGGCCACCGTGGTCCGGTCGCAAAGCTATTATCTCGACATCACCCCGCCGGGGCACGACAAAGGCACCTTCGTGCAGGCGATGGCCAAGCGTCAGGGCATTTCGACCGATGCGGTCGCCACCATCGGCGACATGCAGAACGATCTGGCCATGTTCAAAAAGAGCGGCGTCTCGATCGCGATGGGCAACGCGACCGACGATGTCAAGAAACTGGCGACGCATGTCACCGGCTCGAACGAGGACGAAGGCTTTGCGGGCGCGATCGAATTTGTTCTGAAGCGCAACGCGAGCTAGAGCGGGATCTCTCCCACTTGTGGCATCCGCGAGCGAGGGCCGACGGCCCGAAATGAGCCGGTGCCTTCCGAAACAAGTTGTGGCAAGCTACGGGAAACAAGCGATCAGATGAACGGGCTGCCGCCCGAGGATGGAGCCAGGCATGAGTATCCCTCGCATCCCCGGCATGACCGACGAAGAGCTGATC
>WNFK01191896.1_pt1 | contig 20007 bp, 24 predicted proteins | sample 5400281 | NCBI WGS metagenome assembly WNFK01 (sample SAMN13153350, study PRJNA577476) | soil metagenome | isolation source: 20 cm soil on Douglas fir-dominated hillslope | place: USA:California | collected 2013-09-17
GAACACGCCGGTCGACTCGACGACGACGTCGACGCCGAGCTCCCGCCACGGAAGCGCCGCCGGATCCTTGAGGGCGCAGACGCGGATCTCGCGTCCATCCACGAAGATCGCCTCGCCCTTCGCCACGACGTCCGCCTTGAGGTTCCCGTGGACGGAATCGTGCTTCAGCAGGTGGGCCAGGGTCTTGGCATCCGCCAGATCGTTGACCCCGACGACTTCGATGTCCTTCGACTCCAGAGCCGTCCGGAAGAACACGCGACCGATTCGACCGAATCCGTTCACGCCGACACGAACACTCATGGGCGAGCTCCTTGTGGGGGCCGTGGGAAGTCCGAACTGGGTCAAATTATACGGCCGCGTGGACGACGCGGGCAACTGTTAGGACCCCGACACGCCGAGCCCCTGCGGCCCGCAGTGCGCGCGCGCAGGCCTCGAGCGTCGCGCCCGTCGTGAGGATGTCGTCGACCACGAGGACGTGGTGGCCCGCGACCCGATCCGACGCCCGGAAGGCATCGCGAACGTTGACGCGGCGCTCGGTGGCCGAGAGCTCGCTCTGCGGTCGAGTCGATCGGACGCGCGCGAGCCAGCTCGACCGAATCGGCACGTCGAGACGGCTGCCGATCCGCCGGGCGAGCAGCGCGGCTTGATTGAACCCGCGCTCCCGCTCACGTGTTCGCGCGAGCGGCACCGGAATCAGCGCGTCGATGGTATCAGGGAGCGAAGGGGCACACTGCTCGGCGGCGAGATCGCCGAGCGGGCTCGCCAGCGCGCGCCGGCCCGAGAACTTCAGGGCGTGGATCGCCTCGCGAAGCGGGCCTTCGTAGAGCGCCGCCGAGCGCGCGTAGTCGTACTGCGGGGGGGCGCTGGCGCACAGCGCGCAAGTGAGCCGGGGTGCAACGCATGGCGGGTCGGCCTCGGTCACGATAGAGGCGGCGCCGCAGCGGTCGCACCAGGGCGCGCCGAGCCGGCTGATCGCGCTCCAGCACGTTCCGCACAGAGGATCGCGCCGGCCGGCGCCGAGCGTCGTGTCGCACACCGGGCACAGTGCGGGGAACACCAGGTCGAGCGCGGCGACGGTGAAGCTCGAGAGCACGAATGCGGAGAGCTAGGCGCCGACGGGGCGCAGCGCATTCCAGCGACGGCACTGAGCGCAGCGGTCCTGCCACATCGGAGCCGATGCGCCACACGCGTCACACCGATACGGCCAGTCGAACGCATGCCCGAGCTGCAAGGCGCGACGATACTCCTCGAACGCCTCGCGCGTCTCGCCACGGCGCTCGAAGACCGCGCCGAGCAGCGCGTGGACGGCGGCGGAGCCGGGCGCGCGCACTTCCACCTTCTCGAACTGGTCGGCGGCCTCGTCGAGCATCTCCAGCTCGAGAAAAACCCGCCCGAGGGCGACGGCCAGCGCCAGATCGTCGGGCGCCCGGTCGATCGCCGAACGATAGAGGGCGATCATGCGACTCGGGCGGCCTTCCTGCCGATAGGCCCGCTCGAGCCGGGCCAGGAGCGGAAGCGCCGGTAACGACTCGGCCGCGCGCTCCCAGGTGCGGACGGCTTCCCGGTGATCGCCGGTCAGCTCGTGGGCATCCCCGAGCGCGAGCGCCGCCGGCAGGAAGAACCGATCGGCACGCGAGGCGCTCTTGAAATGCGCGAGGGCGCCGCCCGCGTTGGACCGCGCGACCTCCGTTCGGCCGAGCTCGTAGTAGATCGCGGCGAGCCATTCCGTCTCGGGCGAGCGCTCGGTCGAGCCGACGGCGCCGAGGACTCGCTGCTGCGCGTCCAGGGCCTCGCGCCATCGCCCGCCCTCGGCGGCGAGATCGCGGAGACCCCGCAAGGCGCCGAGATGGTCGCGGCGGCGCTGGACGACCAACCGATAGTGGGTGGCGGCTTCGTCGGAGCGGCCCAGGCGCCGCGCTTCCTGGGCGCGCTGGAGCAGCTCGAGGGTGGAGGAGTCGTCGGCCTCGGGGCGCCGGCCCGCGCCCGCCTGGAAGAAGCTCTTGAGGGTCAGGCCCAGCGACAGGAGCGAGCGGACCGAGGCCGGCAACGTCACGGGCGCGGCGATTCCTGGGACGGACCGTGCGGGAGCGCGACGGCGCGGGGCACGACTAGCCCGTGGCCATCCGCTCCTCTTCCTCGATCACCCGCTGGCAGTCGATACAGTGACGCGCGAACGGCAGCGCCTCCAGCCGTTTCTCGGCAATCGGCTCGTTGCACCGCTCGCACGACCCGAACGCCCCATCGTCGAGCTTCTGGAGGGCCGAGACGACGTCGCGAAGCAAGCGACGGTCGCCGTTGCCGAGCTCGAAGAAGAACTCTCGCGTGTACGCGGTATTGGCCTGGTCGCCCAGGTCCTTGATCGAGTCGTCCTCCGCGTCCTTCCCGTACAAAGCGGTCCGGCCGACCTCCTCGGTCAGCTGCCGCTGCTTCTCGACAAGTTGCTTTTTGAAGTATGCGAGACGGTCCTTGCGCATCGCGGCCTCCTTCCGTACGACGATGGCGCGCAATCGAGCAAACAACGCTAGCATGCACATCAAGAGCGCGCAACACCAACGGGCCATCGAGACACGATTTCGTCACGAATCCTCGAGCGCGAGCGTCGGCGCGTCCCCCCACAATCGCTCGAGCGCATAGTACAGGCGGGTGTCTTCCAGAAATACGTGCATCAGCACGTCCCCGTAATCGAGCAGGACCCAGCCGCTCTCGGCGAGGCCTTCGGCGTGCAGCACGTTGACCCCTTCACCCCGGAGCTCCGCGCGAATCGCGTCCGTGATCGTCTCCAGATGAGTCGTCGACTTACCGCTGCAGATCAGGAAGTAGTCGGTGACGCTGGATACGCGCTGCACGTCGAGCACCACCAGATCACCGGCACGCTTGTCCAGCGCGGCGCGGGCGGCGCGACGGGCCTTCCACTCGGCCGTCGGCGTGGTCACGATTCGACGGACCGGTAGAGGCGCCGAGCGCGAATGTACGCGTCGACGGCCTCCGGAAGCCGGTACGCGATGGAGCGTCCCTCTCGCACCCGGCGCCGAAGATCCGACGCCGAGATCGGCAGCGAGCTCGCGCGGACGACGAGCGGCTCCTGACCGATCTCGTGCACGACCTTCCGGGCCGCCGCGCTTTCCGGATCGAACGCACTGCCGAGCCGTGGCACGACGATCAGCTGCGCGAGCTCGGCCACCCGGCGGGGCGCGCGCCAGGTGAGCAGGTCGAGGAACGTCTCGGAGCCGACGATCAGGAACAGGTCCGTTCGCGAAATGTCGAGCGCCTCCAGGGTGTCGACGGTATACGAGGGCCCGGACCGCCGGAACTCGAGATCGGAGACCGCGAACTTCGGGTGGCCGGCGATCGCCAGCTCGACCATCGCGTACCGGTCCTGCGCGGGCGCGAGATCGGCGTTCGGCTTGTGGGGCGGCCGCGCGGCGGGCACGAACAACACGCGCTCGAGACCGAGCAGATCGGCCACGTCGTCGGCGAGCAGCAAGTGGCCGTAGTGGATCGGATTGAACGAGCCGCCGAGGACCGCCGTACGCGCCACGCGCTAGAGCCGGGTCGACACGATCAGGAGCCGCACTTAGTCCCGCACCTGCCCGTCGCCCTGCACGACGAACTTGGTCGTCGTCAGCTCTCGCACGCCGACGGGGCCGCGGGCGTGCACCCGCGACGTCGAGATCCCCATCTCGGCGCCCATGCCGAACTGACCGCCGTCCACGAGGCGGGTCGACGCGTTCACGAGCACGGCGGCCGCGTCGACTTCCCGAGTGAAGCGGCGAGCATGGGCCAGGTCGTTGGTCACGATCACTTCGGCGAGGCCCGTGCCGTGTCGCGCGATGTGCTCGATCGCCGCGTCGAGATCGTCGACCACGCGGATCGAGAGAATCAGGTCCAGGTACTCGGCGTCCCAGTCCGCGTCGGTCGCGGCGGTCATCCCGGGCACCAGCGCGACGGTCTGGGGGCACCCGCGGAGCGCGACGCCGGCTTCGGCGAGGCGCGTCGCCAGGGACGGCAAGAGGCTCGGGGCGATCGCGCGATGCACCAGCAGGGTCTCGAGCGCGTTGCACACGCTCGGCCGCTGCGCCTTCGCGTTGACCACGATCGTACCGGCCATCGCGAGGTCGGCATCGGCGTCGACGAAGGCGTGCACGACTCCCTTGTCGTGCTTCAGCACGGGCACGCGCGAGTTGCGGCTCACCCACCGCACGAGCTCCTCGCCGCCCCGCGGGATGATCAGGTCCACGAGCTCGTCGAGCTCGAGCAGCGCCGCCACCGCGGCGCGGTCCGTGGTGTCGACGAACTGCACCGCGTCGGCGGGCGCGCCCACTTTCTCGAGGGCCTTCGTCAGCACGGCGGCGATGGCGATGTTCGACTCGATCGCCTCGCTGCCGCCGCGCAGGACGACCGCATTGCCCGATTTCACACAGAGGCCGGCAGCGTCGGCGGTGACGTTCGGGCGCGACTCGTAGATGAAGCCGACCACCCCGAGCGGCACCCGAACACGCGAGATCTCGATGCCGTTGGGACGGCGCCACGACTCGACGACGGCGCCGACCGGATCCGGCAAGGTCGCGATCTCCCGCAGCCCCTGGGCCATCTCCTCGATCCGCGACTCGGTGAGCGTCAGCCGATCGAGGAACGCCTTCGCGACGCGGCCACGCGCCCGCTCGACGTCGGCGCGATTGGCCTCGAGCAACACCTGGCTCTTCTCGACGAGCCCGCGCGCCATCTGCTGCAGCGCCTCGTTCTTCGTCTTCGTCGGGCAGAGCGCCATCGCGCGTGCCGCGGCCCGCGCCGACCGCGCGCGGGTCTCGATCAGGGCTCTCGGGTCCATCGTCATGTTCTTTATAGGCGCGCCTCGGCCGGCGGGGCCCCAGCCCCGCGACGGCCTGCAGCGCGCACGTCCTCTATAGGCTAGAGAATCACCAGATTGTCTCGGTGGATCACTTCGTCGAAGCTCTTGTAGCCGAGCCGGTGCTCGATCTCCTGCGTCTTCGCTCCGCGGATCTTACGGAGCTCGGTTGCGTCGAAGTTCACGACTCCCCGGGCGAACTCCTTGGCGCCGGCGCCTCCCAGGAGAGCCACCACCTCCCCCGAGTCGAAGTCCCCCTCGATGTCGACTATGCCTGAAGGCAGGAGGCTCTTGCCACGCTGAGTTAATGCCGTCAGCGCCCCGGCGTCAACCGTGAGTCGCCCCTGCGGCGGAACCGCGAATGCGATCCAGCGTTTGCGCGCCCCCAGCCGGTCGGCCTTCGGGGCGAAGTAGGTCCCCACCGACTCGCCGTCGAGGATCCGGCGGAGCACGCCGGGCTCGAGCCCGCTGGCGATGACCATCGGGACGCCGGCTGCCGCGGCCTTGCGCGCCGCCTGGAGCTTGGTCGCCATGCCCCCCACCGACACGCGGTCCGCGCGATCGTGAGCCAGGCCCTCGATCTCGTCGGTGACGGCATCCACCATATCGAGCTTGCGGGCCCGCGCGTTCACCGAGGGGTCGTCCGTGTACAGGCCATCCACGTCGGTCAGGAGCACGAGGAGGTCCGCGTCGATCAGCGAGGCGACCAGGGCGCTCAGATTGTCGTTGTCGCCGACCTTGATCTCCTCGACCGCGACCGTGTCGTTCTCGTTCACGATCGGCATGACGTCGAACTTCAGGAGCGCCAGCAACGTGTTCTTGGCGTTCAGATAGCGCGCGCGATCGCTGATGTCCTGGGCGGTCAGGAGCACCTGGCCGACCGGGATGCGATGGCGGCCGAACGCCGCCTCGTACTGCAACATCAGCGCGGGTTGTCCCACCGCCGCGGCCGCCTGCTTCTCGGGAATGGAGCGCGGCCGCTCCACGAGCCCGAGCCGCGCCATGCCGGTCGCGATCGCGCCCGAGGAGACCAGCACGATCCGCCGTCCCTCGCTGACCGACGCGATGTCGGCCGCGAGCGCCTCGATGCGGGCGGCGCTGGCGCCGACGCCTTGCGTCGTCACAAGTCCGCTCCCGACCTTCACGACGAGGCGCCGCACGCGTCCCAGCCTGCGGGCGCCGGTCATCGCGCGCTCCGACGATCGCGACTCGAGGCGGGCGCTGGGGCGGGTGCGACCGTGTCCGCGGCCGAGAGGGACTGCAGGCGCGCCGCGAGCGCGCGGACGAGGTCGGGGAGCCCACTCCCGGTGACCGCGGAGATGACGAAGAGCGGGAGGCCGTTCGCGGCGCAGTGCTGCTCGACTCGCTCGCGACCCGGGGCCGCGTCGGGCAGATCCGCCTTGTTGGCCACGATGATCTGCGGGCGCGCCGCGAGCTCGGCCGAGTACGCCGCGAGCTCGCCATCGATCACCTGCAGATCGTCGAGCGGATCGCGCCCGGTCTGCGGATCGAGATCCAGCATGTGCACCAGCAGCCGGGTGCGCTCGGTGTGGCGAAGAAACTGATGCCCGAGCCCCTTCCCGTCGGCCGCGCCCGGGATCAGTCCGGGGAGATCGGCGATCACGAACGAGTGGTCCTCGTCGGCGCGCACGATGCCGAGCGTCGGCTCGAGCGTGGTGAACGGATAGTCGGCGATCTTCGGTTTCGCCGCCGACAGGCGTGACACCAGGGTCGACTTGCCGGCGTTGGGAAAGCCGATCACGCCGACATCGGCGAGCAGCTTCAGCTCGAGGTGAAGCCAGCGCTCGGGGCCGGGTCGGCCGAGATCGGCGCGGCGCGGCGCCTGGTTGGTCGAGGTGGCGAAGCGCGCGTTGCCGCGTCCGCCTCGCGATCCGCGGATCGCGAGGATGCGCTGACCCGGCGTCGTCAGGTCCCCGAGGGCTTCGCCGGTGTCGCGATCGGCGACGACGGTCCCCAGCGGGACCTTCAGGATCAGGTCCTCACCGCTGGCGCCGTGTCGGTTCGAGCCCTGGCCGTGGGTCCCGCGCTCGGCGTGGTAGTGCCGCCGGTAGTGAAAGTCGAGGAGGGTCGTCAGCTGGGGAGCGGCCTCGAGCCAGATACTGCCGCCGTTACCGCCGTCGCCGCCATCGGGACCCCCGTAGGGCACGAACTTCTCGCGACGGAAGCTGACGCAGCCGGCGCCTCCGTCGCCACCCTTGACGAAGACATCGATCTCGTCGACGAACATGCCTGGCAACCACGGGCCCGGGCGGGCCCGGCGGAGGTCACACCGGGTTGGAGCCGATGCTCACGAAGCGCGAGTCTCCGCGCCGCTCGAACTTCACGTAGCCGTCCAGCTTCGCGAACAGCGTGTCGTCCGAGCCGATTCCGACGTTGAGACCGGGCTTGAACCGCGTGCCGCGCTGGCGGACGAGGATGGAGCCGCCCGTCACGAACTGGCCGGCGAACCGCTTCACGCCGAGCATCTGGGGATTCGAGTCCCGGCCGTTTCTCGAGCTGCCGACGCCCTTCTTGTGAGCCATCGCGTCCTAGACCTCGATCTTCGTGATCCGGACCGTCGTGGCCGCCTGGCGGTGGCCGCGGTTCCGGCGATAGTTCTTCCGGCGCTTGAACTTCACGACTCTGACCTTGCGGCGACGACCCTGAGCCACGACCTCACCGGACACCTTCGCACCGCTGAGCGCTTGTTCACCCGAGATCACCTGGCCGTCCCGGCTCACGAGCAGCACCCACTTGAACTCGTCGGCCGCGCCCTTCTCACCCGGCAGCTTCTCGACCGAGATGACCTGCCCGGTCGTCACACAGTACTGCTTACCTCCGGTCGCGATCACGGCTTCCATGGCCCAGACCTTTCTCTTCCGGTGACTTCGACGAGGGTCCATGAGACCACAAGCCGACGCCCTGCGTCAACCAGCGAGCGTCGGCTCGACGGGCCTCAGGCCGTCTTCATGTACTCGGCGAGGCTCTTGCGCACGAAGAGGCGCGAGCGATGCACCCGCGACTTGACGGCCGGCAGGCTGATCCCGAGCGCCTCGGCGATGTCCGGATTCGACAGGCCTTCGACGTCGTGGAGCACGAGGGCCGTGCGATAGTCCGGCGGCAGCCGGTCGATCGCGTCACCCAGCACCCGGCGCAGCTCGCCCTGGAGCGCCTGCTCGTCGACCCGATCCGACCAGTCGGCCATCGGCTCGAAGTGCCGGCCGTCGTCGTCGAACGTCGGCAGGACGTCATCGATCGCGATCTCGTGCGATTTCGACCGGCGCGCGCGCAGCTTCTGATAGGCGGCATTCGCGGCGATGCGGTAGAGCCAGCTCCCGAAGGCGGACTCGCCCTTGAACGTGGAAATCTTCCGCGCAGCCGTCCACAGCGCGTCCTGCGCCGCTTCTTCGGCATCCTCGTTCGATCCGGTGATACGCAGGGCGAGCCGATAGACGCGGTCGCCGTACCTCTCGACCAGCTGCTCCGGAGCTTCTGGATCCTCGCGCCGCAGCGCCTCGACGAGGGCGCCGTCGCCGTCCGGCTTCGTCCTGTCCATGACCGTCATACCCTCGGCTCGAACAGCGACAGATAACGCTTCGTCTCCGCCACGCATTGCTCCATGACGGAGATGTCTTTCGTCAGCTTCGTCAGCAGAATCGCGCCCTCAAGCGAAGCGACGAGAAAATCGGCGACCGCTTCGGGCCGGCACGAGGCATTGACCGTGCCCCGGTTCTGCGCCGAACGAAGGACGAGGGTCAGCCGCTCGCGCCACGCGGCGAACACCGAGGCGAGGCGCTCGCGGAAGCCTTCGTGCACGTCGGACAGCTCGGAGGCGAGATTGCCCAGCGGGCAGCCGCCGACGCAGTTGCGCGCGCGCTGGGTCTCGAGAAGCCGATCGAGGAAGCATTGGATCTGCCCGAGCGCCGGCCCTTCGGGATCCGAGAAGCACGGCTCGAGCGTGCGTTCGAGGAATGAGCCGATGATCTGATCCAGGATGGCGTAGCCGAGGTCTTCCTTGCTCTTGAAGTAGTAGTAGAAGTTCCCCTTGCCGACGCCGCTCTCACGCAGCACGTCGTCCAGCGACGTGTGGTTGTAGCCGTGCACGTGGATCAGCCGGCTCGCCGCCTCGAGGATCGCCTCGCGGGTCGAACGGCCCTCCCGAACCTTTCCGTTTTCCGTCGTCTTTGTTGTCATGTGTACTGACCAGTCGGTACAAAAAGTACCCGGCCAAATTCGAGCTGTCAAGACATGGAGGTAAATCGTAACAATCTTAGATTGTTAGAAGCTTAGAAGAGCGGTGTGGCGATCCGAAGCGCCGCCATCACGATCGGCTTGGGATACACACCAAGCGCGACCACGCAGAGCGCACAGAGGATGACGGCCAGGGCAAGCGGGCCGGTAGGACGGATCCGCCCGGCGGAGGCCTCGGGGGGCTCGATGTACATCCGCTTCGCGACGACGAGGTAGTAGAAGAGGGCGACGACCGTCAGCACCGCGCCGACGAGCACGAGCCAGTAGAGGCCCGCGGAGGCCGCCGCATAGAACACGTAGAGCTTCGCCCAGAAGCCCGCCACGAACGGGATGCCGCCGAGCGAGAGCAGGAACAGCAGCATCGCCAGCGCCAGCAGCGGCGAGCGCTGAGCGAGACCCCGCAAAGCAGCCGTCGCCTCCGAGCGCTCCGAGCGCGCGACGGCCTCGACGACCAGGAACGCCCCCATGTTCCCGAACACGTAGGCCACCAGATAGAAGAGCACCATCGCCATGCCCGAGGCGGAGGCGGCGGCGAATCCGACGAGCATGTAGCCGATGTGCGCGATGCCGGAATACGCGAGGAGGCGCTTGGTGTTCTGCTGGGGCAACGCCATCAGATTGCCGGCGACGATCGTGACCGCCGCGAGGCCCGCCGCGATCGGCATCCACGCCACGGCCCGCTCCCCCATGCCCTCGAAGTAGACCCGGAACAGCGCGACGAAGCCGGCCGCCTTCGGGGCCACCGAGAGCCACGCCACGAAGGGCGTGGAGGCGGCCTCGTACGTGTCGGGCACCCACATGTGAAACGGGAAGGCGGCGATCTTGAACGCGAAGCCGGCGAACACCGCGAGGAGCCCGAGCAGCAGGAGCGGCTGGCCGACCGAGAAGGTCTGGGCCACCCGCGCCAGATCGGTCGTGTGCGTCGCGCCGTACACGAACGACAGTCCGTAGGCCATCACCGCCGAGGAGACGCTGCCCACCAGGAAGAACTTGAGCGCCGCCTCGACCGATTCGTCCTGGCTCTTGCCGAAGCCCGCGAGTACGTAGAGCGGGATCGACATCAGCTCGAACGCGACGAACAACAAGATCAGATCGCGAGCGGACGACAGCACCAGCATGCCGAGGAGCGAGGACAGGAGCAGCAGGTGATATTCGCCGCCGCGCCGGCCGCACGCGACGCCGTCTCGAGAGATCCCGGCCAGGAGCCCGATGAAGGTCGCGGCCAGGAAGAGCCGCTTCGCGAAGATCGCGAGCGCGTCCTGGACGAACATGCCGAACAGCGCCGGCGCCGTGGGTTTCACCAGGGCGCTGACGACACCGACCGCCAGGACTCCCACGGTGGCGATCCAGGCGATCCATCGCCGATCGTTGCCGCGGCCGGTCAGGGTCCCGGCGAAGACGACGAGCATGACGACGCCAAGACCGATCTCGAGGGTGAAGGGCTTCACGGGGTCACGATCCGCGCCAGGAGCGGGACCGTCGCCGTGTCGATCGGCGCGATCGCCAGCCCCGGCACCATGCCGAAGAGCACCAGCACGGCGACGAGCATCACCAGCGCGACCCACTCGGGCCCGCGCGCGTCCACGAGATCATGGAAGTGGGGCGAGGGCGGGCCCCAGAAGATCTGCTTGACGACGCGCAGCACGTACACGGCGGTCAAGAACGTTCCCGCGACGGCGGGATAGAGCCACCACGAATGCCCGGAGCGCCACGACCCCAGAAAGGTCAGCAGCTCGGCGACGAAGCCGGCAGTGGCCGGCAGCCCCAGGGACGAAAGACCGCCGATCGTGAACGCGGTCGCGATACCCGGCATGACCTTGCCGAATCCGCCCATCTTGCCGATCTCGCGGGAGTGCGATTTCTCGTAGACCAGGCCGACCAGCGCGAAGAACAGCCCCGTCATGACCCCGTGGGCGAACATCTGGAACACGGAGCCGTTGAGCCCCGCCTCGGTGAGGGTCGCGGCGCCGAGCATGACGATCCCCATGTGCGACACGGACGAATACGCGATGACGTACTTGAGATCCGTCTGCGCCATGGACGACAGCGCGCCGTAGACGATGTTCACGCACGCGATCGTGCCGACCAGCCAGGACAGATCCGCCGCGCCATCGGGCAGTAACCCCATCCCGACCCGTACGACGCCGTAGGCCCCGAGCTTCATGAGCACGCCGGCGTGGAGCATCGAGACCGCGGTCGGGGCCGACGCGTGACCGTCGGGCGACCACGTGTGCAGCGGCCAGATTCCGGCAAGCACGCCGAAGCCGACGTAGAACGCCAGGAACACCCAGCGCTGCAGTGAGCGCGGGAACGCGGTCGCCTCGAAGTCGAGGAACGAGAACGAGCCGGAGCCGGCGTTGACGTAGAGGGCGAGGATGCCGACCAGGATGAACGCGGAGCCGAACAGGAGGTAGAGCGTCAGCTTCATCGCCGCGTATTCCTTCGTCCCGACCCCGGTCTCGCGGAACGCCCACGCGAAGATGCCACGCGGCCGCACCTCGCCCGTCGAGCCCCAGATGCCGATCAGCAGGTACATCGGCAGCACCGCGAGCTCGTAGAACAGGAACAGGACGAAGAGATCGAGCGACACGAACACGCCGTAGACGCCGGTGACGAGCGCCAGCAGCAGCGCGTAGAACTCCTGGCTCCGGACCGTCACGGTCCACGACGCGAACACGCCGGCCATGATGATGATCGACGTCAGCAGCACCATCAAGAGGCTGATGCCGTCGACGCCGAGCTCGTACGAGATGCCGAGCGGCGGCACCAGCGGCACCTTCTCGTAGAACTGGAACCCGGCCGTCTCGCGCTCGTAGGCCACGTAGATCCACAGCGACAAGATCGCCGAGATGGAGGTCGTCACGACCGAGATGAGTCGCACGGCGCGAGGGCTGTGGCGCGCCGTGAACATGATGAGCAGCGCGCCGACGAACGGCGCCCACGTGATGATCGACAGGATCGGCACGGTCACCGCCATAACTGGGCCCAGACGAAGAGCAGGAGCACGCCGAAGGCCACGCCGTAGACGTAGTCCTGCGCCCGGCCGCTCTGGATGTGTCGCAGGCCGTCACCGGCCCGCAACGTGAGCGCCGTCAGCGCGTTGAGGATGCCGTCGACGAAATAGCGGTCGATCCAGCCGATCAGGCGCGAGAAGCCGAGGATGATTCCGCGGTAAAGGCCCGCATAAAGGGCGTCGAGCCCGTATCGCTGCCGCGCCAGATAGTCGAGCGGCGCCAGCGCCGAGGCAACGCGCACGGGATTGATCGCGCCGCGCTGATACATGGCCCAGGCGAGCGCGAAGCCGGCGAGAGCCAGGCCGACCGAGAGCGGAGGCAGCCAGGCGGGCGCCTCCTCAGTACCTTCACCGCCGCGCAGCGCGAGCCAGATCCCGACGAGGAGCGTGAGCGCCGCGAGGAGCCACAGCGGCCCGCGCATCAACCACGGCGCCTCGTGCGGATGACCGCCCGCGTGCGCTCGGCCGAAGAACGTGACGAAGACGACGCGGAACATGTAGAAGGCCGTCAGCAATGCGGTGAGCGCCAGCATCAGGAACGGCCCCGCGAGATGCGCCTCCCACACGCCCCCGAGCACGGCTTCCTTCGAGAAGAAGCCCGCGAGCGGCGGCACCCCGGCGAGTGCCAGCGTCCCCACGATGAACACGATGCCCGTCTGCGGCATCGCCCTGAACAGGCCGCCCATGCGAAAGATGTCGTTGGTCCCGACCGCGTGGATCACCGCGCCGGCGGCCAGGAACAGAAGGGCCTTGAAGAGCCCGTGCGTGAGCAGATGCAGGAACCCCGCGGGCGCGGCGCCGGAGCCCGCGGCCGCCATCATGTAGCCGAGCTGCGAGACGGTCGAGTACGCGAGCACGCGCTTGATGTCACCTTCGACGCACGCCATCGTCGCGGCCAGGAGCGCGGTGAACGCGCCCACCCAGGCGATCAGGGTCAAGACGCCCGGGACCAGCGCGAACAGCGGCTCGGTCCGGGTCACCATGTAGACGCCCGCCGTCACCATCGTCGCGGCGTGGATGAGCGCCGACACCGGCGTCGGCCCCTCCATCGCGTCGGGGAGCCACACGTGGAGCGGGAACTGGGCCGATTTGCCCACGGCGCCGAGATAGATGAGGAACATGATCACCGCGAGGCCCGGCACGGCCAGCGCGTTCTGCTCCGCCTTCTCGAAGAGCTCCGTGAACTCGAAGGTGCCGGTGGCCGACCACAGGAGCACGATGCCGACGATGAAGCCGACGTCGCCGAGCTTGGTGATCCAGAACGCCTTCACCGCGGCGCGCGCGGCGGCGGGCCGCTCGTACCAGAAGCCGATCAGCAGATACGAGCAGAGCCCGACCAGCTCCCAGAAGACGAACATCTGCAAGAACCCCGGGGCGAGCACGAGGCCGAGCATCGAGAAGACGAAGAGCGACTGGTACGTGTAATAGCGACCGAGCGCCGCCGGGCGCTCGTCGCTGAGATACGCGAGCGAGTAGATCTGCACGAGGAGCGACACCAGGGTGACCAGGACGAGCATCTTGTTGCTGAGCGGGTCGACCAGCACCCCCACGGTGGCGATCGGGCCGCCGTCGGCCGGGATCCAGGTCCACGTCTGCTCCGCGACGAAGCCTTGAGTCCACACGAACACCGCGGCGGCGAACGAGATCGCGACCGCGGCGATCGACACCAGGCCGGCTCCGCGACCGGCTCGGCGCAGCGGCCCCACGATCGCCAGGAACAGGAAGGAGACGAAGGGCATCGCGAGGACCAGGAGCGGCAACCCGACGTTCAGGGTCACGACACTATCCCCGCAGCAGGTCGAGGCGGTCCGCCTCGACCGTCCGCCGCACACGGAAGATCGCGATGACGATCGCGAGCCCCACGGCGACCTCGGCCACGGTGATGGAGATCGTGAACAAGGTGAAGATCACCCCGATCAGATCGCCGTTGAGCATCAGCTCGATCCCGAGTAGGATGCCGACCGCGTTGCGGCGGGTCAGCACGCCGAACAGACCGATCGAGAACACGAGCGCGGCCAGAACCAGATAGGACGAGAGTCCGATCATTCCTCGCCTCGCGCGAAGTAGAGCGCGCCGAGGAGCGCGGTCACCAGCAGCACGCCCAGGAGCTCGAAAGTCACCGCGAACGGGCCCACCAGCGCGCGTCCGATCGCGATCGTCGCGTCGGCCGCCGGGCCCGGGGGCGCCGTCGCGAGCGGCGACCGAAGCAAAAACCCGGCGATACCGGCGAAGACGGCGGCCGCGACGATCGCGCCGTTCACGAGATGACGGCTGGTCTGCCGGATGCGCTGGCCGACCAGCCGCTCGGTCAGCATGATCGCGAACACGACGATCGTGACGACCCCTCCGGCGTAGAGCAGGAGCTGGACGGCGAACAGAAAGGGCTGCGCCAGGAGGAGGAAGATCGCACCGGTCGCGACCAGCGCGGCGGCGAGAAACAGCACGGCGTGAAAGAGGTTCGGGGTGAGCACGACGGCGAGGCTCGAGGCGAGTAGCACCGCGGCTACCACCCAGAATCCAACCGTTTCGACGGTCACTCGGCCGGCTCCTTCGTCTCTCCCTTGCCTTCTCCCCTCGCCTCGGACCGTGCTGGTTTCGGCGGCGCCTGCATGTCGCGGAGCCGATTGCCGGTCGCCCACGACGGCTCGAACTGGAGCCCCAGGGCGTGCAGGCGATCCTTGTCGAGCAGGAGCTCGCGCCGGTCCGACGTCGCCAGATCGAACGACTTCATCATGATGATCGCGTCGGTCGGACACACCTGGACGCACAGCTCGCAGAACTCGCACGCATAGAGCTCGAGCGTGAACGTCTTCGCGAAGTTCCGCTTCTCGCTCTTCAGCATCTCGACCTTGATGACCTGTGGCGGGCACACGTACTCGCAGAGCCGGCAGCCGATGCAGGCCTCCTCGCCGGTCTCCTTGTCGTAGGCGAGCGCGAGGATGCCGCGGAAGCGATCCGGATATTCGCGCTTGACGTCGGGATAGTGGACGGTCACCGGCTTGCGGAAGAGATTGCGCAAGGTGACGCCCATCGCGCGGCCGACGGCGCCCACCAGCTGCCCCGTTTCTCGCCAGAACCCCGGCGCGGACCCGTTAGCCGAGCAGGAGCTTCCACGAGATCGCCAGGATCTGATCGACGCGGATCCGCACGAAGGACCAGCGCACCCACGTCACGATCAGGAAGATCGCGATCGCCTTCACGAGGAGCCACAGCGGCCCGAGCCACGCCGGCCCGGGTCCGAGCCAGCCCCCCAGGAACAGCAGCGCGCCGAGGAAGCTCGTCCCGAGCATGTGCGCGTACTCGGCCAGCTGGATCAGCGCGAACTTCATGCCGCTGTATTCGACGCGGAAGCCGGCCACCAGCTCCGACTCGGCCTCGAGGATGTCGAACGGCACCCGGTTCTCGGCCGCCAGGGTTGCGATCAGGAACGCGACGAACGCGAGCTGGCCGATCACCGGATACGCGACGAACCACAGGCCCTGCTGCGCGGCCACGATCGCCGACATCTGCATCGATCCCGCGAGCACCACCGGGACGAGCGCGGCGAAGATGAACGGCAGGTCGTAGGAGATGATCTGGTTGACCGCCCGCATCGCGGAGAGCAGCGCGTATTTGTTGTTCGATCCCCAGCCGCCCATGAAGAGCCCGATGATCTCGAGCGACGAGACGGCCAGGAAGAAGAGCACGCCGATGTTCAGGTCGGCGACGCCGAGCTCGGGCGCGAACGGGATCGTTGCGAAGATCAAGAGACACGGAAGGAGGAAGACGATCGGCGCCAGGTTGTAGACGGCGCGGTCGCTCGCGGTCGGGACGATGTCTTCCTTCATCATCAGCTTCAGCGCGTCGGCGATCGGCTGCAGCCAGCCGTGCGGACGGCCCACGTAGTACGGACCGATCCGCGACTGCATCCGCGCGGCGAATTTGCGCTCGAGCAGGGTGACGTAGGCGACCAGCCCGAGCAGCACGTTGAGGACGATGAATCCCTCGATCGCATGCCAGGCGATTGGCGGCAGAGTCACCGGTCGACTTCCCCGAACACGGGGTCGACCGAGCCCATGATCGCCACGACGTCGGCCACCTTGTGCCCGGGCACGATGTACGGCAAGACCGCGAGGTTCGAGAAGGACGCGCCCCGCCATTTCAGGCGATACGGCTTGGGCCCGCCGTCGCTGACGATGTAGCATCCGATCTCGCCGCGCGCGCCTTCGATCCGCGTGTATCCCTCGCCCTTGGGCACCCGGACCTGGGCGACCGACTTCACGCCCGGCCGCGACGAGATCGGCCCCTCGGGGAGCCCGTCGAGCGCCTGCCGGACGATCCGGATCGACTGGCGGAACTCGACCATCCGCACGCGGTAGCGCGCGTAGCAGTCCCCCGCGGTCTCCACCGGCACGACGAAGTCGAAGTCACCGTAGGACGAATACGGCTCGGCGCGCCGGACGTCGTACGCCACTCCCGAGCCGCGAATCAGCGGGCCCGACACGCCGACCGCCTCGGCGACCTCGCGCGAGATCACGCCGACGCCCTGCGTGCGGACGCGGAAGAACGTGTTGTCCTCCAGCATCGCCTCGTACTCGTCGAGCCGCTTCTCGATGAAGTCGACCGTCTCGCGCACCTTCTTGTCCCAGCCCGCCGGCATGTCGTAGCGCGTGCCACCGGTCTGATGAAAGCCGTAGAGCAGGCGCGCGCCCGTCAGCTCCTCGAATCGATCGAGCACCAGCTCGCGCTCGCGGATGCAGTAGAGAAAGACGGTCGCGCCGCCCCCCAGCGCCCCGCCCATGTCCAGGCACCAGGTGCCGAGCCAGAGGCAGTGCGAGGCGATGCGCTGGAGCTCGGCGACGATCACACGCAGGTACTGGGCGCGGCGCGGGACCTCGACCTTCGCGATCTTCTCGACGGTGGCGACGTACGCGAGCTCCGCGGTCATGGCCGCGACGTAGTCGGTCTTCGACGCGATCGACGGATACTGGACGTACGTCAGGGTCTCGCCGAGCTTCTCGTGGCATCGATGCAGGTAGCCGATGACGGCGTCGACGGCGACGACGGTCTCGCCCTCGAGCGTGAGGATCATCCGGAACACGCCGTGCGACGACGGGTGCTGAGGCCCCATGTTCATCATGAGGCGCTCGTTGCCCCCGTAGCCGACCTCGACCACCTGCTGGGTCTGCGTCTCGGACACGGTCGAGTTACTTCATCGGAGATGACGGCGCCGGGACGAGCGCCACCGAGCGCATCTCGACCAGCAGCGGCGTGGCCTTGCCGAGGAAGGCCTGCCATTCCGGGTCCTGCATCGTCTTGCCGCGCACGGCCGCCCGGTCGTTCAGGTCGCGATACGCCCAGAGGTGCACGACCTCGTTCAGCTGGGCGACCTCGGTCTGAAACACGCCGACGTTCTTCGAGTACTTCTCGCGCACGGGCATGATGCCCTTGAAGTGGCCGAGCCACTCGCCGGCCTTGCCGACCTGGGTGCGATAGGTTCGGAGCTCGTAGATGTGCCCGCCGTCGGCCGGTGGCTTCAGCGGCAGCTGCGCCGAGAGGATCTTGTTCTCCTGGGCCAGCAGGAGCGGCCGGATCTTCGAGACGTAGTCCTTGCTCCACGCCTCGTTCTTCGCGAGCTCGCCGCGCAGGCGCTCGCGCTCGACGAGATCCGCGTAGGCCCAGAGGTGGACGTACTGATTCAGGGTGCCGAACTCGGTCGTCCACGAGCCCTCGAGCTTGCCGTACTTGTCGCCGCGGATCGGACGTCCGATCTCGGAGTTGAGCTTGAGGTACTCGCCCTGCTTGCCCGGCGTCAACGTATAGGTCCGGAGCTCGTAGATCATGGATCGCGTCTCCTCATCGGTACGGGGCCAGCGGAGTGTCGACGGCGTAGTCCTTCCGCAGCGGGTAACCTTGCCAGTCGTCCGAGAGGAGGATGCGCCGGAGATCGGGATGCCCCTCGAAGACGATCCCGAACATGTCGTAGCACTCGCGCTCCATCCAGTTGGCGCCTCGATAGAGCGGGGTCACCGACGAACAGCGCGTCTCGCCCGCGGCCAGGCGCGTGCGCATCGTGACCACGAGCGGCGCGTCGAGATTCTCGACGCGGCAGAGCACCTCGAGTCCCTGGTCCTTCCAGTCCACGGCGGAGAGCCAATTGAAGTAGCGGCAGCCCAGCTCGTCGCGGGCAAAGCGGGCGAACTCCTGCCAGCGATCGCACGGCAGAGTAACGGCGAGCCCACCATCGGCGACCGCGTCCACTCCGAACCGCTCCTGGATGAGCGCGCGCGCGTCGGCGGGCGTCATGCTCCCCCGGGGTCGGACGCAGCGGAGCGCTTCCCGGTCTTCTGAAACTCGTCGACCTGGGTCTGGAGCTTGAGCAGCCCGTACATCAGCGAGTCGGGCGTCGGCGGACAGCCCGGCACGTAGACGTCGACGGGGACGACGCGGTCGACGCCCTTCACGACGTGATAGCCGTGGCGAAAGGGGCCGCCGGAGTTCGCGCACGAGCCCATCGAGACCACCCACTTGGGATCGGGCATCTGATCGTAGATGCGCTTGAGCATCGGCGCCATCTTGATGGTCACCGTCCCGGAGACGATCATGAGGTCCGAATGCCGCGGAGAGGCCCAGGGCACCATCCCGAAGCGCTCGACGTCGAAGCGGGACGCGAAGGTCGCCATCATCTCGATGGCGCAGCAGGCCAGACCGAACGTGACGGGCCAGATCGACGACTTGCGCGCCCAGTTGAAGATCTTGTCGGTGGACGTCGTGACGATCCAGCCGCCCGGCATGTGGTGGATCGCGTCGGCGATGGCGGCAAGAGCGTTCGAGGTCTTGTCGTCGGACGAGCGTGACTGGTGGTACTTCTCCCACTCCTGCAGATCCTTGAACTCGCCCCAGACGGGAGCGGGGACCTGCGGAATGGGCGGCTTCACTTCCATTCGAGCACGCCCTCCCGGTACGCGTAGAGCCAGCCGAGCCCGAGCACGCCGACGAACGCCGCCATCACCCAGAACGCGCTGATGCCGACGAGGCGGAGGACCAGCGCCCACGGGAACAGGAACACCGCGAGCGCGTCGAAGACGATGAACACGAGCGCGACCAGGTAAAAGCCGACCGGGAACTGCACCCACGCCGTACCGATCGGCTCGGCGCCGCACTCGTAGTTCATGAGCTTGACCGCGCCGGGGCGGCTCGGGCGCAGCAGCCGCGCCACCGCGAGCGAGACGACTGCGAAGCCGGTGATCAGCGCGGCGAAGATGAGAACGGGCAGGTAGCCCGACAAGAAACTCCTCCTTCGAGATGCACCCGGGCGCTCAGTATAGCACGCGCATCTGAGGCGCCCTCACGCTCTGCGTTCGTCGTGGATGTCGCACCTATCGTGCTAGGCTCGAAGCACGATGAGGGTGCTCGTGGTCGAGGATCAGGTCGACCTCGGCGATGTGTTTCGCGACTTCCTCGTCGAGCTCGGCCACCATCCGCTCGTCGTCCACACGGCCGAGGCCGCGCTCGCCAGCCTGCAGACCGAGCGGCTCGACGCGATCCTGCTCGACGTTCAGCTCCCGGGGATGAGCGGGATCGATTTTCTGCAGCTCCGGCCGGTGCGGGCGCTCGGCGTTCCGATCGTCGCGGTCTCCGGGGTCGTCAACGAGGCCCAGGCTCGCGAGTGCCTGCGGCTCGGCGCCGCCGACTTCTTGGGCAAGCCGGTCCAGCTCGATCGCCTGAACGAGGTCCTGACCTTCATCGAGCCGCACGCCATGAGCCGGGTCGCCGAGCTCGAGCGACGCCCCGAGAAGCGGCGCTCGACGCGTGCCCGCCTGCCGATTGCGGTGCGGCTCTCCGAGTACAACGGACGCGAGCATCAGGGCACCCTGATCGAGGTGGGTCTCTCGGGCATGAAGGCGCGCTTCAGCGC
>WNFK01166647.1_pt1 | contig 19993 bp, 16 predicted proteins | sample 5400281 | NCBI WGS metagenome assembly WNFK01 (sample SAMN13153350, study PRJNA577476) | soil metagenome | isolation source: 20 cm soil on Douglas fir-dominated hillslope | place: USA:California | collected 2013-09-17
AGTCACCCGAGGCCCCCCGCTTCCGCTACGCACCCGGCGGCGCGGCCGGGAGGGTGAACGTGAAGAGCGTCCCCGAGCCCAGCGTGCTGCGTACGTCGATCTCGCCCCCGTGCTCCTGAACCACCCGGTACACCATGGCGAGACCCAGCCCGCTTCCCTCCGGCTTGGTGGAGTAGAACGGCTCGAAAATGTGCGGCAGGTCGGTCTCGGCGATGCCGGAGCCGGTGTCCCCGATCCAGATCTCTACCCGATCGGGGCGCCCGGGCAGGTCGAGCCGGCGGGCTCCCACGCGCAGCTCGCCCCCCGAGGGCATGGACTGGACGGCGTTGAGACCGAGATTCCAGAGCGCCTGGCGCAGCTGCTGGGGATCGGCCCGCACCACCAGCGCGTCCCCGTACTCGCGAACGACCTTCAGGTCGTCCGGCAGCTGCCGGTGCTCGAGCAGGAGCAGCACCTCGTCGAGGACCTTGGCCGCGTTCACCTCCATCGGCGCCAGCGGGGCGGGCCGCGCGTACTCGAGGAAGTCGGAGATGAGCTGGTTGAGGCGAGCCGACTCGCTCAGCACGATCTCCACCAGGCGGCCGCGGGTGGCATCGGGTGGGAGCTCGCGAGCGAGCACCTCGATGGCTCCCGACACGGAGGCGAGGGGATTGCGGATCTCGTGCGCGATGTTCGCGGAGAGGCGGCCGAGGGCGGCGAGCCGGTCCGCCTGGCGCATCCGCTCCTCCATCTGCTTGATCGATGAGAGGTCCTGGCAGACCCCGATGAGGCCGATGGCTTCGCCCTCGCCGGATCGCAGGAGCCAGAAGGAGATGCCCACCGGCACCGAACGCCCGTCCCGCCGCTGGATCTGGATCTCGTAGCGCTGCGACTGCCCGTCGCCCCGCCCCACCGCCGCGTGCACCCGCTCCAGATCCACGTCCGCCCCGAAGATGTCATTGAACCGCTGGCCGAGGGCCGCGTCGGCGGGGAGCCCGGCGATGGCCTCCGCGGCGCGGTTGAAGGCGGTGATACGGCCGTCGGGCCCCACCGCGATGAGTCCGGTACCGACGGACTGGAAGATGAGGTCGCGGAAGGCCTGCACGTCGGAGAGGTGCCGCTGCTGCGCCTCCAGGCTCGCCTGCGCGAACTGATAGCGCTCCGCCATCGAGCCCGCCACGATGGCGCTCACCAGGAGCACTCCGGCGTTGAGGAACACCGACAGCACCTCGAGGGCGGTGGTCTCTCCGGGCTCGAGCAGGTTGGCCAGCGGGAGGATGGTGCGCCCGAGCACCAGGCCCACGTAGAGCAGGCTGGCTAACCCCGCCACCACCAGCCCGCCCAGCCGCGCGAGAAGGAAACAGCCCTCCATCACCGTGAGGACGTAGAGGAAGGTGAAGAGCGAGCGTGGGCCGCCGCTGGTCGTCACGATGGCGGTGACGAGGACGACGTCGAGACAGAGGAGGAGCCAGGCAAAGCGCCGCCGGCTCGGTGCCGCCGGCCATCCCGCCACGAGCGGAATCGAGGTGAGCCCGCTGCCGCAAATGGCGAGGACGAAGAGGGGAAACTGGAAGGAGAAGGTACTGGTGGCGCGCAGCCACGCGCCGACCGCGAACACGAGCGCTGCCATCAGGAGCCGAGCCCAGCCCAGCCCGCGGAGGCCTGTTCTCGGTCCTGATGGCAGGCGCACGATCGGCGGCTACTTGATCAACGTGACCAGTCGGAAGATCGGGAGGTACATGGCCACCACGAGGCCGCCGATGACCACGCCGAGGAAGACGATCATGAGGGGCTCGAGGAGCGCGGTGAGCGCCCCCACCGCGGTGTCCACCTCGTCATCGTAGAAGTCGGCGATCTTCGAGAGCATCGCATCCAGGGCACCCGTCTGCTCGCCCACCGAGATCATCTGGGTGACCATGGGCGGGAACACGCCGGAGGCCTTGAGCGGCTCCGCCAGCGTCTTACCCGCGGTGACCGCGGCCCGGCACTGCATGACCGCCTTCTCCACCACCCGGTTGCCGGCGGTGCGCGCGGTGATGCGCAGGCCTTCGAGGATGGGCACGCCCGAGGACACGAGGGTGCCGAAGGTCCGGGTGAAGCGCGCCACCGACACCTTCCGGATCAGGGTGCCGAACACCGGCACCTTGAGGGCCAGCGCGTCGATGGTGCCCCGGCCGTTCTCGGTCTTGTAGTACCGGCGCAGCGCGTAGATCGCCCCCGCGATCGCGGCGATGATCAGGAGGATGTAGCCGCGCACGAAGTCGGACAGCCAGAGGACGATCTGCGTGGGCAGCGGGAGCTCCGCGCCCAGCCCCTTGAACATGGAGGCGAAGGTCGGGATGACGAACGTCAGCATGAAGATGACGACGAGGAACGCCACGCCGATGATGGTGGCGGGATAGATCATGGCCGCCTTGACCTTCCGCTTCAGCGCGGCGGCCTTCTCGATGTACTGGGAGAGGCGCTGCAAGACGACGTCGAGAATACCGCCCGTCTCACCGACCTGGACGAGGTTGGTGAAGAGGTCGTCGAAGGTGCGCGGGTGGCGGCGCAGCGCGTCGGCGAGAGTGGAGCCGGCCTCGACCTGACGGGCCACGCTCGCGGTGACCCCGCGCAGGGTCTTGGACTCGCTCTGCTCGGCGAGAATGTTCAGGCACTGTACGAGCGGAAGGCCGGCGTCGACCATGGTGGAGAACTGGCGGGTGAAGATGGCCATCTCCTTGTCGCTCACCCTGCCGCCGAGCTTGACCGGGGTCTTACCGCCCGCCTTCTCGGCAATCTTGCTGACGAGGATGGCGCGACTGCGAAGCTCGCCCACCGCGGTGGTGCGGTCGGGGGCGTCGATTTCTCCGTTGATGACGCCTCGGGCTCCCCGACCCGTATACGCGAACGTCGGCATTGTCGGTTCTCCTTGTCGGCCTGGTTGCTATCGCCGGCCGAACGGTGAAGCGGTGCCGCCCGCGGCCGGGGGGGCGGGAGCGGCGCCGGGCCCCCCGGGGGGTGCGGACTTCAGCAGCTGCTCCAGCTCCTCCGGGAGCGTGCTGCGGTTCAATCCTTCCTCACGCGTGATCCGTCGCTTGTTGATCAGATCCACCAGCGACTGGTTCATCGTCTGCATGCCGAACTTGTGCCCCGCCTGCATCGCCGAGTAGATCTGGTGGAGCTTCTCCTCGCGGATCAGGTTCCGGATGGCGGGCGTGGTCACCATGATCTCGAGCGCCATCGCGCGTCCGCGGCCGTCCGCGGTGGGAATGAGCTGCTGGGACAGGACGCCCTCGAGCACCAGGGACAGCTGGGCGCGCACCTGCGCCTGCTGGGTGGTGGGGAACACGTCGATGATCCGGTTCATGGTCTGGGCGCAGGAGTTGGTGTGCAGCGTGCCCAGGGTGAGATGGCCGGTCTCGGCGATGGTCAGGGCGGCGGCGATGGTCTCGAGGTCGCGCATCTCGCCGACGAGGACGACGTCGGGGTCCTGGCGGAGGATGGACTTGAGCGCGTTCTTGAACGACTGGGTGTCCGAGAAGACCTCGCGCTGGTTCACCAGGCACCGCTTGTGCTGGTGGACGAACTCGATGGGGTCTTCGATGGTCATGATGTGCTCGCTGCGCTCCGAGTTGATCTTGTCGATCATGGCGGCGAGCGTGGTGGACTTGCCGGAGCCGGTGGGCCCGGTGACCAGCACGAGTCCCTTCGGCCGGTCCGCCATCTGCTCCACGATGGGGGGCAGGTTGAGGTCGCCGAAAGTCCGGATCTTGATGGGGATGACGCGGATGGCTGACGCCACCGCGCCCCGCTGACGGTAGACGTTGCAGCGGAAGCGCGCGAGCCCTTGGATGCCGAAGGACAGGTCGAGCTCGTTGTCTTCCTCGAACTTCTGCTTCTGCCCCTCGTTGAGTACGCTGTAGGCGAGCCGCTGCGTGTCCTGCGGGGTCAGCTGCTCGAACTCGGTGAGGGGCTGCAGCTTCCCGTTCTGCCGGATCTGCGGATAGGTGCCGGTGGTGACGTGCAGGTCCGACGCGCCCCGCTCGATCATGATGGTCAGAAGATCGTGCATCGTCGCGGCCATGGTGTCCTCTGTTTGCTCGGCGCGCGGTGTCCCGCGGAGGCCGGGCGTGCGAGCGTTAGCTGACGGTCACCCGCAGGACTTCCTCGACGGTGGTGACCCCCTCGAGGACCTTCTGTAGCGCGTTCTGGCGGAGGGTCTTCATGCCCTGGCTGAGCGCCATGTCCCGGATGTCGGCGGTGGGCGCGTTGCGCAGCATCAGCTCCCGGAGCTCTTCCGAGATGGGCATGACTTCGTAGATGGCCACGCGCCCCTTCATGCCGGTGAAGCTGCAGGTGTGACAGCCCTTGCCCTTGTAGAACTGCATGCGGCCCAGGCCCTGGGGCACATGGCCGTACGGGACCAGGCTGTCCTCGTCGGCGTCGTAGGGCTGCTTGCAGTCCTTGCAGATCTTCCGCCCCAGCCGCTGGGCGAGGATGAGGGTCAGCGCGGAGGAGACGAGGAAGGGCGGGATGCCCATGTCGAGCAGCCGGGCCACTGTGGACGGGCAGTCGTTGGTATGGAGCGTGGTGAGCACGAGGTGACCGGTGAGCGCGGCCCGGATGCCGATCTGTGCCGTCTCGAGGTCCCGCGTCTCCCCGACGAGGATGATGTCGGGGTCCTGCCGGAGGAAGGACCGGAGGGCGGCCGCGAACGTGCGCCCGATGCCCTCGTTGACCTGCACCTGGTTGACGCCCTTGAGGTTGTACTCGACCGGGTCCTCGGCGGTCATGATGTTCACGTCCGGGGAGTTGATGGTGTGGATCGCGGAGTAGAGCGTGGTGGTCTTGCCGGATCCGGTCGGTCCCGTGATGAGGATCATCCCATAGGGTTGGTGAATGGCGTGGTTGAACTGCTCGAGGCTCCACGGGTCGAAGCCGAGCAGGGCGAGGTCGAGCTGGAGCGCGTCCTTGTCCAGGATGCGCATGACGGTCTTCTCGCCGAAGATGGTCGGCAGGGTCGACACGCGGAAGTCGATCTCCCGCTGGCTGTAGCGCAGCTTGATCCGGCCGTCCTGGGGCAGCCGCCGCTCGGCGATGTCGAGATTCGACATGATCTTCACGCGGGAGGTGAGCGCCGCCTCCAGCCGCTTGGGCGGGGTCATGATCTCGTGCAGCACGCCGTCGACGCGGAACCGCACCCGGAAGACCTTCTCGTAGGGCTCGAGGTGGACGTCGGAGGCCCCGCGGCGGATGGCGTCCACCAGGATCATGTTCATGAGGCGGACGACAGGGGGTTCGTCCGCCGACTCCTTCAGCTCGAAGATGTCGGCCTTGGCCCACTGCTCCTCCTCGCCCTCGACGACCTCGACGTCGTCCACGGCCGCGCTCATCTGCGAAAGCACCTCGGCGAGGCCGCCGGTCTGCGCCTCGTACAGCCGATCGATGGCCTGGCGGATGGCCCCCTGGGAGGCCACTACCGGGACCACGGTGAGGCCGGTCATGAACGCGACGTCGTCCAGCGCGAAGACATTGGTGGGGTCGGCCATGGCCAGGGTGAGCGAGCTCCCCATCCGCTTGATCGGCAGCACCTCGTACTTGCGCGCGATCTGGGAGGAGACGAGGGTCACCACCTCGGGATCCACGTCGAGCTGGGACAGGGTGATGGCCTGGAGCCCATACTGCCTGGAGAGGAAGTCGGTGAGCTGCTCCTCGCGGATGAGGTCGAGCCGGACGAGGACGGTCCCGATCTTCTCGCCCGTGCCGCGCTGGCTCGCGAGGGCCTGGGTGAGCTGCTCCTGGGTGATGAGGCCGGCGGACACGAGCAGATCGCCCAGCCTGCCGGTCCGGGCCACCACGCGCTCGTCGCCCTTGCCCTCGGCGGAGGCGGGCGCGAGAGGCGGGGCCTGGCGCGGGACGGCCGGGCGCCGCGGCGTGCCGCGGGCCGCTCGGGCTCGGCGCGGGCAGCCCGGGGGGTGGGCGCGGGTGGCGGCGTCGCCGCGGCCGCCTCGGCGGCGGCCGGCGCCCCACTGGGTCCGTCGTGAGCGGCCTCGATGCGGCGGACCACGTCGGCGTGCTTGTCGGCATCGCCGAGCTTGACGTAGATCTCCCGCAGGGCCTCGAGCGCGCCGACCTCGAGGGGGTTGGCCTCGACGATCATCTCGAAGACCTGGGCGGTCTCCGTGAGCTCGCGCCGCTCGTGCGCGGAGAGAACGCCCGGCCCGTTCTGGTGGAGGACAGCCATGGTCCCGCTCGATCTCTCCTAGTGCTTCTTCGGTCCGATGTCGGTCCGGGCCTCGTCCGCGGTCAGCGGGGCCGCCAGCGCCCCCACTCGGCGCGGCTGGGTGCGAGCCTCCGCGAGGACGGCCCCGATGGCGCGGCACGCCTCCTTCGCGAACAGCCGTACCATGCCCACCGTGGTCCCTTCATTGAAGATCGCGAGCAGGATCGTCTCCTTGTCCACCGTGGAGACGTGGATGCTCTCGCGCACGCCCTGGTGGAAGAGCACGGAGAATTCCGTCTCCCCCAGGAGCTCCGCGATGGCGTTGGTGGAGGAAAAGGCTCCCGCCGCCAGGGCGCCGATGGACACCGTGTCGAATGACGGGCTCTTGCCGGTGGAGGCCAGGAGCTGACCGCTACGGTCGATGAGCAGGGCCTCCGAGACGCCCGATTCCTCGAGGAAGCTCGAGAGCACCTGCCCGATGCGCGTCGCCTCGTTCTCGTGGATGACAACGTCATGAAGCATTACGCTGGACCTCCTGTTCCTGTCCGAACTCACTGAGGAGCACCATGCGGGACACCGTGTTGAGCGCGTCGAATACGCCGGTTCCCTGGCTGGCCACCGTCTCGAAGGACGGCACCCGCCGGGCGCGACGATTGAGGAGATACTCCATGTACGAGACCGGCGCGGCGTTGGGTAGGTCGCGCTTGTTGTACTGGATGACGCACGGGGTGCGGTCCAGTTCGTAGTTGTATTCGCGGAGGTTCTCCTCGAGATTGCGAAAGCTCTCCGCGTTCTCCTTCATGCGCTCGAACTGCGAGTCGGCCACGAACACCACGCCGTCGATGCCCCGCAGCACCAGCTTCCGCGTCATGTTGTAGTAGACTTGCCCGGGCACGGTGTAGAGCTGGAACTTGGTCACGAACCCGCGCACGCTGAGCGAGGACACCGGGAGGAAGTCGAAGAAGATGGTCCGATCGTCGCCGGTGGCGAGCGAGATCATCTTCCCCTTGTTGCCGTCGGGCAGTGAGCGGTGCACGTGCTGCAGGCTGGCCGTCTTGCCCGCCACCCCGGGGCCGTAATAGACGATCTTGAAGTTGATCTCTTTGGCCGCGTAGTTGATGATCGACATGGCTCCCGTTCTCACGCGGTCCGCAGCAGGACCGCGGCCCGCTCGAGTTGCCGGTGCGCGAGGCCGGGCCGGCCCACCGACTCCTGCAGCGCTCCCAGCGCGGGCTCGTCGCCCTCGCGGGTGAGCGCGCGGCAGACGTCCACCGAGAAGCCGGCCACCGCCCGGCTGTCCTCGCCCGGCGCGAGGAACACGCACACCTCGGCGCCCCCGGCGGAATCGCGGAGCACGGTCGGGGCCACCCGCCCGAAGGCGTTCAGGTCCCCGGCCAGGAAGCCGAGGGACAGGGCTCCCGAGTCGCGCGTCTCGTACTGCGAGCCGCTCCCCGTCCCCTCGGAGCGCTCCCGGCGCGCGGGGGGAGCGGGATAGGCGAGGCGATGCTCGCGAGCGGCCTTGAGGCACACCAGCTCCAGCATCGCGAGCGAGCCCACGCGGCCCACCGAGGCCACCATGACCGGCCCGCCCGAATCGACGGTGCCCAGCGGCGTGAGAATGATGGCTCCCCGCTCGCGACGGACCGTGAGCTGGTCCACCGTCCACGGGGCCCGCCCGCTCATGAGGAATGGCAGCGTGGAGGCCGCCGTTCGCAGCACGGAGGCGGTGGGCAAGACGGAGGAGTTGAAGGTGAAGAGCGTCACGCCCTCGATGCTGGTGGAGGCCACCTCGAGCGCGCCGAAGGGCGTGAGCACGGCGGCGAGGTTGCGCGACTGCCGTAGCCGATCCTCGGTGAGAGGGAGGGTGGGGCGCGGTGCCTCGAACACGGGCGGCTCGATCGGAGCGGGCATCGCCGACAACTCCGTCTCGATGAAGGCAGGCTCCAGGGGAGGCGGCGCCACCGGGTGGACCTCGGCCGGCGCCGGCTCGACGGGCTCGGACTCGATCGCGTCGAGCTGCTCCTCGAACGCGGCCGGCGGGACCAGGCCGTACTCGATCTCGCTCTCCCCGCTGAGGAAGGAGGGGACGAAGTCGGTGGAGTCAGCCAGCGGCGTCTCGGCCTCGAGCTCACCGCGGGGCGCCGGCGACTCCGCCACGTGCTCCAGTGGCGCCGGCGGCTCGGCCTCGACCACGGGTTCCCTGCTTGGAAGCGCGGCGGCGGCCGCCGGCGCGGGCGGCGCCGGGGGCGACTCCACCGTCTCCACGGTATCGGATTCGAAGGGGCGGAAGGGCAGCGGGAAGCGCTCGATACCCTGGACGTCCACCGCGGGCGTCGAGGCCGCGAACATCTCGGGCGGCAAGCGCCGCACGACCTCGTCGAGCGGGAGGACGATGCGGCCCTCGGGCAGCCGGTCGCGCATGGTGGCCTCGTTCACCGCCAGGGCGTGACGGGGAAACTGATCCGCCACCTCGTCCCAGCTCACCGAGACGACGCCGTCCGCGAGCTGGGGCACCACGAGGCGAGTGGGCACCAGCAGATGTCCGGGCTCGAGCAGGTTCACGCCGAGCCGGTCGGGCGGAATGGTGAAGGCGCCCGCAGGGAGCTGGTCGGCGATGCGGGAGAACGGGATGGAGATGACCTCCTCCACTCGCTCGCCGCCGCGCGGCGCGCCGCCGGAGATGGGCGAAGGGGAGGACGGCTCGGGCGCGGCCACCGCAGGGACGCTCGGCTCCGGCAGCGGGGCCGGGGCGGTTTCCGGCATCTCGACGGGGAAACCCTCGAGGCGTGGCTCGGCGGCCGCCGCGGCCACCGCGACCGCCAGCGAGGCCGATACGGAGCCCCGGCGCCGAGCGCGCCGCGGCGCGTACATGGCACGGAACGGGAGCACGAGCAGGGACACGCAGAAGAGCTGGAGCAGCGGCGCGGGCAGGTATTCCCAGGCCGCCACCGCGAAGGCGGCGGGATAGGGCAGCGCCATCACCGCCGCGTACACCATGCCGGTGGCGGAGGCCAGCACGGCATGCGCCACGAAGAGCACTGCCACGATCCCAATGGCCTGGAGCGTGCTCGCCCGGGGGCAGCAGATCACGACAAGGAGCGTGTACACCAGTGCCGGCGCCACGAGGGCGCCCCACCACGGCAGCGAGAAGTCGGCGGTGGGCAAGAACGCGGACACCGCCACCACCGCCACCGTGTACAGCACCAGATCCGCCACCGTCAGGATGAAGTTCTTCATTGGTATGCGCCCTCTCAGATCACGCGAGCCAGGTCGGGAATCAGCTTCTTGACGTAGTAGCGGACCTTCCCCAGCGACGCCGCGTCCTTGCACATCACGGCGAACACCGCGGCCGACCCCACGTGGTGCAACAGCACCGTGCCCTTCTCGTATTCGATGAGCATGCCGCCGAGCGCGCCGCGGCCCAGCTCCCGGCCGATCCCATCCGAAGACTCCGCGAGACAGGCGGCCATGGCGGCGGCGACCTCCGCCTCCACGCCGATGTCCCCCGCCGACTCGATGAGGAAGCCTTCGCGATCGCTGAGCGATGCCCAGTCGGCGCCCGAGGTGGCCATGAACTGGGCCAGCATCGAGCCGAGGTCGAGCCCGGAGGGCGGCGCCGGCGCGGGAGGCGCCGCGGGCCGGGCCGCCGCCCAGGCCGCCGCCACGGGAGACGCCGCGGGCCGGGCCGCCCAGGCCGCCGCCGCGGCGGCGGGCTGGGGCTCAGGAGCGCGCCGGATGGTGGGGACGGGCGGCGTCCAGACCGGCGCGACGGCCGGGGCCGGTGGAAGCACGGCCGCGCTCGCCACGCGGCTGGGCGCGGCGGGCGCGCCGTTGGCGCGCGGCTCCTCGGGTCGCGGCGCGGGCGCCCGTCGTGGCGCCGCGCCCGGGTTGAGCAGCTCCCACACCTTGCGCACCAGCTCCGCCGCCTCGAAGGGCTTGCGCAGCACGTCGTCCGAGCGCGCCTCGGCCGCCCGCTCGAGGACGCTGGCGTTGACGATACCGGAGATCAGGAGCACCGGGGTCCCTCCCAGCTGCGGGTGGCTCTTCACGAAGCGGCAGATCTCGTAGCCGTCACGGTCCGGCATGACGACGTCGCACACCACGAGGTCGGGCTGCTCGCGCTCGATCTGCTCGATGGCCTCCGTGCCCGAGGCCGCGGACACCACGTCCAGCTGCTTGGCGACCAGTGCCCGCTCCACCACCTTGCGCACGCTCAGGCTGTCGTCGACGACCAGCACTTTTGCCATGACCTAGTTCCGCCCTTTCGCGGCGCGCTCGGGCGCGGCCGCCTGTGTGGTCTCCAATGCCGCGCGGCCCTCGTCGATCCCCGCCGCGATGCGGAGGAGAAGCCGATCCACGCTTCGATGGATGGTGCGCGGGAGCTTGCCCGCTTGCTCGCGGGGCAGCGGCGTGAAGCAGAAATCTCCGCCGCCCTCCGCCTGTGACGAGCACACGAGATCGGTGAAGGCCGGCTCGCCGCTCTCGCCGCCGAACTCCGCGTGGACGAGCTGCCCGCCCTCGAACTCCAGCGTGCCCGGCCCCGCCGTGAGCTCGAGGGCCAGCCGGCCGGTCTTGCCGCCCATGGCGATGGCCTGGGTCAGCGCGGGCAGGTCCATCACGTCCAGCGAGCCGCGCATCACCTGGAGTGCGGGCTCGGTCGGCGCGGCGATGGGGGTGGCCGGGGTCGCCGGCGCGGGCGCCGGCTCGCCGGCCAGCAAAGCACGGACGCCGTCGAGGAAGCCGACCATGCTCACGTGGCCGGTGCAGAGCCGGTCCACCCCGGCCTCCGCCGCCTGCCCGGCGATGTGCCGCTCGAGTCCGGCCAGGAGGAGGAACGGAATGTCGCCCGTCTTGGGATCACTCCGGACGAGGCCGAACAGCTCGCAGCCGTCCATGTCGTCCACCCGGGCCTGGGTAACGATGACGTGCGGGCGATCCCACTCGAGCTGCGTCAGGGCGAACGAGCCGCTCGCTGCGACGGACACCTCGTAGCCGGCTCCCTTCAGCGCGCGCTCGAACGCGGCGCGGCTGTCCGGCTCGGGATCAACCAGCAAGACCTTAGGCATGTCTCCTCTCCAGGTGGGACGCGAGGAGCGCGTCCACGTCGAACAGCGGGACATCCCGGTCCTCGAGGCGCGCGAGACCACGCAGCCAGCGCCGCTCGGGGGCGGCGTATCCGTCGGGCAGCGCGCTGATCGCGCTCGACGGAAGGGCGGTCAGGGTCACGACGACGTCGGCGAGCAGCGCCCCCGAGAGACCGACGCCCGCGACCAGCAAGGCGACGCGGCCGCGCGGGCCGCCCACGGGGCCGTCCCACAACGGGAAGCCCAGGACCGCGCGCAGGTCGATCACGGGATACGGCACGCCCAGGAAGACGATCTCCGCGCCCTCGCCTCCCTCGTCGCGCAGCACGTGCTTCACGCGCGCCGCCTCCAGCGCATAGCGGGTGCCGTGCACGCTGAACAGCACGCCCCGGCCGTGGAGGGTGGGCGTCGCGCGGCGCCGGGGGGCGAGGTGGCTCGGGCTAAGAGGCATGGCCCACCTTCAGCTGATGGCTCAGGAGGTCGCCCACGCAGGCCAGCATGGTCTCGGAAAGGCCGGAGAGCGGGACCATGGCGTCCACGCAGCCCATGTCCGCGGCGGCCCGCGGCATCCCGTACACCACGGACGAGGCCTCGTCCTGCGCGATCACGATGCCGCCGCTCTTGCGGATGGCGGCCGCCCCCAGCGCGGCGTCGCGGCCCATCCCGGTGAGCACCACCCCGATGGCGAGCGGTCCCGCGTGCTCCGCCACCGAAGTCATGGCGAGGTCCGCCGAGGGCGCGTCCTCCGAGGGGAGCTGCGCGGGACGGAGGGTCACCTCGCCGCGCGGCCCCACCGTGAGGTGCTGCGAGCCCGGGCACACGCTCACCACGCCGCGCGCGAGGCGATCGCCGGCGGCGGCCTCGCGCACCGTGATGCTGGAGCGCTCGCCGAGCATTCGCGCGAAGGCCTGGGTGTACGGCGCCGGCATGTGCTGGACCACCAGCACCGCCGCGGGCAGCTCCCGGGGCATCTCGGGGATGAGGCCGAGGAGCGCGGCGGGCCCGCCGGTGGAGGCGGCGATCACCACGCAGGGGGTCCAGCCGTCCGAGCCGGCCGGCGTCGCGAAGGCGGTCAGTCCCGGATGCCGAGCGCCCGCGGGCCGCTCGCCCGGGCGCGCGGCCACGATCCGCGCCGGGCGCACTCGGGACGCGGCCAGGATCTTCCGGACGATCTCGCTGGAGAGCGCCGCCAGCCCCGGGTCGACGCTCCAGGACGGCTTGGCCACCACCTCCACCGCGCCCGCCTCCATCGCGCGAATCGCCGCCTCGCCGCCCTCGGGCGTGTTCGCGCTCATGACCACCACGGGAATCGGATGCACGGCCATCACCCGGCCCACGGTGCCGATGGCGTAGCGGGCGTCCATGCCGACGTCGATCACGATCACGTCCGGCAGGCTCCGCGTCACGGCGCGCACCACCTCGTCGGCGGCCGCGGCCATCCCCACCACCTCGAGCCGAGAGTCCGCGGTCAGCGTGCGGCGCAGCGCGTCCCGCATGGCACGGGAATCGCCCGCCACGAGCACCCGCACCCGCGCCGCCGTGGGCGCGCTCACGGCGCGCCTCCCGCCGGAGTGCGCGCGGAGACCAGCCCCGCGACCAGCGCTACGAACGCGCGCTCGTCTACTGGTTTGGTGACGTAGTGCTGCACGCCCAGGCGGCGCGCGAGCTCCAGATGCTTCTCCCCCGCCCGGGTGGTGAGGATGACCACCGGAAGCGCCCGCGTCTCGGCGCGGCGGCGGAGATCCTGGACGAGCTCGAAGCCGTTGACCCGCGGCATCTCGAGATCGGTCACCACGACGTCCACCACGGTGTCGGCGAGGAGGTTCAGCGCCTCACCGCCGTCCGCCGCCATCCGCACCTCGAAGCCCGCGCGCTCGAGCATGAGCCCGATGAACTTGCGCACGCTGAGCGAGTCGTCCACCAGGAGCACCCGCGGCGCATCGCTCCGCGGGGCGCTCGGATGCGCCGGCGCCGGGCGGGACGCGCCGACCCTGGGCGCGTCGCCGCGCTGCGTTTCGGCGAGCCGCGTGGGATCGAGCAGCAGGATGACTCGGCCCTCGCCGGAGACCGTCGCGCCCGACCACGGACCCGCGCCGTCGAGGAAGGCGCCCAGGCTCTTGACGACGATCTCGGACTTGCCGAGCAGCTCGTCCACTACCGCGGCCAGCAGCCGGCGGCCCGCCCGAAGCGCCACCACCGAGAGCCGGCGGCCCGGCGGGTCGGCGGCCACCCCGAGGACCCGGCCGAGCCGGAGCAGGGGGAGCTCCTGTCCCTCGATCTCCACCGTCTCGCCGTCCGGGCCGGTCCGGATCTCGTCCGGCCGCGCGGAGTACAGACCGCGGATCGCGGTCACCGGGATGGCGAGCTCCACCGAGCCCACCCGCACTCCCAGCGCCTCGCCGATCAGCACGGTGAGGGGCAGCTTGAGCGTGAAGCGTGTGCCGACCCCCACCTCGGTCTCGACGTCGATCTCGCCGCCGAGCCCGAGGACATTGGTCCGCACCACGTCCATGCCCACGCCGCGGCCCGCCGCGGACGTGGCCACCTCCGCGGTGCTGAAGCCCGGCAGGAACACGAGGTCGAGCGCCTCGCGCTCGCTCAGGTAGGAGGCCGCCGCCGCGTCGAGGAAGCCGCCGCGGACGGCGCTGGCCCGGAGCCGATCCGCGTCGAGGCCGCGCCCGTCGTCCTCCACCTCCACGTACACCGCGCCGCCCACATGGTAGGCGCGCAGGGACACGGTGCCGTGCTCGGCCTTGCCGAGCCGGCGGCGCTCGGCCGCGGGCTCGATGCCGTGGAACACCGCGTTCTGCACGAGGTGCAGCAGCGGGTCGGCGATCTGCTCGATGATGGTGTTGTCGAGCTCGACGCCCTCGCCCGCCACCTCGAGGTCCACCGTCTTGCCGGCGGCCCGCGCCACCTCCCGCACCTGGCGGGCGTGGCGGCCGAACAGCCTGCCGATGGGGACCATGCGTGAGCGCGTGATGTCGCCGCGGAGCCGCCAGGTGAGCCGCTGCACCTGGGCCGAGTCCTCGCGGATGACGCGAATCAGGCCGGCGAGCTGCGTCTGCACCTCGGCCACGTCGGCGGACACCTCCGCCACCCGGCGGGAGAGGATGTTGAAATCGTCGTAGCGGTCGAACTCCAGCTCCTCGAAGTCGTGAACGAAGGCGCCCGAGTGCGGCTCCGCGGGCGGCAACCCCGCCCCGCCGCCCGACCCGCGGGCGACCGGCAGGGCGGCAAGCTGCGTGTACTCGTGCTTGCCCTCGAAGGTCTGCACCGCCTGCGCCATGCGCGAACGGCTCCACAGGAGGAGCTCCCCCACCCGGTCGAGCTGGGTGAGATGGTCGTCGAGGCGCGAGCGCGCGACCACCAGCTCCCCCACCAGATTCATCAGCGAGTCGAGCCGCTCCACGCTCACGCGGATGCTGGCGCGGGCCGACGGCGCCGCGCTCCACCCGGCCACCGCGGGCTCCATGGCCTCCGCGGTCGGCCGCGCGGTGTCGGCCGCGCTCGCCTCGGCCAGGGCCGGCTCCGCGGGGGCCGCCTCGCCCGCCGCCGCGGGGGCGCCCAGCGCAGCCTCGACGAGGGCGCGGGCGCGGGACACCGTCGACTCGAGCCCGGCCGGGCGCTCGTTGGCGGCGGCGAGCATGAAGCGCACGGCGTCGGCGCCGGCGAATACCGCCTCCACCGTTGCGGGCGCGAAGCTCAGCCGGCCCTCGCGCACCGCCACGAGGAGGTCCTCCACGCGGTGGGCCAGATCCCCGATGGGGTGGCAGCCGACGGTGTAGGCGGCGCCCTTGAGGGTGTGGAAGGCGCGGAACAGCGTCGCCACCTCGGCGTCAGGGCTGGCGCCGCGCTCGAGCGCCAGCAGCGCGTGGGTGATGGTCTCGAGATGCTCGACCGCCTCCGGGCCGAAATACTCGAGGACGTCCCCGTTCTCGGCATAGAACCGGGCCAGCTCGTCGAGCAGCGGGCCGCCCGCGCCGGCTCGGGGCGCCGGTGCCGGCTCGGCGGGCGGCGCCGTCTCCGGGCCCACCCGCTCCAGCAAGTCGCGCAGTCGCGCCACCCCCCCCTCGAGCACCTCGGCGAGGGGACTCCGCGCATCGTGAGCGAGGGTCTCGCCGGGAAGCCGTGGAGGGCGGCGGCGCCACGGAGCCGGTGGGTCACCACCAGCAGGGGCTCGAGGTCGCCGCCTTCGCGCAGACTCCCGGCGCCTTCCTCGAGGGTGGACACGGTGTCCCACGCCTCCATGAGAAAGATGCTCAGCAGGAACTCGCGATCCCGCTGCTCCGTCATCGTCGCTCTGGCTTCCCCGCTCAGGCCGACAGCTTGAAGCGGGACAGCGTCTGGGTGAGCTCCTGGGCCAGCCGCACCAGGTCCTCCACCGTCTTCCGCGTCTGGAGGACTCCCTGCTCGGTCTGGAGCGCCACGCCCGCGATGGCCTGCACGGCGACGCCGACGTACTCGGCGCCCTTGACCTGCTCCTGCGTGGTCACCGAGATGTCCTGGGCCAGCCCCGCCGAGCGCTTCGACACGTTGGCGATCTCGCGCAGGCTCTCGCCGGCCTGGGTGGTGACGCGATACCCGGTCTCGACCTCCCGGGTCCCCTCCTCCATGGCGATCACCGCCTGCTGGGTCTCGGACTGGAAGTTCTTGATGAGGACGGCGATGTCACGGGTGGCTCGGGCCGAGCGCTCCGCCAGCTTGCGCACCTCGTCGGCGACGACGGCGAAGCGGAGGCCGGCCTCACCCGCGCCGGCCGCCTCGATGGCGGCGTTGAGCGCGAGCAGGTTGGTCTGGGCGGCGATGTCGTCGATGGTGTTGACGATCTCGGAGATCTCGAGCGAGCGGTCACCGAGGTTCTTGATCTTCTTGGAGATGCCCTGCACCTCGCTCCGGATCCGCTGCATGCTGTCGAGGCTTCGCTGCACCGCCTGCTCACCCTGCTGGGCGGCGTCGAGGCCCTGTCGGGCGGCGCGGGCGGAGTCCTCGGCGGTGCCGGCCACGCGGCGGACCGAGGTGCTGAGCTGGTCCACGTTGCCGGTGGCGTGCATGGCGTCGCGCGCCTGCGCCCGCGCGCCGGTCTCGATCTGCGCCATGGACACGATCATCTCGCTCGCGCTCCCCGACACGTGTTGCGCGGCCTGGCGCACGTCCAGCAGGAGGTTGCCGATCTCGCCCACCATGACGTTGATGGCGTCCACCACGCTGCCGAGCACGTCGGAGGTCACGTCGCCCCGCTTGGTGAGGTCCCCGTGCGAGACCTCCATGGCCACGTCGAGGAATCGGGTGATGTTGGCCTGGAGGTCCTGGCGCTGGCGCCGCTCGGCGTCGCGCTCGGCCACCGTCTGCACCAGCGAGCGGAGGCGGACGATGGAGTCGTTGAAGGTGGTGGCGAGCTGGCCGAGCTCGTCGCGCGACTGCACAGGGGCGAGGTTGGAGAGGTCGCCCTTACCGACCTGCTCCGCCACCCGCACCAGCTGCCGGATGGGCCGCGTGATGCGCCGGGCGAAGACCATCGCCGCGAGCACGGCGGCCACCGCGAAGCCGCCGAAGGTGAGGAGGAGCGTGGAGCCGGCCTGCGCGGCGGCGGCGGTGATGACGGTCTTGTCCATGCCCACGCGCACGGTGCCGAGCTGGCCCGCGAGCACCGGCACCGCGATGTCGATGACTTCACGCTCCCCCCGTCCGGCGGGATCGCGGTACCGGATCTCCTGCACCTTCTGCGGCCAGTCGCCCGGCACGAGGTTCTCGTCCACCAGCCCGGGCGGCACCAGGGGCGCGAAGGTGTGGGCGATGAGGTTCTTCCCCTGGTCGTACACCATGACGTAGGCCACGCCACTGATGCCCGCCACCTGGTCCACCTGGGCCTGCACGGTGGAGGCGTCACGGGTGAGGACGAGGTCCACCGCGGTATTGGCGAGGCCCTTGGCGATGGCCGAGCCCTTGGACGTGAATTCTGCGGTGAGGTTGGTCCGGAGCGACTGCACCGAGATCGTCCACGTGAGTACCGCGAGGGGAACCAGGATGAGAAGCAGGAACAACGTGATCTTGGCGAGGAGGCCGAATCGCCCCGACCACCAGGGCGCGCCCTCCGCGCGGCTCGCCCGCGGCGACGGCGGCGGCTCCACCGGCGCCTCGCTCGCGGGACGGACGGTGACCGCCGCCGCGCGCCCCTGCTCCTTCTTGATCCGTTCCCACTGCGTCATCGCTGCCATTGCCCGTCCTCCTCGCTACGCCTTGACCGCGGCGTTCCAGTCGAGGACCGGAACCCAGCGGCCGTTCTCGACGCGGGTGAAGTAAACGCTGTCGAGCCCCTGATGACGCTCGGGGCCGAAGTTGAGCGGGGCGGCGATGCCCAGGTCCACGTTCCGCATGCCCTCGAGCGCCTGCCGGAGGGCGACCCGCGTGGGAGCCGGTCCCGAGCGGCGCAGCGCCTCCACGATCACCTTGGCGTTCACGTAGCCTTCGAGGCTGATGAAGCTGAACTTCTGCGGAGCGTACTTGGGATCGCGGAGCGTCTCCGGCACGGTGGGCTTGTGCCGCTCCATGAGCGCGCGGTACTCCACCACGCCGGGCAGCGTGAGGTCGTCGTAGCTCGGCACCACCTGCGAGTTGACGAGGCCGGTCGTGTACTCGCGGCCGGAGGTCTTGCCGTGCTGGACGAGCAGGGCAAGCATGGCGTCCGAGCCCACGAAGGAGACGTTGGCGATCGGCACGCTCCAGCCGAGGTCGCGCGCGGTGCGCACGAAGGCGCCGCAGCCCTGGTAGGCCCCGGTGCAGAGGACCACGTCCACCCCGGCGCGGCGCAGCTCGCCCACCGCGGGGCCCATGTCCTCCTCGAACTTCGCGCCCCGCCTGTAAGTCGCCTCCGCGGCGATGCGGACGTTGCGCAGGGCGAGCCCCCGGGCCACGCCGTCGGTGCCGCTGCGGCCGTAGGCGTCCACCTGGTAGTAGACGCCGAACTTGCGGGCCCCCTGCTCCCAGAAGCGGTCGACCAGCGCCATCATCTCCTGGCGATAGGAGGCGCGGATGTTGAAGACGTGCTCGCCGTACGGCGCCTCGCGCTGCGGCTGCGCCCCGGTGAAGTTGCCCACCAGGATGACCTGCTCGGCGGCATAGCGCTTGATGAGGGGCAGCGCGCGCGTGAGCGTGGGCGTACCCACGTAGTTCGACAGGAAGAAGACATTCTCCTTCTCGATGAGCTGGAGCGTGTTGCGGATGCACGGTATGGGCTCGTAGCCGTCGTCGAAGGCCACCACCGCGATCGACCGGCCGTGCACCCCGCCCCGGGAGTTGATCTCGTCGTAGTAGGCCTGCGCGCCCCGGTAGAACTCGGCGCCCAGACCGGCCGCGGTGCCCTTGAAGGCGGCGCTCATCCCGATGCGGATGTCCTTGGCCGACACGCCGGGAACACTGGCGGCGGAGATCTCCGGCGCCGCGGGGCGAGCCGGCGGGGCCGGCTTGGCGGCCTGCGCCCAGCCGGACCTGACTCCACCGCTCACCATCCCGCCGGTGAGCCCTGCCGAGAGAAGTCGAAGCACCGTGCGCCGCTTCATCCGTCGCCTCCTTGGCTCCTAGTGGTTCCCGTCCGTCCGGTTGCGCCGGTGAGGGCGGCGCGAAGAGCGTCCAGCACCGCGCCCGCGTCGAGCACCGTCACCTCGCCCGCTGTCGCCGCCGCCACTCCCGCCGCGAGCCGTCCCCAGCGCCGCCGATCCGCGTCTCCCAGCGGAGACGGCGTCCCGAGGGGCTCCAGCCCGAGCACGGCGTCGATGGCCGCCGCCGCCGCCCACGGACCGTGCGTGAGCACGATGCCGAGGGTCTGCCGCGCCGGCTCGCGGGCCGGCAGCCCCAGCAGTGGCCCCAGGTCCACGATCGGCATCACCGCGCCGCGGAGATTGGCCAGCCCCATCAGAAAGGGCGGGGCCAGCGGCACCGGGGTGAGGCCGTCGAAGACGACCACCTCCCGCGCCTGGCCCACCTCCACCGCGAAACGCTGTCCCGCCAGCGTGAACACGCAGGCCCGGGCGCCGGTGGGCCGCTCGACGACGGCCTCGCTCACCGCGTCGTTACCGCGCGAAGCGGCGCACGGCCTCGAGAAGCTGCTCCGCCGTGAAAGGTTTGCCGAGATACTCGTCGGCCCCCTGCCGCTTGCCCCACACCCGGTCGCTTTCCTGGTTCTTCGAGCTCACCACCACCACCGGGGTGTCCTTGGTCCGCCCGTCCCGCTTGATGCTACGGAGGATCTCGTAGCCGTTGCGCTTGGGCATGACGATGTCGAGCAGCAGCACGTCGGGCCGCTCCTCGGCCACCTTCTCCTCCAGTTGATCGCCGTCGATCAAGGTGACCACCTTGTACCCGGCGTTCCGGAGAATCCCTTCCATCATCGTCAGCTCGGAATACGCGTCGTCGACGACCATCACCTTGCCCATCGCGGTTCGATTCCTCCTTCTCTTTCGTATGCACGCGGCCCGCCGGCGGGACCCGGACGAGGCTGAACAGACGCCAACCGCTCGGAAAGTCTGCAAGGCCGGGGCCAGGGGTCAACGCGGGCGCAAACTCTGCGCGGCCTCCGCTCCCCGCGGGGGCGCGGACTCCGGTTTGTCCAATGACGGCGGGGGCTTCTCGGGAAGGCGGGTGGACGGCGCGCGGGAGTTCCGCGCCGGGCCCGGTGACGTTCAGGGGCAGGGAAACTTACAAGCGCGGAATGCGCGTCGCGGCGCCG
>WNFK01207722.1_pt2 | contig 19990 bp, 23 predicted proteins | sample 5400281 | NCBI WGS metagenome assembly WNFK01 (sample SAMN13153350, study PRJNA577476) | soil metagenome | isolation source: 20 cm soil on Douglas fir-dominated hillslope | place: USA:California | collected 2013-09-17
GGTCTCGGTGACGGTACCCTCGCCCGAGCGCCGGTAGAGCCGGATCGCGCGCCCGCCGTCGGACAGATCGAAGGCGACGAGCGCCGCGCTCGGGTCTCGTCCGAAGAGCAGGGGCGCGTGCTCGATGGTGAGCACGCCCTAGGCGGAGACCTCCGCAACGGCGATGCGGCGGGCGTGGAGATCGGCGAGGCCGACGAGCGGCCGCCGCGTCGTCATGGCGTCAGAATACGCGCCGGCGCGTGTCCGCTCAACCTCGATTGTGCTCTGGGCTACGAATATCCCGCGTGCGAGGCTAGCAGATACCACAGCGTGAGCAGGAGTCCCCACAGCGGCAACGAGAACATCGTCGCGTGGAAGAAGCCGAGCGCGACATCGAGATCGTCAGGCAGGCCCGAAGTGTCCATGGCGCCTCCGTCGTCTCGAGCTCGAGCAGGGCGGTATGCCGCGGTCGAGCTCGCTCGCTTCGGCAGTCTACGTCGCAGGGGCGGCCGGGAACGCGACCTCGAGCGCCAATCATCGCGCAATCGCCGCCGGGCCGGCGCGCCCGGCGAGGGCGGGGACTAGTGGCCGCGCTCGAGCGCCTGCTTCAGCTCGGTCAGCACCTTTTTCTTACGCACCCATTCGGGATTCAGCGCCAGGTCTACCGCGCCGGCCGCCTGGCGCTCCTTCAAGGTCTCTTCGTACTGCGCCGCCGTGAGCGCACCGTTGTTGCGAAGCGAAATGAGCAGGGCCGTGTGGCGATGCGCGATCGAGTGGAAGAGCATCTCGATGTCCTCGACGGCCTCCAGCAGGGCGAGAAACAGATACCGTTCCGTGTCGTTCATGCCAGCCACTCTCCTCCCGGCAGACTCTAGCTCGATGATGAACGCCGATGCGACGACAACCTGCGACGCCGCGGCGCGCGCCCGCGGTTCGTTTTATGGCGCGGTGCCGGGCCCGGTGTATGCTCGATCCATGCTCCGGCGCGCGGTGTCGGCGCTTCTTGCCGCGATCGTTCTCACCGGCTGCGCCACGACGACCGTGTCGATTCTGAACGCGACCCCGGGCAAGCCGCTCACCGTGCCCGGCTGGGAGCTGCGCCCCGCCGGCCCCGGCCGGTTTCCCGCCGTCGTCCTCCTCCACGGCTGCGCCGGAATCTTCGAGTCGAATCACGAATGGTCGCGCTGGTTCCGTGATCAGGGCTACGTCGCCATGCTGCTCGACAGCTGGACGCCGCGCGGCGTCGGGAAGACGTGCGACCCGAGCTTGCCCGATGTCCCGAACACGGAGCGGTTCGACGACGCGATGGGCGCGCTGCGCTACTTGCAGAGCCGGCCCTACGTCGATCCCGCGCGCGTGGGCGCGATCGGCTGGTCGGGTTTTCGCGCTTCGATCGGCTTCTACCCCGGCGGCTGCTACTCGCTGCTCGATGAGCTGGTCGTCCGCCCCCTGCTGGTGATGATCGGCGACGCGGATGACTGGACGGCGCCCGGCCCGTGCGTCGCGATGGTCGAGGCGATGCGGCGCCGCGGCGCGAATGCGAGCATCGTCCTCTATCCGCAGGCGTATCACTATTTCGACGTCATCGGTCAGCCTCGGGAGTACCTGGCCCAGGTGGCCAACCACAACAAGCCGAACGAGTGCTGTGGCGCCACCGTCGCCTTCGACGCCGGAGCTTTTGCGGACTCGCGGCGCCGGGTCGCCGAGTTCTTCGGCTATCATTTGAAGGGCAAGTAGCCGCCGACCATGGACACATCCGTCGAGCTGGTCCGTCATCTCCTGCAGAGCATCGTGTACATCCACACCACCGTCTCGCGCGAGCATCCGTCGACGAAGATCCTCGGCAACGAACGGCTCGGGAGCGGCGTCGTGGTGGATTCGTCCGGGCTCATCCTGACCGTCAACTATGTGGTGATGGGCGGCCAGTCGCTCTCGGTCGCTTTCCAGAAGGGGCGCCGCGCGAAGGCCGAGCTCGTCGCCCAGGACTTCGAGGTCGGCCTCGCGCTGATCAAGGTGAATCGGCAGGGCCTCATCGCGGCGGAAGTCGGCAATGGGGACCTTGTCGAGCGCTCCGAAGAGGTGGTGCTGCTCGGCGCCAAACAACCGCAAGAGCGGTGCGCCACCGGCGGGTTCGTCACGTACGTCGGTGAGTTCGAGGCGTACTGGGAGTACATGCTCGACCGCGCCATCATCTCCAATGCTCCGAACCCGGGCTACGGCGGCGGCGGGCTCTTCACGACGAACGGTCGCCTCGCCGGGACCGTTTCGCTCAACCTCAACGAGATCTCCCGCAGCTCCCTCGCGATTCCGACCGATTTCTACCGGAACCATCGCGACGAGATGATGCGCTACGGGCGGGTCGTGAGCCGCCCGCGCCGCGCATGGCTCGGCGTGTTCGCGCAGGTGATCGAGGAGGGCGTGGTCGTCGCCGGTGTGGTGCCCGACGGGCCGGGTGATCGAGGCGGGCGGGAGCCGCCGTGAGCTCTACACGAGCCTCTGGCGTCACGAGCCGGGCGATGCGCTGACGTTCGAAGTGATGCGCGACAAGAAGATGCGCCGGTTCGAGGTGAAGGGGGGCGATCGCGCCCACTTCTACCGCCAGTTGTGACCGCCGGCCCGCGGGGGGCTGTCTCGCGCTTCATCGCCGCCGACGGGTTCTTCATGAGCGCCGGCCTCGCGTTCTTCTTCCTGGTGTGCCTGATCCCGCAGCTCCTCCTGGGTGTCTCGCTGGTCGGCTTCGTGCTGTCGGGCGAGGAGGCGGCGCGGCACGTCGTCGGCCAGCTGGCCGAGCAGTTTCCGGTCTATCAGGGACAGATTGCTCGGGTCCTGCTTCGAATCGTCCAGACGCGCACCGCGTCGGGTGTCCTGGGCACGGCGGCCCTCGTGGTGTTCTCGACGCCGGTCCTCAGCGCCTCACGACTCATCCTGCACCGTCTCCTCGGCTTGCGCGGCGACGGCGGCTTCCTGCGCAATCTGGTGCGCGACAGCTGGATGGCGCTGCTGCTGAGCCTGCTGCTCTTCACCGTCAGCACGATGACCTGGCTCTATCACGGGTTCCGAGCGCTCGCGCTGAACTCGCTGCCGGTCCCGCCGCGCTGGTTCGCGCTCGCGGCGCTGCCGTTGAGCCTCGCCCTCTCCACCGTGATGTTCTATTGCGCCTACCGGTACGTGCCGCGCCGGCAGGTGAGGGTGGGGCCGGCGCTGGCGGGGGCGGTGCTGGCCAGCGTGCTCTGGGAAATCGCGAAGCAGCTCTTTCGCTTTTACATCCAGCGGGTGAGCCTCTACAACGAGATCTACGGCCCGCTGGCGGTCCTCGTCGCCTTCGCGATGTTCGTCTACTATTCAGCGGTCGTCTTCGTCTTCTCCGCCGCGTTCGTCGCCGCGCTCGACTCGCGGCGGACCTGACCCGCTTCCGCCGCTCCCAGATCTCGGCCCGCCGATGACTGTGCTATCGTCGTCGGGCTTCTGATTCTGGACCGGAGGGAACGCCCATGATGCTCAAGGGTAAGGTAGCGGTGGTCACGGGGGCAGGACGCGGTATCGGCCGCGAGATCGCCCTTTTGATGGCGCGGCACGGGGCGCAAGTGGTGGTGAACGACTACGGCGGCTCGGCGGCCGGCAGCGGCGGCGAGAACGCGCCGGCGGACGAGGTCGTGAACGAGATCGCGAAGGCCGGCGGCAAGGCCGTCGCGAACTACGATTCGGTCGCCTCGATGGCCGGCGGCCAGGCGATCGTCAAGAAGGCCGTCGATACCTTCGGACGAGTCGACATCATCGTCAACAACGCCGGGATCCTTCGGGACCGCATGATCTTCAATATGACCGAGGAGGAATGGGACGCGGTCATCAATACCCACCTCAAGGGCACCTTCGCCGTGACCCGCGCCGCGGCGCCCCTCATGCGCGAGCAGAAGGGGGGACGGATCATCAACATGACGTCGACCTCAGGGCTCATCGGCAACGTGGGCCAGGCGAACTACGCCGCCGCCAAGCTCGGCATCTTCGGGCTCACCAAGGCGACGGCGCTCGACATGGGCCGCTACAACGTCACGGCCAACTGCATCTCGCCGTTCGCGTGGACGCGGATGATCGGCACGATCCCGACCGAGACCGAGACGCAGAAGGCGCGCGTGGAGAAGATCAAGAAGCTCTCGCCCGCTTTCGGAGTGCGCGGCAAGGAGATCATGCTGTTCAGCCACGAGCGTCCGATCATGCGCGTGCACAATTCCGACGGCTGGACGCCCGAAAGCTTCGCCGAGGTGTTCCCGGGCACCCTGCAGCACCACCTCGTGCCGCACGTGACCTCGGGACAATACTTCAACTACGACCCGATGGTTTAGCCGAGCCGTGTGAGCTGCAGGCCGTCGCGGGGCTGGGGCCCCGCCGGCCGAGGCGAGCCTATAGCCGTGTGAGCTGCAGGCCGTCGCGGGGCTGGGGCCCCGCCGGCCGAGGCGAGCCTATAAAAGGACAATCGCGATGATCGACATGACACTCGAGATGGCGGAAACCGCGGTGAAGGCCGCGCAGGCCAAGGCGCGCGCACTCCGGGCCCCGATGACCGTCACGGTCGTCGACGAAGCCGGCCGCCTGGTGCTGAGCGCCCGCGGAGACGGCACCGGCTTCTTCAGCCCGGAGACCTCGCGAGCCAAGGCGATGGCCGCCGCGTCGTTCAAAAAGCGCACCGCCGAGCTCGCCGATCTCGTCGCCAAGGGCGGTTTCTGGTCCATCGTGCCGACCGTCCTCCAGGGCCAGATCCTGCCGACGCTCGGCGGGTCGCCGATCCTGCGCGCCGGCCGAGTCATCGGCGCCATCGGCTGCGGCGGTGGCACGGGCGAGCAAGACCAGGAGTGCTCCGACGCGGGCGCGGCGGCGCTCGCCGGCTAGCTAACCCGCGGGTCGGTCAGGCTAGCCAGTAGCGGTAGGCGTAGACCACCGTCAACACCGTACCGACGGTGATGACGATCCAGCGCATCGCCTCGGGCGGGAGCACCCGCGCGAGGCGTCCGCCGACGAATCCGCCGATGACGGCGCCGCCCATGACCAGGAGCGCCGGCGGCCAGGCGACCACTCCCCGGAGCACGAACACGACCACCGCGACGAAGCTCGTCAGCCCCGACAGAAGATTCTTGATCACGTTGGCGGTGCGGAACTCGTCGGCCCGACTCACGGACAGGATCGCCAGGATCATCACGCTCATCCCCGCGCCGAAGTAGCCGCCGTACACCGCGACTGGAACGAACAAGACATTGCTCCAGCCGGCCGACGGAACGCGATCCGCGGTGCGCGAGAGGATCCAGAGCCTGATCCGGCCGGACAGCGCGAACAGGATTGTCGCGAACCCGATGAGGAGCGGCACCACCGCGGTGAACGCCTTCTCCGGTGTTGCCAGCAAGAGCGCCGCGCCGGCCACGCTTCCGGCGACGGCGATCAGCGCCAGGCTCGCGAACGTTCGGTCCCAGCGCGGCATCCGCTCCAGATCGGCGAAGCCGGCCACGAGGTTGCCGGGAGTCAGCGCCACGGTGCTCGACGCGTTGGCCACGATCGGCGGCAGACCGGCCGCGAGCAGCGCGGGAAAGCAGATCAGCGAGGCGCCGCCGACCATCGCGGTGACGATGCCGCCCGCGAGCCCGGCGGCGAAGAGCAGCAGCCCGGTGTGACTGTCCACGATCCCGCGCCTACGCGGCCTGTCCGCGGCGCCTGAATACGACCAGACCGACGAGCCCCAGCACGGTCACGACCACGCCGGCGATCTCCGGCGCGCCCGCGCCATAGTCCAGCTCGACCGCTCGCGTGCCGCCCGCGTCCAGCTTCACCTCGAGGTCGCCGTCGGCTCCTCTCCGCGTCTCCATCGGCGCGCCGTCGACACGGGCGTGCCAGAGCGGATAGTACGCCGTGCGCGTCGTCACCCAGGGATCGCGATCGGCCGTGAGGGTGATGGTCCAGCGGCCGGGCGCGACGGCGCGCGGCAGCGCCACCGCCTCACGGCGCGCGTAGAGCAGAAACGGCTCGGGCGCCTCACGTCGGGCGAAGGCGCGATTGTCGTCGAGGAAGCCGAGGTGCGGCGCGTCCTCGTCGAGCGCCACGACGACGCTGATGCCGAGCCGCTCCGCGTGGCGATTGAAGGTCTCTGCGTCGAGCGCGTCCAGGGCGCGGCCGAAGAGCGAAACGCCGTCGAGCTGCTCGACCAGACGGATGATCGGCCCGGGCCCCGCGTCACCACGGTACGCCAGCGCGGCGATCGGCGAGGGGTGCGTGAAGGTGCCGTTGACGATCGCTCGCCCGGAGAACACGGGAGCCAGCGCGGTCACGTGCGTGTGAGGGCGATACCACTCCCGCGGCCCCGGCGATCCCACGTGCGATCCATAGGCGAGCGGCACCGACGATCTCACGAACAGGACGCGGCCCGGAGGCCCCGCGCGCAACGCGGCCCACAGATCGGTGAGTCTGAGCCCGCGCTCTATCGTCGCCAGCGACGGCCAGGCGGCCGCCCGGGGCCAGAGCGTGAGCGTTTGCTGGCCGGGCCAGGCCACGACGACGACAAGGAGCACGGCCGCCAGCGCGGTCGCGATCTCGCGACGGGGGAACCGGGTGCTCGGCTCCGCATCGGTGTCCAAAACGGGCGGCGACGGCGCGTGGCGCGCGCCGGACCAGCCGAGCGCCGCCGCGAGCACGAACGCGATCCAGGCGCCGTCGACCACGCGGTTGGCCGGGAGCCAGCGCAAGCTGAGCGGCTCGAGCACGAACCGATCGACGATGACGACGAGCGTCATCGCCCAGGGAAACAGCGCGATGACCAGACCGCTAGCGCCGGCGCCGCGCGCGCGCACGAGGCCGATCAGCGCGAGAAGCGCGAGCCCGAGGCCGAAGCCCCCGATCGAGGGCGTCTCGCCCCACGCGAGCGCGCGCGTGTTCTCGAGCCGAAACACGAGCGGCACGGTCCAGAACGCCGTCAGCGCCGCGGCGACCGCCAGGGTCAGGAGCGCGCCGGCGAGCCGGGCGCGTCGCGGCCGGCGCACGACCGCGCCGACCACGATCAAGGTGACCGCGGCCGGCAGCGCCGCCGGGTGAGTCAGCACGATCGCCGCGATGACGAGCGCCGACCCTCCCGAAGGCCGGCCGCCATCCTCGATCCACGTCACGAGCGTCAGGAGCAGGAGCGGGATCAGCGCCCACGCGAGTCGCGCCCCGAGCATCCCGATGTGCACGCCGCCCTCGACGCCGCTGCTGACGCCGGCCGAGAGCGTCAGGGCGACGAACGCGCCGGGCAGCGCGAGCCAGCCGCTCCGGAGCACGCGCGCGAGCGCGAGAAACGTCGTCAGGCCCGGCGCCAGATAGGAGATCCAGACGATCATCTGGTACACGGTGGCCACCGGCAGCGAGTTGACGGAGGCGCGCTGCAGAAGCGCGCCCAGGTAGGCGAAGCCCGGCGGGTAGAACTGCATTTCGGGATAGCCCGCCCACCAGTCTGGATTCCACGCCCACGGCGCCGGACCGCGCGCGATCACGTGCCACAGGCGATAGAGCTGACCGGGATGATCGTCGAAGGCCGGTGGCCCGGCGCCGAACGCCGCGATGCCGAAGGCGAGGCCGTAAATCCCTAGGAACGCGAGGGGAAAAAGCGAGTCGCGAGCCACCGGACCGGATCATACTTCAATTGACAGGACGCGAAGTTGAGTGTTAAGTGATGCAAATGTCTTGCTGTCGGTGCAGCAAAACTCGGGGCTCAATTCCCCTACCGATGGAGACTTAAATGGAAAAGCTGAACGGTCTGCGATGTCGCGAGTGCGGCCGCCACTACCCGGCGGCGCCCGTCCACGTGTGCGAGTTCTGTTTCGGTCCCCTCGAGGTCGACTATCGGTACGACGCGCTGAAGGGCGTCGTCACGCGCGAGTCGATCGCCGCCGGGCCGCCGAGCATGTGGCGGTACAAGGACCTCTTGCCGGTCGACGGCGACGTGGCCGTCGGCCACCACGTCGGCTTCACGCCGCTGATCCGCGCGCAGAACCTCGCCGACGAGCTCGGCTGCCGCGAGATCTGGGTGAAGAACGACTCGGTTTGCCATCCCACGTGGTCGTTCAAGGATCGCGTGGTGTCGGTCGCGGTCACGAAGGCGCGCGAGTTCGGTTTCGACACCGTGGCCTGCGCCTCGACCGGCAATCTCGCCAACTCCGTCGCCGCTCAGGCCGCCGAGGGCCGGCTGAAGTCGTACATCTTCATCCCGGCCGACCTCGAGCAGGGCAAGGTGCTCGCCACCTTGGTCTACAACCCGACCCTCGTCGCGGTGCACGGCACCTACGATGAGGTGAACCGGCTCTGCTCCGAGATCGCCGACAAGTACCGCTGGGCGTTCGTGAACGTGAATTTCCGTCCGTATTATTCCGAGGGCTCGAAGAGCTACGGCTTCGAGATCGTCGAGCAGCTCGGGTGGAGGACCCCGGCGCACATCGTCGTGCCCTGTGCCGGCGGCTCGCTCATCACGAAGATCTACAAGGCGATCAAGGAGCTGAAGACCCTCGGCCTCATCGAGGGCGACCCCAGCACGAAGATGTACGCGGCGCAGGCGCTCGGCTGCGGGCCCATCGTCACCATGATCAAGAACGACACCGACGTCCTGGTGCCGGTGCGCCCCAACACGATCGCGAAGTCGCTGGCGATCGGTAACCCGGCCGACGGCTACTACGCTTACAAGGTCGCCAAGGAGTCGGGCGGCTCCGGCGAGCACGCCACCGACGAGGAGATCGTCGAGGGGATGCTCCTGCTGGCGCGGACCGAGGGGATCTTCACCGAGACCGCCGGCGGCGTGACCGTAGCCGCGACCAAGAAGCTGATCGAGCGCGGCGTCATCCCGCGTGACGAGTCGATCGTGATCTGCGTCACGGGCAACGGCCTGAAGACGCCGGACTCGCTGCAGGAACGCCTGGATGTCCACGTGAAGATCAAGCCGTCGCTGTCGGCCTTCGACCGCGCGCTGGCCGATCTCAAGTCCCAAACGTCGTAGGAGGAACTCGAATGCCGGTGCTCGTACGGATTCCCACCCCATTGCGCACCCTGACGAAGGGCAGCGCCGAGATCCAGGCCAAGGGCGAGACGGTCGACAGCCTCATCGGAGATCTCGAGCGGCAGTACCCGGGCCTGAAGGATCGCCTGCTCGACGAGGCCGGGGAGCTGCGCCGCTTCATCAACATTTACGTCAACCAGGAGGACATCCGGTTCCTCCAGGCCAAGAAGACCGCGCTGAAGGACGGTGACGAAGTGTCGATCGTTCCCGCGATCGCGGGAGGGTAGCGCGCTCGGTGCTCACGATGGCCCGCATGCGTGTCCGCCTGACCTTCCCCTCGGCGCTGATCCAGGAGCCGATCGTCTACCGGCTCGTGAAGGATTTCGACATCGTCATCAACATCCGCCGCGCCGACGTGAAGGCCGACCACGGCTGGATGGTGCTGGAGCTGGAAGGCGACGAGCGGGTGCTCGAGCGCGGCGTGGCGTGGCTCAAGGACAAGGGTGTTCAGGTCGACCCGATCGAGCGTGACGTAATCGTCCCGTAGTGCAGATCTCCCGCCGCGTTCAGGGCTTCACCGAGTCGGTCATCCGCGAGATGACCCGCGTCGTCGACCAGCTCGGCGGCGTGAACCTGGCGCAGGGCATGCCGAACTTCCCGCCGCCGCCCGAGCTCATCGAGGCGGCGCACCGGGCGATCGACGGCGACTTCCACCAATACGCGATCACGTGGGGTACGCCGCGCCTGCGGCAGGCGATCGCCGAGAAGTACCGCAAGTTCTATCGCATGGAGGTCGAGCCCGACCGCCACGTGACGATCTGCTGCGGCTCGACCGAGACCATGCTGTCGACCCTGCTGGCCGTGCTGAACCCCGGCGACGAGGTCATCATCTTCGAGCCGTTCTACGAGAACTACGGGCCGGGCTGCATCATCTCGGGCGCCCAGCCCAGCTTCGTGCCGCTCGAGCCGCCCGACTTCACGTTCGATCCTGATCGGCTGCGCCGGGCCGTGACGCCCCGCACGCGCGCGATCATCTTCAACAGCCCGAACAATCCGACGGGCAAAGTCTTCTCGCGCCAGGAGCTCCAGATCATCGCGGATCTGTGTCTCGAGCACGATCTGCTGGCCATCACCGACGAGATCTACGAGCACATCGTCTACGACGGTCTCGGCCACACGCCGATCGCCACCTTGCCCGGCATGGCCGAGCGCACCATCACGATCTCCGGCATCTCGAAGTCGTACTCGGTGACGGGCTGGCGGGTCGGCTACGCGATCGCGCCGCCCGAGCTGGCGATCGGCATCCGGCGCGCGCACGACTTCGTGACGGTCGGCGCGCCGCACCCGCTGCAGGAGGCCGCGGTCACGGCCCTCGGACTGCCCGATTCGTACTACGTCCGCCTTCGCGAGGCCTACCAGGCGCGCCGCGACCTCCTGTGGGGCTACATCGAGAAGGCCGGGTTCGTGGCGTGGAAGCCGCGGGGCGCTTACTACATCCTGACGGACGTCGCCCATTTCATGAAGCGGTACGACGTCCCCGACGACACCGCGTTCGCGATGTGGCTCATCAAGAACGTCGGCGTGGCGACCGTGCCGGGCTCGTCGTTCTACGCCCACACCGAGCTCGGCCGCACCAAGATCCGGTTCTGCTTCCCGAAGACCGACGACATGCTTCGGGATGCGGGAGAGCGTCTCCTCAAGCTCGGCTCGTGACCCCGCGCGACGCCCTACGCGCCATCTGGGACGCGGCGCTGGCGGCGGGCGACGTGACGCCGCTCGTCCGATCCCACCTTCGCGTCGATCGCCGACACGCGCGCGTCTTTCTCCTCGGCGCCGGCAAGGCCAGCGCCGCGATGGCGGCTGCGGCCGAAGAGGTCGTCGGCGATCGGGTCGCGGGCGGCTTCGTCGTCGTCAAGGACGGCTGCGCGGCACCCCTGCGGCGCGTCGAGATTGCCGAATGCGGCCATCCCGTGCCCGACGCGCGCGGGCTGGCGGCCTCGACCCGGCTCCTCGAAGTCGCGCGAGGCGCGGGTGAGAACGATCTGGTCCTGTTCCTCGTCTCGGGCGGCGGCTCCGCGTTGACGCCGGCGCCGGCGCCGCCGATCACGCTCGCCGAGAAGCAGGAGCTCACGCGCCTTCTCCTGGCCTCCGGCGCGACCATCGGCGAGCTCAACGCCGTGCGCAAGCATCTGTCGCTCTTCAAGGGCGGTCAGCTTGCCCGGGCCGCCTGGCCGGCCACGGTGCTCACCCTCGCGCTGTCGGACGTGATCGGCGACCCGCTCGACGTGATCGCCTCGGGGCCGACGGCACCCGACCCGAGCACGTTCGCCGACGCGCTCGAGGTGCTCGCGCGGCGCGCTGTCGCGGCGCGCGTGCCGAGCGCGATCATGCGGCGGCTCGAGGCCGGCCGCGCCGGTGAGATCGCGGAGACGCCGAAGCCTCGTGATCCGCTCTTCGACCGCGTCGAGAACGTCGTCATCGGCAACAACGCGCTCGTCACCGACGCGGCGGTCGCGACGGCCAGGCGCCTGGGCTTTCGGACCGACTTCATGACGCGCGAGCTCCAGGGCGAGGCCCGCGACGTCGCGCGCGATTTCGTCGTGCGCGCGCGCGGGCTCGCGCCGCCCGCGTGCCTCGTCGCCGGCGGCGAGACGACCGTGACCGTCCGCGGAAAGGGGAAGGGCGGGCGCTGCCAGGAGTTCGCGCTTGCCGCGGCGCTCGAGCTCCGGCCGTCCGACCGCATCACCATCCTCGCCGCCGGCACCGACGGGACCGACGGCCCGACCGACGCGACGGGCGCGATCGTGGACGCCGGTAGCGTCGAGCGTGCCGCCGCCGCCGGAGCGGACGCACGGCGCGCGCTGGGCGACAATGACGCGTATGCGTTCCTGCGGGCGAGCGGTGATCTGGTGGTCTCCGGGCCGACCCGGACGAACCTGCTCGATCTGTATCTGGCGGTGAGCGCGTGAACGCCGATCCCATTCTGTTCAGAGACCTCGCCTACGTCTTCGTCGCCGCGATCCTCGGCGGGTCGCTCGCGTGGCTGGCGCGCCAGCCGCTGATTCTCGGGTACGTCGTCGGCGGGCTTCTCATCAGCCCGTTGACGCCCGGGCCGTCCGTCTCCGACATCCACACGTTCGAGCTCTTCGCGGAGATCGGGGTCGTGCTGCTCATGTTCTCGCTTGGGATCGAGTTCTCGCTCAAGGACCTGATGGGCGTGAAGTGGATCGCGCTCGTCGGCGGGCCGATCGGCATCGTCCTGTCGACGGCCCTCGGGCTCGTCGTCGGCAGCTTGCTCGGCTGGACCCCCGTCGCCGGGGCGGTCATCGGCATGGTGGTGTCGCCGGCGAGCACCATGGTGCTGGCGCGACTGCTTTTGGATCGCGGCGAGCTCCACAGCCGCCACGGCCGGATCATGATCGGGATCACGCTCGTCGAGGACCTGGCGGCCGTCGTCCTGATCATCCTGATCCCGGCGCTCGGGACGATGCAGGGCGATCGAGTCCTGGCCGTCGCCAAGGCGTTCCTGACGGCGGCCGTGATCCTGGTGCCGTTCTTCTACCTCGCCTCGCGCATCCTGCCGCAAGTCCTGGCGCGCGTGGCGCGGACGCGGAACGAGGAGCTCTTCCTGCTCGTGACGCTCGCGGTCGGTCTCGGGGCCGCCGCGATGACGCAGGCGGTGGGCCTCTCACTGGCGCTCGGCGCGTTCCTGGCCGGGCTCCTCATCAACCAGTCCGACTACGCCCACGAGATGCTCGCCCGCATGCTGTCGCTGCGTGACGCGTTCGTCGCGCTCTTCTTCGTGACGGTCGGCGTTCTCATCGACCTGCGCGTGGTGGTCGACAACCTCGCGCTGCTCGCGGTGCTGGTCGGGCTGGTCGTGGTCGGCCAGTGGGCGATCTGGACAGTGGTCTGTTTGCTCTTCCGGCGGCCGATGTCGACGGCGCTGCTCGTGGGCGTCGGCCTGGCCCAGATCGGAGAGTTCTCGTTCATCCTGGTCCAGGTGGCGCGCCAAGCCGGTCACGTCGGCGACGATGTCTACAGCGCCACCCTAGCCGCCTCGCTGGTGACGATTTTGATCAATGCTGCGCTCGTGAGATTGGTCCCGCGCTGGATCGGTCCGGCCCGGCTGGACGGACGCCCGGCGCCGGCGCTCGGGCTGCCGTCGATCGGAGCGCTCGAGGGCCACGTCGTCCTGTGCGGCTTCGGCCGCGTGGGCAGCGCGATCGGGGAGGCGCTCGAGACGTTCGGCGTGCCCTACATCGCGATCGAGAGCGATCCTGACATCGTGAAGAGCCTGCGCGCCCGGAACGTGCCCGCCGTGTTCGGCGACGCCGCGCAGCGGGTCATCCTGGCGGCCGCCCAGGCCAACCACGCCGCGCTCGTGATCCTGGCAATCCCGGAGAACGATCGCGCCCGGCAGGCCGTGCGCCGCATTCGCGCCTTCAACCCGACCGTCCAGATCCTGGCGCGCGTGTACGATCTCGCCTGGCGCGCGCGGCTCCTCGAGGCAGGTGCCGCCGAGGTGATCCAGCCGGAGGAGGAGGCGGCGTCGACCCTGATCCGTCACGCCCTCGAGCGGCTCTTGCTGCCGCGCGAGCGCGTGCTGGCCTATCTCAACCGCTATCGCGGCACGATGGAGCGCCTCAAGGCCGAGGAGGAGGGAACGGGACTCCCACAGCTCCGCGAGGTCAGTCTCCGGGGTGGCCACCTCATGGGCCAGTCGTTGGGCGAGGCGCGGATGCGCGAGCGATTCGGGGTCACCGTCGTCCACGTGACTCGTGCGACCGGTGAGGTGGTGGGGGATCCGACCGCCGAGACGGTGTTGCGCCGGGGCGACCGGCTCCGGCTCTTCGGGCTTCCCCGCCAGATCGACGCGCTCCTCTCCGGGTCGGACGTGCTCATCGAATGAGCGAGGTGGTCTAAGCGGCTGAAAAGCCGCTCGCGCGAACCCGCCACGCACACGGTTATCCACGACTCCGTCACAGGATTGGTGGACAAAAGCGGCTCGCGCCCGGGCCAAAAGCCCCGCCGCGATGGCCGTGATATCCTCCACTTCATGTCGCGCGTAAACCTCGTCGGGCTATTGCCTTCCGAGCTCGAGGACCTCGCCGTCGAGCTCGGCGCGTCGCGCTATCGCGGCCGCCAGCTCGCGACCTGGATGTATCGCAAATCAGTCTTCGACCTGGACGCCATGAGCGACCTGCCGAAGGACTTCCGTCAGGCGCTCGCCGAGCGGGCCGTGGTCGAGGTGGCCGAGCTCGAGCGCGAGATGCCGTCGGCGGACGGGAGCCGCAAGCTGGTCTACGTGCTGGACGGCGGGAGCCGGATCAGCTCGGTGCTGATGCCGGACGACGACCGGATCACCTTGTGCGTGTCGACGCAGGTCGGCTGCGGTTTCGCGTGCGGCTTTTGCCTGACCGGCGTGATGGGGCTCGAGCGCAATCTGACCGCGGGCGAGATCGTCGGCCAGGTCATCGCGGCCAACCGTCTTCTCGAAGAGGGCCGGCGCGCGACGCACATCGTCTTCATGGGCATGGGCGAGCCGCTCGCGAACTACGTGGCGCTGGTCAAGGCGATCCGGATCCTCATCGACCCGAAGCTCGGCGTCGGCTACTCGCCGCGTCGGATCACGGTCTCGACGGTCGGGCTCGTCCCCGGGATCGACAAGCTCGGTCGCGAGGATCTGAAAGTGAATCTGGCGATCTCGCTCCACGCGACGACCGACGAGGTCCGCGGGCGGCTCATGCCCGTGAACCGGTCCTTCGATCTCGCCGCGCTGATGGGCGCCGTGAAGCGGTACCCGCTCGCCTCGCGCCAGCGCGTGTTCTTCGAGTACGTCATGCTCGAGGACGTCAACGATACGGTCGACGATGCCCAGCGTCTGGTGCGGTTGCTTCGCGGCGTCAAAGCCAAGGTCAACCTGATCCCGTTCAACGACTGGGAGGGCGCGCGGTTCCGGCGGCCGCCACTCGCCCGGATCCTCGCGTTTCAGTCGGTCTTGCTGGACGCCGGCCTCACGACGACGGTGCGGTGGAGCAAGGGCGAGGACATCGGAGCCGCGTGCGGTCAGCTCCGGGAGCCGTCGGCGGTGGCGAGCGCGAGTGCCAGCTGAGGTGAACGCGGCCCGGACCGTCTCGTTCGCGACCCTCGGGTGCCGGCTCAACCAGGTCGACACGCAGCAGATCCAGAGCATGCTCGAAGCGCGCGGGTTCCGCACCGTCGGCTTCGACGAGCCCGCGGACGTGGTCGTCGTCAACACGTGCACGGTCACCGCCCGCGCCGAGCTGTCGGACCGCCGGACCATCCGCCGCGCCGCACGGGTGAGTCCGCGCGCGAAGCTGGTCGTGACCGGCTGCTGGGCGCAGACGAGCCCGGGTGAGGTCGCCGGCCTGGCGGACGTCGATCTCGTGGTCGGCAACGCGGACAAGCATCGCCTGCCCGAGCTGCTCGACACAGTCGGTGCCGAGCGTGTCCACGTCTCGGATATCGGCGAGGTGCGGGCGGTCGAGGTGACGCCCGCCGCTCGGCTCGGCGGCCGGGCGCGCGCGTTCCTGAAGGTTCAGGACGGCTGCCAGCATCGCTGCGCGTTCTGTGTGGTGCCGCTGGCGCGCGGTTCCAGTCGCAGTCTCGGGCCCAAGGTCGTCCTCGATCAGGCCCGTCAGCTCGTCGAGGCCGGACACCCGGAGATCGTGCTGACGGGCGTGGACCTCGGACACTACGGCGCCGATCTCGTGCCGCGCACGAGCCTGGCGGAGCTGGTGCGATCCCTCGGTGATATCTCCGGCCTGCGCTGGGTGCGCTTGTCGTCCCTGCTGCCGGCATACTTCACGCCGGAGCTGCTGGAGATCGCGACGTCGTCCCCGGTCGTGGCGCCTCACTTCCACATCCCGCTGCAGAGCGGGAGCGATCGGGTGCTGAAGGCGATGCGGCGTCCGTACAACACGCGGATGTATCGCGAGCTGGTCGAGCGCCTGGCGGCCGCGCGGCCGCGGCTCGGTCTCGGCGCCGACGTCATCGCGGGCTTTCCGGGCGAGACCGAGGCCGAGTTCGCCGAGACCGTCGCCTACGTACGCGACTTGCCGTTCTCGTACCTGCACGTCTTTCCCTACTCGGCACGCGCGGGCACCGAGGCCACCCGGCTCCCGGGCCAGCTCGATTCGCGCGTGACGACGCGGCGCAGCGCCATCCTCAGAGACATCGGACGCGCCAAGAGCGACGCGTTCCGGCGCGGGCTCATCGGTCACGTGGAGGACGTGCTGGTGCTCGAGACCCCGGACCGCGCCACCGGCGGGCTCGTGGGGCTCACCGGCAACTTCGTCGAGGCGGTCTTCTCCGGTCCGCCGCGGCTCGTGCGGACGCTCACCACGATTCGCGTCACCGGAGTGCAGGACGATCGGACGATCGGCGAGCTCGAAGCGGGGGCGAGCGATCGATGAAGGCGAGCGAGCCCGCGATCGGCGTCATCGGCGGAAGCGGCCTCTACGAGCTCGAGGGGCTGACCGACGTCAAGTGGCAGAAGGTCCAGACGCCGTTCGGCGCGCCGTCGGACGCGTACTGTGTCGGCCGGTTGGCCGGCAAGCGGGTGATCTTCCTGCCGCGGCACGGCCGCGGCCATCGAGTGACGCCGAGCGAGCTGAACTTCCGCGCGAACATCTGGGGGTTTCGCTTCCTCGGCGCTCAATGGGTGATCTCGATCTCGGCGGTCGGCAGCATGAAGGAAGCGATCCGGCCGCTCGACCTGGTCGTCCCGGACCAGTTCTTCGACGCGACCAAGCGGCGCGTCTCCTCGTTCTTCGGCGATGGCATCGTGGCCCACGTGGGCATGGCCGAGCCCGTGTGCCCCGACCTCGCGGGCGCGCTCGAGAAGGCGGCCCGCCAGACGAGCGCGACCGTGCACCGCGGCGGCACCTACATCTGCATCGAGGGGCCGCAGCGCAGTTCTCGACCAGGGCGGAGTCGCACATCTATCGGAGCTGGGGCGTGGACATCATCGGGATGACCAACATGCCGGAGGCGAAGCTCGCCCGAGAGGCCGAGCTTTGCTACGCGACCCTGGCGCTCGCCACGGACTACGACGTCTGGCACGAGACGCACGAGGCGGTCTCGGTCGAGGCGGTCGTCCAGAACCTCTTGAAGAACGTCGCGACCGCCAAGGACGTCCTGCGCCGCGTGATCCCCGCGATCGCGCCACCGCGCGGCTGCGAGTGTCCGAGCCTTCTCAAGAACACTGTGATCACCAACCCCAAGGCCTTCCCCGGGGCAACGAGGAAAAAGCTTGAGCTCCTACTCGACCCGTACTTTCCGCGCGAACGGAGCCGGCGTGCCCCTGCAGCAGGCCACCCTCGATCCAAGCCGGCCTCGCGGTCCCCGCTACAATAATGGCTGATCTCCTGGTCGTCGGTTCCGTTGCACTCGATAGCGTCGAGACGCCCTTCGGCAAGGTGCAGGAGGCGCTCGGCGGCTCCGCGACCTACTTCTCCTACTCGGCGAGCTTCTTCACGGCCGTGCATCTGGTGGCGACGGTCGGCGAGGATTTTCCCGAGGCGCATCTGAAGCTTCTCGCGGATCGCGGCGTGGACATTCGGGGACTTCAGACTTCCAAGGGCCGCACCTTCCGGTGGACGGGCCAGTACGGCTACGACCTGAACGAGGCCAAGACCCTCGAGACCCAGCTGAACGTCTTCGCCGAGTTTCGCCCGGTGCTGAACGACGTATCGGGGCGAACGCCCTTCCTGTTCCTGGCGAACATCGACCCCGAGCTGCAGCTCGACGTGCTCCGCCAGATGAAGGAGCGTCCGAAGCTGGTCGCCCTGGACACGATGAACTTCTGGATCCAGGGCAAGCGCGAGGCCCTGCGCAAGGTCCTGGCCGAGGTGGACGTCGTCACCGTGAACGACGGCGAGGCGCGGCAGCTCGCCAGCGAGCCGAACCTGATCCGCGCGGCGCGGGCCATCTCGGCGATGGGACCGAAGACCGTCGTCGTCAAGCGCGGCGAGTACGGCGCGCTGCTCAGCACCGAGGACCGGCTCTTCTTCGTGCCGGCCTATCCGCTGGACTCGGTCTACGACCCGACCGGCGCCGGCGACACGTTCGCGGGCGGATTCATGGGCTATCTCGCGGCTCAGGACCGGATCGACGCCGCCGCGATGCGGCGCGCGATCGTCTACGGCTCGGTGATGGCGTCGTTCACGGTCGAAGATTTCTCGCTCAAGCGGCTCACGCGACTCTCACCCAACGACATCGGCGAGCGCTACACGGCGTTCCACGACCTGATCCGGGTCGAACCCTGAGCACGATGACGCGGGCCAAGTACGATCGTCTGGTCGACGCGCTCCGCGAGATGGAGAGCGTGGTGGTCGCGTTCTCGGGCGGCGTCGACTCGACCCTGCTCGCGCGCGCCGCGAAGGACGCCCTCGGCACCCACGCGCTGCTCGTGACGGCGGACTCCGAGACCTATCCGGCCAGTGAGCTCGACGAGGCCCGGCGCCTCGGCGAGCTCCTGGGCATGCGTCACCTGATCGTCCGGACCGACGAGCTCCAGAACCCGGACTACGCGCGCAATCCGACGAATCGCTGCTTCTTCTGCAAGGAAGAGCTCTTCCTCAAGCTCGAGCCCATCGCCGCGCGCGAGGGCTGCCGCGCGCTCGTCTACGGCGCCAACATGGACGACCGCGGCGACCACCGCCCGGGCATGAAGGCCGCGAAGGAGCGGGGCGTGCGCGCGCCGTTGATCGAGGCCGAGCTGTGGAAGGAAGAGATCCGGACGCTCTCGCGCGAGCTGGGCCTGCCCACGTGGGACAAGCCCTCCTTCGCGTGCCTGTCCTCGCGCTTCCAGTACGGCGACCGGATCACGCCCGAGAAGCTCCGGCAGGTCGACGCCGCCGAGGCGTTCATCCGCTCGCTCGGCTTTCGCCAGTTCCGAGTGCGCCACCACGATCGCCTGGCGCGCCTCGAGATCGACCGAGCCGAGATGGCCAAGCTCTGGGAGGGCGACCTGCACGACACGATCGTGAGGCGCCTGCGCGAGCTCGGCTACATCTACGTGACGCTCGACCTCGCCGGCTTCCAGTCCGGCAGCGCGAATCTGTTGCTGAACCTGAAATCGAAAGCGAACGGTGGATAGGGAAGCGCTTCTCGCGCTGCTGGAAGATCTCCGGGCCGGGCGTGTCGACGTCGACGCGGCGGTCGCGAAGCTTCGCGCGCTACCGTTCGAAGATCTGGGGTTCGCGAAGATCGACCATCACCGCGCGCTCCGAGGCGGCGCGCCGGAAGCCGTCTTCTGTCTCGGCAAGACGCCCGCGCAGGTCGTCGCGATCCTCGAGCGCTTGATCGTTCATCACCCGAACATCCTGGCCACCCGAGCGGATCGCGCGGTGGCCGACGCGGTGGCCGCCGCCGGCGTCCCGCACGTCTACCACGCTGACGCGAAGCTCGTGATCGCCCGACCGGAGCCCGGCGCCGGGCTCGGTCTCATCGTCGTGCTCGCCGCCGGCACCGCCGACCTTCCCGTCGCCGAGGAAGCCGCGCTCGTGGCCGAGGCGCTGGGCAATCGGGTCGAGCGGGTCTACGACTGCGGCGTGGCGGGGCTGCATCGGCTGCTGGCGCACTACCATCTGCTGGCCGAGGCCAACGTGCTCGTCGTGGTCGCAGGGATGGAAGGGGCGTTGCCGAGCGTCGTCGGGGGATTGATCGATCGGCCCGTCATCGCTGTGCCGACCAGCATCGGGTATGGCGCCTCGTTCGGGGGGGTCGCCGCGCTGCTGGCGATGCTGAACTCGTGCGCGTCGGGTGTGTCGGTGGTGAACATCGACAACGGGTACGGGGCGGCTCACCAGGCTTCTCAGATCAATCATCTCATCGCTAAGGTGCGGTGACGTCGTGGCGGCGGGGGCCGGGCGTGCCGGGAGGGAGCTTGGGACCACGCGGCGCGCGTTCGCTGCTCCGGGGTGGCTGGGCTCCATCTGGGCGCGCCTCGTCCGCCTGCGGTGGGAGGGAACGGGTCCCAAGCCC
>WNFK01121916.1_pt1 | contig 19984 bp, 22 predicted proteins | sample 5400281 | NCBI WGS metagenome assembly WNFK01 (sample SAMN13153350, study PRJNA577476) | soil metagenome | isolation source: 20 cm soil on Douglas fir-dominated hillslope | place: USA:California | collected 2013-09-17
GGCCGAGCCGCCCCATCGGGAGCGTGAAGCCCATCGCTTTCGCCGTCTCGGCGGTGACGCCGAACGCAGCCAAGCCTTCGGTCTCGGTCGGGCCGGGGGCGATGGCGTTGACCCGGATGCCCCTACCGGCGAGTTCAAGAGCGAGCGTGCGCGTGACAGCGTCGACCGCGCTCTTCGAGGCGGAATAGACCAGAGAATTCGGCACAGGATTCGTGGTCCAAATCGTGCTGAAGTTGATGATGCTGCCGCCCGAGCCGTTGAAAGCCTTGACGGCCTCCTGTGCAGCGAGGATCGCGCCCAGCACGTTGGTGTTGAACTGGCGATGGAAATCCTCTTCGGTCACCGCCTCGAGTGGCCCCATCGCGTACACGCCCGCGTTGTTGACCAGGATATTTGGCCGGCCGAACTTCTCAATGGTCTCCTCGAACAGGCGCTTCACGTCGGCACGCTTGGTGACGTCCGCCTGGATGGCGACGGCGTTGCCGCCGGCCTTGACGATTTCGCCCACCACCCGATCGGCGTCGGCTTTGCTCGAAGCGTAATTCACCGCAACGACCGCCCCCGCCTTGGCGAAGACGCGCGCGATCGCCGCGCCGATCCCCTTCGAAGCCCCAGTGACGATTGCGACCTTCCCGGTCAACTCGCCCATGATTGCCTCTTTTGCTCCGGTCCGCCCCGGCCTGCCGACCGCAGGTTTTTGACGGTTGACTGAGAGTTATGTCATTCGTGGCCGCCTTAAAAGGATTTAAACGTAATCGCCGGCGCCGCCTGCGGCCTCGGCTACCGCGTCGGCCACGAGGAGATCATGTGGGCAAAGCTCGAACCGATGGTGGAAGGGTGCGCGCATTGCCTCGAAGCAGCTATGGGTGAGCAGGTAGGAACGAGGCGGAGTTCCTCGCTCCTCGTTCCTCAGATGTACGTGTGGGTAATGACCTCTAAGCGGTGGCCGTTGGGGTCGTTGAAGTAGAAGCCGCGGCCGGTGTGCAGGTGGTTGATCTGCATATCGTCCTGCATCGGCCCGCTGCCGTAGGCCAGCCCTTCGCCCTTGACGCGGTCCAGGATCGTGTCGAACTCCTCGTCCGAGACGATGAAGGCGTAGTGATGGTGCTCGACGACGTCGCGGTTGTCGAAGTCCAGCGACAACGTCTCGTTCACCTTCACCGGCGCGAAGTGGCCCCACGGCCCCTTGTACTCCAGGCCGAAGATCTTGGCGAAGAACCGCGCCGAAGCCTCCTTGTCGGTGGCCGGGACGATCGTGTGGTCCAGATAGATCGGCATCTCCTCTCCTCCTAACGAAATTGTAGTCGCGGCGTCAAGCCCCGGTGCGGCTCAACGCAGGTAATGGTCCAGGACGCCGATGGCGCCGCCGGCGAGGATCAGCCAGGCCGAGTTGACGCGATAGGTTTAGGTCGCCATGGTTCTGCTGAGTCTGGTAGGGGTCGGAACCGAGGAGGCCCGGGACACCTAGGAGGCGAGTATGGATTTCGATCCCCGAACCGATCGCGTACCCTTCAATGATCCCGACGAAGCCGGGCAGGCACGCGCTGGCGCAACGGTATCCTCCCACGATGCGCGGATCCGACATCTCCAACGAGTTCCACTCTTCAGCGGGTTCAACGAGGACGAGCTTCGTCGGGTCGCCGAGCTCTCGAGGATCGCCGAGGCCCCGGCGGGAACGGTTGTTACGCAGATTGGAGAGCCCGGCGAGGCATTCTTCATCATCATCGATGGCTCGGTGGAGGTGCGAACACCAGTCGGAGCGGGCAGCCAGTTACAGCCCGGTGACTTCTTTGGCGAAATGAGCCTACTCGATGGGGAGCCCCGGTCAGCGACGATCGTGGCAACGACCGATCTTCGGCTACTCATCGTCGATCGTTCCCACTTCTGGCGACTGCTTGACGACGCCCCGGACGTCGTCAGGCGGATTCTCACGATCCTGTCACGTCGCGTGCGACGTCTCGAGCAGACGGTACACACGATACTCCGTGGCACGAATCCAACCTGACGCTGGCCGGCGCAACGGCCGGCGTTTTCCGAGCGCTTCGGGCTCGACCCAGCCGGCCGCGCCCACTACCATCCCGCACGTTCTGAAGCTGCCTGCTCTGACGTGAGCGGGAGACTGGACTGTCGGAAATCCAATCGATTCGAAGTCCAACCGGCAGTCGGCATAACCCAACCATGCAAGAGTATTGACGGCTGGCCCGGTGGCTCCTGTCTTGCTCTTCAGCTCGTATGGATCACAGGGAGCTGCGCGCCAGGATTCGCCTGCTCATGGCCTCGGGCGAGTTGCCGCCAGGCGGGTCGCTGGCCGACAAGATTCTTCCTGGCCAGATCGTCCGAGTAACGAGGGTGGTCATCGGACGATCAAATGTGGGGATCGTGCTTGATCTGCGGTGCGGCCGACCCGCTGGTGTCCTACACGTATGCCGACCGAAAGGTAGTACTGGCGCCTGGAGCGCGACGGAGGATGATCCTAGCGGTACTTGCGTTTCCCTCAGTATGGGACTACCCTCCCGAGCCCCATGGGCATCACGTTGGCGGACCGGCCGATTGACCAGTGTCGTGCCAGTCGCAGGCGTCTCGACGCCTCATGCCGCTTGCTCGCTGAAAGTCCTCTGCCCCTCAGCCGATCGTCGCGGATCTCGGGTGGCTGACGTCGACGGAGACGGCAACCACGGCACACGCGGCGTGATCCACATCGAATGTCGCAAGCACAGAAATGAACCGACAGAGTATTTGGTCAGCTTCGGCGGGGACTCCTCTGGGGTCTTCTACCTCGCCAAGGTAAGCGGCTTTGATCCACTCACTGCGCTCCTGCGGAAGCTCGGCGTACCCGCGCCTGCCATGCGGGTTGCCCTTCAAGTGCTGATGGCAGAGCCTCGCCACAAGATCCCGCACGTGACGCTGACGCAGGATCACTTTCGGGAACTTGGTTTGTAGCGGCGGGCTTTGTCTCCACCGATGGGACAGCCTTGCTGGTCGATGATCACGGACGGCGACCACAATGTCCACCTTCCGATACACGACGGGTCAGACGTCTCGTGCGACCACGCTTTTGATCATCTGGAGAAGGCGCTCGGGCGTGTATGGCTTGGTGAGTACCGGGACCGGTCGCCCGCCGTACTGGGCTCGAAACGCGTTGTCTGGTGGGGCTGCGGTCACGAACACGATGCGCGGCGCGAGGTGGGGCCAACCGTGTTCGATCCGACGGTAAAGATCTTCACCGGACATCCCCGGCATGTGCAAGTTGGTCAGGATGACGTCGTAGCTGCGATGGGCAAGCAGTTCAAGCGCTTCGCGACCACCCTCTGCGATGTCGACATCGTGCCCGTTCCACCGCAGCGTGAAGTCGAGTAGTTCCCGCGTATCGACTTCGTCCTCAACAACCAAGATACGGTAGGCCACCGGCACCACTCCTCGGCGTTGCTCTCCCCAACTATCAGGCTAACTCTTCCCGTCTCCCGGTCAAGAGGGTGGTACAGTGGACGTCCTTCCACCTTGACGCCACAGGCGTCGGACCCTGTAGAAGCGATCGTGACGCGAATGGCGCGGCAAGTAGTACTCCCGCCCCCGTGCCCGCGAGGAACGTGCGACGGACTACACGAGACTTACGCAGCAGGATGTTCGCCAAGCTCTGGAAACTCTCGGCGACGAGGGGGAGTAAAAAAAGGATTCACGTCCCTCCCCCAGCGGAATGAAATTTCGGGGCGAAAAACACCACAGAATCACCGTGGTGGCCCCAACGGGATGCGCACATAGGACTAGTTATTCCCTTCGGGGGTCTAGCCCTTGCCGCTTAGAGGGTGTTGCCACGTGCGCACCCCCCAAGGAAATCACCAGTGTCGGCCTGTCACTCGGACGGACGACCGTCTCGCCGGATGTGGACCTTGGTGAGACCGAGGAGCCGTGCCCGATGCTCCCGGAGCTTGCCTGCACTTGTTACGGCGCCGGGGTGACGCGGGGCTTGCCCTTCTCCAAGACGAAGGCGTTGACTGCCCTCGCCACCCCCGTACCGACGTTCTTGGTCTCGTGGATGACATTCGCGGGTACGGAGAAGGATTCCCCTGCGTTCACCGTCCTCCACTCGCCACCCTCCCGCCAGGTCATCACGGTGCCTTCCACGAGCGTGCTGTACTCATCACCGGGGTGGGTATGACGGCCCGTGCTGGCGCCGGCCGGGTAGTCAGTAGGGAGCATGACGAAGACCTTGTCCGGAACGCCAGTCACGGACGTCTCGGGAACCAAGATCGTGACCTTGACCTGCGTTGCCGGTTGTGCGTGCAATGGCGCCGTTCCGACGAAGACAACGGCGACGATCGACAGAATCAACACTCGCATGACTACCTCCCTCGCAGCCTGGCCACCTGGCCGCATGTTTGTCCTTAGGTCAAGAAACGGGGGCGCTCGATCCTCGTGGAGAACTGTCAACGAGCTACGCGTCACAACTACTGATTGCGGAGCCGCTGCCAGCCCACGCGGTCGCCATTTTCCCGTCTGGAGTTCCGGTGCTGAAGAAGAATGGTGTCGCCGTCACCGGAGCCGTTGCGGGACGAAGCGGTGCGCGATCGCGACGCGCACCCAGGGCGAAGGCCGTCAGATGGTTGGAGGAGAGCGGAGCCGGAAGCCGAGCAGAACCGCGTCGGGGACGACCGATGCAGAGCCACTCAAAACGGACCCAAAGCCGAGACATGAAGGATCGGCGGTTGCCGCCGGTAGTTCGCAGACCGCCGCAGTGTCCGTGAGCAAGCCTATGACATCGTCATAGTCGGCGTTGTCATAGATTCCCGGAAGCCAGGTCGGATCGGGGGGGCTCGCGTGCGCGAGGAGCGGGAGCGTCCCACAGGAGGCAAGCAGGACAAGCACGAGGCCACGCCTCCAACGGAGGTATCCTCGGGCGCGACCACTCCGCTCGACAAGACGGGGGAAATATTGCCCAGCTACCCTTCCACGCATGCGGCCTCCCGTAGAGCTGAACAGAGCCGGACCTACGGGAATCTAGTACTCACACTAGGTCGTGTCAAGCACGCTACCTCGTGCTCACGCGGACGTAGCATTCACGGGCTCGCCATGGGGCCGGCAGGTTAGCGGGTCGGGCGAAAATGGCGAGGTAGCCGTCGGCGGGGCTCAGCAGGACAAAATCGAGCTGCCGGTACCCAACGGCGGCGAGTTCGCAGCGAAGGAGCGCCGGCGGGGTGCCGTGGCTCTGGGTGGGCCGATCCATATCGATGATGCCCACCCGGGCATCGGGCGCCAACGAGGGCTGGAGCCGATAGAGAAACTCGTAGGGATTCTCGATCTCGTGATACATGTGTGAAAGAATCGCCAGGTCCACGGAGTCTGTCGGCAGCCGCGGATCCCGTGGCAGCCCGAGGATGAGCTGCACGCCGGTGATCCGTTCCCGCACGAGGCGCTCCCGCAACTGATCCAGATACTCCGATTTGACGTCGGTCGCGTAGACGGTGGCGCCGGGCCCGAGCCGCCGCGCGATCCGTACCGTGTAGTAGCCAAGACCAGCACCGATGTCTGCTACGCGCTGGCTCGGCCTGATCCTCAGGAGATTCAAGACGCGCTCCGCCTCCCCGTGGCCGTCGCGCGTCTTCTCGTCGGAGTACTCCGGGGAGATGATGCTCGCAACGGGACGGTCGGGAGCTGGGAAGGCCGACGTGCCGTGTTTGTCCTGCGGCTCGGCAGCCCACGCTATAGCGGCCAGCGAGAGCGCGAGGGCCACCGCGCCCCACCCCACGACGGCACGATTGCCGCCACGCCTGATCTCCACCCCTAGGGACAGTGGCCCTCCCCTGCTGCCGTTCCCGGAGTCAGACCTCCGCCGTGAGCGGCGATCATCGGTCCATACAGCTGCCGCACGAGGGCATACGTGCGTTGAGGATTAGGCGTGCCCGCTGTCATATCGGCGTGGAGCCGCTGTAGGTCGGCTTCCGTATCGACGTCGAACCAGTACGGCAGGACGTGGACGGACAGACCTTGGGCGCGGGCTTTGTCGAGCGTCATGGCGAACACGGCATCGGTGCTCCACGGGATCCCCTCGAAGAGCGCAGGCTGCGGGTGCCGCAGCCCGACGAGGTAGTAGCCTCCATCCTCGCACGGCCCGAGCACGACGTCGCACGTCGCGCGGGACAGGACCGTGGCCGCTTCAGCCAGGTAGACCATCGGGAGCGTCGGGCTATCACTATCTACCGCGATTGCGCCAGCATGGCCGCGGTCCAGCAACTCAGTCAGGATGTTCGACAGCCTCTCGCCCAGATCCGCGCCACGCTGAGGCACGAGTCGCAAGGTCGGCGGCGCCAGCGCGCGCATGAGGGTCTCCGCCTCGAGCGGCGTGAAAGCGACGACACCCGTGATATCGGTCAAGGTCGCCACGGCGTCGAGGCGATCGAGAAGGAAACATCGATAGAGCTCGGTCGCCCGTGCCTCTCCGAGCGCCTCGTGCAGCCGGGACTTGACCACCGTCATGCCCGGCACCTTCGTCATCACCGCGACGGCCGGCGGGAGGTTCGACATCCCGGCTACAGACTCCATTTTACGCCGCAGCCGCGACACGGCTCTGGCGGCGCCGCTGTCTGCAGGTCGCGCCGGAAGGTACGATAGCGCTCACCCCACCAGATGTCTTCCAGCGACTGCGTATACAGGTTCCCGAGAATGATGCCATCGTAATCGTTCGTGATCCACGGTGCGATGCAGCACGGAAGCACGTTACCGTGCACGGTAACGTAGGCGAGGCTCCACGGACGTCGGCAGGCGCTCCAAGGCTGGTCCGTCCGCGATACGGACAGGCTCACCTCCGGGTCCGTGGCGCCGGACGCCGAGAAGCTAACCCCGACGGTCCGCGCGGAGGCATCGGCGGCACGGATCATCTCCGCCTCACGCGCCTCGAGTCTGCCGTACAGCGACTGGTCCTCGGTCGCGATCCCGAGGCCGTTGTACACCAGCCGCTGGAGATGGATCGAGGAGGCACCGGTGCGGACGGCCAGGGGCACGAGACCCGGGATCTCGTCGATGTTGTCCTTCAAGGCCGTGAGCCAGAGCGACACGAGGGGGCACGGCGCCGCGAGCTCAGCCTTGAGCGCGGCCAGACGTTCCAGGTTCTCCACGACCTTGTCGAAAGCGTCCACCCCCCGGATGCGCGCATACGTGTCCCGGCTGCTCGCGTCCAGCGACACGCGTAGCTCGTCGAGTCCGGCGTCGACGAGGGCCCGACCCATCTTTGGCGACAGCGTGATCGCGTTCGAGTTGAACAGCACGGTCGCGCCGCGCGTCTTGAGGTGGCTGATCATGCGCGGCAGCTCTCGATTCAGCAGCGGCTCGCCTATCCCATGAAGGAGCACGCGCTCGAGGACGGGGAACTGGTCCACGATCGTGCGGAATTGGCTCCACCCCAGATCCTTCTGCGGCTCTCGCCCGCCAAAGGTCAGGATGCAAGTTTCGCACAGCGAGTTGCACCGGCTGGTCGTCTCGATGTAGAGCGACCGCGGCAGCGGTGGGCTAAGGGTGAGCGGCAGGGACGTCATGCGGCACGTCCCTCCCACCGGATCGCTGGGTACCGCTTGACCAGCCAGTAGAGCGCACCCACGGCCAACGGCGCGAACTCCACGACGCGAGCCCATTGCGGAACCGCCCACGGCTGCTGGAGAAAGAAGGCGTAAGCGAACATCACGCTGCCCGTAAACGCGATCCACGGAGCCGACGGCGCCACCGCGAGGAAGGGCACGAGCCAGACCGCGTACCACGGGAAGATGTTCGGGCTCAGCAGCGTCAGGCCGCCGATGAGCACAACGGCGCGACCCGACAGCGACGAATCCCATCGGGTCGCGCTCACGAAGATCACCCAGAGACCCGCCACGGCCAGGGTCAGCGCGGGCACGTTTAGTACGGCGCGCAGGATGCCCGGGTTGAAGTACTCCTCCGAGACGTAGCGGGGCAATGATCCCACCACCGGCGTGCCGGCGAGCCAGGCTGGAGCGTAGCCCAACATCGCGATCACCAGCGAGGCCGACCACGCTGCGGGCCAGCCCGCCATCGGCAGCAGGGGCAAGAGCGCGGCCGGGTAGAGCTTGACGAGGGCGCCTAGGCCCAACAGTGCTCCCGCCAGAGCGTACTGGGTTCGGAGCGCCGCCCATGCGGCCCCGGCGACCGCCGGAAGGACGAGCCCGTCCAGATGCCCCATACCCCACACCTCGAACAGCACAAGCGGATTCCAAGCATAGATCACCAGCTGTGAGACCGGCCGGCCGCTCGCGCGCAGCAGCCCGAAGACCGCCACCAGGCCGATCAGCTCGGCGAGCCCCAGCGCGGCCTTCATCGCGAGCACGCTGTCGGGCCGGAGGCGATAGACGGCCTGAAAGAACGCCTGGGCGCCGGGTGGATAAATGGTGCGCCACGTGGGATGGTTCAGCCTGGGAAACACCTCCTTGTCGCGGAGCGATGCCAGCTCCTGTGCCCACGGCGGGTAGAGATAGGGACTGATTCCGGCGCGCGCGACCCGAGCGTCCCACACGTACCGATAGACGTCGGTGGAGAGCGTCGGAGAGGCTGGTACGAGCAGGAGCCGCGCCGCAACCGCTATGACGACGATGACGAACATGGGTCGCGGGCCGTGCAGGTTGATGAGGCACCAGATCCCTGCCGCGTAGCAGGCAAAAGCAACAACCACGAGCGACAGGAAGAGCCTCGGCGACTGGACCAGATCGGGGATCCGGGCCGTGATCGCGCACGACACGATGAGGCCGATCCCGGCGGCGACCGCGCCGATCATCCGACCTCGGCCGCCGCGCGGAGCGCCGCTCGAAGGAACCCGTAGGCGGCGCGCGCGCTCCCGACGATGGTGCCGGACACCTTCGATTCTCCCGCCAGACGCGGACCGTGGAAGACGGGCACCTCAACAATGCGTGCCTTGAGGGCGGCCGCCTTGACGACCATCTCGGCGGGCCAGCCGAAGGCGCGGTCGCGCATGCTGAGCCGTTCCAGCAGATCCACGCGAATGGCGCGAAACGGACCGATGTCCGTGAGGCGCCGCCCGTAGCGCCAGGAGATGAACCAGGCGACGAGGCGAGTCCCCAGGGCAGCATGCATTGGATGCTCTCCGCCGAACCGGCGGGCGCCAAGGACGAAGTCTGCCCGGCCCGTCAGAATCGGAGCCAACACCGAGGGCAACTCCTCCGGGCGCTGGCTGCCGTCCCCGTCTAGAAAGACGATGACCTCAGTGAACGGGCTACAGGCTCCGATACCAGACCAGCACGCAGAGCCGTAACCCCGCCGCGGCTCCGTCACGACTCGCGCACCGGCGCGCCCGGCAGCCTCCGCCGTCGCATCGGTGGAGCCGTTGTCGACCACCACCACTTCGTCCACGATCCCATGGGGAATTCTCGAGAGGAGCGGTCCAATGACCTCCGCCTCGTTCAGGGCTGGAATGACGAGCGAGGTCTTCACTGGGGCCGCTCGAGCTAAGCCGGTCCGACGACCGTTGTACAGGCACTCCCGGTCTTCAGCAAATCGCGCCGCTCGGCTGGCGCCCACTCGAGATCGACCGTCTTGCCGCGCACGAGCGGGCAGTATGGATCTGGGGCCTGGACCCCGCCGGCCAGCGCCCGCCGCCCGGCACAGCCCCCGTGGCACGTCGCGACGAAAGGGCAGCCGCGGCATGCGTCAGGCACCGTCCTCACCATGGCGAATTGCGGCGAGGCAAGCACGCCCTCGGCGCCGCGAGACGCGAGATCTTCCACACGCATGTCTGACGTGTGCCAGTAGACGCAGGGAATGACGTCGCCCCGCGGAGTGACGCGGACAGTCTGGCGACCACAGCCGGAGCCCTCCGTGAATGGTTGGCCGAGCATCGCGTTGAGAATCGGCTCTGAGGTGCTGACGAGCCGAGTCTCCCCCAGGAGCCGCCTGAACCCGTCCCAGAACTCGTCGTACGAGAGCGTGAAGGCGTCCGTCTTCACAGGCTGGTAGACGTTGACGCGATAGTTCGCGCCGGCGGCGAACGCGACCTTGGCGATGTCGGTCAGCCGGCGGTAGTTGGTTTTCATCATCACCGAGAGCACGGTGACCGTGATGCCCAACCGCTGCGCCCGCTCGATGCCCGCCATGACACGCTGCCAGTTGCCGACTCCCCGAAAGGCATCCTGCTCGGCCGCCGTCGGAAAATCGATGGAGACTTCGAGCTCGCGAAACGCTCCGAGCGTCTCGTCGGAGGAGCGCTCGATGGTGTACCCGTTCGAGGTTAGCGAGAGCTTAACGCCACGCGCCCCCAGCGCCCTGACGATGGCCGCGTACTCCGGATGCAACCCGTTCTCCCCGGTGCCGAGATTAACTGAGCGGACCGGCAGGGCATCGCAAATACCGAGGACCTGGGACTCAGTCAGCTGGTCGACGCGCTCCGTGTCGCGATAGCAGTGGGCGCAGGCCAAGTCACATGCATTGGTGAGACCGACGCCGACGCTGAACTCCAATCCGGGATCCTACGTGAGCCAGCTCAGCGCGCGCGCCGCGCGGTTGCCCCGGGCCCCCGCGTCCTCCAGGCGGGGGCCGAGAAAGGCATCCACTCCGAAGCTGCGGCCGGCGCCGGTCAGGAGGAAGATCGCGGCGAACATGATGAGCATAGTGTAGGTCCAAACCCATTCGTGGGGAACGCTGAGAATGCCCATCGTGATATTGGCCGCCATGCCGAGCGCCACAAAGGCTCCCAGCCGTGTGAAGAGTCCGAGAATCAGCGTCACGCCGATGAACGTTTCTGTCACGAGCGTCATGTAACCGAAGAAGGTCCAGTGGGGAATCAACACGTTGACCAGGAAGGCCTTGTAGGCCGTAATCGTGGGGTACTGGATCTCCTGCTGTACCCAGTACCACAGGCCGCCGCCAGACTTCCGGCCGAAATCATCCGAGGGTACCTTCCACTTCGACTGCTGCCACCAGAGCAGACCGTAGACGATCCGAGCCAGACCCAGTGGCCACAGCGGCGCCATGACCGAAAACCAGCCGCCGGTCTTCGAGGGTTCCGTTTCCATCGCGAATCCTTTCCGCGGACGTCGCCACTCTAGCAGGCGGCCGGCGAGAGATGTCAAGGCCCTGTCAACTCAGGCCTCCACCGCTTCGACGCTCTGGAGGCGCTTTCAGGTTCGCTCTGGAAACTCGGCGCGCTTCCTCGTCAGACCGGGACTTTGCAGCCCCGGCTCACCTTCGAGCCTGTCTCATCGTGTCCATGAGCCCTCGGACTAATGTCTAGGCACGAGAATGCGCTGGGCATCGATGTGGAGATTCGTGGGAATTTGGGTCAGACTGGGTTTCTCTAGGGGCGCCGGGTCTACCGGCCACCAGACAATGCCCGCAGCAGGAATTGCCGCAGTCGATCCTTCATCTCCTCCGGCATGGCGACGTGCTCGGTCTCGGCCGTCAGAGCCTTGGTCCGCTGGTAGGTGTTCAGGTAGGCTCGGCACGGCTCGCATCCCGCCAGGTGCTCTTCGAGCTCGCCGATCCGCTCCCGGCCAAGGGCTGATTCCAAGTAATCGGCCAGTAGGCCGACTACCTCCCGGCAGGTCAAACCCTCGGTCTCAGGCTCACGGGCGGTCATGGTCCTGCCTCTTGGACACGCACATGGGCCCGCGGGGTTCACATCCTCGTTACAAACCTGGGCCCCGGCGCCAGTAGAATGGCCCGTCATGGCGTCACAACGCGACCCTACCCCAAAGAGCCCGACAGGGGCTCCGGCATCCCCTAACCAGGCCGAGCGATACCGTACGCTGCTCGAAATCAACAATGCCCTCGTGGCGAATCTGACCCAGGAAGCCCTCTTTCACGCCATCGCTGAGGCCCTGCGCCGGGTCCTCCCCTTCGACCGGACGGCCATCTTCCTCCACGAGCCGCAGCGCGATGTCTTGCGCCTCTTCGTCCTCGAGTCCTCTCTAACCTCCAAGTATTTCGTGGTTGGTCTCGAGATGCCTGTCGGCGACAGCCACGTGGGGCGAGTGTTCCAAAGCCAGGAGCTGCTCCTGTGCCGCGACCTGGCTACAGAACGGCACTATCCCGCCGATGAGCAGGCCTATGCCGACGGCGTGCGGTCCTACGTCATCGTTCCCTTGGTCGTGCACGGCCGGAGCATCGGCGTCCTGGCCGTCGCCAGTGTCAATCCGAGCCAGTACTCGGAAAAGGACGCCGCCTTTTTCCGTGAGGTCGCGAACCAGGTCGCGCTGGCCGTCGAAAATATGAAGGCTTACGAGGAGATCGCAGCGCTCAAGGCTCGCCTCGAGCGCGAGAGCGTCTACCTCCAGGAAGAGATCCAGCGCGAGCATAACTTTACCGAGCTCATCGGCAATAGCCCCCCGCTCCTGGCGCTGCTTCGCCAAGTCGAGCAGGTCGCTCCCACGGACTCTACCGTGCTCATCGCGGGAGAGACTGGCACCGGCAAGGAGCTGATCGCGCGGGCGATCCATGCCCGGAGCGGTCGCAGGGATCGCGCGCTGGTCAAGGTCAACTGCAGCGCCATCTCGGCGGGGCTGGTCGAGAGCGAGCTCTTCGGCCACGTCAAGGGTGCGTTCACCGGCGCGATCGAGCGGCGCATCGGCCGCTTCGAGCTGGCCGATGGCGGCACAATCTTCCTCGACGAGGTGGGCGAGCTGCCGCCAGAGACGCAGGTCAAGCTGCTTCGGGTCCTCCAGGAGCGCGAGTTCGAGTCCGTGGGCAGCAGCCGCACGCAGCCCGTGAACGTTCGCGTCATTGCCGCGACTAATCGCAATCTGGAGGAGGCGGTAGCCGCCGGCCGGTTCCGCTCGGACCTCTTCTTCCGGCTCAATGTCTTCCCACTCAGAGTCCCGCCCCTGCGCGAGCGCCGCGAGGATATCCGACTGCTCGTGACCTTCTTCCTGGCGCAGTTCGCAGGCAAGCTCGGCAAGCGCGTGGCCTCCGTGATGGACGAGACGATGGAACGCCTGACCACCTATGACTGGCCGGGCAATATTCGCGAGCTGCAGAACGTCATCGAGCGCGCCGTCATTCTCTCAGCGGGGTCCGTGCTTGAAATCGATCCCACCATGCTCCCCGTCCAGCCGCGCGGGAATGAGGGGACGTCCACCGCCGCAGCGGCGGCTGTCACGCCGGGCCCTCGCACTCTTCCGAGCCTCGAGGAGGTCGAGAGAAGCCACATCCTGGCGGCGCTGGAACACGCGGCCTGGGTGATCGAAGGGCCGAAGGGAGCGTCAGCCATCCTCAAGCTCCACCCCAACACGCTCAGGAGCCGGATGGAAAAGCTCGGCATCAAGCGCTCCGGCCACGGTCGCTCGTAGCCTCCACCTCCACCCGACCACGATCCCTCGTGGACAGCCACGAGTGGCCGTGGGCTCAGCCCGGATCGTCCAACGTGAAGTCATAGCCGACGTCCGTCTTTTTCACTACTTCGAGGGTGGCCTGCGCCAGGGGATCCTGCGGCACGGCGCTTGCTCTTACGCCGGCAAGGAACGACACAGGCCATGCTCAAGATCGTCTCAGTACCCAATGGAAGCGGGACCGCAACCCTGGTCCTGGAAGGCAGACTCATTGGTCCGTGGGTCGAAGAGCTGAGGCGCTCCTGTGAGCAGGCGTCCAGCTCCAGTGGTGGATTGATCCTCGATCTGCGGGGAGTGTCGTTTGTGGATCGCGGCGGGCTCGAGCTGCTCCGAAGCCTCGCGAACCGCCGCACGCGGTTGAACCATTGCTCGCCCTTCGTGGCTGAGCAGCTCAGAACGCCGGAGCGCTAACATGGACGCTTCCTCCGAGACAGTCCTGGTCGAGCGCCTGAAAGACGGCGACGGCGCCGCCCTCGAGATTTTGATGGAGCGCTACTCCTCGCGGGTCTACCGGGTCGCGCGAGGGATTACCCGCACCGACTCCGACGCCGAAGAGGTCGTGCAGGACGTCTTCCTGACCTTGGCCCGCAAGATCGACAGCTTCGAGGGACGCGCGGCCCTCGGCACCTGGATCTACCGCGTGACGACCAACGCGGCCCTGCTCAAGCGCAGGGGCAAGCGCGCCCAGGTCGAGGTCAGCTTGGAAGAGCACCTCCCCACCTTCAAAGATGACGGCCACCGGGAGGGTGACCGCTCCTACCTGCTCGCCGACTGGTCGCAGACCCCCGAAGCCGAGCTCCTCGACGGAGAGGCGCGCCGCGTCCTCGTCCGCGCCATCGATCAGCTCCCAGACACCTATCGGGCCGTGCTGGTCCTCCGGGACGTCGAGGAGCTGACCAACGAGGAAACGGCGCAGATCCTGGGCGAGTCGGTGGCGTCAGTCAAGTCACGGCTCCACCGCGCGCGCATGGCCTTGCGCGAGCAGCTGACGCGCCACCTGGCGCCGACTCTTCACTGAGAGCTGGGCTCCACGAACTCGACGGCGTGGCCGTCGGGGTCACGGACGAGGGTACCGCGTCGAAAGCCGAGCCGTTCGTCCGGGAGCTCCCTCTCCCCCGTGCTCATGACGGATCCTCTCGACTCCCGCGCGATCTGGGACCCGGTGGCGCCGTCGGCGACAATGACCCGCACTTGCCAATGGGCGATATCGTTGGTCCTGAGGTCCCCGGGCGTTGGGCGACCGTCGCGTGGGGTCAAGTACTCGAGGAGCTCGACCCCTGGCCCCGCGGAGGCGCGTAGCGTGGTGATGCGGAGCCGGGCCCCTGGCACATTGTTCAGCCATTCCTGCTCCGGCCCGTAGTTCTCGCTTTCGCCCGCCACCCTGAGTCCGAGGGCATCGCGGTAGAAGCGGAGGCTCGCCTCCGTGTCACCAACCACGATCGCCGTGTGGTCGATGCCGAGGAAGATCCGGTCAGTCGCCTGATGCCATTTCGGATCACCCTTGCCCGCCGGGAACCAGAGCACTTCGAGGAAGTGGCCGTCAGGATCCTTGAAATAGAAAGCGCGGATGCCTGCGGCCTTCAGATTCCAGTCCGGCAGCCGTTGCGGCGCGGGAGAGGCATGCTGGACCCGGTGCTCGTGGAGCCGCGCATAGGCCCGGTCCATGTCGCTCACGATGATGGCCACGTGCTGGAACCAGCGGTCATTGGCTCTCGAGTCGAGGGGCATGGGCCGCCCCTTGGGTGTGAGGTATTCGGTCAGCTCAATCGACTCGTCTCCCAGCCGCATCCGCACCACCCGCATGCGGAGCCCGAAGACGCCTTGGAGCTGCTCATACACCCTTCCCCACACCTCGACGTCGGACACCTTCTCAAAGCCGAGTACCTGGGAGTAGAAGGCCACGGACCGGTCCGCATCGGCCACGGTCATGCCAATCGATCCCACCGCGCGAACCACTCCCTGCGCGGAGGCGAGGGGGGCGAGGCCCAGCGCCCCGCCCAGGAGCAGGGCGGCCACGAAGGCCAGGATCAGCGGGAGCTTTCTGCGCTTCACGCCAGCCGCTCCTTGAGGTGGTCGGCCACGCGGAGCGCATTGGCCATGATGGTCAGGGCCGGGTTCACCGCCGCGCTCGACGGGAAGAAGCTGCCGTCCACGACGTAGAGATTGTCCACCTCGTGGGCGCGGCAGAACGTATCGAGGGCCGAGGCCTTCGGATCACTGCCGAAGCGAACTGTGCCGTTCTGGTGGGCCACGCCCGCCAGGGGTATGCGCTGACCAAGGTAGAGGCTGCGGGCGAACACTCCCTCGTGGCACTCGTGCCCATGCACGGCGCACCTGGTCTGCTGCTTCATCAGGTCCTTGAGCTTCACGATGAGGCGCCCGTGCCCTTCCTCGTTGTTCGGCCTGTAGGCCAGCACGATATGACCCTGCCGGTCGAGCGTCACCCGGTTCTCCGGATCCGGCAGGTCCTCGGAGGTGAGCCAGAAATCGAGCGAGTGCTTGGCCATGAGATCGAGTGTCCACCCGGGTGCGATGGCCGGGGCGCCGGCCTTGAGCGTCTGGCCGTCCAGCTTGCCCACGAAGGAGATATGGCCCATCGGGTATTCCCAATCCTCGGAGCCGAAGTAGAAGTCGTTGAGGGCGAGCGTCTTCTGGAACACCGTCGGATTCGGGCACTTCGACAGCGCCATCAACACAGAATTGACGTGGCCCATGTAGTGCCGCCCGACCACGTCGGAGCCGTTGGCCAGTCCGCCGGGATGCCGGTCATTGGCCGAGCGCAGCAGGAGGGCCGCGGAGTTGATGGCGCCGGCCGATACCACGACGAGACCGGCCGAGTATTGCTCGGTCGCGCCGCCTCGGTCCACGCGCACGGTGGTCACTTCGCGCCCCGAGGCATTCGTGTCGAGGCGGGTGACCAGGGCATTCGTTAGAAGCGTCACGTTCGGGTATTCGAGGGCAGGCTTGACGCAGACCACGTCGGCATCGGACTTGGCATTCACGAGGCAGGGGTGGCCGTCACACGTCGCGCAGCGGATGCACGGGCTCTTCCACTGCTCGCGCTCGTTGAGCATGATGCCGAGCGGCACGTGAAAAGGCTTGTGCCCGAGCCGTGCCCAGTCATCGTGGAGCTGCTGGATCCGTGGTTCGTGGCTCACCGCGGCGTAGGCATAGGGGCCGCTGGCCTGCGGCTCCGTGGGATCCTCACCGCGCTCGCCATGCACGTGATAGAGCCGCTCGGCGGCGAGATAGTAGGGCTCAAGCTCGTCGTAGGCGATAGGCCAGGTCGGCGACACGCCGCCCCAATGCTTGATCTCGCCGAAGTCCTCGCGGCGGAGACGGAACAGCGCGGCGCCGTAGAACTTGGTATTGCCGCCAACGAAGTAGTTCGTGTGCGGGTGGAGCGGCTGGCCGTCCTTGTCGCGCCAGACCTCCGTGGTGTTGTAGCGGGCGTCGAGGTTCACCGCCTTGGTGTCCCAGTTCTCCAGCTCGCGCGGCACGAAGCCGCCGCGCTCGAGCACGAGGATGCGTTTGCCGGTCGGCGCCAGCGCGTGCAGGAGGGTGCCGCCCCCGGCGCCCGTGCCGATGATGATGATGTCGTAGTCGTCGGTGGCCATGGTTTCGCTCCTTGTCAGGCCGCTCGCGTCGCGGCCCCCACGGTGGACTTCAATAGCGGCCGTTTCGTCTGCATGTCGGCAAAGCGACAGCGGAAGATGCACCGGCTCTGAGTATCGTGATGGAGCTTGGCGCAAAAGACATGCGCGAGACCGTGTCGCCGAATGTAGAGCTCGGCCGCCAGCAGCATGCCAATGGGCGGCGCCACGAAGTAGATCCAGAGAGCTTCCCATGAGCCCGCCGGCACCGCCGAGGCGAGACTCCGCGCCGGGTTCATGCTCATCCCCGACACGGGCGACTCGATGGCGATGTAGGTCGCCACGAGGGCGCCCGCGAAGATCCCGGTGTAGGAGGCGAGACGAGCGGTATTCGACACGCGAAGCACCACGGTCATCAGGACAAACGCTATGACGGCCTCGGCCAGGAAGGCCGGCGTCACACCACCTCGCCCAGGCATCGTCGCCACATAGTGAACCGACGGGGCCGCGAGCGCGGACCCGATGAACAGCGCCGCCGCCAGGACACCGGCGATACCGCCCAGCGCCTGGGCCAGCACATACCAGGCAGCGTCCGCTCCGGCGACCTTGCCCAGCCGCCAGAAGGTCAGCGTCGTGGCAGGATTCAGATGGGCTCCCGAGCGCCTTCCCCACGGCGAGTAGATGAGCGCAACGGCGGTCAATCCCATGGCGAGCCCCATGAGGAGCCGGCGCGGCAGCCCGTCAGGAATCGCGCGAGCGGCTGGGGAAGCGGGGTGGCCGAGCAGCGTGCCGAAGACGCAGGCCGAAAGCATGAAAAGGCCGAGACCCAGCGCTTCCGCCAGATACTCCGGCCAGTGCTGCTCGAGCGCTCTCAACATGCTCAGCGGCCGCTCTGCTGGAGCAGCTTGGCGACGAGCCCCGTCCAGCCCGTCTGGTGGCTGGCGCCGATGCCGGCACCGTTGTCGCCGTGGAAGTACTCGTAGAAGAGGACGAGGTCCTTCCAGTGAGGATCCTCCTGGAAGGTCTCGGATCCGCCGTGGACAGGCCGCCGGCCGTCGGCGCCGCGGAGAAAGATCGCCGTCAGCCGGCGCGACAGCTCGGCGGCGATGTCCCAGAGCCGCATGCGGTTTCCCGAGCCGGTCGGGAACTCTGCCGTGAACTGTTCGCCGAAAAAGTAGTCGAACCGCTGGAGCGACTCGACGAGCAGGAAGTTCATCGGGAGCCAGATCGGTCCCCGCCAGTTCGAGTTCCCGCCGAAGAGGTCGGTAGAGGACTCTGCCGGCTCGTAGTCCACGCGGTGCTCCCTGCCGTTGACGCGCACCACATAGGGGTGATCACGGTGATACTGGGAGAGCGCCCGGATGCCGTAGGGCGAGAGGAACTCCCGCTCGTCAAGCATGTAGCCGAGTACGCGCTCCAGCCTGTCGCCGCTCACCAGGGACAGCAGCCGCCGCTTCTTGCCCTCCCTGGTCACCTGCCGCGTCACGAGATGGCAGAGGTCCTCGCGGTTGTCGAGGAACCACCGCAGCCGTCGATTGAAGCCCGGCAGGCGCTCGAGGTCCTCCGGCTCGATGACCTGCACGGAGAAGAGCGGGACGAGGCCCACGAGCGATCGCACCTTCATGGGGACGGTACCGTCCGGCGTGTGGAGCACGTCGTAGAAGAAGCCGTCCTCCTCGTTCCAGAGCTCGATGCCCTTGTGGCCCATGCGGCTCATGGCCTGGGCGATGTACATGAAGTGCTCGAAAAACTTGGAGGCCATGTCCTCGTAGGTCGGGTCCTCGCGGCTCAACTCCAGCGCGATGCCCAGCATGTTGAGGCAGAACATGCCCATCCACGCCGTGCCGTCAGACTGCTCGATGTGACCGCCCGTGGGCAGCGGCGCCGAGCGGTCGAAGACGCCGATATTGTCGAGACCGAGGAAGCCGCCCTGGAAGACGTTCCGGCCTTCGGGATCCTTGCGATTGATCCACCAGGTGAAGTTGAGCAGGAGCTTCGGGAACACGCGCGGGAGAAAGCGGCGGTCGCCCTTGCCGCGGATGCGCTTCTCGATCTTGTAGACGCGGAGTGCGGCCCAGGCGTGCACGGGCGGATTGACGTCGCCAAAGGTCCACTCGTAGGCCGGGATCTGCCCGTTCGGGTGCATGTACCACTCGCGCAGGAACAGGACGAGCTGGTCCTTGGCGAAGTCCGGATCCACGAGGGCGAGCGAGATGGTGTGGAAGGCTAGATCCCACGCCGCGTACCAGGGATACTCCCACTTGTCGGGCATCGAGACGACGTCGTCGTTGTAGAGGTGGGTCCACTCCGCGTTGCGGCCGCCTTTCCGTTCGGGCGGAGGCGGCGGCTGGGTCGGATCGCCCTCGAGCCAGCGGCGTACGTCGAAGTGGAACCACTGCTTGCTCCACAGCATGCCGGCCAGCGCCTGGCGCATGACCTGCTTCGAGTCACTGGCCAGCCGGTCGGGAATGACAGTGGCGTAGAAGTCGTCCGCCTCATGGCGGCGGGCCTCGAACGTGCGATCGAAATCCTCGAAGGCCCCGGTGAACCGGCCCGCTCCCTCGCGAGTCAGACGCAGCCTGAGCACCGCGCTCGCGCCTGCGTCGAGCATCATTGAATAGTGGGCAGCTGCCTTGGTGCCTTCCTCAAGGGGGTTGACGGCGTCCAGGCGTCCGTGGATCAGGCGCTCGCCGAAGGCATCCTTGACATAGGGGGACGAGTTCGGCGCGCTGTGGAGACGCTCGGCATTTGAGTCGTTCTCCGTGAACCAGACTTCGGGCGTTCCCTCGCACGCCAGCCGGTACGTGCCGTCCATTTCCGGATGCGAGGTGTGGACCGCTGTCCCTGCTGCGCCCGCCTCGGGCGCGAGCCGGGGCCGCTTGCTGCCGTGATCCCACGCCCAGGTATTGCTGAACCACAGCGTGGGGAGGACGTGCACCGGCGCCGCCTCGGGGCCCCGGTTCGCCACCGTGACGCGGATGAGGATGTCCTCGGGCGCCGCCTTCGCGTACTCCACCGTCACGTCGAAGTAGCGACCGTCCCGGAAGGCACCGGTATCGA